>Ga0207850_100006_pt1 | contig 331382 bp, 335 predicted proteins | sample 23E2SouthBayCA_FD_187746 | JGI IMG/M metagenome (GOLD analysis project Ga0207850, IMG submission 187746) | Aerobic enrichment media microbial communities from Eden Landing Ponds, California, USA - A23 E3 (3) (SPAdes) | ecosystem: Environmental > Aquatic > Marine > Unclassified | place...
TAGAGGTGTTGGTAGAGGTGTTGGTAGAGGTGTTGGTAGAGGTGTTGGTAGAGGTGTTGGTAGAGGTGTTGGTAGAGGTGTTGGTAGAGGTGTTGGTAATCTCGACCGGCTCCGAAGAGTTCTCAACAGAGAGCGTACTTGAAACCGTCTCGCTGTCGGAGAGAATACCGACCGTCGCACCGCCTGAGGCCGCAGCTGTCACCAGAAACACCGCTAGAACGAGTGAGAGGAGTGTACGGTTATGCATCGGTTTCACCCCCCGAACTGCTGGTCTCCGCAACCGAATCGCCGTCGTCGCCTTTAGAAGACGCCCTTTGTCCGTCACCGTTGGTTCGCTGAGGGACGGGGTCATCGGACGCCTCGGCTCTAGCTATGATGTCTCCGTTGTCGTGGGTTGCGGCAGTCTCGTTCGCTGATTGTACGGGCTGGTCCTGCTGGGAGATTGAACCGGAATCAGTCTCCGCCTCATCTGTCGCGTCGTCGGCGCCGCCGAATACGTACAGTCCACCGAGCAGAAGAAGCGACGCGCCCACGCCGCCGGCAACGCCGAGCGCCCACGTTTCAACCGTGTCGTAGGCCGTCCAGAGACTGTACGCCACCCAGATGCTGTACGCCAGAAACGCCGCGTTCACTCCCAGTCCAAGCTGCAGCTCCGCAGCGGTGAAGCTGATCCCCGCATCGGCCTCGTCGGACGCCGCAGCGGTACTGTTGTGCTGTCCCGTTGCTTCGGTCGTCTCTGCCCTACTTGGCTCAGTCGGCTCTCCTTCGGAGGTGTCGGCGGTGGTCGCGGCCGCTGCGTCGGCCGTCGTCTCAGCGCTGGAGTTGCCACCGGTGTTCGGAGTTGAACGAGCCGAGGCGATGACGTTCCAGATCTCGTTAAGTACGAGTAACAAGACGGGCAAGGCAACAAACAGAGCGAACCCGGATTGCGTGCCGGCGAAGTTGATGAGGTATCCGATGAGCGGAATAACCAGTAGGTAGCCGCCGGGCGAAAGCACCTTCCCTTGGAGTTGGTCTGGGGTGACGAGCGACCCGTCTGGATCTTCGTTCGCGTCACCTTGCGTTCGGAACGCCGTAGTGCCATCCTGCTCGACCACATCGATCACGCGGTGGGTCGTTGGAGTATCCCCTCCCTGCCCCCCGAACGTTATGACATCGTTTCGCTCGATCGCCGAGGCCGGAACGCTGTTGACGATGATGACATCGCCGGGACTCATCGCCGGTTCCATGCTCCCCGAGAGGACGACGTAGCTCTGGTCGGCACCGACGACTTGTGGAACTGCAAAAACGACGAACGGAACCACGATGGCGATGAGTACGGCGACGCCGACGACGTTCGCGACGCGTCGCCAAGACACGTTCTCGAGCCGTGAGTTCCCGGTTGTGGTGGATGTATTCTTGTCAGTCATAGGTGATTCTCTCCTCCGGCTGAGTCAAGATCCTCGCTGCCGTTGTTGCTGTTGCTTCCGTTGTTGCTGTTGCTTCCGTTGTTGCTGTTGCTTCCGTTGTTGCTGTTGCTTCCGTTGTTGCTGTTGTCGTTGTCCTCTCCGTCTCCGCTACTGTCGCCACTCTCGCGAACGAATTTATTCCCTTCAAACTCTAGTTTCACTGATGTCTCAATCTTGGACGGGTCTGCCTCGAACTCTTCAGCCGCCAGTTCACACGGATCAGCCGACCGGTTGTTGGACGGCTCATCGATGTAACGTGCGTCGTCATCACCGCGGGTCGTCACCGTGTCTCCCTTGGTGGTCTCCTCGCGGTAATCGTATATCGTGAAGTACTGTCCGGACTTGACGACAACGTAGTCAACGTCAGACTCTGTTTCCCACTCGGCTGACGTGGGGGCGTCATCTTCGTCTGGGTCCATCGTATCGACGATCTGCGGTTCGAGAGCACCTCCTGACTCAGAACAGAACGAGATGAAACTTATGCCGTCGGCCCCTGCCGGCTCTGAAGTACAGGGATCTAACTGTTCGAAGGGCGTACTCGTTCCCGGGTTGTACCGACACTGTTCCGCGTAGAACTCAAGCGTGAAACCGAACTCTTCGTCGGTCTCAGACGAAGTCACTTCCAGCACGAGATCCACGCTCTCGCCTGGCTCAAAGCACTGCGCGCCGTTATCGGCATACGGCAACGATGCCCCCCTGCTCTCGCGTAACGCGTTGATGACGCTTCTCAGCGTTCCGTCGGCGATGACTACATCGTCGCCGCCATCACGATCGATCCGGAGTTCGACATCAACCTTTTCGGCCTCGTCGATCGGTTCGGGGCAGGTCGCCGGCTGAACCCAGATGTACGACGGGTTGTTGTTGGTCTGATCGGGGACGCTGATCGTGTAGGTGAGTCCGTCTGCGTTGTCCAAAGAATCGACAGCGACATCCAACTCCACCACACCAGCGGAACTCGTTGACGCCGTGAGCGCGTTGTTCGTGAACGTCTCCTCGTCAGTGAAAATCGTAGCCGTGCCCTTCCCGGTGAGCGCCCCGGCCCCGCCGGTCACGGTGATGCCCGCGAGCACCTGTCGACGGGTCAGGTCCGGCTCTTGCATGTGTTCCCCCCCTTAGAGCCATGACATCGTATCTGATTACGTGCCAGAAATTTGTCTGCTACTGATATATATTTGTTGGATGATAGACCGATGTCGGCCAACGCGGAGTTGGTGCAGCGGTTGGCGGACGGAGCCCTCATGGGCTAGTCACCTCCACAGCCGATATCGAGTGCGAACGTGACTGAATCGGTTTGTGTCTCGTTGACGCGTGCGTCGTTGGCAAACTCCCATCGGAGCGTCACCGAAACGGAATCGTCGTCCGTAGTGGCGTCGATAGTTCCGAGTACTTCGTTACTCGTATCGCCAGCTACGTCGGCAAGCGTCCCCTCCGATATCGTCGGCTCGGTGATCTGCTGAGTGAGGTCGTCGGCACCGAGCGCATCGAGTCCCAAGACACCCGTGTTCTTCCAGACGGTGACCTGTAGGTATTCTTGGAGTTCGCCGACCGTTTCAGTGGTGTCTCCCGCGGCTTCTTCAGGATCGCTGAGACCGTTTTCGGCACGGTCGGTAAGACTGATTCCAAGCGTCGGCGAGACCGTGTCGCTCGCGTCGGGATTCGCCAAGTCAGCCGTGAGGCTGAAACTGACCGTCCCCCTGTCACCCGGGAGTACGTTGTTTAACCGGATAAGTCCGGGCTCGTCAGGCTCGCTTCCGCTTCCGTCCGGCGTCGTGTCCTCAAGCAGAGTTGTTTCCCCGTTTCTGGTGTACGTTTCTCGCCACTCGGCGTCAAGCGTGTAATCGTCGCAACTGTGAGAAGACGCGTACGTGTACCTGATCGAGTCCCCGGTCGCATACCCGAATCCGATAAATGCGGCCATCCCGGTGCCTGAAAGCATGCCGATCAGCCGCCGCCGATTTATGCTGAGGTCTGTCATCTACGGTCCGTGTTTGGATGTAGTTGCGTCGCTTCGATCGGTCACCCTACCGCCACTCTGAGACGCACAGCCGCCGGAATGCGCGGGAGTCGAGGCCCACTCGGCGTTGTCAAACACGTCCACAGGATCGCCTCGGACGCGCTTCGCGTGACTATCTCTCGTCCAGTATAATAATTGTTTGGCTGTCAGGTTTAGCCTCGGCGCTCGGCGGATTTCGTCGTCGATCTTCGAGCAGATGTGACTCGTGTGGAGTGCTCCGCGAGTGGCGGCGCCCTCCATCGTGCGTCGATGCGGTCGGTGCGAGTTTGTCATGTGTCGGGTCAGTTTCTCGAGACCCACCGGCGGAGTCGAACCGCCGTGCTGAGTGACTCCGGTAGAACCGGAGCCGTCCCATCCCGGGTGGATTAGTGGTTCACCCCGTTTCCGGGGGCGTGACCGGCGACACCAGATCGGCGCTACGGATGCGTGCGAACGTTATGGCTGGCCGGCGTAGTTCGAGCCACCAGCCCGATCGATGAGATTACCTCCGTCCTCGTCCGCGTCCGCTGAAACGAGGCTGGGCGACTGGGTGTTCCCGCTCGTATCGTAGTAGGTGTTCTCTCCGTTCAGGTTGAGCGGCTCGGCCCCGTTGAGGTTGTCAAGCGGGTGGTAAATGTGGTTGCCCCGCACATCGTGGTCCAGGCCCATTCCGCCACTACCGCCGATGAAAATGGCAGGTTGGCCGTAGACGCCTGCGATCGCGTCGGAACCCGTCCCGCCGAGGACGTTGTTCTCAATGACGAAGTTCTCCGGGGCACGGGAGGCACCAGCCTCGACGATGCTAATGCCGCGTGGCTTGTCCGTGCCTTCGATACCGCCGGCATCATACGTGAACTCTGCCACATTCGGATCGTCGCCGCTGGCAGCCCCGATCTCGGTGATTTCGTTCCCACTAACTACCGCGTTATCGACGAGACCGTTCAGCGCGACCCCTTTGGCCTTCGAGTCGCTGTCAAGAGTATTGTTGTTTTCCGTCGATCCGACACACTTGATGTTGGTGAAGGTGTTGTGCCGGACCGTCGGGCTCGACACGGACGAATTAGGGGCTCTCATCACGACGCCGGTCGACCTGGTGGCGTTCTGACTGGGGGCAGTCTGCTCCGTGATTACGCCGCGGACGGTGCTGTTACACAGGGTGAAGTTGTCCGACCCGCCCTGAACTTCGATGCCGTACTTTTCGGCGTTGGATGAAGTCCCAGCCCCCCCGGTGAAGGTGACATCGAGTCCGTCTAACGTGACATCCGAGGCGGTGACCGTAACCGCCCTGTTGTCGTTCTGTGCGTCCGCGGCGATCGTCGGCTGTTCGCCGCTGGCCCTCGCCAGCGTCACCGACGTGTCGACATCGAGCTCCTCGGCATAGTCGCTACCGTCTCCAAAGCTCCCGCCGAAGACGCTGATCACGTCACCACCGCTCGCGCTGTCGATGGCGTTCTGGATCGAGTCACCCGGGTAGACTGTCGCGTCGGCGACCGGGTTCTCGGGATCGGGGTTGTTCCGCCACTGCCGGGCCGCGAACGTGATGTCGAACTCGACGCTGTCCGACTGGATCTCGTTGCCGACCTCGATCGGAACTTCCCAGTTGATACAGAGACACGGGCCACTCTGCGTGTTCTGATCCGGTGACGAGGGATACTCCTGCGTTCCGCTCGCTCCATTGGGTTCTCCGTCCAGCAGAAATCCACTTTCGAGTTCTTTGAACAGGTCCGCCAGCGTGTAGTCGTCCGGGTTGTTGAACTCGTGGATCGTGTCGTAGTCGTCGGGACCCTGTGGATCGTCTGTGTTGGGCTCACAGTACTTGACGTCGACCTGAATCGCCTCGGAGAGTTCGCCGGCTCCTTGGCCACTTTGGGAACTCCCCAAGCTCCCACCGCCGCTCGGGTCGACATCCTCCTCGGGTTCGGTCTGGCCGTTCTCGTAGTCGGTGACGCCCTCGGCGCTCCCCACGAACAGCCAGCCCTTGTTGTCGACAATCTTCGGGCAGAACGCGAGGAACCCGCTGTCGCCGGGCTTGACGTCCGCGATCTGGTACTGGCCCGATTCGCCGCCCTGAATCGTGCCAGTGTTTGGTGAGCCGTCTTCAGGCGTGCCACCGGTTTCGACCCCGTCTTGGTCGACCGATGTCGTGTAATCAATGAACAGGTCAAGTTCACCAGCCTGAATTTGATTGTCTTCGAACGATTCTTCATCGCTGAACAGCGCGCTGGTCCCGACGCCCGCCCCCGCGCCGGCGACACCGACGGCCGCTGTCGCACCTAGGATCTTCCGCCTCGACAGCTCGAATTTATCGTCTGACATAGGTGTGTGTCATCCCAGAGGGATGAGACCCACCGGCGGAGTCGAACCGCCGTTCCGCAGCAAAGCTGCGCAACGAGCCTCCGGCAGAGCCGGAGACGCCGTTCCGCGGCGAGGCTGCGTCACGGGCCGTCGATGCCGACGGCGCCGTGCTCCGAGTGGGCGAACTGCGCGGGAGGGGACGATCTCGCCTGACAAGCGCGATTAGTCCCCGAATCCGAACGTCTGACCTGGGTTGTCGTTGTTCCGAGCCTGCTCGGCGACGAACCCGAGATCAAAGCTCACCGAGTCGCTCTGGATTTCGTTGCCAACATCGGTCGGCACCCACCACGCGAGCCCGAAGCAGTGGATAGTGCCCGCGGGATACGGATCTTGGTCCTCTGTCGTCCGATCGAAATCAAGAGCTGCGGGACCGTCTTGACTCGGATCTAATTCTGTGGCCAGTTGGTCGAGCGTTCCTTGGAAGATGACTTCTTCAGCGTTCCCGGTGACATTTTGATGGCTGACGATAGAGTCCACGACGCTCTCTGGCGTCTGATTAACTAGATCGTAGGTGTTCGAGCCCGTCGCAATGGCGTGTAACGTGTTTTCCGCCTCCTGCTGTTCGTCAGGGTCGTCGAAGTCTTCGAGGGAGGAGTCATAACTCACGATTCCCCGGATAGTGATGTCATTCTCGCCGGAGATGTCGACAGGATCGCCTTCTTGAGCCGGATTATCGACCTTCGGACCCGGCCCCTGATAAGTTCCATTGGACCCCGCTAAGAATTCATTTCCGTCAATGTCTCTGGCAACGAGAACAGTCTCGGCTCGCGACGTTCCCCCATCTGTTGTGTCCGGGTCGGGGTAATAAACGGTCTCGCCGTTCGGATTAGTGTCGAAGTGGTCCGATACGATGTCGTCGCCGTTGGAGTCTGGAATCGTGTCGCCTGCTGGGCTGATTAGCGACCCACGCCCGTCGGTGTATCCGGGTTGGCCATCGGACAAGAGGAGTATCTCCTTTTGGGCGTTCTGCGGGATACTCTTGCTAACGATACTACTTGGATCTGTGGGATCCAATAGCTGTTGGTCGTTAGCAACAACATCGTTGAGATACTCCCGCGCAACGTCAAGTGCGTGTGGCAGCGGGGAGCTGCCACCCGTGTTACCAGGAGCAGGCAAAATGTTGTCTTGGCCTGGCTCTGGATCTGTCTCGAATGCGCCCTGGAAATTGCTTATTTCGGTGATTGGGGGTTCGTCATCCAGGCTCTGTAGAATCGCGTCGCGTCCGTCGCCTTCGTTTTCAAGCGTAATCACGCCCCCGTAGACATCGACATCCGCGTCATTAGTCAGACGATCGGCTAATTCGTTGCCGGCAGTTGCGAGCCTACCGAGGATATCATCTTGAGACCCAGAGGTATCGAGTACTGCGAGGAAAACCAGCGGATCGATTTCGCCGTCAATCCGGTTATTACAGTTGTTGTCATACCACAGCGTCGTTTCGATATTTTCGGCGAGTTCGGGAGAGCTCCCTGGATCGTCTACGGTTCCGTCTTCGTTTGACGAGTTTGCCTCGGCCTCCGTAACACCGTTCTCTCTCTCCGTGAGGCCATCCGGCATCTGTAACCAAAGGTAGCCGGGATTATCACAGAGGTGGGTGCTGAACGTGAACTCTCCGAAATCACCCGGCTTGATGTCGTCGAGATTAAGAAGTGGCTCGAACTCGCCGTTCTCGGAGTCGTATGTGTCGTCGCTGAACGTCCGTCCGGGGTTTTGAACATCTACACCTTCGTCGTCTGGATCCTCGTTGTACAAACTCAGACCGGGGTTCGGAACGTCGGAGAGCAGATTACAGGGGGTTTCGGCTTGGGGTAGGAGCTCCCCGTCGTCGCCGCTCTCAAGAAAGGTGAATGTTCCTCCGGGATCGGTGTTAGCATCGTCCGGAAAAGCCTCAATGATCGTGTTCGCGAAGTACACCTCGAGGCTGGATCTGCCATCTTCCATCGGGTTATCGTTATTCCTTGCCCAGGCTACGGGATCGCGGCCGATGGCATCCATCTCAGGAATCGGTAGCCCGGTGTAATTGTCTTCGTTGAGGTCCGGATCGTCTGCTGGGTCCTCCCTGATCACGTCGAGTTCGGTCCCGTCTTCGACCGTCGGGTCACCGAAGCCGTCGTAGATCTGTGGGAAGGAGTAGTGTTCCTCCCAGTCCATCTTGAGATCGAGGCTACCTGCGGTCAGTTGGTTATCCTCGAAGCTCTCCGTGTCGTTGAACAGCGCGCTCGTTCCGATCCCTGCGCCGGCGCCGGCCGCGCCGACCGCGCCCATACCGGCGAGGATCTTACGCCGCGAGAGTTCCAATTTGTTGTCGCTTGACATTGTTCGTCCCCTCCTGGGGAAGACCCACCGGCGGAGTCGAACCGCCGTAACGCGGCACGGCCTCGTGACGTGCCGTCGGCAGAGCCGAAGACACCGTCACGCGGCGTCGCCGCGTACCGGGCCGCCTACGAGGCGATCCCGGACACCGTATGGGTCGGGAGCTGCTCCGTTTGGTTGGAGTGCCTTAGTTCGCGTTGCCGTCGACCTCTGAGGCGTTCGCGGGTTCGGAGTTGTTCCGCACCTGCTCGAGACTCCAAGTGAGGTCGAAAGTGAGACTGTCACCCTGAACGACGTTTCCAACGTTAAGCGGTAGTGTGAATTCGACGAGATGGGTCACACGATCCGTATCCACGTTAGTTTGAGTGGTGTCACCGCCGACTCGCGTAGCAGGGTCACCAGCAGCACCGTGGCCGGCAGGAGGGCCTCCGCCCTGTCCCCGGTAGAGCAGTCCGCTCAGGAGGTCGGCCAACGGGATCGAGTTCCCGGTGCTGTTGGGGAAGTCACCCGGGAATCCGGCGTCATCTGTGATCGGGGAGACAGGACTACTTGGAGCCCCATTATTCGCATCACCAGATTCGTACCCAAGAGACGTGATTTCGAGGTAGTTGAGGAGTTCGCCCTGGGTACCCTGGGTATCAGTTGAGTTAGTGATGTTGCCGTCCACACCAACTTCGGGCTCAGTATTGACGTTGTCAGCGTTTTCAGTCACGTCACCCGTGAGAGCGAGGTAGCCCGGATTCCCAGTCACCACTGGGTCAACGCCGATAACGAAGCTGTCACCGGGCTTGATGTCCTCGACAGTAATTCCCACTGCCGGTTCTGCTCCGTCCACGGTAGTGTTTTCGATGCTGACCGAGCCAGCATTCCCGTCGAAGGTCGAATCGTCGACGATACCCGCGTTTACGATCAGATTCTGCGTTCCCGCTGTGATCGTGTTGTCTTCGAACGATTCGGTATCACTGAACAGTGCGCTCGTCCCGACCCCAGCGCCGGCGCCGGCGACACCGACTGTGCCGAGTCCGAGTAGCGCCTTCCGCCGGGAGAGACTGTATTTGCTGTCGTTTGACATGGTTTGGTGTCCGGTTCCACCCGTCACGGGTGGTCCGAACGTACCCAACCCATTGGCACCCCAATTTAAAGTTATTAACACCTCAGTTCTCTTGAACGTAGTGTTCAGTGGATTTAACCCGCAGTTGAAGTTTAAGAATTATGGTATTTTTTAGCTCAACATTACCCTGTAATCCGTCAAGTGATCCCTGTGACACGTCAGGCAGAGATTGAAATACCACAACAACTGATTACTCGGGCGGATTGTGGTGCCTGAAGCGAAGAAGCGGTAATCGATCGACTAGCTACCGTCGAGTATCTCACGTCGCTATTCAAGTCAGAAAAATGATGTTTAGAAAGCTATATGAACGAGGGATACGGTCATTATGTCATACTGGCTGAATACAGACCGTACCCAATTGGGCTGTCACACATGTTCACACAGCGACTACGTCGAGACCGCACCGATACGAAGAAGATCCACGATGTCCTCCGAAACGACCGGCGGCGGCTGGCGCTTGAGTATCTCAAACAGCGACTCAGACCGGTCGAGGTCCGCGAGCTATCCGACCATATCGCCGAACGCGAAGTGGGTGAGTCACCGCCGCCCCGGGACTGCCGCCAGAGCGTCTACAACACGCTGAGCCAGACTCATCTGCCGAAGCTCGAAGAGCTCGGATTCGTTGACTTCGACAGAGACGAGAAGATTGTCTCCCTCTGCGAGACGGCCCGCGAGATCGACGTGTACATGAACGTCGTCACGCCGCTGGGTATCACTTGGGATAGTTATTACCGAAGTCTCGGTGTGCTTGGACTCATCAGCGTCGTGGCGGCTGACACGAACGTCGCGTTCTTCGCCGGGGTCGAATCGCTGCTGTTTGCGACGGTGTTCCTGTTCGCGTTCGTTATCTCGATATCCTACCAGCTGTGGTCGCTCCGGTGGTTCTATCTCCAGAAGGTCGTCTTGGACGATTGACATCGGTACCCGACGTCGAGCGCCCAGCCGTGCGGACGAACGGGGGCCTCACTCCGACGTGTTAGTCCCGGTCTGCGGTCTGAAGTCGCGTACATGTCTCTCGTGTCGTGGGTAAATACGCCGGGAATGCGATTCACTTACCGACTGACCGTATTCGAAATATCCCACTTCTCGTCGTTGTGCCGCTGGTGTCGTCGAGCGATCCGCTCGAAGTACGGAACCATCACGTCCGTCATCTCGTCGAACCGCCGCGTGTCGTGGAGCTCGACGCCGAGCGCGTACCGTGCGGCTTCCGGCCCGTGCCCGGACTGGCCGCCCCGAGGCTTGTGGGGGTAGTCCGAGTCCTGAAGTGCCGCTCGAAGTTCGTGTACCTGCGCCTGCTTCATCGGCGTCCAGTAGTCACCACCGACCTTGTGACGCCGCCATGCGACCGTGGATAGCTCGGCGTACTCCGGATCGATCCCGGCGATCGAGGCACGTCGCCCGAAGGCCTCTCTCACGGGTGACCAGTCGGCGTCGTTTAGAGCGGACGTGTCGAGATCCCCGTCGACGGTACACGCCGCCTCGATACGGTCTTTCTCCCATAATGCATCTACGTACGCTTCGCTCGCCTCGCGTGCGGCGTCTTCGGTGAGGTGTTGGAATTGGAACGTATCAGTGACCGCAAACGCCTTTATCGCTAGCTCTCGATCCCGTTCATCGTGATACATGAACCCCAGGCCCAAATGCGTCGCCGCCTCCTGAGGTCCCTGCTGTTTGCCTTTCTGTAACATTGTTTGTGGTTCCGATTTTGAGTTAGCATTCATACGGATGCTAATCACTCGGTATCAGCCCTGCTGTTGGCTTACACCCGTGTTTGCCAGTCAAGGCCTAAAACCGTTCTGTGCCAATTTCTACCGCTGATAATCATCTGAGACGATCAGTGAAACCGAAAACACCAATCGACGCGGTGCCTTCCGGGATGAGCAGGCGCGAGTCCCTCCGGTCATGGGGCGAGTAGTGTCGCGTTAATGTTATTGGACCGAGGGTTCGTCCGGCTCTGGAATCTTCCACGGATAGTAACCCGACTAACAATCTCTGCTTGCTCACGTGGTTGATGAGAGTTCGCAGACGCGCTCAGGTGTCGACGTCTGGGAACATTTCGAGACGAGATCGCCCCATCAGACCGGTACCACGGCCGTTCCGGGTACGTCAACATGGCTCACCAAGACTGCTCAGACCGTGGTGTATGCGCCACCATCTCCATGAACGCGATCGAGAATCGTCAGGACTGGTTTTCCCTTCCTCTCGACACCTTCCCCGTCGCTCGGAAGCGTCGGCCGAGAGGTGGCGTCTCTCGTGACTACGCGAATCTCCGGTTTTTAGGTGACGACGGCAGGCGTCGGGGGAACGCGGACACTCCGACCGGAGCTCGCTCGCCACGTGAGAGAATCAGCGCGATGAGCCATTGAATTCGTTAGGCTACCCTGCAGGAGTCTCGTGACACACTCAAGCAACGGTTCACCCGCGTCGGCCGGACTGACATCGTGCAAACGGCGACGACACCGAACAGTATCGATCTGTGTGATGTGCTCTGTTGAATCCGCGGAAGGCGTCGGGATCAGGTCACTCTATACTCGGTTCAGGACCGCTACTGAGAGAATTCAGAGATGGAGTCCTGGCAGAGAACGAGAGGATCGAGATCACTGGGGGGCTCGATCCAAATCATCGACGACAAAGAGCGAGATAAACGCGCATTAAGAGATCGTGATCCCCATGTCGTCATCGGATTCAACAGAGCAGTGTGATACAATACCAGTTATGTCGACTCACTACGGTCCAAATATAACCTAAGTTAATATCGAAACACGGGCTTGTCGCTCCGATATCGTGTAATCCGACATAAACATTTAATCTGAAGACACTATCTATATGCTATATGGGTATTGGGGACGTAGTGAGTCGGTTCCGACGGCCGGAGTACACGGGCGAAATGCGATGCGTCCCGTGTACGGTCGTGAACAGCGCTATCGGCGTCATTGCCGCCGCTGCCATTGGGGGCGTGGTCGGGGCGAACGCCGGAGTGGCAACCGGGACGGGTGTCGGTGTTATCGTGCTTGGACTATCGGCCGCGAGTATCGCGCTTCGGGGATATCTCGTTCCCGGTACGCCGACACTCACTAAGAAGTACTTCCCCGACTGGCTGCTGCGGCGGTTCGACAAGGATTCGCACACCAGGGCTGCGGTATCTGCCGATGAGAATCTCGACGTTGAGACGGTCTTGATGCGTGCGGAGGCGGTGGAACCGTGTGAGAACGTAGACGACCTCTGTCTCACCGACGAGTTCCAAACAGCTTGGAGCGATCGGTTGGAGTCCGTTCGGTCGGAGGAGACTTCGCGGGCAGAGCTGGCGGACATTCTCGGTGTCGAAGCCGACATACTGACCTTCGAAGAGTTCGGCGAGGCATTCGTGGCTTACGCCGACGAAACACAGGCCGGGCAATGGGAATCCCGGGGGGCGTTCCTCGCGGACGTGGCGGCTGCGACGGAATTAGAGGTACGGCTCGACGGATGGCAAACGCTCGGTCTCCGGCAACAAAGCCAACTCCTGTACGCTCTGCGGCTGTTCCTTGAGGAGTGTCCCGAATGTACCGGAACTGTCGCGATCGAGGAAGACACTGTCGCGTCTTGCTGCCGGTCAATCGATATCGTCGCCGTCTCGTGTCAGGAGTGTGGCGCACGGATATTCGAGACGAACCATCCCGGCGATATCGCTCGATCCGCCTGATTCGACTTCTCGCTTAACGGTACGCTTTCGAAAGAGGGGCTATCTGATGCGGATCGACATCGGTTGCGACGCGAACTGTTGCAGACCGCCCGCGGATTCTGGCCGATCAGAGGCGGAGTTGAGCGAAGGTGTTTATTCTTAGACATCCAAGCTGGAGTATGAGCAGAGCCGTCCCGCTCTCGACCAGCTTGTTGGTGGGGGTCTGCGTGTTCGCGTGGCTGGCCGGGCCGGTTCTAGAGGCCCGGTTCGGGGTAGAGGCGTTATTGGTGGTGTACGCTGCCGTGTCAGCGGGGACGGCAGCCACGGCGTATGTACTGGTCCGGAAGATCGATGTACGACTTACCAGCTCATCAGACTCGACTAGTCGTCGAACGAGCCGGGCCGGAAGCGACCAGACTGCGAGCGACGGCGACGACGAGACATCCGGGACGGTGACGGTGAGCCTCGACAATCTTGAGGACCTCGACGTGGAGCGAGAGGTCAGGCAGTTGAAAGCGGAGCGGTCGGAGGGGCCCGACGAAGATTAGTCGGCCGTGGTTCCCGATCCGATATCTAGAAGGAGTCTGTCCTCGCCGACCGCGCCAGATCGACAGTCTGACCCATCGACGTGCCGGTCCGACCTTACGCGCCGCCGTCCGTGTACGCCCAGTCGTCGAGCACGCGTTCCGCGGTCGCGTTCGCCTCGGCCGGTGTCGGTCGGTCGCCCGCGACGACCTCGTCGGCCAGCGCGCCGGCGAGCGCGTACACGGCGCCGCCGTCGGCGCGGTCGGCGACGCGTTCGAAGGTGGGGCGGTAGGTGGCGGCCGTGCGCTGTCCGGTCTCGTCGAGCGAGGCGTCGATTGCGCATTCGAGCTGGCGGACCGCTTCCTCTGGTTCCATGTGCGTCTGTCCACTCCGGGCCTACTTAAACATACTCGGATTCGGAATCGAGTTAATTGTTTGCTGCCCCTAGCGCTCGCGGGATCGACGTTTATACGCGTTCGGCGGCCGGGACGCGGGATATGGCTGACGCGGACGAGCGCGCGCTCGTCGCCGAGCGCGCGGCGCGGGCCGGGGCACGGGTCGCGACCGCTTCCTACTGTTTCGTGTCGTCGTCGACGTACCGCTCCGGGAGGAACGGCGACAGCGCGTCCGGGGCGTAGGGAGCGATCTTCGCCGCCATCTCCGCGAGATGACGCCGAGTCACCGTGTACACGGCCGCGACGAGGAGCGTGCCGAGCACGACCCGCCGGAGCGGGCCGTCGAGCAGGAGCAGGAGGGGAAGCGACAGCCCCACCGACAGCGCGAGGTCCTCGACCGCGCCGTCGTATGGCACGAGCCGCCGCGGGGCGATCCACGCCCCGTGGTAGTGGTTGTACACGGCGCGGTCGGAGTTCCCCTCCCACGGCCGCAGCTCCAGCCCGCCGCCGTACATGTCGGCGACGCTGTGGACTGCCGCGCCGAGGAGGAACAGGGCGGCGGCGACGGTCGCCGCCGACGGCGCGACCAGCGCCGCGAGGAGGGCGATCGCCGCGAACAGGCCGTAGTACACGGGGAAGTGGAGGGTCTTCCGGTGACCGACGTACATGTCGAGATCCGGGAAGAGCCCCCCGAGGAACCCAGCGACGAAGCCGATCGGCGCCAGTTCCGGGGCCACGCGTACCAGCGGCGCGGCGAGCAGCATCCCGCCGAGCACGTGGGTCGGAAGCATCATTGTCGTAACTCAGGCGACAGAACCGTATTAACGTATCGGCGGAAAGGCCGTCGCGAACGGTCGGCAGTACTCACACGTCACGGCGCTCGAACAGCGCCTGCGAGAGGATGAGCAGACCGACGAACGCGACGAGGAGGATCGCCGAGTCGATCGCCTCGAAGGAGCCCTCGATCAGGATCGGCGTGGGCTCGTAGTACTGCGTCGGGCTCAGGTACTGAATCCAGTCGTACGCCTCGGCACCGCCGACGACGGACTCGAGGAGGTACAGGACAAAAACGGTGCCGACGGCCCCTCGCTCCGCGATCGCCGCGCGATCGACGGCGACCGAGAACGCGAGGCCGATCCCCGCGCAGACGAGCAGGAACGGTATCGATAGCAGGTGCGCGAGGAACAGGTTGTCGAGGGGGATCGTCTCCCCGACGGCGACGACGAACAGGTAGATGATCGGTCCGCCGAGGGCGTTGACGGCGATCATGGGAACGAGCAGCGCGGCGAACTTCTCGACGAGCAGCCGGGACCGCGTGATCGGAAGCGACAGGAAGATGTCCATCCGTCCCGTCTCGATGTCGCTCGCAACGGTACCGCCGCCGACGTACGCGAAGTACAGCCCCAGCCCGAGCAGCCAGACGAAATTGAACACCTGCGCACCGAGGAACCCCTCGATCGTCGACAGACTCTCGATGCCGAACGCCTCCAGCATCGCCGGCGGCAGATCCCTGAAGACGTCCTCGTAGTTGACCCCCTCTAGAACGGTAAAGTACCAGACGATGAACCCGGCGTACGCCCCGACGCCGGCCGTGAGAATCGCGGCGCCGCGGAGCCGCCGTTTCCCCTCATACCGGACCGTTTCAAACATCGTCCTCCCCCGTTCCGTCGGGTTCGTCTCCCTTCTGCTCGCCTCCGTCCCCTTCGTCTGCCCCCGCTCTGCTCCCGTAGTAGTGAGTAAACACGTCCTCTATCGGCGGTTCGCCGAGCTCGACGTCTCGAATATCGTGAGCCGCGAGTTCGCGGAGAAGCGCGTTGACGTCACCGGCGTAGATGAACTGGACGCCCTCGGCGAACCGTTCGGGTCCGACGACGCCATCGAGAGCCGTTATGGCGGTGACCGCGTCGTCACTCGCGTGGACGCGAACGTGCTTTCCGCTCCGGTGGAGCAGGGCGTCGACGTTCTCGAGCTCGACGAGGGCTCCAGCGCGGAGGATGCCGACGCGGTCGCAGACGCGCCGCACCTCGCTCAACACGTGCGACGAAAAGAACGCGGTCGTGCCGCGGTCGCGCTCGTCTCGGATGAACTCGTTGAACGCCTCCTGCTTGAGCGGATCGAGTCCGGCGGTGGGTTCGTCCATGATCACGAGGTCGGGATCGTGCATGAACGCCTGCACCAGCCCGAGCATCCGTTTGTTTCCGGTCGAGTACTCCCGTATCGGTCGGTCGATCGGAGGGGTGAACAGCTCTAACATCTCGTCTCGACGAGTATCTCCTTTCATCTCGCCGTGGTAGTCGAGCACCGTCTCGCCGGTGAGTTCCTCTTCGAACCCGAGGTGTGCCGGGAGATACCCTATCCGACGCTTGGCGTCGGTCAGCGCGGCCTCGTCTTGGATGTCGGCACCGAGAACCTTCGCAGTCCCCGACGTGGGCTTTAACAGCCCCAACAGCATCCGTATCGTCGTCGACTTCCCCGCGCCGTTCGGGCCGAGAAAGCCGAACACCTCCCCTTCGTTCACGGTGAACGAAACGGCGTCGTTCGCCACCACACTCCCGTAGTCCTTCGTGAGTTCCTCGACGACGAGCGGACGAGCGGAGTCACCGGACATAGAACCACCACGCTCCGGCGGCGACGAGGATCAGGAGGACGATCAACACGCCCGCCTCGATGGGGATCGTACCGCCGGACGACTGGGTGACTGCGACGGCGACTGTCGCGGTGTCGCCAGTGACGCGGACTCCGGTGGGGTCTGTGTAGGCGATGTCGACGCTCGCCGGGTACCGACTCGCTGGCGCATCGCCGTCGACCGTGAGGTCGAACGCCACCCGACCCGTCTCTCCGGGCGCCAGCGACGGGATCACGGTCGTCCGAAACTCGCTTTCCAATGGCGCGTCGGCGGCGAGTCGAACTTCGATGTCCCGGAGTTCGACATCGCGGCGGTTCGTCACGTCAAGCCGCAGCACGTCGTCCCCGCCGGCCGCGAACTGCGGATCGACCGGCTCTACCGTCACCGCGTCTCGGCGTTCAGCGACAGGAACGCGTACCGCGTCTCGCGTCGTCCGCTCCGTGTCGGCGACGCTTCGGTAGCTCGTCGCGAGGGTCAGCTGCTGGGGGACCGAGTCGGCGCTCGCCGGGACCTCGCCGCGGAACCGGAATGCGGTGCTCTCGCCGACGGCGAGGTCGCCGACGGCGTACCGCGGACTGCGGGGGGCGAACGCCCCGTCGCCGACCGCGAGAACGACTCCTCGAACGTCGGTCGGTCCGTCGTTGCGGATCGTCCCGCGAACGCTTCCGTTCTCGCCGATGCGAAGCGTGGAGTCGTCGACCTCGACCGAGAACGACTGCTCGGCGAGCGGCCTGATCCCGACCGGTATCCCCTCTTGGGCGCCGCGGATCCCGTCCACGTCGGTGTACCGAACGGTACCTGTGAGGTCGAACGACTCCGCGGCGGCGTCTTGGCTGACGCTCGCCGGAAACCTGACCGTTGCGTTCTCTCCGGGGCCGAGTCGGTCGATCCGAGCGGTGTTCCGTTCCGTCTCTCCGAGCGCGAAGTCGGGCCCGTTCGCGACGAGCTCGACCGACAGGTCTCGGGCGACCTCTCCGCCGAGGTTAGTCACGTTCGCCGTGAGCGTTCCGGAGTCGCCGACCTGAACGTTCGTGTCGACCGTCCGTACCGCGAACCGGGGTCTGTCGTCGACGGTCACCGAGATCGACTCGGTCCGCGTCCGCGATCGATCCTGTACGACTCCGCTCCGCGGCGCCGAGAGATACGTGTGCGAGTATCGGAGTCGCACGTCGAGCGAATACGTCCCCGGCTCTGCGTCGGCGGGGACCGTCACCGAGACGGGGACCTCGCGGACCGCACCACCTCCGATCGAACCGACGGCGAACCGGTTCGTCTCGACCACGAGCGGCGAGTGATCGCTCTCAACTTCGATCACGACGCTCCGCGCGGTCGTGACGGTGTCTCTCCGGAGGTCGGTCCCCGCGTCCACATCGCCGTCGTTCGCGATCTGCACCGTGAGATCGGCCGTCGTCCCAGGCGACACGGTCGAGTCGGGGAGGTACACGTCTAACTCGGGCTCACCCCGGACGAACGGCGGCTCCTCTTGCGCGACCGCGAGCCCAGCGAGCGCGCCGGCGAGGAGCGCGACCGACGCGAGGATGGCGAGCGAACGTCGAGACATCTACGCCCTCCGACCCTCGATCGCTTCGCACTCACCGGCGAGACGTCCCGGCGGCGAGCGGAATCGATTAGTTCGTGTCATATTTCAAACTATGTCTGCCGTTATTATATACTTACTCGTGACCGAGGTGGACTGACTCCGCGGGCATCGGGCAGCGCCCTTATGCCGATGGACCCGAGTGACGGGGTATGCTCATGACGCCGGGACCCACCGCGGTCCCCGCCCCTGTCCGCGACGCGATGAGCCGCGAGCTGATCAACCCCGACGTGGACCCCGAGTTTCACCGGATCTACGACCGGCTGACCGACCGGCTCGCGACGGTCTACGGTGCCGGACAGACCGGAGCGAACGGTGCCCCGGACCGCGATGTCGTCGTCCCCGGCGGCGAGGGCATTTTGGGGCTGGAGGCCGCGATCGCCTCCCTGGTCGAGCCCGGCACCGAAGTGCTGTGTCTCTCGAACGGGCTCTACGGCGACGGCTTCGCCGACTTCGTCGCGGACTACGGCGGCGAGGCGACGCTGGTCTCGACCGACTACGACGATCCCCTCCCGCTCGCGGAGCTGGAGTCGATCCTCGACGACGACCACGAGTTCGAGGTCGCGACGATGGTCCACTGCGAGACGCCCACGGGAACGCTCAACGACCTCGGGCCCGCGCTCGACCTCCTCGAAGAGGCCGACGGGGAGATCCTCACCGTCGTCGACGCCGTCTCGTCGCTCGGGGGCGTCCCGGTGCCGACCGACCGGGTCGACGTGTGCCTGGGGGCCTCTCAGAAGTGTTTCAGCGCGCCCCCGGGGCTCACCACCGCCGCGATCAGCGACCGCGCGTGGGCGGCGATGGACGAGCGGGACCCGCACTCGCTGTACACGAACTTCCTCCCGTGGCGCGACACCGACGAGGGGTTCCCGTACACTCACCTCACGACCGAGGTCGTCGCGCTCGACGCGGCGCTCGGGCTGTGGCTGGACGAGGGGCTCGACGCGGTCCGGGAGCGACACCGGACCGCGGCGGCGCGGTGTCGCGAGCGCGGCGCGGAGCTGGGGCTGGAGCCGTATCCGGACCCCGAGCGCAGCTCGCCGACGGTGACGGCCTTCGAGGTGCCCGGGCGGGCCGAGGAGCTACAGACCCGCCTCCGCGAGGACCATGACGTGCTCCTCGCGACCGGACTCGCGTATCTGGCCGACGACGTGCTGCGCGTCGGACACATGGGCCACAACGCGCGGGTCGAGCGGGTGGACGAGGCGATGGACGCGCTTGAGGAGGTGTTGTAAGAGGTAGGTGGATCGGTCGCGGGTGAACCCGGGTTTGGTTGGTTCGTGCGTTTATAAGGGGCTGTTGCTGGCTGATCGTCGGTGAGGACCTCCAAAGCCCCACTCGTCTCACCCGTCTAGCACCGCTCTGCACCTCACGCCTCCCCAGCCTCGTCGCTGGCGGCTACCGCCGCCAGCGACTCCCTCGCGCCGTCGGCTCACGGCCCTGCGGGCCGCTCGCCGGGACGCGCCACCGCGTCGATCATTTATAAGCGATCCACTCCCTCACCGCGTTCTCCCACGCGCTCCCACGCGAGGTGCGCGACGATCCCGAGCAGGAACGCGACGCCGAGGTTCGTCGCCAGCGCGACGAGGCCGATCGCGACCGAGAGGGCGACGTTCTCGGAGTCGACGGCGTTGCGCGCGAGCGAGACGGCGACGATCGCGAGCAGCGCGCCGAGCATGGCTACCGGGAACGCGCCGAGGAGCGCCGGCGTCGCGAAGGGGACGGCGACGAGGTAGCCGACGCCGAGGACGACGTTCGCGCCGCCGGTCCGGGCGCCGAACGCGTGCTTGCCGGCGACGCCGTCGCAGCCGTGACACATCGGAATCGCGCCGAACGGCACCGCGATCAGGTTCGTCGCGCCCATGCTCGCCGACAGCTCGTCCGGCGTCACCTCGGCGTCGAACAGGTCGGCGAAGAGGAGGGAGGTCGCCAGCGCGGCGTTGCCGATCGTCATCGCGAGCTGCGCGGCGATCCCGTCGGCCGTGCGCCGGGTGACCGCCCCGGAGAGCACTTGGAGAGACAGGCCCGGCGGCGCCCCGGGCCACCGCGGCGCCGGGATTCCGGCGGTGACGAGCGCGATCGCGATTCCGACGACCGCCACCGCGAGGGCGCTCGCCTTCCCGTGTCCGGCGAGCGCGGCCGCCGCGGCGATCGCCACTCCCGCGACCGCGAGGACCGGGTCGCCGAGCGCGAGGTCGACCCCGGTTTCGAGAAGGACGAGCCCGACCGCGAACTGCACCCCGCGGATCACCGGCTCGCCGATCCAGCGCTCGACCCGCGCGAGCGTCCCCGAGAGCCCGATCGCGAGGAGGAGGACGCCGAGGACGAGTCCGGCGAGCGCGAGCTCCGCGTACGTCAGCGCGCCCGCGATCGCCAGCGCCGCGAGCGCCTTCATCGGCTCGACCGACACCGGGAGCCCGTACCGGACTCCCCAGACGATCTGAAAGACCCCGAACCCGACGAGCGCGTGCGGGAGCGACACGTCCGTCAGTAGCGCGAGTGCGACGACAAGCGGGATAACCGTGATCGAATCCCCTATCGCTCCGGTCAGCGCTCCCGACCCGAATCCGACGCCTCTCTCGCCCGATCGTTGAACGGTTTCCACGGACGGAACGGTCTCTGCGTCCGATCGACTTGAGCGTGTTCAGAAACCGCCGGCGATCACTCCCGTTCGAAACGTACCGTGTTTCGGTTACCTCTCGGGCTCGGCGTCGAACGTCGGATCGTCCTCGTTGATCATCGGGCAGTCTCGGACCCTGAACTCGTCGAACCCGACGGCCTCCAGGATGGTCGTTCCCTCGTGGTCGCAGGAGACAGTCGGCGGCGCCGAGAAGTGCGGGCACTGCTGGCAGTAGGTCCGCTTCGAGATCACGCGCTCGACGCCGGCGCCGAAGCCCCCGCCGAGGTCGGTTCCAGTCGCGTCCGTCTCCGAGACTCCGACGCCGAGCTCGCCGACGCCGCCCGCAGTGCCCTCGTCGAGCGACTCCCAGATGTCCTCCTCGGCGACGCTCCCGACGTCCATCTGCTCGAACGCGTCGCCGAGGTCCGCGTCGGTCTCGGCGGTCGCCGGGCCGAGTTCGTCGAAGGGGTCGTCCGATCGGGCCCGATTCGTGTCCGCGGCGGAACCGAATCCGGACGCGTCGTCGTCACGGCCCGCGTCGACGGGGCCGTGACTTCTCGGCTCCTCCTCCGTCTTGGCCTCCACCTCCGCCTCGGCCTCCTCCCCTATCTCGGCCTTCCACCCAGTCTCAGTCTCCCCCCTCGTCTCGTCGGAGGTCTCACTCTCGTCGAAGGTCTCGCTCTCGGCGCCGGTATCGCTCTCGGGAACGGCTTCACCGGACGCGTCCCCCTCGGATGCGTCTCTCCCGGACGCGTTCTCGTCCAACCGGGCGAAGGGGTCGTCGATCTCGTCGGCGTCGCCGATCGACTCGTCGTCGAACAGCCCGTCCGCGTCCTCGGTCGTACCCGCGTCGTCGGGGGGAGTCGACTCGTCGTCGCTCACGAACCGCCACCTCCGCCGGCGTCTCGGGTGCTCACGCCGGACTCGTCTTCGGTCCCCGCTCCGTCGCCGGCGACGCCGGGCCGCTCTTCGTTCACCTCGCCGTCGAGCGCCGGCTGGTCCTCGACGAGCAGCCGCGAGGTTCCGAGGAACCCGGCGTTCGGCTCCAGGTCCCCGAACCGGCGGCCGCAGTGGGGGCACTCCGGCGCCGTCAACAGCCCGAGGTCGACCGTCTCGCCGCAGTTCTCGCACGTGGCCTTCCGGACCCCCTCGCGGTTTGCGGCGGCCGCCAGGGCGTCCAGGCGTTCTCGGTCAGCGCGGTCGCGCTCCGCCGCCTCTAACCGGCGTCGGACCCTGACGATCGCGCTCGCGACTCGCGAGAGCTTCTCCTCGACCTCGTCGAGGTCGCCGACGCGGTCGTCGAGCGCCTCCAGATCGTCCACCCGCGCTTCGAGGTCGTCGAGCCCCTCGGTCCGAGCCGCTCGTTCGTCGACCTCGTCGATCCGAGACTCGACGCTGGCGAGCCGGTCGTCTAAGTCGTCGAGCGTCCCCTCGACCGCCTCGCCGACGGTCGCCGTCGCGGCCGCCTCGGCCTCGACCTCGTCGACGCGGTCGGTGACCTCGTCGAGGCGCTTGCCGACCGCGTCGAGGTCGGCCGCGATCGCGTCCAGTCGCTCGGCCGTCTCCGCGTGCTCGTGGTCGGCGGGCGCCTTCGACTCCAGCTCGCGATACAGCTCCACGAAGCGCTCTCGGAGGTCGTCGATCTTCTCGTCGACTTCGTCGTCGACGTCGTCGAGCCGCGCCTCGATCGCCGCCACCTCCTCCGCGTCCGGGACGTCGATCCCCTCCGCGTCCGCGAGCGCGACGAGCGCGCGCTTCAGCAGCTCCTCGCGACCGACACCGGCCTCGTCGGCAGCGGCCTCGATCGCGGCGTCGACCGTCTGGTCGGTCGGATCGAGGTCGCTCATCGCGGATCCTCCGTCATCTACGCTCCCTTTCGGGAGGAGACTTAAGTAATCTGTCGCGTCGTTCTCCGGATCGATACTCGGGCGGGCCTCGGTTTAGCGCAGTCGCTGGCGCGGCCTCACCGGATCTTGCGCACGTCGCTGATGTCGAATCCCCCCTCGTGGATCTCGGTCTCGAACCGGACGATGTTCTCCGACTCCAACTGCGAGAGCACGCCGCGGAACTCGCGGACGAACATGGTCCGTGCGCGCTGAGACCCCCCGCTCTCCCACGAAAACTGCAGGGTGCCGCCCGCGGCGTCCATCAGCGCGCCGAACTCCCGGTCGGTGATCGAGTCGGTGTTCACCAACACGAGGATGAGTCCGCCCCACTCGTAGGCCGCCTTCTTGAGCCCCTTCATCACCATCGTCACGTCGCTCCACTCAGTGTCCTCGTCGACCATCGAAACGAGGTCGGTGACGGAGTCGATACAGACGAGGCTGTCGTCGGCGTGCGCGGACAGGTAGTCGCCGAACGCGGTGAGCACGTCCTCGTACTCGCCGCGGTCGCCCAGCTCCGTGATCGACGTCGTCTCGTCTTCGTACCAGTCGCGCGGGATCGGGCTGAGCTGGAAATACTCGGGCGAGAGGTCCCGGAACTCGATCCCGCCGATCGCGGCGTCGACGATCTCGTCGGCCATCGTGTACCCCATCTCCCGCGTGATCGCGTCGGTGTCGGCGGTGAAGGAGATGTAGTGGACCGCCTCCGGAAGCGTCGCCCCGGCGGGGAGGTCACCGTAGTAGAGGTCGAACAGCTCCGGGTCGGCGTGTCCGAGGGCGTTCATCGCCGCGCTGGTGTACAGGAACTCGCGCGCGCCGGCGCCGGACTCGCCCGCGAGCAACACGACGTTCCCCGGCGGCGCTCCGCCCTCGAGGATCGAGTCGAGCCGGGCGACGCCGAACGGAAGACTCGGCATACCCCGTATGGGGAGGGCGCTCCGCTTAGTGTTGTTGCTCGTACGCGGTCAGCGCTCGCCTCACTCCCGGCCGCCGTCGCCCCCCGTCACCCGCGCCCCATCACCCGCCCCCCGTCACCCGCTCCCCCGTCACCCGCCCCCCGTCACTCGCGCCCCGCCGTCCGCCGCCTCGACGATCGAGACCGACCCCTCCACGCCCGCCTCGTCGAGGGCGCGCTCCCCGGCCTCCGCGGCCGCGGTCGCGTTCGCGGCGTCCGTGACCCCGTATACGGTCGGCCCCCACGACGACTGCCCAGCCCCGAACACGGCCGCGGCGTCCGACAGCGACGCCACCACGTCGCCGACCGGCGGGCGGTAGACGCCGCCCTGCTCGTCGGCGTACCACGCGCCGTTGAGCCGGCCGATCTCCGCGACCGCGGCGCCGAAGCGCTCGGCGTTCCCCGCCGCGATCGCGGGGAGCACGCGCCGGGTGACGATCCCCCCGATCCGGTCGGCGAGGCCGGGCTCCGCGCGCTCGACCGCGGTCCGCATCGCGTCGTCCTCGGCGTCGCCGTTCCGGCCCGGGTCGGCGTCCGGGCGCACGAGCAGGAACCGCCAGTCGTCGGGGACGGCGTGGCGGGCGGCCACCGGCGGCACCGTCCACTCGCCGTCGGCGGGGCGGTCGGTGGTGAACCGCGCGGTGGGGTGGCCGGCGTCGAGCACGAACCCGCCTGCCTCGAAGGTTGCGACGCCGACGCCGGAGCGCCCGCCGCGACCGAGCGCCGGGGCGCGCTCGCGGACGCGGGGCTCCTCGCCGTGGGCGGTCGCGACCGCCGCGAGCGTCGCCGCGGCCAGCTGGGTGCCGCTCCCGAGCCCGGCGTGACGCGGGAGCGTCTCGCGGACCGTGACCCGGGCGCCGTCGACGCCCAGCAGGTCGGTCGCGGCGGCCGCGTACTCGCGGGCGTCTCGGCGAACGCCGTCGCTGGCGGCGAGCTCGCCGACGTCGACAGTCACCGCCGCGGCCGGCTCCGCGTCGACTACCACCCGCGGCTCCGCGAGCCCGAGCCCGAGGGCGCCGTACAGCCGCTCGTGCGAGAGGCTGAGGTTACAGAAGCCGAAGTGGAGCCGGGCCCCGGCGCTCGCGCGTGCCATGGATGTCGTCGGTTTCGGGGGCGACTGATAAAGGGTGCGTGACTGTGGCGGGCCTTGCCCCGGTATGTGGATCGTGACTCGGATCGCGACTCAGGTAGATGCGTTCGCTTATAAACGGTTAGCGGCGGATCGACGGAGAAGACCTCCAAAGCCCCAGCCACGAGGATGTCGCACGCTCGCTGCGCTCCTTGCGGTGCTTGCGTCGCCTCCGACATCCTCGTGGCTGCCCCTTTGAGTCCCACCCGCACGGCACCGCACCGCGCCTCACGCCTCCCCAGCCTCGTCGGACCGGCGCGGCTGCGCCGGTCCGACTCCCTCGCGCGTGCACCTCGCGCCCTTCGGGCGCTCGGCGGCACGCGCCACTGCACATCTATTTATAAGCGATCACTCCTGCCAGTCCGGGTTCGTCCGCGGCGGCGAGAAGATATCGTAGCCGACGACCGGCTCGTCGGTGTCGTTGTGCGCCGCGTGCGGTTCGCCGCCGGGAATCACGTACGTGTCGTCCGCTTCGACGACGCGCTCCTCGCCGTCGACGACGAAGGTGATCGCCCCCTCGGTGATCGCGCCGACCTGCTCGTGGGGGTGGTCGTGTTCGGGGACCTCGGCGCCGGGCTCGATGACGAACCGCTGGATGCTCGTCTCGTCGCCGGCGGCCCCCTGCGTGAGGAACACGCCGTCGATCGCTTCCACCGCTTTCACGTCCGCGTCGGGGAGTACGTCCATGGCGGATACCGGACGGCGATCGGCTTAAACCGCGGTGGTCGAGCGCACCGCCCAGTGGGCGCGCCGGGACGACCCGACGGTCACGGGAACGGGTGGTACGCCTTCTCCAGGTCCGGCTCGAACCCCATCGACCGGGGCACGTCGCGGGCGCGGTCGCCGAAGAACGGATCGCCGGTAAAGAGTGGCTGCGCGCCGGGGACGAGCACGCGGACCGCCTCGAAGCCGAGCGCGGCGAGGTCACGGGTCGTCGTCCGGGCGACGTACGGCTCCAGACCGACCGTCTCGACGCGGTCGACGACGGCGGCCAGCTCGTCGGCGCCCGACAGCTCCGGCTCGCCGAGCGACTCGGCCGGGACGCTCGCGTCCGGGTCGAAGAACGCCCGCGTCTCCGCCGGAAAGTCGGCGTGGCGACCGATCGCCGCGCCCTGCTCCGCGGCCGCGTCGGGCCCCATCGAGCGGAGTTCGGTCCAGTTCTGGAGCGCCTCTGCGAGCGCGCTCCGGGCCGCTGCGGCGGGGTCGAGGTCGGCGCCGGAGCCCGCCGCGAACCGGGGCCAGTCGCCCTCGCGGTGGACGCCGACCGCGACGACGGGAACGTCGACGTCGGTCGTGACGAGGAGGGGCGTCACCGACAGCGACTCGGCGCGGGCGCGCTTCGCTAACTCCGCGAACCCCTCGTCGTCGACGTCGATCCCGAGGGGGTCGACCGTCGAGTACCAGCTGGTCATCGTCGCGTCGCGCTCGACGACCTCGTAAAGGCCCGACAGGGCCGCGTGCGGCCCGGAGTTCCCGAGCCCGAGCCCGGTCGTGATCGAGGGTCGGTACCGCTTTTCCGGCGGCGGGAAGTGAACGAACTCCGCCGGGAGGCTCGCGGCCTCGCCCGTGCCGAGGCCCTCGCCGGTCACCCACGGGAGCCGGTCGTCGCGGGCGTACGACTCCGAACTCTCGGGGCGGACGAACGCGTCGGGCGTCACCGGATTCGAGACGTTCGCCGCAGGCGCGCGCGTGAACGACTCCTCGCGGTAGATCCCGGCGGCGTACCGCTCTAACCCCTCCCCGAGCGCCTTCATGAACGCGGCGTCCCAGCCGGCGTCGACGCCGCCGCCGAACTCGGCCGCCCGCGCGTCGGAGAACTGCGTCGTGTCGGCGACGCGCGCGACGTAGTACGGCACGGGGAACGACTCCTGTTCGCCCACCTCCGAGAGCGGGCCGATCCGAGGGTCGACCGCCCGCTCCGCGCGGTCGACCGCCTCCGACAGCGACCGCTCCTCCCCCTCGCGGGGCAGCGCGTCGCCCGGGTCGGCGCCGCAGTCGCAGCCGGGGACCGGGAGGAGGGTCCGCTCGGCGCCCGGCACCTCGGCGACCGTGTCGGCGACCGGGTCGCCGGCGAGCAGCCGGATGACGCGGTGCCCGGCCAGCGCGCCGGCGTAGCGCACGGCCGACCGTCGGCCGGCGGGCGCGTCGGCCGCCTCGGCCCCGCCGCTGGCGACGCGTTTCCCGAGGCAGTCGTAGCAGGTCTCGTCGAAGACGCTCACCGCGGCGTCGACCGACTCCAGGGAGACGCCGCCGAGCCCGCCGACCTCGATCGCGACCCAGCGGTCGAGGTGCTCGTCGGCGGTCGCGAAGGTCTCCGAGCCGGCGGTGTCGACCACGACCGCGAGGTCGAACCCGTCGAGCAGCCCCTCCTCGACGGGCATCACGTTCACGTCGACGTCGCTGAGCGCGGCCGAGACGGCCTCGACCGCGGGGCCGTCGCCGACAAGTCCGATGTCCATGTCACCTCCAAGGCGAAGGGGCGAAAAAAAGCCGCGGGTGACGGTGTCGGAACGAGGCGCGACCTGATGTCGGGGCTTCGACCGATCAGGACAGCATCTCCGAGACTTCGTCGGCGAGCTCGCCGGCGTCGAGGTCCCGGAGACGATCGTCGCCGAGCTTGAGCCGGAGGCGGGGGCGGCCGACGTCGATCGGGACCTTCTCGGTGTCGATGATCCCGAGGTCTTCGAGCCGGGTCTTCGTGCGGGAGAACGTCGCCTTCGAGGCGATCCCCACGTCTTCGCCCCACTTCGAGATGTCGTACAAGAGCACGTCGTTCTTCGCGGCGACGAGCAGGGAGACGGTCACCTCGTCGAGCCCGCCGTCGTCGCCGCGGGCGGAGTCCATCGCGGCGAGCACGGCGTCGAAGTCCTCGCGGGTCGCCTCGCCGATCTCGGTCGCCATCGTCTCCCGGACGCGGCTGATCGCGGGAGTGCGGAGACCGTAGGTCTCGGCGGCGTCGAAGGCGACGCTGTGCGTCTCGAACACCTCGTCGACGAACTCCTCGTCGTCCGAAGCGAGCGCGGCGACGTGGTCGTCGGTGCTCACGAGCACGACGGCCCGCGACGGGGAGACGAACAGCGCGTTGTCGACCGCCTCGTCGAGGATCCGAAGGTCGAGCGTGCCGTCGGCGACGAGGTCGGCCGCCTTCGACGCGACGAGGAAGTCCTCCATCACGCCCTTCAGCGTTCGTTCGTCCACGAGCATCGACATCTCCGGCAGGTCGTCTCGACCGATCGCCGCCTCGACCAGCGATACGATCGTCTCCGCGGAGGGGTCGACGACGAGCAGTTCCTGATCGTCCCCCGCGAACGCCGCGTCGAGGACGTTTTCGACGTCTGCCTCCAGTAAATTCGACACCATTTATCTCCTCGGATAAAAGCCAGTTGCGTATTTAATATTAACGGGATTGCGAGAGTGAACAACGGAGTTTCAGCGTCCGAAACCCTTGAGAATAGCCGATCCGGTGTTTTTATTGATTCAATTCCGAACGAGGCTCCACCAGCGCGAACGTGACGCGACCGCGAGGGCTGGCGTGACGCGACCGCGAGGGCTGGCGTGACGCGACGTGCGAGACCCGGGGCACCGACGTGACGCAAGGATTAATGCGCGATCGGACGGGGGTTCCTACATGGACTACGAGCACGTCCGGGAGGTCGACCCCGCGGTCGCCGACGCGCTGGCCGGGGAGCGCGACAGGCAGGAGCAGACGCTCGCGATGATCGCCAGCGAGAACCACGTCAGCGAGGCGGTGCTGGAGGCGCAGGGGAGCGTCCTCACGAACAAGTACGCCGAGGGCTACCCGGGCGGGCGGTACTACGCCGGCTGCGAGTACGCCGACGAGGTCGAGGAGCTCGCGATCGAGCGCGCGAAGGAACTGTGGGGCGCCGACCACGTCAACGTCCAGCCGCACTCCGGGACGCAGGCGAACCAGGCCGTCTACTACTCGGTGTTGGAGCCGGGCGACAAGATCCTCTCGCTGGACCTGAACCACGGCGGCCACCTCTCGCACGGCCACCCCGCGAACTTCACGGGCCAGATCTACGAGGTCGAGCAGTACGAGGTCGACGCCGACACCGGCTACATCGACTACGAGGGGCTCCGCGAGGCGGCCGAGGAGTTCGAGCCGGACATCGTCGTCTCCGGCTACTCCGCGTACCCGCGCACGGTCGACTGGGAGGAGATCCAGGCGGCCGCCGATGCGGTCGACGCCTACCACCTCGCCGATATCGCCCACATCACCGGGCTCGTCGCCGCCGGCGTCCACCCCTCGCCGGTCGGGATCGCCGACTTCGTCACCGGCTCCACGCACAAGACGATCCGCGCCGGTCGCGGCGGGATCGTGATGTGCGACGAGCAGTTCGCCGACGACATCGACAAGGCCGTGTTCCCCGGCGGGCAGGGCGGCCCGCTCATGCACAACATCGCCGGGAAGGCGGTCGGGTTCAAGGAGGCGCTCGACCCCTCGTTCGAGACCTACGCCCAGAACGTGGTCGACAACGCCGACGTGCTCGCCGAGACGCTGCAGGAACACGGCTTCACCCTCGTCTCCGGCGGCACCGACAACCACCTCGTGCTGGTCGACCTCCGCGACTCGCACCCGGACCTCCCCGGGGGCGACGCCGCGGACGCGCTCGCGGCCGCGAACATCGTCCTCAACGGGAACACGGTCCCCGGCGAGACGCGCTCGCCGTTCAACCCCTCGGGGATCCGCGCGGGCACCGCCGGGCTCACCACTCGCGGCTTCGACGCGGACGCGATCGAGGAGGTCGGCGACCTCATCTACCGCGTCGTCGACAACGTCGACAGCGACGACGTGATCTACGAGGTCGGCGAGCGCGTCGTCGAACTCTGCGAGGAGCACCCGCTGTACGAGTAGTTCCCTCGCCTCGACCGATCCCGGCCGCCGGACCGAATCCGTACGTACAAAGTGGGGGCGGCTCCGACGGGTCGATATGGCTGACTCGTCGTTCCTCGCAACACGCCTCGACCGCGACGCCGTACCCCTCGCGGTCGGCGACCTGATCGCCCTGATCGTCCTGTTGACGATCGGGGCGCTCAACCACAGTACCGTCGAGTTCCTCTCCGCGAACCCCCTCTACCTGCTCGAAGTGTACGCGCCGTTCCTGATCGGGTGGGTCCTCGTCGCGCCCCTGATCGGCGCGTACTCGGCCGGCGCCGTCGAGACCGCAAAGTCGTCGGTCCCGCTCGCGATTCGATCGTGGATTCCGGCCGCGATCGTCGGGCTGGCGCTCCGAGAGTTCGTCTTCCGCGGGAGCGCCGCCATCACGTTCGCGGCGGTCATGATCGTCCTCGGGTCGGTCGTGCTCGGCGGCTGGCGCGCGCTGTACTTCAAGCTCCGGTAGGCGGTCGCGGTCGCGTTCCGATCGGCCTGGCCGTCGCCTCGATCGCCGTCTCATCGGTGTCGATCCCGTCTCTCCCTCGTTCGTCGCTTCGAGCGTCCTCTGTTCCCGCCGCTCGCCGCCCCGTTACGACCCCCGACCCCCGCCCGTCGCGCCCGCGACGAACACATCTGTATAACTTACGAGCCGCTTCGAAGTGATCAGTCGAGGTGTCACACCGAACCCTGAGAAAGATTTAATAGCGATTTTGCGGTAGTATCAACCGGATCATGACTGGGTACTACGACTACGTTCTCGGGCTCATTCCGGCCGCGCTGATCGGTGTGACCGCCGTATTGAACCTGGTCGGGCTGTCGTTGACGGCGGCCCTCCCCGGGGGCGCCCTCGTCGCGGGAGGGGTCGTGGCCCACGCGATGTTCGTCAAGGCCCCGGTCGCGGGCGAGGGGAGCGCCCGGAGCGACCAGCCGGTGAGCGGCTCGGTCGGGCGCTCGACCGCTCCGGGGCGCGGCCGATCGGCCGGGCGTTCGCGGACCGGCGGCGCCGACTGACCCACCCGCGCGTCTCGGTACGGCGACCGTTCCGGTTCCCTGTACCGTTTAGTCGCTCGCGTCCGACCGGGCCGGTATGACCGACGCCCTGTTTCTGACGAGCGCCGAAGTCGACGACCTCGCGGAGCCGGCAGACTACGTCGCGGTCGTCCGCGACGCCTACCGCCAGATCGGCGAGGGCGCCCCGGCGGAGCCGCGGACGAAGCTGCTCAACCGCGAGCCGCCGGGGATGTTCACCACCTACGCCGCGGTGCTTCCGGAGACCGGCGCGATGGGCGGGTACTCCTACTCCGCCGGCTTCGGCGCGGAGGACGCGTGGTTCATGACGCCGCTTTTCGACGCCGACTCGGGCGAGCCGCTCGCGCTGCTCGACGGCGCCTCGATGAACCCGTTCAAGACCGGCGCTGCCGGGGCGGTCGCGGTCGACGCGCTGGCTCGCCCCGACGCGACGGAGATCGCCGTGATCGGGAGCGGCGCGCAGGCCCGCGGCCAGCTCGCGACGACCGCGACCGTCCGCGAGTTCGAGGCGGTCCGCGTCTTCTCCCCGACCGCGGAGCACCGCGAGGCGTTCGCCGACGAGTTCGACGACCGACTCGACGCCGACGTGTCGCCGGTCGCGAGCGCGAGCGACGCCCTCGCCGGCGCCGACGTGGTGATCACCGCGACCACCGCGAGCGATCCCGTGATCGACGACGCGGACGTCGAGCCCGGCACTCACGTCACCGCGATGGGCCAGTACCACCCGGAGAAGAACGAGCTCCCGCCCGAACTCGTCGCGCGGGCGACGTACGTCCCCGACCTCCGAGCCCGGGCGACCCAAGACGCCGGGTCGTTCCTCGCGGCGGTCGAGGCGGGGCTGGTCGACGAGGACCACGTCGCCGCCGACCTCGGCGAGGTCGTCGCCGGGGAGCACCCCGGCCGGACGAGCGAGGAGGAGGTGACCGTGTTCGACTCGGGCGGGACCGGGATCGAGACGGTCGCGGCCGCGCACATGCTCTACGAGCGGGCGAGCGAGAAGGGGCGAGGGCAGACGATCGACTTCGCGCCCGCGAGCGAGGCGCTGACGGGGGAGTAACCGCTGACGGGGGAGTAACGCCGACCCGCTCGCGTACGCGTCCGCCGTCCGCCATCCGGCGGTAGCGCGAACCGCTCACCGCCGCGTCAGGGTCCCCGACGAGTCGATGTCGAACGACAGCGTGCCGCTCTCGTCCTCGTCGCCCGGGTAGTAGTGGACGTGGTCTTGGTCCGTCAGGTCGCTGTTGTCCTCGTAGAGGCCGTACTCGATCAGGTATCGGCGCCGTTCGGCGACGCCTTCGCGGTCGGCTTGGCCGTCCGGCTCGACGTCGATCGTTCCGGAGAACGCCCTAGCGTCGCTCCTGGTGGTGGCGTCCGTCCGGGACAGCGTCACCTCGACCGTGTACGGGCTCTCGGCGTGGTTGAAGACGATCACGGAGAGCATCAGCGGTCGGAGACCGCTCCCGAACAGCCGGCGAGGCCCGCACAGAGGGGTGCCGCGCCCCGGAGGAGGGAACGCCGTTTCATGGGCCGACTGTCCCCACGATCGGTAAGTGCTTTTCGGCGTGACGAGCCGCGGGGGAGCGGGTCCGTCGCTTGCACTCGCTACTGCAGTCGGTACCGCAGGATCGCGGCGATCCCGCCGAGGTTCGAGAGCTGCTGGCCGGGGTCGAACTCCGAGGAGAAGACGACCACGTCGCCGCCCTGCTGCTCGACCGACTCGATCACCTCGTTGACGTCGATCTCCCAGTCGCCCTCGTTCTGCCGCTCCTGCCGGAGCCGCTCGTCGACCACGAGGAGCGTCTCGATCGCGCCGAACTCGGCGGCCTCGGCCACGTCCTCGGGCCCGTACGTCGCCTTCGCGCCCTGGGCGATCTCGGCGGTGAGGTCGTCGATGAGCGTCGCCTCCTTCGAGATCCGGGTCTCCTTCTGCACCTCGTCGACCGCGCCGCGTTTCAGCACCTCGTGGACGCCGCGGTCGCCCGCGGCCGAGGTGTCGACGGTGGTGATCCGGTCGGCCAGATCGCGGTGCTCCTCCTCGATGTAGTCGAGCGCGTCTTGCTTCGTGAACCCCGGGCCGGCGAGGATCACGGCGTCGGGGTCGAGGTGCGCGAGCGCCTCGCCCAGCTCGGCGAACAGCTCCTCGCGCGGCCGCGAGAAGTCGCCCTTCCCGGTCGGCTTCGTGAACGAGGCGTACTCCTCGGTGCCGTACTGCTGGACCGTGTGGACGTAGGCGGCCCCCTCCTCGACGGTCGCGATGGCCACGTCGGGGTTCTCCGCGGCCTCGGTCGCTTCCTCCAGCCGCTCGGTCTGGTCCGGCTTGAAGTGCTTCTCCACCGTGATCTCGTCGTGCTCCTCGACGTTGAGCGTGTGGTGGGCGTTGAGCTGGTCCTCGCGGGAACAGCCGACGATCACGCCCGACACGCGGAGCCGGTTCGCGAACCGGGCGAACTCCACCTCGTCGACCTCCAGCGTGACGAACAGATGCTCGCGCTGACCGCCGGTGTCCCGCATCTGGTCGTCGTTCCGCTGGATCCGGCGGGTGGTGTCGCCCTCGACGAGGTCCCCCGGTTCGAGGACGTGCGCGAGGTGCCAGAGGTCGTCGACGTTCTCGGGGACGAGGGTGAGCCGTTCCCGCCCCTCCTCGCCGTAGCCCCGGTCGGAGATGCGCATGCCCGAACGTCTCCCCGGCCGCGTATCAACTCTTGTCTTCTGGGTCGGCGGCGTCGGCGCTCCACTCGAACTCGTCGCCGCCGGCCGCTCCCCGGGTGCCGGCCGCGTCGCGCTCGTCACGGTCGAGTGGCTCCCCGTCGGGCGCGAACCAGTCGAACTCGTCCCCGGCCTCGACCGCGCCGTCGGTCCGGTGCGACGCGGAGCCGTCGGCGCGCGCTTCCGCGGTTCTCGTCCCGCCGACGCTCACCCCGCCGAGCGGGACGGTCCGCCCCGTCTGCACCGCCGCTGGCACCTCGGGGGTCGGAGGGCGAACGAGGTCGGTCGACCGCTCGTCGGGTTCCGCCGCGATCGGAGCGGCCGACTCGTCGGCGTCGCCCGCGTCGACGACCTCCAGCGTCGCCGCCGCGCCCCGCCCGTACAGCCCGTACGCGGCGACGCGGGCGACGAAGACGAACGCGGCACCGACCACGAGGGGGATGAACGGCCCGGCCAACGCGTAACCCGCGCCCAGCGTCGCGGCCGCCACCACCCAGGCCGTGGCGTACGCGCCGGAGTCGGCGACCCCGGCGACGCGACGCGGACGGAGCCCGTCGCGGAGGCGGCCGGAGGCGGCGAACGACGCGAGCGCCGCCGGCCTGACGTACGCGAACGCGAGGAGGTACGCGAACGCGACCGCCGCGACGAGCCCGCCGGCGACCCCGACGACCGCCGCGATGCCGCCGTCCCCGAGAGCCGTCCGGATCGCCTCTGCGACGGGCGTGTGATCGACGAGGTCGCTCCCGAGAGCGACGCCGGCGAGGGCCGCGAGCGAGACCCCCACCGCCAGCGGTGCGAGCAGGACGGCGCTCACGAACGCGGACTTGAGGCCGTCTCGGTAGAGTTCGTTCCACGCGACGAAGGGGGGCGCGCCGTCGGCGTTCCCGGACCTGATCCCGGCGGCGAGGACGCGGACGAAGTAACCGCGGGCGACGAACGCGGGCGCGAGCGTCAGCGGGGCGAGCAGCACGAGCGGGGGGAAAAGCAGCGCGCCACCGATCCAGACCGGGGTGACGACCCATGTCAGAAGCGTTAGGAGCCCACCGATGACGAGAACGCCGGCCGCGTCGGCCGATCGCGTCAGCGCGGTGACCGTCCCCCGGAGCATACCGGATCCTGTCGCGCGACACTGATAAAGGGTGTCCGGTCTCGACGGCTCGTCCTCGGGCCGCAGTTCGGTTACGACCCGAACGATCACCGATCGCGGACCTCCCGAGAGTTTATATAATGTCGTGAAGTAGTGCCATCCGGCCGCGCGGGACAATCGTGTGCCTCTGACAGAACCGATCCCGGCCGTCTATCGCGACGGCCTTCCCCCGTCCGCGGCTTTCGAAACGAGTCGTTTCTCACACGCTGAGCGACGGCGCCGTCCGGACGCCGGTACCGATTTATCTCGTCCGAACGTGGGTCGCGTATGACCGGCGACGAGCGGACGACCGAGGTGGAGCCCGCGCTCCGCAGCTACGGGATCAGCGTCGAGGCCGTCGAGGGCGGCGACCCCCTGGATCTCACGTACATGACGGCGTTCCCCGGCCGCGAGGTGCACCACGGCGAGATCGGGCGCGCGCTCAACGCGCTCATCGACCGCGCCGAGGCGGACGCGTGGGACCCCGTTCGGGTCGAGGCGACCGTGGTCCGCTCGCCGGGCGACGCGCTCGGGACGTGGCGCGCGGAGGCGGCGTGGTTCGAAGAGCTGATCGCCTACGAGATCAGCGAGACCGAGTTCTCGACGCGCGTGCTGGAGACGCTGACGCACGCGGACGGCGAGGCCGACGGCGCGGCCGCTGAGGGGAATCCCGCCGGGGACGAAGCGTGACCCGCAGGGATCCGGTGAACCGCGCGCAGCGACGCCTCGACCGCCCGCCGCGCGAGCGGTTCGCCACCCGCGAGCTGGCGTTCGACGCCGACGGCGACGCCTGCCGCGGCACCCTCTACCTCCCGGGCGGCGACGGCGAGGACCCGCCGGTCGTCGTGATGGCGCCCGGCCTCGGCGCGGAGCAGACCTTCGGCTACCCGGCGGTCGCGGAGCGGTTCGCCGACGCCGGCTACGCGGCGTTCCTCTTCGATTACCGCGGGTTCGGCGCGTCGGACGGCGACTCGCAGCTCATCGACCCCGAGGGGCAGCGCGCGGACTACGCGGCCGCCATCGACCGCGTTCGACGGGTCGACGCGGTCGGCCGCGATCTGGTGCTGTGGGGCGCGTCGCTGTCGGCCGCGCACGTCCTCACGCTCGCGGCGGAGCGGCGCGACCCCGACGCCGTGATCGCCGCGGTCCCGATGCTCGACGGGCGAGCGATCGCCCGGCGCCGGGGGTGGCGCTACCTCGCGCGCTCCGGGGCGGCGGGCGTCCGCGACCTGCTCGGGCACCGGTTCGGTCGCGGGCGCACCGTCCCGATCGTCGGCGAGACCGAGGAGCTGGCCGCCATCACGGAGCCGGGCACGAAGCGGAAGTACCTCGACCTGGTCGACCGCGACTCGACGTGGCGCAACGAGACGCCCGCGCGCTCCCTGCTGCGGGTGGCGAGCTACCGCCCGGTCGAACGGCTCGACGAGATCCGGGCGCCGACCCTGCTTCTGGCCGGGACCGACGACGCCATCGTCGACAGCGAGGCGGTCGTCGACGCGGGCGAGGCGCTCTCGCGCGGGACCGTCGTCACCATGCCCGCGGACCACTTCTCCCCGTTCGGCGAGGACTTCGAGCCGGCGGTCGGCCATCAGCTCTCGTTCCTGCGGGACGCGCTGGAGTGAGGGACGCCTGACGGGCGCCCGACCGGCGACGAGGCCGTCGCCGGTTCGCGTTTCGCCGCACCCCGCTCCGTTTTTAAGTATCCGCGGGACGGACGCTCGGGTATGACCGCCATCGCACTCCTGAGCGTCGCGCCGGTGATCGAGGGGAGCATGTCGGGCGAGGTCGCGAAGGCCGTCGCCGCGCTCGACGAGTTCGACGTGAGCTACGAGACGAACCCGATGGGGACCGTGATCGAGGCCGACGACGCCGAGACGCTGTTCGCGGCGGCGGCGGCCGCCCACGACGCGGTCGACGGCGACCGCGTCTCCACGGTCCTGAAGATCGACGACAAGCGGACCGAGGAGACGACCGCCGACCGCAAGGTCGAGGCGGTCGAGGAGCACCTCGGTCGGGAGGCGAAGCGGGAGCGGTGATCGGGCGCGACCGGTCGGTCGTAGGGACCGCCGCTACCCCTTGATGTTGCAGACGGGGAACGTCCGCGCGACCTTGTCGCCGATGCCGAGCTCGTCGCTCACACGGATCACCTCGTCGATGTCCTTGTAGACGCCGGGCGCCTCCTCGGCGATGGTGGCGCCGGACTGCGCTTTCACGAAGATCCGCTGACCGTCTTCGAGGTCGTCCTGTACGTCGCCGCCCCAGAACTCCTGTTTCGCCTGCGTCCGGCTCATCAGCCGGCCGGCGCCGTGGGCGGTGGAGCCGAACGACACCGACATCGACTGGTCGCCGCCGCGGAGCACGTACGAGCCGGCGCCCATGCTGCCGGGGATGATCACGGGCTGGCCGACGCCGCGGTAGGCCTCGGGCACGTCCTCGTGGCCCGCGGGGAACGCGCGCGTCGCGCCCTTACGGTGGACGTACAGCTCTCGGTCGGCGCGGTCGATCGCCTCGTCGCCGACCGCGGGGCGCCCGTCGTCGTCGACGCCGACCTCGTGGGTCTCCTTCTTGGCGATGTTGTGCGCCACGTCGTACAGCAGTTCCATCCCGAGGTCCTCGATCGGGTCGGCGTCGAACACCTCGCCGAACGTCTCGCGGGCCTGGTGGGTGATCAGCTGGCGGTTCACCCACGCGAAGTTGATGCACGCGCCCATCGCGCCGTAGTACTCCTCGGCCAGCTCGGATCCGGCGGGCGCGGCCGCGAGCTCCTTGTCGGGCAGGTCAGCGAGGAGGTCGCCATGCTCCTTCTCGATCCGCCGGAGGTAGTCGTTGCAGGTCTGGTGGCCGAGCCCGCGGCTCCCGCAGTGGATCAGGACGACGATGCCGTCCTCGCGGAGGCCGTACGACTCGGCGACCGCCTCGCGGAACACGTCGGTGACGCGCTGGACCTCTAAGAAGTGGTTCCCGGAGCCGAGCGAGCCCATCTGGTTGCGCCCGCGGTCCATCGCCTTCTGGGAGACGTACTCGGGTCGCGCGTCGGGGCGCCGCCCCTCGTCTTCGCAGCGCGCCAGGTCGCTCTCGATCCCGTACCCCTCCTCGACGGCCCACTCGACGCCCCGTTCGAGGGCGCCCTCGATCGCGTCGGCGTCGCCGCCGATGACGCCGCCCCCGCCGAGCCCCGAGGGGATCGCCTCGAACAGCGCGTCGACCAGCTCCGACTCGCGGCCGCGCACGTCGTCGTAGGTGAGATTAGTTTTCACCATTCTGACGCCGCAATTTATGTCGTAACCGACCGCTCCGGGCGAGATACAGCCGGTTCGGGCGTCGATCGCGCCGACGCCGCCGACCGGGAACCCGTACCCCTGATGGCCATCGGGCATACAGAGCGCGGGCTCGACCATCCCGGGCAGGTGAGTGGCGTTTTTCAGCTGTTGGAGCGAGTCGTCCTCGCCGATCTCCTCCAGCAGGGTCTCGCTGGCGAGGACCCGCGCGGGGACGTTCATGTCGCCCTCGCGGGGGATCTCCCAGACGTGCTCGCGCACCTTCTCCAGCCGGATCCCGTCGAACTCGCGCGTGGTCATACCCGGGGTTCGGCGCGGGGGGAGAAGGGCGTTGCGTCAGCGGGCGCAGGTGCGGGCGGGTCGCTCCGGGAGCGGGTGCCTGCGGGTCCCGCCGAGAGCGACCCGGCCGACCCTCCGCCACCGCTACCGGTCGACCGGGTCGATCGGGAGCCACCCGATGTCGCCGTCGGCGAGCGTGAACGCGGCGAACACGCGGCCGAGCACGAGCCCGTACAGCAGGTGCGCGACCGCGATCACCGCGCCGAACTCGAAGCTCGCCGTGAGTCCCGGCACCGGGAGCGTCGGCACCGGCAGCGAGGTGGCGCCCTCGATCGCGAGCGCGGTCGGCAACAGCAGTCCGCCCGTGATCACGCCGAGCAGCGCCGAGTGGGCGACGCCGAGGGAGAGACACCCCCCGACGTCCGCGCGCAGCTCGTCGAAGAACGCGCGGTCGAAGACGGCGACGAACAGCGCCCCGAAGAGGGCGCTGTTGAACAGGTGGACCGCCCAGCCGGCGGCGACCGTCTCGGTCCCGACCAGGGCACCGATCGTCGGCATCAGCCCCAACGCCCCGTGCAACACGAGGCCCATGGCCGCGCCGGCGATCACCCCGCCCACCGCGCCCGCGCGCCAGCGACGGCCGGTCGCTCCGGGGGTCCTCCCCGCCGCCTCCGGTCGGCGTCCCGTCGCCTCTTCCGTCTCCGGCTCGGCGTCCGGATCCGCGTCGCTCTCGCCCGTGTGTGACATACGGTAACAATGAACTCTCGACTGTTAATTCTTTCCACGCGATCTCGTTTCCCGGACGTGTGCGGCCGTCAAACGTCGAAAACGACGTACGCGTACCACTCGCCGTCCCGTCGTTCGAGGGTCATCTCGGAGTACGTGACCGCCTTGATCTCCCGGGCGGCGACGGCGTCGAGGGGGACGCCGCGGGCCGTCGCCTCGGCGGTCCACGCCGCGCCCTCGTCTCCCCCGGCACCGTCCGACCCCGAAACCGCACACCGGTGGTCGGCGGGGAGCACGAGCCGCACGTCGCGCTCGTAGATCAGCTGATCGAGGTAATCGAACAGCAGCGCCTCGCGGCTCTCGGCGCTCACGGTGAACTCGAACCGCTCTCCGCCCCCGGGGACCGCCTCGCAGCTCGCGGCGGTGAGTCCGTCGGCGACGGCCTCGAACAGCGCCGCGAGGGTCGGCGCGGTCGCCTCGACCGCCACGTCGGCGGTGTGCTCTCGGAGCGCGTAGCTCATCGGTCGTCACCGCCGTCGCGGCTCGGGCCCTCAGCCTCGGTCTCAGCTCCGGTTCCGGTCTCGGTCTCAGCTCCGGTTCCGGTCTCGGTCCCGGCCCCGGTTCCGGTCTCGGTCCCGGTCCGGGCGTCGTACTCCGACCGGAACCCCGAACCGATCCGGTTTCGGGCGCCGATCCGCTTGAGCTCCTCCGGGGAGAGCCCCTCGGGATCCGACTCCTCGCCGCCGAGCGCGACGCCGCTCGTCACGATCGCCCGGAGCCCCTCGTCGACGGTCAGGTCCACGTCGACGATCCGGCGTTCGGGGACGAAGACGACGTGGCCGCCCATCACCGGGTTCGGGGCCATGGGCATGAACAGCGACCGCATCTCGCCGTCGTCCGCCGGGTCGGCGACCGCCGCCGGAGCCTCGCTCGTGACGAACGCGAGCGCGTAGGCCCCCTCGGTGGGGAACTCGACGAGGACGACCTCCCGGAAGTTACCGGTGTCCGACTCCAGCATCGCGTCGCTCATCTGTCTGAACCCCTGGTACACCGAGCCGACGCCCGGGATCTGTTCGATGCCGTAGTGGGCGTACTCGACCGCCAGCTCTCCGTACCGCGTCGACTCGACGGCGATCCCGAGCACGAGGATCGACGCGACGAACACGATCGGGGCCGCGATCTCGATGGCGATCTCGCGGCTGACGGGGAGGGTTTCCGCGGGCAACACCGGAACGATCACCGACGAGAACGCGTCGAGGTAGTCGTAGATCGCGTTGAACACCACGCCGAGCACCACGAGCGTGATGACGGAGGGGACGATGACGGCGACGCCGGTGAGGAACGCGTGCCGTAGTCGCCGCCGGCCCGTTGGAGGCGGGTCCATTACTGAACACACACGACCGAGCGCGACAAAACGCTTCCGTCGTCGCGAGCGGACACCGGCGGAGAGGGCCCCGAGGGACACTCCCGACCGCCGCGTCGAGCGCAACCGTCCCCGGTGGCGGTGGAGTTATATTCCGTTGGCGTGTTAGCCTTCTGCAGTGAGCGTCAACGTGGAAAAGCGGACGGAGCCGCCCGGCGAGGCCGACCACGCCACGGAGGCGTGGGAGCTCAAAGAGCGGATCCGATCGGAGGAGGGCGTCCTCCGACAGCGGCGCGGGTTCTTCGTCGACGCCTATCGCCGGTCCACGACGCACCTGCTCGTCGAAAACGACGAGATCGTCGCGTTCGCCTCCGTGCGCCGCGACGGCTACGTCCTCTTTCTGGCCGTCCACCCCGATCACCGGGGACGCGGCCACGCCGAGCGCCTCATCGCCGACGTTGCCGAGGAGCACCGATCGGTCACCTGTCACGCCCGCACGACCAACGCCGGGGCGCTCGGCTTCTACGAACACCTCGGGTTCGAGGTCGTCCGTCGGATCGACAACTACTACGAGGACGGCGGCGACGCCTACTACCTCAAGCTCGGCGGCGAGTCGCTCCGCGAGCGGCTCTCCGGGATCGTCGGGCGCTGAGTCGGTCGGGTCCCGGCTGAATCGACAACCATTAGCACGCGCCGCGAGGAGACGCGGGCATGACCGACGCCACTCCCGCGTCGCTCGCGGAGCGCGTCCGCGACGGCGAGATCCGCTTCCACGAGCTCGAAGAGCACGCCGACGCCGACACCGCCGCGGCCGCCCGGCGCCGACTCGTTAGCGAGACCGCCGACGCCGACGTCGACGCGCTCGGCGAGTACGCGTTCGACGCGGCCGACGCCCACGGGTCGAACATCGAGAACATGGTCGGCGCCGTGCAGGTGCCGATGGGCGTCGCCGGCCCCGTCGCGGTCGACGGCGGCGCGCTCTCGGGCGAGCGCTACCTCCCGATGGCGACCACGGAGGGCGCGCTGGTCGCCTCGATCAACCGCGGCTGCTCGGTCGTCAACGACGCCGGCGGGGCGACCGCGCGCGTGACGAAGAGCGGGATGACCCGCGCGCCCGTCTTCCGCGTCGCCGACGTGGCCGAGGCGGAGGCGCTCGTCTCGTGGGTCCGGGACAACGAGGCGACGCTGCGGGAGGCCGCCGAGTCGACGACGAGCCACGGCGAGCTGCTCGGCGTGACGCCGTACGTCGTCGGCAACAACGTCTACCTGCGGTTCCGCTACGACACGGCCGACGCGATGGGGATGAACATGGTCACCATCGCGACCCGCGAGGCCTGCGACGCGATCGAGGCCGAGACCGACGCCTCGCTCGTCGCGCTCTCGGGCAACCTCTGCTCGGACAAGAAGCCGGCCGCGATCAACGCGGTCGAGGGGCGCGGGCGCTCCGTGAGCGCCGACGTGGAGGTCCCCCGCGAGGCCGTCGAGGAGCGGCTCCACACCACGCCGGAGTCGATCGCGGAGATCAACACCCGGAAGAACCTCGTCGGCTCAGCGAAGGCGGGCGGGCTCGGCTTCAACGCCCACGTCGCCAACGCGGTCGCGGCGATGTTCCTCGCGACCGGGCAGGACGAGGCGCAGGTCGTCGAGGGGGCGAACGCGATCACGACCGCGGAGGCGACGCCCGCGGGCGACCTGTACCTCTCCGTGTCGCTGGCGAGCCTCGAAGTGGGGACGGTCGGCGGCGGGACGAAGCTCCCGACGCAGGCGGCGGGGCTGGAGATCCTCGGCGTCCGCGGCGGCGGCGACCCCGCCGGGAGCAACGGCGACGCGCTCGCGGAGGCGATCGCGGTCGGCGCGCTCGCCGGCGAACTGTCGCTTTTGGCGGCGCTCGGCTCCCGACACCTCTCGTCGGCGCACGCGGACCTCGGGCGGTAGGCTGAGAGGGCTCGATCGGACCCCGATCAGTCCGACCACGCCGAGCAGTCCTCGCGTAGTGCGTCGCGGCCGGCGTCGGTGACCCGGAAGACCTCCTCGCCGGTCACCCGTTCGGCGAGCCCCGCCGCGTCGAGCGCGTCGAGCCGCGACTCGACGTGGTCGACGTACAGCCCCGTGTTGCTCGCGACGAAGGCGGGGTAGTCGGTCCCGACGTCGGCCAGATACGCGAGCACCCGCTCGTCGGTGCGGGTGAGCGCGACGGTCGAGCGATCCGGGTCGCCGTCGCCGTCCTCGGGCGGCGCGTCCCTCTCCGAACCGGGAGTCGGCGCGTCTGACGCGGGCATGTTATCCTTGCTAATGGTTACCAATATTAAGAGTATTCCGGTGGTTCCCGCTCGCTGGGCCGGGTGTGAGGGGCGGCCGAGCCGATGATCCGGTCGGTCAGTCGTCGGCGCCCGCCGATTCGCCGTCGGGGTCCGAGCCGTCGGCCGACCGGTTCGAGAGCATCGGCGTGCCGTCTGCGCGCGGCCCGAGCCGGGGACCGTGCGGGCCGTCGTCGGGGTCGATCCGGCGACGGGTGCGGTAGTCGGTCGAGCGCTCCACCGGGGTCCGACCGATCGCCGTGATCATGTCGACGTAGTCGTCGAACGAGCGGAACTCGCCGTAGTCGCCGCCCGCCCGCTTCGTGATCTCCTCCGAGAGGATCGTGCCCATGAAGTCGTCGGCGCCGCAGTTGAGCAGCTTCAGCCCGTGGGCGTCCCCCGACTTCACCCACGAGGCCTGCACGTGGTCGACGTTGTCCAAGAAGAGGCGCGCGACCGCGACCACCAGCTCGTCCTCGTCGCGAGAGGGCCCAGACTCGACGACGCCGTGGCGGTAGAGGGGGGTGTTCTGGTGGATGAAAGAGAGGGGAACGAACTCCGTAATCCCCCCGGTGCGGTCCTGGAGGTCGCGGATCACCTCCAGGTGCTCCGCGCGGTGGGCGACCGTCTCGACGTGGCCGTACATCAATGTCGCGGTGGTGTCGAGGCCGGCGGCCATCGCGCCCTCCATGGCTTCGACCCAGTCGTCGGTGCGGATCTTCCCCGGACAGATCACGTCGCGGACCTCGTCGACGAGGATCTCCGCGGCGGTGCCCGGCGCGGAGTCGAGGCCGGCGTCGGCCAGTTCGCGGTAGACAGTCTCGTAGTCCCAGTCGGTGCCGCGGGCGGCGTGGTACGCCTCCTCCGGCGTCATCGAGTGGACGTGGACCCCGCCGACCGACATCGCCTCGATCTGGTCGACGTAGGTGCCCGGGTCCGTGGCGTACACCGACGGGGGCTTGTAGTTCACCGCGCTCTCCGGATCGTCGTACGACCGAAGGATCTCGTGGTGCTCCGCGTTCAGCGCGAGCGCCGGGTGGAGCCCCGACACCGAGCACACCTCGTAGACGCCCATGTCGAGGGCGTCCTCGACGATCTCGCGGGACTCGGCCGGCGTCTTCGTGAACCCCGCGTGGTCGGCGTCGCTGTCGGCCTCGAAGGCGTGCGCTGAGTCCTTGAAGTTACAGAACAGACAGCCCGTGTTGCAGGCGGTCGTGACGTTGTTGTTGAGGTTGGCGACGAAGGTGACCTCGTCGCCGACCTCCTCGCGCCGGCGGCGGTCGGCGAGTTCGAGGACCGCCTCCTTCCGGACCGGGTCGATCCCCTCGGTGTCGGTGCCGGTCGCGAGCAGTTCGGTCGCGTCGTCGACTGAGAGCCGGTCGCCGTCGCGGGCCTTCGCGAGCGCGTTCTCGAACGACTGGTCGGTCGACGGCTCGGCGAAGCCGAAGCCGTCGTCGAGGTCGGCGGCGTCGCGGTCTGTCGCGTCGGGGTCCCGCGCCGGGTTCATCGCGTGTGTCTCCCCGTCCCACGGATAAAAACGGGACGGTCACGGCGCGGTGATGCCGTGAGCGAGTCGACCGCGGGAGCTCAGACCACGAGGTACTTCTCGAGCTGCTGGCGGTCGCCGATCGCGCCGTCTCCGATCTCGTCGACGATCGTCCCGTGGTCGATCGCGTAACACCGCTCCGAGAGCCCCTGGATCACCGAGAGGTTCTGTTCGACGAAGAGGATCGTCGTCCCGAACTCCTCGTTGATCCGCTTGAGGTCCGCCGTGATCGACTGGACGATCGACGGCTGGACGCCCTCGGAGGGTTCGTCGACCAACAGGAGGTCCGGGCCCCCGACGAGCGCTCGACCGATCGCGAGCATCTGCTGTTGGCCGCCGCTCATGGTGCCCGCGTCCTGATCGGCCCGCTCTTCGAGGATCGGGAAGTAGTCGTACACCTGCTCGTAGCGCGTCTCGCCGCCGTCGCCGATCCCCTCGCCGATCTCGAGGTTCTGTTCGACGGTCAGCCCGGGGAACACGTCTCGCCCCTGCGGAACGTACCCGATACCGCTCCGCGCGTGTACGTCCGCGGGCTCGTGAGTGAGGTCTCGGCCGTCGAACCGGACGCTCCCGGAATCGGGGTCGAGCAGCCCCATGATCGCCTTCAACAGGGTCGTTTTCCCGACGCCGTTCCGGCCCACGATCCCGACGATCTCGCCGTCGTCGACGGTGAAATCGATGTCCTTGAGGATCGGTGTCCCGTCGTAGCCGGCGTGGAGGCCGCTGATGTCCAGCGTCACGCGTTCTCACCCAGGTAAATCCGGCGGACGTCTTCGTCCGCTTCGATCTCCTCGATCGGGCCCTGTCGGAAGATCTCCCCCTGGTTCAACACGGTGACCTGCTCGGAGATGCGACGGACGAACTCCATGTCGTGTTCCACCACGACGAAGGTCATCCCGTCGTCGTGTAGCGACCGGATGAGGTCCGCGACGTCGGCGGTCTCGTCGACCGACATGCCGGCGACGGGCTCGTCGAGCAGCATGAGCTTCGGGTCGAGCGTCACCGCCATGCCGATTTCGAGGCGCTGTTTCTCACCGTGAGACAGCTCGCTTGCGCCCGTCTCGGCCTTCTCCGCGAGCGCCGTCCGGTCCAGCGTCTCGGCCAGCACTCGGTCTACGTCGCGGTCGGTTCGCTGGAGCGGCACCCGGAGGTTCTCCTCGACGGTGAGGTTCTCGTAGACGTGCGGCGACTGGAACTTGACGCTGATTCCCGTGTCGATCCGCTTGTGGGTGTCGAGCCCGGTGAGATCCTCGCCGTCGAAGTAGATGGCCCCGTCGCTCGGAGCGAGCTGTCCGGTGATCAGTTCGAGCAGCGTGCTCTTGCCGGCGCCGTTCGGGCCGATGAGACAGCGGATCTCCCCCTCGGCGACGGAGAAGTCGACGCCGTCGACCGCGGTCAGCCCGCCGAAGTTCTTGGTGAGTTGTTTGGTCGCCAGTATCGTGCTCGTCCCGCCGCCGGTCGCGGCGACCGCCGGCTTCTGTCTGACGTTGATGTCCTGTGGTGTGCTCATTCCGGTGACTCCTCCGCGGCGGTCGTCGATTGGGACCGCTCGGTGCGTCTCGCGCGCAGTTCGTCGGCGAGGCCGTCGAGCGTCGGTACGGCGCCGGCGGGCAGGTAGAGGATGACTCCCAACAGGAGCCCCCCGACGATCACCAGGGCCCACTCGGAGCCGATCGGTCCGATCCCGCTCGACAGCCCGGTTCGCATGCGTTCTATCGCGAGCGTCGCGCCGATCGCGCCGAGCAGCGACTCGCGACCGCCGACGCTCACCCAGACGACCGGGAGCGCGGCGAAGGCGATTCCGAAGACGCTCGGATCGATGTAGTTGCCCCAGCTGGCGTAGAAGACGCCGCCGACCGCGGCGAGCGCGCCGCCGATCGTAAAGACGACGAGCTTCACGAAGGGGACGTTGTAGCCGAACGTCGCGGTCCGGGCCTCGTCCTCGCGCACGGCCACCATCGTCATTCCGAAGCTGCTGTTGAGGAGGACGCGGAGCCCGAGGTAGGTCGCGAGCAGCGTGAACAACAGGGCGTAGTAGAACCCGGTCCCCTCCAGTACCAGCCCGCTCTCACCGAGGCCCAGCGTCAGGCTCGGGACGCCCGTCATGCCGTTGAACCCGCCGAGTTGGGCCTCGCCGACGGCCCACTCGCTGCCCGCCGTCTGCGCCATGAACGTGTTCAACACCAGCGCCACGACGAGCGTCATGATCGTCACGTAGGTGTCGCGGACGCCGCCGTAGAACATGAAGTACCCCAGCAGCGCCGCCGAGAGCGTCCCCGCGATGACGGCGCCGACGGTCGCGACGACGACGCCCGTCGCCGACGAGAGGTTGATCCCGATCACGCCGAACGCGTAGGCCGCGACGCCGAAGAACGCCACCTGGCCGAAGCTCAACACGCCCGCGTAGCCCCAGATGAAACAGAGGCTCAACGCGAGGAACGAGAGCGCCAGGTAGCGCGAGGACTGGATGACGGTGTACGGGTCGGTCGCCAGCGGGTACGCCGCAAGCGCCGCGACCGCGACCGCGAAGCCGACCCAGAACGTCGTCGAGTTACCGATCGTGTTCGGTCCTTCGAGCCGGCTCCGGAGGCGACCGACGACTGAAACCGTCCCGGCGTCGAGACGGTCCGTCATTCCTCGGCCCTCCGCCGTTGCCGCCAGTCGTCGACGTAGCCGGTGATCCCGTCCGGAAGCGCGCGCAGCGCGACGATCGCGACGAGTAACAGCAGCATCTGCCCGATGAACGTGCCGAAGAAGAAGCTCCCCGTGGCGTTGAAGACGCTGAGAATGCCCGCCGCGGACAGCGTCCCGACGATCACCGACGGTCCGCCGACGACGACGGCGACGAACGACTCGACGAGGAACGTGCTCCCGCGGTTCGGCGTGATGGAGCCGAGTGCGGGCGCGTAGAGGGCCCCGGTCAACCCCGCGAGCCCGGAGCCGATGGCGAACGTCGACGTGTACATCCGGTCGGTGTCGATCCCCATCGCGCGGGCGGTCTCGGGGTCCTCGATCGTGGCCCGCGCTTTGATTCCGAACTCCGTCCGGGTGAACACCGCGTAGAGCCCGACGAGGACGAGCAGCGCGACGGCGGGGAGGAAGATGCTCCGGTAGACCGACGACGAGAACGGCCCGTAGTCGACGTTCCCCATCGGCGTCGAGATGCTGTCGAGGCTGGACCCGAAGACGATCAACAGGAGCTGGGACACGACGAGCGCCAGTCCCCACGTGGCGACCATCGAGTCCAGCAGCCGGTCGTAGAACCGACGGACGATCGTCCGCTCGACGACCACCCCGAACAGCGTCGCGGCGACGACGCCGCCGACCATCGCGAGCGGCAGCGGCGCCCCGGCGTGATACGGGAGTGCGGTCCCGTACACGCCGATCAGGATGAACTCTCCGTGCGCGAGGTTGATGACGCCCATCATTCCGAAGATGATCGCCAGCCCCACCGTCGCGAGGACGATGAAGCCGAAGCTGTTCAGGAACTGGAACAGCAGCGCGGTCAGGCTGTACACCGAGAACGTCAACGGTGCCATCGACGCCTCGATCACGGTGCTGCACCCCCTCTGTGGGCGATCGGTGCGTTCGGCTGGTGAATCTGTGGGTGCATCGTTCACTAGACGTCGTACACGTCGCTCGGCACGTACTGCGTCGTCTTGTCTTCCTCACGGAGGTCACAGCCGTCGCCCCCCTCGACCTCCTCGCGGAGGAAGCTCGGCCCGATGCGCTCGTTGTTCGTGAAGGACACCTCGTGGTTCTCGTCTGCGCGCGCGACTCGCATTTCGTGTTCCATGTGATGGGTCGCCCCGTCGAGCGTGAGGTCGCCCGACGGCGCGCTGATGTCGCGGCCCTCTTCGAGGACGTCGATGACTTCCTGTTGATCGAACGTGCCCGCCTCCTCGACGGCCTGCGCCCACAGGTACACCGAGAAGTAGTTGTTCTGGGCCTCCTGATTGAGGTAGTTCGCGTCCGGCCACCGCTCGTAGAAGTCCTCGACGAAGTTCTCCCCGTCGCGGAGGTCGCCGAGCTCCTCCATGTAGCTCACGCCGGCGTAGACGTTCGTGAGCGCCGGCGGGTCGTACCGGATGTGCTCGTGACCCTGCGCCATCGCCGTCGAGGTGCCGATCGGAATGTTCTCGAGGTCGTTCGTCGCCCGCTGGTCGTAGAAGTTCTCGTGGTTCGCCCCCACGAGCATCGACATGATGAAGTCGGGGTCCTCGCCTTGGATACGGTTGATGACCGACGAGAAGTCGGTCTCGTCCAGCGGGATGTACTCCTCCCCGACGATGTTGTAGCCGTTCTCCTGTGCGAGCACGTTCACCCAGTCGCCGGACAGCTGCCCGAAGTTGTAGTCGGCGGCGATGATGTAGATGTCCTCGCCGAACTCGTCGGCGAGGTACGGCGTCACGATCCCCAACTGCTGACGCGCGGTCGCGCCCACCGGGAAGATCGTGTTGTCACAGACGCCGCCCTCGTACTGCGTCGTGTAGAAGTACAGCTGCTCGTTCTCGTTGATGATCGGGCGGATCGCCTCCCGCGTCGCGCTCGAGTAGCCGGCCCAGAGCGCGTCGACTTGGTCCTGTAAGATCAGCCGCTCGGTGAGCTCCTGGTACCTTGAGTTGTCCGACTGCGGGTCCGGATCGACGATCTCGATCTCCTCGCCGAGGAGCCCGCCGTTTTCGTTGATCTCCTCGAGCGCGAGACGCGTCGCCTGCCACTTCGAGGTCCCGTTGAGCTGGAAGTTCCCCGAGCGGTCCTCGAGGATCCCGACGGTCGGTCCGCCGCTTTCCCCGCTACCGCCGGAACACCCGGCCACCGAGATGCCGAGCGCGGTCGCGCCCGAAGCCAATGCCGAACGACGAGAGATCGATTCGTACATCATTCGTCAATCCCCACGATACTGCGATCTTTTTGGATAGATACAACGTTATTATCTGAATCCCGTGCCAATTGTCTTCTCATTTCAGACAATCCTCCGAAGATGGACTGATTACAAAAGACTTCTCCTCACGTCAATATGCATGGAAATACACTCACAAGAATTTATATGACCTAATATTGGATAGAGAATTGAACAGATGTTCAATAGTAGGTTGCGTCTCCAAGATGAGAACTGAAACACATGTCGTTATCGATAGATAACTGACGGTCTCGCCGAATCTGACGCGGATAGCGGCGGGGAGGTTCGCGCGAGCCGTCGATGCGCCGGTTTCGGTCCGATCAGCTCCGTCTCGTTTTCCGGCTGCGGGGAACGGGGCGGTGAAACTTGGCAAACGGCGAGTTTTCCTCACAGAGCGTCTGCAAACCGGCGCGACTGTCGAAAATATTGCCATGGATTTTGCTTATTTTCAATTCAAACGCTAATCTACGCCTATTACTACACTAAGAGGAAGTCTTTTACAAGTATTATCCAATTATTCTCCCAGAATGGTAGTCGATTCATCACCCGCGGTAGATCCCGGCAGACGGAGATCGCACCGATGAGTGATCTCGTACCCGGAGAACTGTTGCCGGCGGACGATCCGATCGAGATCAACGCCGGACGCGAGACGGCGTCGGTCACCGTCGAGAACACCGGTGACCGCCCCGCGCAGGTCGGCTCGCACTTCCACTTCTTCGAGTGCAACAAGGCGCTCGCGTTCGACCGCGAAGCCGCCTACGGGATGCGACTGGACATCCCCGCGGGAACGGCGATTCGGTTCGAGCCGGGCTGTGAGGAGGACGTCGACCTCGTCGCGTACGGCGGGGATCGGATCCTCCGCGGGATGGGCGGACTCGTCGAGGGGGATCTCGACGACGAGGAGGTTCGAGAAGCGGCCTTCGAGCGGGCCCGTGAGGCGGGCTACATGGGGGAAGGGGGATGAGTCGCGAGCTCTCCCGGAAGGCGTACACCGATCTCTTCGGCGCCACGGAGGGCGATCGGCTGCGTCTCGGCGACACCAACCTCCTCGCCGAGATCGAAACCGACCACGGCACCTACGGCGACGAGGCGGTGTTCGGCGGCGGCAAAACGATGCGCGACGGGATGGGGATGCAGCCCGGAACGACGCAGGCCGACGGGGCCCTCGACTGGGTCTACAGCAACGTCGTCGTAATCGACCCCGTCCTCGGCGTCCGGAAGGGTGACATCGGCGTCCGCAACGGGAAAGTGGCCGGTGTCGGCAAGGCCGGCAACCCGGACACGATGGACGGCGTCGACGACGGTCTGGTCATCGGCGCGAGCACCGACACGGTACCGGCCGACGGCCTCATCGCGACGCCCGGCGCGTTCGACATCCACGTCCACTTCAACAGCAAGGAGCTGTTCGAACACGCCTTGGCCAGCGGGATCACGACGATGTTCGGCGGGGGGTTCGGCGGCGGAGCGACGACCTGTACTCCCGGTCCCGAGAACACCGAACGCTTCCTGCAGGCGGCCGAGGAGTGGCCGATGAACGTCGGCTTCTACGCGAAGGGCAACGGGAGCCAACCCGAGCCGATCCGCGAGCAGATCGAGGCCGGCGCGACCGGTCTCAAACTCCACGAGGACTGGGGATCGACCCCCGCCGTGATCGACACCGCGCTCGACGTGGCCGACGAGGAGGACGTACAGGTCTGTATCCACACCGACACGCTCAACGAGTCCGGCTTCGTCGAGGACACCTTCGAGGCCATCGACGGACGGACGATCCACACCTTCCACATCGAGGGCGCGGGCGGCGGCCACGCTCCCGACGTGCTGGAACTGATCGGCCACGAGCACATGCTGCCGTCCTCGACGAACCCGTCGATGCCATACACCGTCAACACGTTCGACGAGCACCTGGACATGGTGATGGTCTGTCACCACCTCAACCCGGACGTCCCCGAGGACGTGGCCTTCGCCGAATCGCGGATCCGGTCGGAGACCATCGCCGCCGAGGACGTGCTCCACGACATGGGCGCGATCAGCATGATGACCTCCGACTCCCAGGCGATGGGTCGGATGGCGGAGGTGATCTGTCGGACGTGGCAGACCGCCCACAAGATGAAGGCCCAACGCGGGCCGCTCCCGGCCGACGAGGGGACGGGCGCGGACAACGCCCGGATCGAACGCTACATCGCGAAATACACCATCAATCCCGCGAAGGTCGCCGGCATCGACGAGTACGTCGGCTCGCTGGAGACGGGCAAGATGGCCGACATCGTGCTCTGGGAGCCGGAGTTCTTCGGCATCAAACCGAAGTACGTCATCAAGGGGGGCTTCCCCGTCCACAGCGAGATGGGCGAGGCCAACGGCTCGCTGATGACCTGCGAGCCGGTGATGCAGCGCTCGCGCGCCGGCGCGGTCGGCAAGGCGAAGAACGCCGTGAGCACGACCTTCGTCAGTAAAGCGGCGTACGAGAACGGCGTCGGCGACGAGCTGGGTCTCGACGCGCGGATACGTCCGGTCCGCGGCACCCGCGACGTCGGGAAGTCCGACATGCTGCACAACGACTACGCACCGGACGACATCGACATCGACGCCCAGACGTTCGAGGTCGAAGTCGACGGGGAACACGTGACGTGTGACCCCGCAGAGGAACTGCCGCTCGCACAGAGGTACACGCTATGAAACTCTCACCGAAAGACGACGAACGACTCACGATCTTCATGGCCGCGGAGCTGGCCAGGCGCCGGAAGGAACGCGGGATCGAACTCAACCACCCGGAGACGGTTGCGTACATCTCGGACTGGGTCTGTGAGCGCGCCCGCGAGGGGATGAACGTCGCCGAGATCCGCTCGGAGGCGACGAGCCTCCTGTCCCGCGAGGACGTGATGGAGGGCGTCCCCGAGATGGTCGACATGGTACAGGTCGAACCGACGTTCCCGGACGGCACCAAGCTCGTGACGGTCCACGACCCGATCCGGAGCGACACCACGGAGCAACTGGAATAATGGGGTACAGAGACGTCGCCAAGGTCGGTCTCGGAGGACCGGTCGGGTCGGGGAAGACCGCGCTCGTCCAGCGGCTCGTGCCGCGGCTCGACGACGCCGGCTACGACGTGGGCGTCATCGCGAACGACATCATGACACAGGAGGACGCCGACCGGCTCCGCGACTCGTTCGCCGACCGGCTTCCGACGGACCTGGTCGCCGGCGTCGAGACCGGGGCCTGCCCGCACACCGGGATCCGAGAGGACCCCTCGATGAACCTCGCGAAGATCGACGAGTTCACCGAACGGCATCCGGAGCTCGACGTCGTGTTGATCGAGTCGGGCGGCGACAACCTCGCCGCGACGTTCAACCCGGAGCTCGCCGACTACTTCATGTTCGTCATCTCGGTCGCCGAGGGCGACGACATCCCGCGGAAGCGCGGTCCCGGCGTCACGCAGGCAGACCTCCTCGTCGTCAACAAGACCGACCTCGCGCCGCACGTCGACGTGGACCTCGACGTGCTCCGCGACGACGCGGAGACGGTCCGCGGCGACGATCCGACGGTGTTCACGAACTGCAAGGCGGAAGAGGGAGTCGGCGAGGTCGTCGACTCGATCGAACGGAGCGTTCTGTTCGCGTGAGCGCCGCCGACGACCCCGCCGACGACCCCGTCGTTCCGCCCGCCTTCCGCGAGTACGGCGACCAGCCCCTCCCGCAGTCGCCCGCCTTCGGCCACGGGAAAAACGGGATCGCCGACCTCGTCTTGGGTCGCGAGGGCGACAATCCAACCCGGCTGCTGTCGGACCTCGTGAAGGTGCCGTACCACCTGACCGGGACGCTCGACAGCGACCCCGCTCCCGGGCTCACGACGGTCTGCCTACAGGAGCCGACCGGCGGCGTCGCGCAGGGCGACCGTCACAGCCTCTCGGTCGAGGCCCGGTCGGGCGCGCGGGCACACGTGACCACGCAGAGCGCGACGAAGGTCCACAGCATGAAGGCCAACTACGCCCACCTGGACGCGACGCTGGTCGCAGAGTCGGGCGCCTATCTCGAGTACGTTCCCGGCCCGACCATCGTCAACGAGGACGCCCGCTGTCTGCAGACGACGACCGTCGAGATGGCCCCGGACGCGAGCGTCGTCGTCGGCGATATCTTCGTGCCGGACGGGCTGACCGACCACGAGCCGTTCGGCTTCGAGCACTACCACAGTCGGCTGGAGGCGAGCGTCGACGACGACTTGGTCTGTGCGGACGCCGTCGACCTCCGACCCGCCGAGCGCGACCCGCGGGACCCGGCGACCGTCGGCGACTACGCCGTCGTCGGGACGCTGTACGTCTTCGCACCGACCGCGGCCGACGTCGACGCCCTCGCCGACGCGCTGCACGACCGACTGGCCGATCACGAAGTCGCCGCCGGTGCGTCGCTCCTCAAGGACGACGCCGGCGTGACCGTCCGCGTCCTCGGCGACCGGAGCACCGACGTCACCGCCGCCGTCGAGGCCGCGTGGGACGAGACCCGAGAAGCGCTGCTCGGCGTCGGCGCACCGCTGGAGGGCCGCGGCCGATGAGACGCGTCGACGGCGTCGTCGGCAACGTCGACCGTGACCCGGCCCTCGCTGACGCGGTCGCCGAGCACGAGCGCGCCGGAAGGCTGGAGACGGTCGTCCTCGACGACACCGAGCGGCGGCGGTCCCGACTCCGGGTGACGACCGACGCGGGGACCGACCTCGGCGTGCTTGTCGATCAGCCGGAACTCACCGCCGGCGACGTGCTGGTGCTCGACGACGACGGGGCCGTCGTCGTCGCCTTCGAGGAGCGCGAGGCCTTCGTCGTCGAGTTCCCGGCCGCCGAGGCGGCGGTGGCGACGGCGCTCGAACTCGGCCACCGGATCGGCAACCAACACTGGGACCTCGCCGTCGAGGGCGACACCGTGTACGTCCCGGTCGAGGCCGATCGGGCGATCATCGAAGACGTGTTGGGGCCGTACCTCCCGGCAGAGGCGACGACGCGCTACGAAACCGTCGGCGCAGAGCTGTTCACCGACGGCGATAGCGATCAAACCGCGGATCGCGGTGCCGAGCACGACCACACGGACGAGCACGGCCACGGTCACGCGCATGGCGACGACCGCTCGCATGATCACGACGACCGCTCGCATGACCACGGCGGCCACGATCACGGTCACGGCGGCCACGATCACGGCCACAGCGGCCACGATCACGGTCACGAGAAGGACGCGACATCGCCGGCCGCGGAGGACCGATGACCTCGTCCGCGGCGCTGTTGACGGCGATGCGGCTCTCGGATTCGATGCTCCCGGTCGGGACCTACACCGCCTCTTACGGCGTCGAGCAGTACCTCAACGAAGACGAGATCGAAACGGCGGACGAGTTGGGCGAGCTCCTCGCGGGGTATCTCCGAGGCGTGATCGGCCCCGCCGAGACCGTCGCGCTCGGCCACGCCCACCGGTCGGCCGCGGCCGGCGACCTCGACGGCGTGCTGGCGGCCGACGAGCGGCTCGGCGCGGCGACGCTGCCGGCGGAGTTCCGCGACAGCTCGACGAAGGCCGGTCGGAAGCTGCTGGAGCTGCTCGCCGAGACGGACGGCGACCCGGTCGACGACGGCGGTGGCGGAGCGACCGCCGGCGACGGCGGTGGCGGAGCGGCCGTCGGCGACGGCGGCGGGGCGGTCGACGGTGTCAACGGGGACCCGGCGGCCGGTGACGGCGCCGACCCGCTCGCTCGGGCCGCAGTCGACGGGACCGTCGCCGAGTTCGCGGCGGCCTGCGAGGCCGGACGCGCCGACGGCCACTATCCGGTCGTCCTCGGCGTCGTCTGTCAGCGGGCGGGACTCAGCAGCCGAGAAGCGGCGCTGGCGAACGCCTACGGTTCGGTGAGCGGACTGCTCGCGGCCGCCCAGCGACTCGGCCGGTTCGGGCACACGGCGATCCAATCGCAGCTCTCTGCGCTGTTCCCGGTGATCGAGTCGGTCTCGGACCGGTACCACGACGCCGAGCTCGACGCGATGTGCTCGTTCGCGCCGCTGGCCGACGTGATGGGAATGTCCCACGAGCGGGCCGACCGACGGCTCTTCATGAGCTGACCGGCGTCGCTACCGGTCCGCCTCGACCACGGTGAGCTTGACCTGATGAACGCCTTTCAGGGGGCGAATCCGCGACAGCAACGACTCGATCCGCTCGCCCGCCCCGTCGACGGCGATCGACTCCAGACAGAGGTGCTCGCTGATGTGAACGTGGTGCACGGCGATGATCGTCTCCGTGAAGTCGTGTTGCAGCTCGGTCAGCTCGTCGGTCACACCGCTGTGTTCGTGTTCGTAGAGGACGACTACCGTTCCGCTGAGACGCCCGGAGAGTCCGGTCTGCCGGTTGAACTCCGTGACGAACGCGCGGAGGGCGTCTCTGGTCGCTTCGGAGCGACTGTCGTACTCGCCGGCGTCGACCACCCCCTCCAGTTCCGCGAGAAGGCTCGGCGGGAGTGTGACGCTCATCCGGTCGACGTCTTGGCTCATACCCCCGTGTTTTCCCAGCAGTCGCTTAACCGTTGATGCCCGCGGTGTTTGGTGGGTATTCCACCATACAATATTACGATTAAGAGGAGAAGTATTATCAGGGCTCTACAGAGGTTGTGAGACAAATGCACATTCCCGACGGTTTCCTCGATCCGCTGATCGCGGGCCTCTTCTGGGTCGCTTCCGGCGTTGCGATCGGAATCGCGGTCAGGCGCGCTCGGGACAAACTCGGCGACGAGCGCACGCCGCTTCTCGGCGTCGTCGCAGCGGGTATTTTCGCCGCACAGATGTTGAACTGGCCGATTCCGGGAGGGACGAGCGCGCACTTTGTCGGCGGCGCGTTCGCCGGCATCCTCTTGGGCCCCTCTCTCGGCGTCCTCGCGATGACCGCCGTCGTGACTATTCAGGCGCTCGTGTTCGGCGACGGCGGCATCATCGCGCTCGGCGGGAACCTCTTCGCGATGGCCGTCGTCGACGTGCTCGTCGGCTACGCCATCTTTCGGGCGCTCAGGGGCGTCCACGAGACCGGTGCCGCCTTCGTCGCCGGCTGGGGAGCGATCACCGTCTCGGCGCTCGCGGTCGGGCTCGGCGTCGGGCTCTCGTCGGCGTTCGCCTACGAACTGGGCCTGACCGTGTCGATCATGGTCGTGGGTCACGCGGTTTTGGGCCTCATCGAAGGGGCGATTACCGCCGCCGTGTACGGCTTCGTCGCGAACGCCCGGCCGGATCTCGTTCTCGGGCGGTTCGACGACGACTCGCTGTCCCCGGAGGTGGGCCTGTGAACGCCCTCGTCTCGGACTCGTGGATGCGACGGGCGCTCCTCGGGCTCCTCGTTCTCGTCGTCTTGGCCCCCGCGTTCGGCTGGGCCTCGGGCGTCGTCGGCTACGCCGAACCGCTCGAAAACGCCGCCGAGGCGACGGGCGCTGCCGACGCGGCCGCCCCGATCGCCCCCGGTCTCCTCCCCGACTACGCGGTGCCGGGCCTCGACGCGCCGCTCGGAACGCTCGTGTCGGCCGCCGTCGGGACGGGGGTCACGCTGGCAGTCGCGCTCGGAGCCGGGCGACTGTTAGAACGGTGACCGGCGTCGTCGGGCGCTCTGTCGAGGCCATCACGGGCGCGCTCCGGAGCGTCTTCGCGGCCGAACGGATCGCCGCGTCAGACGGGTTCCTCCAGCGTCGCGACCCCCGGGCGTCGCTGTGTGCCGTCGCCGGCCTCGCGCTGGCGGTGATGATCACCCGAACCCTCGCGGTGACGCTCCTCCTCGGCGCCGTGACGGTCGCGCTGGCGCGGCTGTCGAAGGTGCCGCTACGGCGGTTGCTCGCGCGCTCGGCGGTCGTCCCGCTTACGTCCGCGTTTATCGTCCTCCCACAGGCGGTGCTGCTGCCCGGAGACGTACTCGTCGAGGCGTTCGGCATCGCCGTCACCGACGCCGGCGTCTCGTACGTCGTCCTGTTCACGCTCCGGGTCGGAACCGGAGTCGCTCTCCTGTCGCTGATCGTGGTGACGACGCGGTTCTCATCGGTTATCGCCGCCATGAAGGCGCTTCGAGTTCCGGTCGCGCTCGTGTGGGTGATCGCGGTCACGTACCGGTACCTGTTCCTGTTTTTCGATGAGCTGCAGCGGCTGGTCCTGGCGCGAAACAGTCGGACGGCCGGGCGATCGACCGTCCGCGGCGGGTGGCGTGACGTGAAGCGGATCGCGGGGACGTTCCTGTTGCGAACGATCGACCGCGGCGAGCGAGTCGGGCGCGGGATGCGGGCTCGGGGCGGTGCCCGGCCGCCGTCGCCGTACGATCGGACACGGACCGTCGATGGGTGCGATTACGCCTTGGTCGCGTTCGCGGCTGCGACAGTCATCGGCTCGTGGGTGATCCGATGGGGCCTGTGATAGACGCGCGGCAACTGTCGCACGAGTATCCGGACGGGACGACGGCGATTCGGAATATCACGCTCACCATCGAGGAGGGCGAACGAGTCGCGGTCATCGGCGCGAACGGGTCGGGAAAGAGCACGCTGCAGCTCGCGCTCGGCGGGCTCATCGACACATCGACCGGCACGGTGGAGTACTTCGAGGAGACGACGGACGCCGAGGATGTCCGGGACCGACTCGGCGTGTTGCTCCAGGATCCGGACGACTACCTGTTCAACACGACGGTTCGGGAGGATCTCGAATACGGGCCGGCCCAGCTCGGGATGCCGCGGCAGGCGGCAGCCCGGCGGATAGAGCGACTCGCCGACCGGCTCGGCCTGAGCGACCTGTTGGACCGAGCACCGTTCCGGCTTTCGGGGGGCGAAAAGCAGCGAGCGGCGGTCGCGAGCGTCCTGACGTTCGATCCCGACGTGCTGTTGCTGGACGAACCGCTCGGAGCCGTCGACGACCGGTACCGGGAACGCATCCTCGAGCTGATGACCGCTCACGAGGGGACCGTGGTGCTGTTCACGCCGTCGCCGGATCTCGTCCCGGAAGTCGCCGATCGGGTGATACTCGTCGGACAGAACGGCTCCGCCGTCGCGGACGGTCCCGTCCGAGAGATCCTCACGGACGGGTCGCTACTGAGGGATCACGGGCTCCGACCGCCGACAACGGTACAGCTGTTCGACGGAATCCTCGACGCCGACGCGGTCCCGCTAACCGTCTCAGAGGCGCGGAAGTACCTCTCGCGCGAGATGCGGTAGCGGGCTCCGCGGCCGATCCACCCCTGTGGGCCTCTGCGAGACGCTCTCCGGGTCGGCCGAGTCGACTGCCGAGCCGCGACCGGAGCCTCCGACCCCCTCACGCCAGATCGCGGTCCTCGTCGGCGTGCGCCCGGACCCAGAGCTCGCCGATCCGCGAGAGGGTGGTCCGGTAGGACTTCCCGCGCTCCTCGCGCTCGATGTACCCCTTGCCGCCGGGGCCGAGCCGGTCGACGTTGTAGATCACCTTCGAGCGGAACGAGTCGGTGTACTCCTCGTTGAGGTCGTCCGCGAGCGTCTCGGCCAGTTCGGAGACCGACGCGAACTCGCCGTGCTCGCCGAGGGTGAAGAGGACGAGCTCCTCGAACGGCTTGACGTTCTGGAAGGAGGCGACGGGGAGTTCGATCACGTGGCTGTCGCCGATGCGCTTCGCGCCGATTGTGGTGCCGCGCTCGTCGAACTCCGCGAGCAGGTCGGTGGTGCTCGCGAGGCGGTCGGCGACGCGGTCGGGGTCGACGCCCGCGCCCGCAATGGCGTCGTCGGCTCCCTCATTCTCTCCCTCGACCAGGTCGCGCAGGAGGTCCCGCGTCGCGCGCAACTCCTCGGCGAGCTCGGTCTCTAAGTACTTCTCCGGGGCGGTGTAGTAGGTGTGGATCCGGTCGCGGTCGTCCTGGCGCTCGACCATGATCGAGTGGGCCGCGGTCGCGAACGCGAAGGAGACGGGTCGGGGCATCGAACAGAGGTTCACCCACACCTCGCGCTTGTCGGCGGCGTCGCCGTCTCCCGGCTCGTTCCGTTCGTCCCGATCGAGCTCCGCGTTGATCAGGTCGTACGCGCGCTCGAAGGCGGCGTCGTAGTCGTACACGTCGTCCAGTCGCTCGCGGACCGTCTCCGCGCCGAGCAGGTTCCGGAAGTCCTGTTCGAGCTTGCGAGCGATGTTGCGCGAGTACTCGACGTTGGCCTCGCTGCCGACCGTCCCCTCCAAGAGGATCACCCGGTCGACGTCGAACTGGTCCCGGATGAGCGGGGCGATCATGCGGTCGTAGTCGAACCCGACCGGCACGATGTGCGTCTGCATGGATGGGGATATGGCGAGACGCAGTTATAAACGACCGCAAGCGACCGCGGAAGTCCGCCGCCCGCCCCACACCGATCGATCCTTCCGCGAGCAGTAGCGTTATTCTCCCGACGCCCCTACTGCGAGGTGGTATGTCACAACAAGGCGTCCAAGAGGAGCTCTACGTCGACCGGTACACGCTCGGGCTGGTCGGTCCCGACCAGGAGTGGGCCGGCACGGTCGCGGACGGCGGAACGGTGGAGACGTACACGCCGCCGGGCTGTTGGGGCCCGATGGTGACGCCCTCGTTCCGGGGCGGCCACGAGGTGACCCGCCCGATCCGGGTCGAGGGCGCCGAGGTCGGCGACGCCGTCGCCATCCACATCCGCGACGTGACGGTGACGAGCATGGCCACGAGCACGGGATCGATGGCGGAGCGCGAGGGCGCGTTCGGCGACGACCCCTTCGTCGACCACCGCTGTCCCGAGTGCGGGACGACGTGGCCCGACTCCGTCGTCGAGGGCACGGGCGAGGACGCGATCCGCTGTGCCGAGTGCGGCGCCAACGCCTCCTCGTTCGGCTTCGAGTACGGCTACACCGTCGCGTTCGACCACGAGAACGCGGTCGGGATCACCCTCGATAAGGACGGCGCCCACGAGCTCGCGCTCGACGCCGAGCGCGTGATGGACATCCCCGAGAACGCCCGGCAACACCCGATCCTGCTGTACGAGCCCGACGGGATGCCCGGCACGCTCGGTCGCCTCCGGCCCTTCATCGGGAACATCGGAACGACGCCCTCGGTGACGATGCCGGACTCGCACAACGCGGGCGACTTCGGCCAGAGCCTCATCGGCGCCGACCACGACTACGGCGTCGAGACCGAGGCCGACCTGGAGAAGCGCACCGACGGGCACATGGACATCCCGGAGGTCCGCGCGGGCGCCACGCTGATCTGTCCCGTCGAGATCGACGGCGGCGGGGTGTACGTCGGAGACCTCCACGCGAACCAGGGCGACGGCGAACTCTCCCTCCACACCACCGACGTGAGCGGCACCGTCACCATGGACGTGGAGGTGATCGAGGACCTCGACATCGACGGCCCCGTGCTCCTCCCGAACGAGGAGGACCTGCCCTTCATCAGCAAGCCCTACAGCGACGCGGAGCGCGAGGCCGGCCGTGACCTCGGCGCGGAGCACGGCGTCGACGTCGAGGACGACATGGCCCCGATTCAGGTCGTCGGCTCCGGCGCCACCGTCAACGACGCCACCCAGAACGCCTTCGACCGCGCGGGGAAACTGCTCGATATGAGCGAGGGCGAGATCCGCGCCCGGTGTACCTTCACCGGCGGCGTCCAGATCGGCCGGCTCCCCGGCGTCGTCCAGCTCGACGTGCTGGCGCCGCTGGACCTGCTCGACGAGCGCGGACTCGGCGACGCGGCGCGGGAGCAGTACGGGCTGTGACCCCTCTCGATCCTCGAACCGTCGGCCCCCGACGCGGGCCGCCGGCTCTCCCACCCGCGCCGCCGGAAGGAAAGCCGTAATTCCCCGGCCGCGAAACGCCCGTATATGGACGCACGCGTTCGCGAACACGCGGAGATCATCGCCGACCACTCGACCGACATTCAGTCGGGCGACGACGTGGTCATCCAGATGCCGAAGGAGGCCGAGGACCTCGCGGTCGCCCTCCACGAGGTCTGCGGGGACCGCGGCGCCAACCCCGTCTACCTCAACTACTCGAAGCGCGCCCAGCGCGCGTTCAAGCGCTCGTCCGAGGAGTTCACCGAGCCGAGCCACCGACGCGCCCTCTACGAGGAGGCCGACGTGTTCGTCATCGCGCGCGGCGGCGCGAACGCCACCGAGGACGCCGACATCGAGCCCGAGACCAACGCGGCGTACAACCGCGCGATGGAGGAGGTCAAGCGGACGCGGCTCTCGAAGACGTGGTGTCTCACGCAGTACCCGACCGCGAGCCACGCCCAGCTCGCCGGGATGAGCACCGAGGCGTACGAGAACTTCGTGTGGGACGCCGTCTCGCTCGACTGGGACGAACAGCGCGCGTTCCAGGAGGAGATGGTGGCGATCCTCGACGACGCCGACGAGGTCCGAATCAGGTCGGGCGAGGAGACCGACCTCACGCTCGACGTCTCCGGCAACTCCACGCTCAACGACTACGGCGAGGCGAACCTCCCCGGCGGCGAGGTGTTCACGGCCCCGACCCGCGACGGCGTCGACGGCGAGGTCTACTTCGACCTCCCGCTGTACCGCTACGGTCGCGAGATCGAGGGGGTCCGGCTCCGGTTCGAGGACGGGGAGGTCGTCTCCCACTCCGCCGAGCGCAACGAGGACCTGCTCTCCGGCATCCTCGACACGGACGAGGGCTCCCGGCGCCTCGGCGAGCTCGGCATCGGCATGAACCGCCAGATCGACCGGTTCACCTACAACATGCTGTTCGACGAGAAGATGGGCGACACCGTCCACATGGCGGTCGGCTCCGCGTACCCGGAGACGGTCGGCGGGGAGAACGAGGTCAACGAGTCCGCCGAGCACGTCGACATGATCGTCGACATGAGCGAGGACTCCGTCATCGAGGTCGACGGCGAGGTCGTCCAGCGCGACGGGACGTTCGTGTTCGAGGACGGGTTCTGAGGGCGGTCGCGTTTCGGGCCGACGGCCGTCCTCGGGAGCGGGTTTTTTGGTGCAGATTTTTGCCGGCCGAGCGAAGCGAGGCCGGGAAAAAGGTGCGACTGGGACGTTCGTGTTCGAGGACGGGTTCTGAGGGCGGTCGCGTTTCGGGCCGACGGCATCGGCGTCGCGGACGCCGCTCACCCGGGATCAGACGCGGACCGACGCACGCTCCGGCGGACGAACGCCGCGTACGCGACGACGAGCACGGCGAACAGCCCGACGGTGCCGAGCGCGGCGGCGCCCGGATAGCCGGCGAGCGGCGCGATCTCGCCCTCGGGCGCCGCGACGAGATCGACGACGCCGGTGCCGACCGACACCGCGAGGACGGCGAGCCACATCGTTCCCACCGCGTACCCGATCTCGACGAGCCGGTCGGTTCGTGCCGCGTGCGCGACGATCGCGCCGCCGCCGACGACCGGGACCGCGACGAGCGGGCTCGTCGGATCGGCGAGGAGGACGCTCCCGCCGAGCGCGATCGCCGTCCAGTACACGGCGACGGCGACGACCGTGCGGAGCCAGTCGGGGACGGACACGGCGTACGGGTTCGGGGGGATCCCATAAAACGATCGGGGGAAAACGCAGCGCGGTCGGGGAACACGCCGCCGTCGTCCCCCTCGCGTCGCACGCGGTGTTTATCCCCCGGGGGTGCGTATGGCGACGTATGCCCGAAGAAGTCCTCTTCGAGTCGGAGAGCCGCCGAACCCGCGCCGAGATCGCCGCGTACCTCCGGACCGTCGCGGACTCGCTGGAGTCCGGCAGCGCGGTCACCCTGAAGCAGGACGAGCGGTCCGTGACGATGGACCCGCCAGCGCGACCGGCGTTCGAGGTGAAAGCCGAGCGCGAGGGACCGGCCGACGGTCCTGGCGAGCTCAGCGTCGAGTTCGAACTGGAGTGGGACGAGGAGAGCGACGGGGAGGGCGGTAACGGGAACGGGGAGTTGACGATAGAGTAGGTCGCGCTGCGGGTGTCGCGGGAAATCAGTTGTTTCGGGGCCGACGAGCCCTACGGGGCGTTTCCGGGGATCTCGACGAACGCGTCACGGGCAGAGAGGTGATCGAGGGTGTCGTCGACGCGGTCTCGGACCGCCTCCATCTGGTCGATGAGGTCCTCGTACTCCTCGGTGTTCGTCATGTCGGAGGCCTCCAGCGCGGCCTTCTTCGACGCCAGCGCGAAGAACTTCTGGCTGTGCTCGTCGAACTTCGCGCGCTGGAGCAGCACCTCCACGAGCGCGAGTAGGTCCTCCTTCGTGACGGGCTTCGTCTTGTAGTCGTCGAACGGCATGTCGACGATGTCCACGTCGGGCTCGACCGCGGTCAGCATCGCGACCCGTGCGTCGTACCCCTCCCCGCGGATCGCCTCCAGCACCTCGTGGCCCGACATGTCGGGCATCCGCCGGTCGAGGAGGACCACCTCGACGGTGTCGTCCATCAGCGAGAGGGCCTCCTCGCCGTCGGTGGCGATCCGAACCTCGTAGGCCGCGTCGAGGTACACCCGGTACAGCTCGGCCAGGTCTGGCTCGTCGTCGACCGCGAGAACCGTGGGGCGCGCTTCGGCGTCGCTCATGTTCGGGAGGCTGTGGTCCGCTGATCGCCTGCCGGGAGCCCTGGCCCGGCGCGGCCGGCCGCTGTTCGTGCGCTCATAACGCGAGCTACTCACACAACCCGTTAAAACGTTGACCCATGAGTATCAAAAACGATATTCTCTCGGATCCGGCGATCGAGCCGTTCGCGTTCGCTGGACGTGAGGTTCTCCGCGGTCGGACCAGGAGACCGCCGTGACCCAAAGGCACATTTACGCGCGCTTCTTAGTCGGGACCAACGAATGTCTCACAGCCCCTCATTACCTGACCGCCCCCGTCTGGAACTCGATCCGGAGATGAGCGAGACGGAGCGGCTTGAGGCGATCCGTCAGCACTACCGGCGGATACGGCAGGTGAACGACGAACTCGAAGAGCGGCTCGACGACGCGCAGGACCGGCGCGGCGAACTGAAGGCCGACGTCGACGAGTTGAAACGCGAGAACGAGGTGCTGAAGACCTCGTCGCTGTACATCGCCTCCGTCGAGGAGATCACGGACGACGGCATCGTCATCAAGCAGCACGGCAACAACCAGGAGGTGCTGACGCAGGCGTCCACGACGCTCGAATCCGACCTCCGGCCGGGCGACCGCGTCGCGATCAACGACTCCTTCGCGGTCCAGCAGGTGCTCGACGACGAGACCGACTCCCGGGCGCAGGCGATGGAGGTCACCGAGTCGCCCGACGTCACCTACGACGACATCGGCGGGATCGACGATCAGATCCGCGAGGTCCGCGAGGCCGTCGAGGACCCGCTCGACGACCCCGAGCAGTTCGAGGCGGTCGGGGTCGAGCCGCCGAGCGGCGTCCTCCTGCACGGCCCGCCGGGAACGGGGAAGACGATGCTGGCGAAGGCGGTCGCCAACGAGTCCGACGCCACCTTCATCAAGATGGCCGGCTCCGAGCTCGTCCGGAAGTTCATCGGCGAGGGCGCCCGGCTCGTTCGAGACCTGTTCGAGCTCGCCGCCGAGCGCGAGCCCGCCGTCATCTTCATCGACGAGATCGACGCCGTCGCCGCCAAGCGCACGGACTCGAAGACCTCGGGCGACGCCGAGGTCCAGCGGACGATGATGCAGCTGCTCTCGGAGATGGACGGTTTCGACGACCGCGGCGAGGTCCGGATCATGGCCGCCACCAACCGCTTCGACATGCTCGACGAGGCCATCCTGCGCCCCGGCCGCTTCGACCGCCTCATCGAGGTGCCCGAGCCGAACGCGGAGGGCCGCGAGCGCATCCTGGAGATCCACACCCAGGACATGAACGTCGCCGACGACACCGACGTGGGCGCGGTCGCGGCGGATCTGGAGGGGTACAGCGGCGCCGACATCGCCTCGCTCGCCACCGAGGCCGGGATGTTCGCGATCCGCGACGGGCGCACCGAGGTCACGCAGGCGGACTTCGAGCAGGCGCGCGAGAAGCTACAGGACGCCGAGCAGACCGAAGAGCGGGTCATCAACTACCAGTACTAGATGGACGAGACGGACGAGACGTACTGAGCGGAGATCTGTTTCGTGTCCTGCGGGAGGTTTGACGGTCGGTGAGCGACGAACACCGCCGAAGCTCCGGTCGCTCGGCTGGACGCGACTCACTGCCGATCGACCACCAACACCGCCAAAGCCCCGGTCGCGAGAACTCGATGCGCTCGGTGCGGTCCTCTGTCGGTCGCTGACGCTCCCTCCTTGCGGTCCTTCCGTCGCGCGTCTTCGTCCTCGCGACCCCTTTGAGTCCGTCCCGCACTCCACAGCACCCCACCTCACGCCTCCCCACCCTCGCGGTTCGCGCTCCGCGAGCGCTCACCGCGTCCCTCGCGCCGTCGGCTCGCGGCCCGTTGGGCCGCTCGCCGGGGCGCGCCACCGCACCTGCTTATAACCGCTTGCCGTCGCTGCGGTCGGTTCGTAACCCCTTACCTCCCGCGCCGTCGACTTCCCCCCGATGAACACCATCCACGTCGCCGGCGGCGTCGGCGTCGCCGACACGGCGATGGCCTCCTACGACGCCGCGCTCGCTGACGCGAACCTCCACAACTACAACCTCGTCGCGGTCTCCTCGGTCGTCCCCGCCGAGGCGGCCGTCGAGTCGGTCGAAGAGGTTCCGGATCTCGGTCCCGCCGGCAACCGGCTCACGGTGGTCGAGGCGCGGCGGACCGTGGGACCGGGCGACGCGGTCGACTTCCGCGAGGGCGGCCGCGCCGGCGCGGAGGACGCCGCGTCGAAGCGAGCGCCGCGCCGCCACCCGGACCTGGCGGCCGGGCTCGGCTGGGCTACCGGCCCCGGACCCGGGATCTTCTACGAGGTGACCGGCGAGGACCCCGACGACGTGCGCGAGCGGATCGAGGCGGGACTCGACGCGGGCGGCGATCTCCGCGACTGGGATCTGCCCGACCGCGAGGTCCGAGTCGAGACGGCAGCCGCGGAGCCCGGCCGGTTCACGACCGCGGTCGTCATCGCCGCGTACGGCGAGTCGGAGCCGATCCTCTCGGCCTCGGAGTAAGCGTCGGCGCCCCCACGTCCCCCTCCGTTTCCCCATCGGATCCTTGCAGGTTCCGCGAGTTTTAGGCCGTGAGAGGAGGCACAAACAGGTAGCAATGACGACGAACGACGATCGAATCCGGACGACGCATATCGGCAGTCTCCCCCGGTCGCCCGAACTGCTCGACCTGCTCAAACGGCGTCAGGACGACGAGCCCGTCGATGACGCGGAGTGGGACGCGGCAGTCGCGGACGCCACGCGCGACGTGGTCTCGCGGCAGGCGGAGGCGGGCCTCGACGTCGCAAACAACGGCGAGCAGTCCCGCGTCTCTTTCAACTGGTACGTCGCGGACCGGCTCAGCGGCATTGAGGGGACGCGCGAACAGGAGCTGTGGGCGGACCTCCAGGAGTTCCCAGACTACGCCGAGGAGACGTTCAAGACGGACGTGATCGACCTCTCCCAGCACCCCGTCGTGACCGGTCCCGTCGAGTACACCGGCCGCGACGAGGCCGAGGCCGAGCTGGCGGCGTTCCGCGACGCGCTCGACGCGGCCGACGCCGACTTCGAGGACACCTTCGTCACGGCGGCGTCGCCGAGCGTCGTCACCGCGACCCACGCCGACGACCACTACGGCGACTACGAGGAGTTCCTCTTCGCCGTCGCCGACGCGATGGCCGAGGAGTACCGGACCGTCGCCGACGCGGGGTTCACGCTCCAGATCGACGCGCCCGAACTGCTCACCGTCGGCCATACGGCGGCGTACGCCGACGAGCCTCTCGAAGCGGTCAAAGGGGCCACGCGGCTCCACGTGCGGGCGCTCAACGAGGCGCTCTCCGGGATCCCCGAGGAGCAGGTCCGGCTCCACACCTGTTGGGGGAGCTACGAGGGTCCCCACCACCTCGACACGGATCTGGTCGACATGCTCCCGGAGATCTACGAGGCCGACATCTCCGGGCTCAGCGTCGAACAGGCGAACCCGCGCCACCAACACGAGTACCGCGCGTTCGCGGAACACCCGGTCCCCGACGGCTGGACGCTGATCCCGGGCGTCGTCGACGTGAAGACGAACATCATCGACCACCCCGAGACGATCGCGGACCGGCTGGAGCGCGTCGCCGACGCGGTCGCCGACGGCACGCCGCTCGTCGCCGCGCCCGACTGCGGGTTCGGCACGCAGGCCGGCATCGGCATGGTCGACCCCGAGATCGCCTGGGCGAAGCTGGAGGCGTTGGACGAGGGCGCCGCGATCGCGACCGAGCGGATCCGCGACTGAGCGGGCGGCGTGACGGCCCCCGTTTCCGATCGCGACGGGTTATCGACCGGATCGCCCCCGCCGACGCCTTTTTGAGTGGGCTCCGCGTATCGGAGGTGTCTTCGATGAACGGCAACAACCCGTACGCCGGGGCACCGGGTGTGACGAACGCGGGCGAGCCCGCGGCCGTCGACCTCTCTCCGGACCAAGAACGGCGCCTCCGGCGCGCGGTCGCCGGAATCGTCTCGCGAACCGAATCGTATCTCCCGGACAGCTACGCCGTCGGCTCCGAGCTGTCGGTCGGGGCGAACGGGCCGCAGGCGACCGTCGCCGTCAACCCGCCCGCGGGCCACCCGGTCTCGGCCGGGTTCACGCCGGACCCCGACGAGCTGGAGGCCGGTATCGCCGACGCCGACACCGACGAGGTCGCCCGCGGACTGGCCGCGAGCGCCGCGATGCAGGTGATGGACGCGGTCGGCGACGTGACGCCGACCGCCAAGTGAACGCGGGTTACTCTCTCGTTTCCGCTTCGTCGACCGCTTCGCTTCTCGCCGCCGTCTCTTCCGCCGCCGCGGGCGGCTCCAGCGTTCCCATCTCCCGCCCGTAGATCCCGAATATCTCCTCGTACCCCTCCTCGCTCGCGAGGATCGGGACGACGCCCTCTTCCTCGACGCGGTGGGTGTACACGTCGTCCTCGGCGAACACCTCCCCGACGGGAATCTCCTCGAAGTTGGCGAAGTGGACCGCGGGCTCGCCGTCTCCCTTCGGCACCTCCTCGTCGCCCGCGACGACCGTCGTCTCGGTGAACGTCGGCGGCTCGTCGTCGAGCGCACCGTGTGCTCGGAGAAACGCCAGGCACGCCTCGTAGCCGAACTCGACCGCCTCCTCACTGCCCTGTCGTCCGACCTCGATCGAGACGGTGTGCGGGATCGTGAAGTCCAGCGTCGTCCCGCGGAGCCCGCCCGCGTCGACGACGTAGTCGACGGGCATCGCGGTCACGGTCCGGCGCACCGACGGCGTGAGGTCGCTGTAGATCGCGAAGGGCGGCGGCGCGCTGTGGGAGGTGTGGAGCGCGAGCACCGCATCCATCTCCTCCAACTCGGCCGCGAGCCGCGGCGCGAGCGCCCGCTCGTACTCGTCGCTGTCGGCGTCGCCCGGGAACGCGCGGTTCAGGTCGGCGTCCGTGTAGCGCGTCCCCGCGGTCAACGCGGGCTCGTTGGCGATGATCAGCCGGACGATCCCGTCGCCGGACTCCTCTCCCGCCTCGCCGAGGTCGTCTGCGAGTCGCCTGACGATCCGCTCGCCGGCGGGTTCGTCGCCGTGGATCCCGCCGACGATCGCGACGCGGGCCGAGCCCGCCGACCCGCGGTCGATCGTTTCCATACGCGCACTACGCCCCGGTCCGCATAAAGTGTCGCCGTTCGGAGCCCGGGACGCCGGTCCGCGACCTACCGGCCGAGCAGGTCCGCGACCTACCGGCCGAGCCGCTCCGCGAGGGCCGCGCGGTACCGCCTCGCCAGTTCCCGCGCGACGAGCCGGTCGCGGGGGTCGACGCCGAGGACGTGCAGCGCGCCCGCGTACACCGCGAACCCGGCCGCGGCTCCGACGACGACCGCGGCCCGACCGGGAACGACCTCCCGAATCGCCCGCATCGCGACGAGCGTCACGGCTCCGGCCGCGAGCGGGGTGAGGTAGGTGCGGTCGAACGGCCACAGCCCCTCGAAGCGACGCAGCAGAACGACCTGAATCCCGTTCTGGACCGCGATCGCCAGCGACGTGCCGAGCGCGGCGCCGACGAGCCCGTACCGGACCACGAACGCGTAGGTCAGGACGACGTTGAGGACGGCGAGCAGCCAATCGAGCGCCATCCGGGCGTACTGGTGGTCGGTCATCATGAGGAGCCAGCCGGTCGCGCCCACCGCGCTCCCGACGAACACGCCGCCGAGGTAGACGACGAGGGGGACGTACCCGGCGACATACGGCTCGCCGAACAGCCCGAGCAGCTCCCGGCCGTACACCACGAGCGCGGCGAGGATCGGGATCACCGCCGTGACGATCTGGCGGGTCACCGACGTGTACACCGCGTTGAGCGTCTCGACCCGATCGTCCGCGTACAGATCGGAGGCGACCGGCGGAAGCAGCTGGTTGAACGAGAGCAGCGGGATCCACGCGATCGCGATCAGCACGAGGACGACGTTGTACACCCCCGCGGCGGTCGCCGTCAGCAGCGCCCCGACGAGCAGCACGTCGACGCGGTTCTGGAACACCTTGCCGAGACTGCTCATCGCGACCGGCGCGGCGTGGTCGTAGAACCGCCTGGCCTCTTTTCGAACTCCCCGAACCGACGGGACGACCCCGGTCACTCGCGCGGAGAGCGGCGCGGCGACGGCCGCGAGCACCGCGGCCGCGACGACGATACCGCCGGCGACGCCGACGACCGAGTAGCCGAGCGCCAGCGCCGCGAGCGCGCCCACGAGCCGGACGCTCGGCCGCAGGAGCTTGTTGAAGGCGATCTCGCCGCGGGCGGAGCCGACCGCTCGGAAGATCGCGGACGCGACCATCACGACGCCGAGGAGTCCGACGAGGAATCCGAACGCGCGCATCGTCGGCGGGAACGCGGGATCGCCGACGGTGAGCGCGCCGATCCGCGGCGCGGCCAGCCAGATCCCGGCGGCGACGGCGGCACCGAACCCGAGCGTCGTGGCGTACGCGAGCCCGGCGACGACCCCCTGTCGGTCGGGGTCGTCCGCGTACTCGGGGAGGTAGCGCTGGAGCGTCGGGACGCTCCCGAACGTGACGAGCCGAGACAGGAGCTGGGCGATCCGCCACGCCAGCGCGTACACGCCGTAGGCGGCCGGGCCGACCCCCCTCGCGAGGAAAAACTCCGTCGCGGCGGTGAGTGCGCGCTGGCCGGAGACGCCGCCGGCGGTGATCACCGCGCCGCCCGCGATCGTCAGGAGCGCCTCGCGCTCGTCGTCGGGGACGGCGTCGGTCGCCTCCCCGTCCGCCGGCTCGCGCTCGTCGTCGCTATCGGCACCGGGTCCGTCTGTCACGGGTCGGTTCGACGTGGTCCGGCTCGGGAGAAAAGCGACTCGTTCCGTCGCCGCCCGGATCCGCTACCAGCGCTGATGCACGTGCTCGCGGACGAACCCGTCGTACACGTCGTCGACGGCCTCGCGGTCGTCCTCGCCGAGCGGGTCGAGGTCGCTGACGGCCGCGTTCGACCGGATGTGCTCCGGCGTCGTCGAGCCCGGAATGACCGTCGTGACGGCGTCGTGGTCGAGGATCCAGCGCAGCGAGAGCTGCGGGAGCGAGAGGCCGTCGTCGGTCGCGGGGGCGCGCTCGGCGAGCGCGTCGGCGGCGTCGAGCCCGACCTCGTAGGGGACGCCGGCGAACGTCTCGCCCACGTCGAACGCGTCGCCCTCGCGGTTGTAGCTGCGGTGGTCGTCCGCCGCGAACTCGGTGTCTCGCGAGAGCGCGCCGGTGAGCAGGCCCGAGGCGAGCGGCACCCGACAGATCACGCCCACGTCGCGGGCGGCGGCCTCGTCGAGGAACAGCTCGGCGGGGCGCTGGCGGAAGGGGTTGAAGATGATCTGGACCGACTCGACGCCGGGGTACGCGATCGCCTTGAGCCCCTCCTCGACGCGCTCGACGCTGACGCCGTAGTTCGCGATCCGCCCCTCGTCGGCGAGCGTATCGAGCGCGTCGAACGTCTCCGGCTGGTAGTACGCGTCCGTCGGCGGGCAGTGCAGCTGGACCAGATCGAGCGTCTCCATCCCGAGGTTCTCCCGCGACCGGTCCACGAACCGGCGGAGGTTCTCCTCGGTGTACCGCTCGGCGACGTGGGGGTCGAGCCGGCGCCCGGCCTTCGTCGCCACCGTCACGTCGCCGCTCCCGATGTCGGCTTCGAGCACGTCGCCGACGATGCGCTCGGAGCGCCCGTCGCCGTACACGTCCGCGGTGTCGAAGAAGTCGATGCCGGCGTCGCGGGCGGCCTCGACCGCGTCGACCGCCTCGGACTCGCTCACGTCGCCCCAGTCGCCCCCGATCTGCCACGCGCCGTAGCCGACCTCGCTGACCGCGCCGACGTTCCCGAGCGTTCGGTGGTTCATGTTCACTCCCAGTTGGTCGGGGCACCGGCAAGGGCGTTCCGGAGGCCGAACCGGTCTTCTCCCCGGCTCGAACCGGCGAGCGCAGTCACTGGAGCTAAACCGCTCGGCGCCCTTCGTCCGCGTATATGCAGTTCTGTGACGACTGCGGTTCGATGATGGTCTCTCGGGACGGCGAGATGGTGTGTCAGAACGACGACTGCGGCGGCACCGCCGAGCGCGACGAGGGGCTCGCGGCCGAGTTCGAGTCGACGACCGAACAGACCGGCGACGAGGTGATCGAGACCGAGGAGGGCGCGAACTTCGAAGGCAAACCGACCGCCAACGACATCGTCTGCGACGAGTGCGGCCACGGCGAGGCGTGGTACACGATCAAACAGACCGGCGCCGCCGACGAGCCGCCGACGCGCTTCTTCAAGTGCAAGGAGTGCGGGCACCGCTGGCGCGGGTACAACTGATCTGGTCGACGGTGACCAGCCACGCGGGTCCTTCCGAAACGACCGGTCGCCGAGAGCGGGAAACGACCGTCAGAGCACCACGTCGGCGTCGGTGAGGAGGTCCCGCTTCGCCCGTTTGGCTTCCGGCCCCTCCGGAACGATACCGGGCGTCGAAGCCTCGTCGTCGAACCGATCCGGGTCCGGTGAGAGGGAGTCGAGCACCTCCGCGAACGTCGGGCCTCGCCTCCCGGTGAGATGAACGAACCCGCCGTACCGTCGCTGTGCAACCGAGGTCGAATCCGGGTCCGGGAACGCGTCCCGAATGCAATCGACGTTCTCGCGGAGGTATTCCGCGGCCTTGTGCTGTGAGTACTGACTGTCCGCGTAGAGCTGTTCCCGATCGCTGTCGGTGAGATCCTCTTCCGCGAGCGTCGAGGACTCGTACCGAACCGCGTCTGCGCCAACGTCGCCGGTGAGGAAGCTGAGATTCACCGTGAAGGAATCCGGATATCGCAGAATCACCAACAAGAAAATCTGCTCGTCAACGGTGTAGCGTTCCTGCAAGCGGTAGTAACACTCCAGATAGTACGCCGCGAGCGCTCCGATCCAGTCGTCGCGTTCGCCGTCGAGATACGCGGTCGCGACGTCGTAGTAGTCCTCGCCGGCGACCTGCTGTAAGCGGTACTCGAAGCTCCGGCTCATCTCGTCCAGTTCGTCCTCGTACACCTCCGTTAGCGGAACGTCCGGATCGTCGAGTAGCCTACTCTTTCGCTCCCCGGCGTCCGCGATCCGCATCATGTTCTCGTGGAGGTCCCGTTCCGCCTCCACGTCCGGAAGCGGAATTCGAACCGCCCGCTGGCGTAGCATGTCCGTCCCGGAGTGCAAACGCTCACGCCAATCCATGTCGGTATAGTCAACCCAGATGGGTATTAAGTTCTGAGGTCGCTCGCGGTCGACTGCCCCCGGGACAGACCGATCGCTATTCACCCTCTCGAAGCCGCGGCCCGAGAAACGCCGCCGCTTCCTCGCCCACGTCACCGGATCGCCCCACGAAGAAGTGGTCCGACTCGAACGCGACCGTCTCGATCCCCAGCTCCTCGGCCCGCTCCACCACGGGCTCCCAGTCGGCCGTCGAGTCGCGGGTCGCGTACAGAACCCGGGCCGGGACGCCGAGATCGCCGATATCGTCGAGCGCCGCGACCGCGTCGACGTCGGGGTTCAGCCGCGCGGTCGGCGCGAGCGCGCAGACGCCGGCGAGTCCGGGTCGGGACGCCGCCGTGACGAGCGCGATCGTCCCCCCGAACGAGAAGCCGAACAGCCCCACGCGCTCGTAGCGCTCCGTCGCCCAGCCGACCGCGTTGTCGGCGTCGGTGGTCTCGCCGTACCCCTCGTCCCAGTCGCCGTAGTCGAACCGGAGGCAGTCGATCCCCCGATCGGCCAGGGCGTCGCTGACGGCGGTCAGGCGCTCGTCGCCGCGGTGTCCCCCGTGTCGCGGATGCGGCGGGCAGGCGACGACGACCGCGTCGGCGCGAGGACCGTCGCCGGTGGCGGCGTCGATGGCGGCGGCGTCGCCCCCTTCTCCGCTGCCACTCGCGGCGGTGTCGAGGGTGGCGCGCACGTCGCGGCCGCCGGGAATCAGGACGGTGTCGCTCACGGGTTCACCGGATTACCGCGTCAGGGGACCTGCGTCACGCGATCGACGCCGTCGAGGTCGACCAGATCGCCTGCGAGCGCCTCCTGGTCGACGTTCGCCTCGTAGTAGAACACGAGGTCGAAGGTGCCGTCGCGGAGGAGCTGTTGACACTCCCAGACGAACGCCTCGTCGTCGAGGGTGAGTCCCTGGAACTGGTTCGACGAGAAGTTCGCGTCGTCGTTGCCGGCCTCGATGTACGCCTCGCCCTTGCCGGCGCGGTCGGCGATGACCTCGTTGATCGCGACCGTGAGCTCGTGCATCTCCAAGTCCTCCTGTCCGCCGAGCGTCGTGTGGACGATACACCCGGCGAGTTCGATGTCTCCCGGCTCTAGTAAGGCCTTCGTCCGCGTGTAGAGGTCGGCGTCGACGGTCTCGCTCATGGCCGATCGTTCCGGCTCCCTCGATAAACGGGTGACGGTTCCCCGCCGATTTCCCGCCGTCCGCGAGGTCGTCGACGCGCCCGCGACGCGGCTCCTGGCCGTGTTCGCCGGATGTCCGAGGGAGGGGCGTTCGAGACCGGAAACAGCGTTCGCGATCCGCTCTTCCCCGCTCGGAACAGTTATGAACACTCACACCGATTTTTCTACACTAAATGCCGTCTGAGGGGATACACGGTGAGGCCATTCGGATTCTGGTGATTGACCCGTCGGTCGGAAGCGGGACCGACCTCGCCTCGCAACTCACTTTCGAAGGACGAGACGACTTTATCATTCAGACGACCCCGGCGCTCGAAGACGCGCGAACCGTTCTCTCCGACGAACGCGTCGATTGCGTCGTGACGCGACACAGTCCACCGACGGTAGACGGCGTGGAAACGCTCTCGGCGTTGCGATCCGACCATCCGGAGATTCCGGTTTTGCTCGCGACCGGGAGGGCACACGCGGACCACGTGCTCGACAGCTCGGCGACCGGCATCGTCGAGATGACGAACGGCGAGGTCCACGAGGGGTTCGTCGCCAATCAGATCGAGTCCGTCGTCTCGCAGGTCCGTGAGCGCCGAAACTACGAATCGAGACTACAGGCCAGTCAGGAAAGCCTCCAGCGGCTTCACCGAATCACGTCGGACCCGGACTCGACGTTCACGGACCGGGTCCACCAACTGCTCGCGTTCGGCGCCGACGTGTTCGGGATGGACATCGCTTTTCTCGCTCGCACCGACGAGGACTCGGCCGATTTCGAAGTCGTGGCGGCACAGGGCGACCACGAACTGATTCAGGCGGGGATCACCAGTGACCTGTCGCAGACGTACTGTCGCCGAACCATCGACGCCGATACTGACTCGCCACTGGCGTTACAGAATGCCCCGGAGGAAATGAGGGACGACCCCGCGTTCGAAACGTTCGATCTGGGCTGCTATATGGGCGCCCGTATCGACGTCAACGGCGAGCTGTACGGCACGTTGTGTTTCGCGGACCGCGACCCCCGGCAATCCGGGTTCAGCGACGAGGAACAGGCCCTCATCGAGATCATGGCGCAGTGGCTGCGTCAACAGCTCGAACAGCGCGAGTACCGCCGAGAGCTCGCGGCGACGCGAGACAGGCTCAAGCGAACGCTTGAGCGGGTGGACGACGCGTTCTTCACCCTCGACACCGACTGGCGCGTCACCTACGTCAACGACGTGGGGGCGGATGTGCTTCGCCGGGCGATGGGGCTCGGCGACGACGCCGGCGTCGTGGGGCGACACCTCTGGGAGAACGTCCCCGAAGCCGTCGAGACGGCGTTCTTCGAGAAGTATCACGAGGCCTTCCAGACGCAGATGTCCGTCTCCTTCGAGGAGTATTTCGAACCCCTAGACGTCTGGTTCGAGGTTCGAGCGTACCCCGACGAAGAGGGGCTGTCGGTGTATTTCACGGACATCACGAAACGCAAGGCGCACGAGCGCGAACTCGAACGGTTCCGGAACCTGCTCAACCAAACCGAACGCGTCGCCGAGGTCGGCGGGTGGGAGATCGACGTGGCGACGGACGAGGTCTTCTGGACGGATCATCTCTTCGACCTCCTCGGCGTCGAGTACGAGACGGAACCACCGCTCGACGAAGCGCTCGATGTCTATCACGAGGCGGACCGTCCGACCGTCGAGCACGCCGTCGAGGAGGCCATCGAATCCGAAGAGGCGTTCGACGTGGAGCTCCGGTACTGGAAGTCCGAGGGCGAACTGCGCTGGCTCCGTGTTCAGGGGGTGCCGATCACCGACAGCGGCGGCGACGTGGTAAGGATCCGGGGCGCGGCCCGGGACATAACCGAGCCCAAGGAGCGCGAGCAGACGCTCAACGCGCTCGTTTCCGCATCCCGGGCGTTCATCGAGGCGGCGAACGAGGACGAACTCCTCACGGCGATCATCGACGAGCTGGAGCGGGTCTTCGAGTACGATATCACGTCGGTCCGGCTTCACGACGCCGAAACCGGGACGTTGCCCCCGACGCGGTACTCCCCGCAAGCGCACGCGCAGGTCCCCGATCCGCCGACCTTCGACGACGACGAAGGACCGATCGGAGGCGCGTTCCAGTCTCAGGAGCCGGTCGTCATCGACGACCTCGCTGACGCGACGGACATCGGGTACGGACGGGTCGAATCGGCGATGTTCATCCCGCTGGACGATCACGGGATGCTCGGCGTCGGCGCGACGGCGCCGAACGCGTTCGGAGACGAAGACGCCGCGCTCGTCGAGCTCTTGGCGGTCACGGCGGCGAGCGCGTTCGACCGCCTCGACCGGGAGACCGAGATGCGACAGCTCCACCGGATCCTCGACCACCTCGACGAGAAGGTCTTCCTGCTGGACGATGACGGCGCGTTCACGTTCGTCACGCGGTCGTTGGCAACGTACCTCGGACGCGAGCCCGACCAGATCACCGGTACGCCCCTCACGGGTCTCGTGTCCGGGAGCGAGGGCTCGTCGTTCGAAACGGCGCTTCGAGAAGCGCGGGCGGCGTCACCCGAAAGCCGGCGGACGGTAGAGACCGAGGTGCGACTTGCTGACGGGGAACTGCGGCCCGTTCAGTTCGAGTTCTCGTCGACGACGACGGAGCGCGGAGACGCGGCGATCGCGGCCGTGTTACACGACATCAGCGAACTCGCGGAAACTCGGACCTCACTCGAAGCCGAGCGCGAGCGGTTTCGAGAGCTCTTCGAGAACCTCCCCGACCCAGTGGTCGAGGTGCGGTTCGACGGCGAGGTGCCGGTCGTCGAATACGGCAACCCGGCCTTCGCCGACACCTTCGGCTACGGGAAAGAGCGCGCTCGCGGCGCGAATCTGAACGCGCTCGTCGTACCGGACGAACGGTCGCCGGACGCCGGTATCCTCTACGAGAGCACGCAGACGGACGAGCAGGTCCGCGTCGACGTCCAACGGAAGACGGCGGACGGTCGTCGCGACTTCCTCGTTCGAAGCATTCCCTACTCGCTCGACGACGACCAGTTCGCGTTCGCGGTGTACACGGACATCACGGACCAGAAAGAGCGCGAACGCTACTTGCAAGTGCTCAATCGGGTGCTGCGCCACAACCTGCGCAACGACATGAACGTCGTGATGGGACTGGCGGCGCACCTGGCCGATCAGATCGACGACCCGGCGCTTATCGAACACGCAGAGCGGCTTCGCGCGAACGCCGAAGACGTGGCGATGCTGGGCGAGAAAGCCCAAGAGCTCGAACGCGTCCTGGGCGGACGCGAGCGCGACACCCGCGTGATAGACCTCGTCCCGCGGCTCCGGAAGGCGGTCGCCGAACAGCGGACGGAGCACCCGGACGCCGACATCGAGCTAGACGTTCCAGGGGAGCTGTGGGCGAACGGAAGCGAGGACATCACCCGTGCGCTCGAAGAGCTGATCGAAAACGCGATAGAGCACGCAGATGCGGAGGTCCCGGCAGTTACAATCCGCGCTCAGAGCGTTCCGAACGAGAGCGACTGGACGGAGATCCGGGTCCGTGACAACGGCCCGGGGATCCCCGACAGCGAGTGGGCGGTCGTGTCCGGCGAAACGGACATCTCCCAATTGAACCACGGTAGCGGCCTCGGCCTCTGGCTAGCCAGGTGGATCGTCGAGTCGTCCGGCGGAGAGATACGCCGCGACCAGACACCGACAGCCGGGACGACCGTCGTTCTCCGACTGCCCGGGAAACCGCCCGCTCCGTCCGGGGAGGAGGCGTCGGGACTCACACCGGACGAGCGGCAGTCGGGGCAATCGGTCGATTAGGCCCTCACGGGAGCCGCGCCGCGGATCCGAACCGGGCTACCGGAGACGGGCGACCGTCCGATCGCTCCCTTCCTCGATCCGGACGAGTCCGTCGTCGGAAAGGTCTGAGAGGAGATCGCGAAGCCACTCCCGCCCGTGCTCGCCGCCGGGCGCGTAGTCCACGCGAATCCGGTGGCCGAGCGCGTCCAGTTCCATCTCGTCGTGTTCACCGAGAAGCCGAACGATCCGTCCACGGAACTGGCGACGGCTCCCTTCGAAGCTCGGCTGCTCGGGCACGTCGGGCGCGGTGAAGTCGCCGGTCTCGTAGGCGTGACACCACCGCCGCCACGGACAGCCGGCCTCGTCACAGCGCGGCGTGGTCCCGCAGGCGACGCCGCCGAGCTCCATGATCGCGTTGTTCCAGACGCGGGAGCCGCCGTCGGGCATCACGCGCGAGGCGACCCGCGCGAACGCGTCGTCGTCGTCCGGCACCGCGAACGCGCGGTGGAGCACCCGCTTCACGTTGGTGTCGACGACGGCGTCGCCGTTGTTAAAGGCGAACGACGCCACCGCGTTGGCGGTGTAGGGGCCGACGCCCATCAGCTCCCGCAGCTCTGCGGGGGTCTCGGGGAACGCCCCGTCGTAGTCGTCTTCGACCTGTCCGGCGGCCTCGTGGAGGTACTTCGCGCGGTTGTTGTAGCCGAGCGAGTGGTCCGACCAGAACGCGACCACGTCGCCGCGGTCGGCGTCGGCCAGGGCGGCGGTCGTCGGCCACTCCTCGACGAAGTCCTCCCACGCGGGGACGACCCGGTCGAGCTGGGTCTGCTGGCTCATCACCTCGCTGACGAGGATCTCGTAGGGGTCCTCGGTGCGCCGCCACGGGAACGCTCGGTGGTCCGCCTCGTACCAGTCGACGAGCGCCTCGCGGACCGCGCCGAGGTCGTCCGGCAGCGCGGGGGCGTCGCCGTCGTCGACGCCCGCGGTCGCCCCGGACGCGTCCGAATCGGTCATTACCGTCGGTCCGGTCGGCGGCGGTTTATCCGTGCTGGTCCGCGTCGGGGCCCGGATCCGTCTCCGGACGCCGGTCCGCGTCGCTCCGTACCGGCTCCATCGAGCGCGGGTCGCGGTCGGGCCCCGGATACTCGCCGCCCACGGCCTCCGGATACAGCCCCGCCGGCGAGAACACGGTCGCGAACGCCCGCGGCTCGCGAACGCTCACCTTCATCCGGTCTCGGAGCGCGGCCGCGGCCTCGGCCCCCGTGAGCGACGGGTCGAGGCTCACGACCTGCATCGCGCCGCCGCGGTACGCCGACGCCAGCGCCGGGTGGTCGCCCGCGGGCTGTGGGGTCGGCTCGCGCCACCTCTCGACCGCGTCGCGCCAGTCGGCCGCCAGTCCGTCGTCCGCCAGCGAGGCGATCACCGCCTCCGCGTCGTCGAGGAGCGCGTCGCTGGCGACGAGGGTCGTCCACGCGTGCGATCGCAGCGCATCGAGCGCCTCGCGGGCCGCCCCGCCGACGAGGAGGTCGGCCGCGAGGGCGTCGGCGTCGACGGCGACGCGGGCCGGGCTCGGATCGCGGTCGACGGGCGGCAGGTCGGCGTCGCCCTCGGCGGTTTCCCCGGAGCCCCCCCTGGAGTTCGACCGACGATCGGCGAGCGCCGCGCTCACCGCCTCGGCGTCCGCGTCGTACTCGGCGGCCCGATCGAAGAGATCGGCGAAAGTGACGGTCATACTGGGGGTGTTAGTGGCGACGCGTATCGGGTTTGCGGCCGGCGGTCGGAAGGGGCTGCGAGGACGCGGCTATTCGATCGAAGAACTGCGGGAAGAGCCTAGGCCGAGATTTGAACTCGGGGTCTCGTCCTTACCAAGGACGCGCTTTACCGCTAAGCTACCCAGGCGCAATCAGTCGTTGTCGGGAGTCGACTTTAGGGGTTTCGATTCGGGGGCGTTCCGTCAGGCGGACACACACCGCTCCGCCGCCGTCGGGCGACTCACCGATCGGTCGCGCTCACGGCCCGGTCGGAGATGTCGGCGATCCGGTCGGCCGTGGCCTCGGGAAGCGCGCGTCCAGACGGAGGGAATCCGCCGTCGTAGTCGGCCGCCAGGTCGCGGGCGTACGTCAACAGCTCCTCGGGCGGGTCGCCGCCGACGGCGGTGGTGCCGGCGACGACCGCGAGTTCGAGGGCGTCGATCTCCAGGTTCCGATCGAGCGCGGTCGCCGCGGTGGGGTCGGTCCCCTCGCGGTCGCGGAGCGTCTGGTCGCGGCCGAACGCGCGTACGACCCCGACCGCGGCCGCCGCGGCGTCGGTACACGCGAGCAGGGCGAACCCGCGCGAGACGAGCACGTCGGCGGTCAACACGTCCATGTCGGCGTCGATGTCCGTCTCCTGCGTGGCCGCGGCCTCCCAGGGCTCCTCGTGGGCCACCGACCGGGTGAGCCGGAGCCCCTCGTAGATGAGTTGGACGCCGGCGGCCCGGTCGACCACCGCGTCGGGGTCGACCTCGGGGTCGACCGCGCGAGCGGTGACCAGCGCCAGCACGCCCGGGGTCACGGCGGCGTTCGCGATCCGGTCTTCGAGGGCCTCACGCAGCTTATCGGGCTCGACGTCGGCGAGCGCCTCAGACGCGGCGTCACGCGCTCGCGCGGCATCGTCCATTACGTAACGGTAGTCGATCGAGGGGCAAAGACCTTTGGAAACGACCGGGATACCACGGTGTGATTCGCACCCGAGACGACGACGCGGTCCGCGTCGTGACGATCGACCGCCCGGCGCGTCGAAACGCCCTGCGACCCGAGGACCTGACCGCGCTCCGCACCGCCGTCGCCGAGGCCGACGCGCCCGTGACCTACCTCCGCGGCGCCGGCAAGGCGTTCTGTGCCGGCGCCGACCTCGACGTGGTCGCCGCCCTCGACGACCCGGCGTCGTTCGCCCGCGCCGGCCAGCGCACGGCCCGAGCGATCGCGGACGCCGAGACGGTGGTCGTCTGCGGGATCGACGGCGCGGCCCGCGGCGGCGGAGTCGAACTCGCGCTCGCGGCGGACCTCCGCGTCGCAACGCCCGCGGCGACGTTCGCGGAGCCCGGCGTGGAGTTCGGGCTGTTCGGCGCGTGGGGCGGAACGGTCCGCCTCCCGCGGGTGATGGGCGAGGGCGACGCGCTCGACTTCGCGCTGTCGGGCCGCGTGCTCGACGCCGACGAGGCGCTCCGGACCGGACTCGTCTCTCGGGTCGTCGACGACCCCCGGTCGGTCGCGAACGCGATCGGGAGGGGGAAGCCGGACGCGCTCCGCGCGATCAAGCGCCGGGTGCGCGACCGGCGGGACGACGGGACACAGGAGGAGGCGGAGGCGACCGCGTTCGCCGACCTCGTAGCGGAACACGGCGACGACATCGCGGCGACGCGCGGGGTGTGAGTCGCGAAATCTGCTCGCTGTGCCCCCCGTCGCAGCCCCCGCCGTCGGTCGGATGTGACAGGTTTAAGTAATCCTCCGACCAATCACCGAGTGCGAAGCACGCACCGGTAGTGTAGTGGTATCACGCAACCTTGCCATGGTTGCAACCCGAGTTCAAATCTCGGCCGGTGCACCTTCTAACTGACCTGCCCGGATAGTCTCAGACATCCCACTTTGCGGTCGGGGCTTTCGAAGCGTTCACCGCCGAGCCGCACGCCAGACCGTCACGGTTAGGTTCGCCCGTTCGTTTGGACAGGTAAACCCGTCTCGCCGGCGAGTCTGCCGGCGAGCCCGATCCCACCATGCAACAGTACCTCGATCTCGTCGACGACACCCTGTCGACGGGCACGTACAAGCCGAACCGGACCGGCGTCGACACGATCGCGACGTTCAGCGGGCAGTACACCGTCGACCTCGCGGAGGGGTTCCCGCTCCTCACGACCAAGAAGATGGACGGCTACCGCTGGAACTCGCTGATCCACGAGGTGCTCTGGTACCTCTCCGGCGAGGAGCACATCCGAAACCTCCGCGAGGAGACGAAGATCTGGGACGCGTGGGCCGACGAGAAGGGTCGCCTCGACACCGCCTACGGTCGGTTCTGGCGCCGGTTCCCCGTGCCGGACGGCGTCGACGCGCTCCCCGGCGAGACGTGGCCCGAGGACGCCCACCGCTGGGTGAACGTCGAGGAGGGACCCGACGGCACCGAGCGCCGGACGTTCGACCAGATTCAGTACGTGCTCGACACCCTCGACGAGAACCCCCGATCGCGCCGGATGGTCGTGAACGCGTGGCACCCCGCCAACGCGGCCGTCTCGACGCTGCCGCCGTGCCACTACACCTTCGTCGTGAACGTGCAGGACGGCCGGCTCAACCTCCACCTCACGCAGCGCTCTGGAGACATCGCGCTCGGAGTGCCGTTCAACATCGCCGCGTACGCGCTGCTCGCGAACGCGCTCGCGCAGCGGACGGGGTTCGAAGTGGGCGAGTTCGGCCACACCGTCGTCGACGCCCACGTCTACTGCGGGCGCGGCGAGCGCGGGAAGTGGTACGCGAACAACCTCCCGTACGTGCAAGAGCGGCTCGCGAACGTCGAGAGCAAGGCCGACTACCTCGACGTGAAGAGCTGGGTCGAGCGGACCGCGCCCGACGAGGCGGACGGCGAGGAGGGGTACGACCACGTCCCCGGCCTGCTCGAACAGCTCTCGCGGGAGCCGCGCGAGCGCCCCCGGATCGAGATCGCCGACGTGCCGCTCGACGAGCTCACCTACGAGGACGTCGAGGTCGTCGACTACGACTCCGCGGACGGGATCTCGTTCGCGGTCGCGGAGTGATGGCCGGCGACGCGTCCGGGTGTGAGGCGCCGGGTGGCGACGCGTCTGCCGGCGACGGGGACGAGAGCGCCGACAGCGCCGACATCGATCTCGTCCTCGTCGCCGCGGTCGCCGAGAACCGCGTCATCGGCGATAGCGGCGGCATGCCGTGGCACTACCCGGCCGATCTGGCGCACTTCAAGCGGCTCACGACCGGGCACCCCGTGATCGTCGGCCGCGCGACCTACGAGAGCATCGCCGACCGGATCGGCGGCCCGCTCCCCGACCGGACCAGCGTCGTGTTGACGACGCGCGACCTCGACCTCCCCGAGGGCGCCGTCGTCGCGAACGACGTCGAGGAGGCGATCGATCTCGCCGACGCCGACGCCGCCGACCGCGGCGTCGACGAGGCCTACGTCATCGGTGGCGCCACCGTCTACGAGCAGTTCCTCGACCGCGCCGACCGGATGGTGTTGACGGAGGTTCCCGGGCGTCCCGACGGCGACACGCGGTTCCCCGAGTGGGACGCCGAGGCGTGGGACGAGCGCGACCGCGAGACCGACGGCGACCTCGCGTTCGTCACCTACGAGCGACGCGGCGCGGAGTGAGCGCCGTCGAGCGATGCTCCGGTTCACTCTCGGAACCGCGACTCCACGTCGGACGGCGCCATACACCGGTCCTTCTTCCCGAACCACCGGTACCGGTGGTCGGCGACGAAGTCGGACACGCGGTCGCGGACGGCGGCCGGGACGTATCGGAACGTGGAGAGCAGCCGATAGCGGCCGCAGAGTCCCGCCGCGATCCGAATGACCCCCGCCGACTTCACGTAGCGCTCCCCGTCTTCGATCAGGACGATCGACTCCGGCTCGTCGGTCGGGAGGTCGTGTTCGGCCGGCAGCGCCCGTCCGACGTCGGACTGGGGCGAGGCGAACCGGTCCTCCCCCTCCGGGTCGCGGGGGGAGATGAACTGTGCGAACCCGCTACAGAGTTACAGACGCCGTCGAAGAGACGATCGCGGCGTCTTCCGGGATCTCCCGCTCCATCGCCCGTCACGGTCACGCCGTCGCGCGGTTCAGGATTCCGGTTGCCCCAGCCCGAGTCCGCATCGTGACGCAAGCGAACGCTTCAGTCTACAGAAAGCTTATCTCTGTTACAGAATTGTTCCGACAAGCGGCAGTACAAAATTATGGCTCGATCCCCCTCCGTCGCGGCCGTCCGGTCGCGGCTCGCGCCCGTCGTTCGACGGCTCTCGGTAGCCGTCGCCGCGCGAGCGGCGGTGGATCTGCGCGCCCTCGCCGCGTTCCGAGTCGGCCTCGGCGCGCTGCTGATCGCCGACCTGCTCCGCCGATCACGGTCGCTCTCCGCCTTCTACACCGACGCCGGCGTGCTCCCGCGGCGCGCGCTGTTCGCCGACTACTCGGAGGTGTACTCGCTTCACGCGCTCTCCGGGGAGCCGTGGGCCGTCGCGTCGCTGTTCGCGGTCGCCGGCGTCGTCGCCCTCGCGCTCGCCGTCGGGTACCGAACGCGGCTCGCGACGGTCGTCTCGTGGCTGCTACTGCTCTCGCTTCAGGCCCGCAACCCGATGGTGTTGAACGCGGGCGACTCCCTGCTGGCGATGCTGCTGTTCTGGGGCGCCTTCCTCCCGCTCGGCGCGCGCTGGTCGGTCGATTCGGTCCGGCAGGACGACACCGGCGGCGAGGCCGAACCGGGCTCCCGCGGTCCCGCGGTGGCGACGTTCGCCTCGACGGGAGTCCTGCTCCAGCTGCTGGTGATGTACGCCACGAACGCGTTGCACAAGCTGGAAGGCGACCTCTGGACGAGCGGCGAGGCCGTCGCGTACGTCATGCAGGCGGACCACTTCACCTACCACCTCGGTAACCTGCTTCCTCAGTTCCCCGCCCTGCTCCGTGCGGCCACGTTCGCGTGGATCGCGCTGCTGTTCGCTTCGCCCCTGTTGGTCGTCCTCACGGGCGTTCCGCGCGCCGCGCTCGCCTCGCTGTTCGTCGGAATGCACCTCGGGATGGCCGCCACGATGCGGATCGATCTCTTTCCGGTCGTGTCCGTCGTCGGGTTCGTTCCGTTCTTCCAGACGCCCGTCTGGGACGCCGCCGAGCGCGGACTCGATCGGTTCGGACCATCGGGGGTCGTCGCCCGGTGGCGCGCGCGGCTCGGATCCGCCGGCGGCACGCTGGCCTCGCTCGACCCGTCGCCGCCGAGCCCGAGACTCGGCGGCCACGGTCGACTCGGCGGCCTCCGAAACGGCCTCTCGGCGGGAGTCGGAGCCGGCCGCACCGTCCTCTCGACGGCGCTCCCCGCCGTCTTCGTCGCCTTGATCCTCCTTTCGAGCGCGGCGTCGGTGGGGTACGGCGAGGTCCCGGACCGCGGCGAAGAAGTCCTCGACACCGTCGAGATGGACCAGCACTGGCAGATGTTCGCGCCCGATCCCGTCCGCACGACGCGGTGGTTCGCCGCGCCCGGCGCCCTCGAACACGGGGGCGAACGCGACGTGCTCCGGGACGCCGCGGTCTCGCTGGACCGACCGCCGGACGTAGACGTGACGTACCCCACCGCGCGCTGGCGGAAGTACCTCTCCAACGTCGGGTCGACGGACAACGAGCGGCACCGTTCGTACCTCGCGAACTACCTCTGTGCGGAGTGGAACCGAACGCACGCGACCGCCGTCGAGAACGTCACCGTCTACCGGCTGTACGAGCGGACCGACCCCTACAACGGCACCGTCACGGCCGCGAACGAGTTCGAACTGATCGAGTACGACTGCTCGGGCGCGTTCGTTCAGAACGAGTGACCCGCGGGGATCGGTCGCCGCGCGCCGATCGCGAGGTTCCCGAGCGCCGCGACCCCCTCTCCCGGGCGAGCGTCACGCCCCGGAACTGCCCCCCATCGACTCAGCTCCGCAGGGCCTCCACGGGGCGCTCGTTCGCCGCCTTCCACGCGGGGTACGCCCCGCTGACGAGCCCGACGCCGACGCCGAACCCGAGCGCCAACAGGAGGTAGTAGCCGTTCGTCGGGTCGAGAACGAGCGCGGCGTCGACCGTGGGCGTCGCGGCCACGAGCCCGGCGACGAGCAGCACGGTCAGCAGGGTCCCCGCCGCCGCGCCCGCCGCGCCGATGAGCCCGGCCTCCGCCAAGAGCACGCGCAACACGTCCCGTCGCGTCACGCCGACCGCGCGCATCACGCCGATCTCCTGTCTGCGCTCGACGGTGCTCATCAGCATGACGTTGAGGATCGAGACGCCGGCGACGACGAGCGAGATGGCGCCGAGCCCGAGCAGGAACGTGCTCAGGAGGTCGAAGAACCCGTTGATCTCGTCGACGATCGCCGCCAGTTCGAACAGGTCGACGCGCTCCTCGCGGGCGTTCACCCCCTCGCGGATCGCGTCCGCGGCGGCCCGCGCCGTCTCGCCCGACTCCGCGACGACCAGCGCCTGCGCGTAGCCGTCGGCGGCGAACGCCGACTCCGGAAGGAAGACGGCGTCGTCGGGCGCGACCGGGCTGAACGTCTGGCTCTCGGCGAGCACGGCGACGACGCGGACCCGCGTCCCGGCGATCCCGACGGTGTCGCCCGCCTCGACGCCGAGGTCCTCGGCGACGCCCGCGCCGACGATCGCCCCCTGTCGGTGGCGCTCCGGGAGCCTGCCCTCGGCGGCCTCGAACGCGAGGCCCGGCTCCTCGACGCCGTATATCGTCGCGAAGGTCTGCGAGGTCACGCCTTCCACGACCGCGTTGTCGGAGTACAGTGGGACGACGGCCGGATCGCCGACCGCCGGGTCGTCGACGGCGCGGCGGATCGCCGCCACGTCGGCCGCCGAGAGCGACTCCACGCCCGCGTCGGCGTTGGGCGAGACCACCACCTGCGTGCCGATGTCGCCGATGGCGTCGTCGGCACCGAGCGCGAGCACGTTCCCGAAGATCCCCAGCGCCGCGACCGCGAGCACGCCGATGCAGACGCCGAGCACCGCGAGGGCCGTCCGCACGCGGTTCCGCCGGAGGTTCCGCGCGGCCATCGAGACCGCGGGGCGCCAGCCGCGGAGCCACCGCGCGATTCCGCCCCCGCTCATCGCTCCTCCGGCGCGGTCGCCGAGTCGGCGTCGGGCGCCGGCGAGGCGTCGTCCGTCGGGTCCGTTTCGTCCGGAATCCCGCCCTCCAACACCCCGTCCGTGAGTTCGACGACGCGGTCCGCGAACTCCTCGACGAGCGGGTCGTGGGTGACGGCGACGACGGCGACCCCCTCCTCCTTCACGCGCTCGAACTCTGCGAGGATCGACTCGCCGGTCTCCGTGTCGAGGTTCCCCGTCGGCTCGTCCGCGAGCAGCACCGCCGGATCGTTGATGAGGGACCTGGCGATGGCGACCCGCTGTTTCTGCCCGCCGGACAGCTCCGACGGCTCGTGGTCGAGCCGGTCGCCGAGCCCGAACCGGTCGAGCAGGTCGGCGGCGCGGTCGCTCTCGTCGCCGGGGTCGAACGCGGTCGGCAGCGCGACGTTCTCGACCGCGGTCAGCGTCGGCAGCAGGTGGAAATCCTGGAAGACGAACCCGATCGACTCCTTGCGGGCCGCGGTGCGCTCGGCGACCGTGAGCCCGGTCACGTCGGTGCCGCCCAGCAGGCGCCATCCCTCGGTGGGGTCGTCCAGCAGGCCGAGCACGTTGAGCAGCGTCGACTTCCCGGAGCCGCTGGGGCCGACGACCGCGACGAACTCCCCAGGTTCGACCGCGAAGTCCACGTCGTCGAGCGCCACGACCGGTTCGGCGCCGCCGCCCGGGTACCGCTTGGTCGCGCCGCGGAGCTCGACGCTATACATCGCGGCGACGGATCGCGCTCCCGGCGACCGCGACCCCCGCGCCCCCGACGAGGCCGACGACGCCGAGCGCCCCGAGCGTGCCGACCGCCCCTGAGCTCCCTCCGCCTCCACCGCCCTCGGGGAGCGCCACGCTCGCGGTCTCGGCGTACCGGACGCCGCGTTCCGTGTACGCGATCCGGATCGGGACCGAGTCGGCGACGGTGGCGTTCGCCGGGGTCCGCAGGTCGAAGGCGACGAAGTCCCCCGCGCCCACGCCGCCGACGAAGTACTCCCGCCCCGCCGGGGTCGGCTCGACTCCCTCGGCACCCGCGACCGAGACGACGACGCCCTCTATGTCGCCGGTCCCGGCGTTGCCGAGGTTGGCGTCCACGACCACTTCGCCGTCGGCGGTCGTCCGGACGGTCGCGTCGGTGACCGTCGGGTTGCCCTCCCGCGGCGGGTATCGGAGCGTCGACGTCGCCGTCCGGTTCGCGCCCGCGCCGGCCGGCGCGTCGAGCTCGGACCGGAACGCCGCCGTGACCGTCACCTCGGAACGCTCGTCGAGGCGACCGAGATCAACGATAACCTGCCGCTCCTCGCCGGGCGCGACGTCCTCGACGACGAAGGGACCGACCTCGACGGTCGGCTCGGCCTCGCCGCCGTCCTCGCCGTCTGTCCCGTCGCCCTCCGTCCCGTCGCCGTCGCTCTCACTGCCGTCCTCCCCGACCGGCGTCCCGACAGCGGTCAGGCTCACGCGGTCGGCGGTCGAGGTCCCGGTGTTGACGACGGTCACCGCGACCGGGGAATCGGCCGACCGGACCGGCTCGCCCTCGTCGTCCTCGGCGGACTGGAGCCCGCCGCCACCGCCGCCGAAGACGCCCTCGATGCCGCTGACCCCGATCCCGCCGGCGCTCTGATCCTCCTCGTCGCTCTGGAGGTCCTCCGGCGAGAGCGCCCGCGTCCGCACGCCGAGCGCGACCTCGGCCGGCTGCACGTCGACGATCACGTCGCGGGTCACGGTGACGGTCCCCCCGTCGTCGTCCTCGCCGCCCGTCGCCTCCTCCTCGGCGACGACCTCGACCGTGAGCCGGTGCTCGCCCGGCTCGTCGAACCGGGTCCACAGCACCACGTCGGTCGCGTCGCCGGCCGAGAGCGCCCCGACCGCGGTCGCCTCGTCGCGGGGGTCGCCGTCCCCGTCGTCACCGACCTCGTCGCCCGCGTCGAGGAGGCGGACGCTCCGCACGTCGGCCGCCGCCGGGCTCCCGCCGGAGTTCGAGACGGTCACGTTCAGCGCCGTCCGCTCACCGACCGCGGGCTCGCTCGAACTCACGTCGACCCCGTCGACGGCGATCCGGGCGTCGGGCACCGCCGCGGCCGCGCCGACGGCCCCCAGGAGCGTCAGCAGGGCCAGCAGCGCGGCTGTGGTTCTCGTGAGTGTCAATGTCACTCCTGTTAGGGAACCGCGCGATATATATCCGTCGTAGGGAGGTGTCGTCGCGTCGAGGACGACCGATCGCCGCCCCGGGTCGCTCCGGACCGTCCCAGTTCGCCGACCGACGCGGACGTATAGGGTGCCGGGTCCCGGACTGTCTGTACCGGTTACGGATGCTTTTTCAACCGTCCGGCGTAAGGAAGGGTAATGAGCCAGCGCGACACCGCGAGAGCGGGTGATCGACGATGATGGGCGGTAACGACCAGCAGGCGTACGACCGCGGCACGTCGCTGTTCTCGCCGGACGGGCGCATCTATCAGGTAGAGTACGCCCGCGAGGCGGTCTCGCGCGGCGCGCCGAGCGTCGGCGTTCGGACGGCCGACGGCGTCGTCTTCGTCGCGATGTCCCGCGCGTCCTCGACGCTGATGGAGGCCGAGAGCATCGAGAAGCTCCACAAGCTCGACGACCACCTCGGTACCGCGAGCGCCGGCCACGTCGCCGACGCCCGCCAGCTGATCGACCTCGCACGGCGCCAGTCGCAGGGGAACCGCCTCCGCTACGGCGAGCCGGTCGGCGTCGAGACGCTGACGAAATTCGTCACCGATCACATCCAGGAGAACACGCAGCGCGGCGGCACCCGGCCGTACGGCGCCGCGCTTCTCATCGGCGGCATCGACAACGGCGAGCCGCGCCTGTTCGCTGCCGACCCCTCCGGGACCCCTAACGAGTGGAAGGCGACCGTCATCGGCGGCGGCCGCTCCGACATTCAGGGCCACCTCGAGGAGGAGTGGACCGACGGGCTCTCGATCGACGCGGGCATCGAACTCGGCGTCGCCGCCCTCGCCGCCCACGACGTCGAGTTCGAACCGGCGGACCTGGCCGTCGCCACGGTCACCGAGGCCGACGGCTACCGGACCCTCCCCGTCGAGGAGGTCGCCGACGCGTTCGAGGCCGCCGGCCTGACGACCGCCGACGAGGAGGACGCGGACGCCGCCGACGAGGACGCGGACGCCGACGGCGAGGAGTAACTCACTCGCCTTCTCGTCCCTCCCGCCTTCCCCTGCCCTCTCCTTCCCGCTTTATCGCCCTCCCAGAGCCTTTTGTCGCGGCCCACCGAACCGCGGACATGGCACGCATCGCGGAGCTGGTCGCGTACCCGCTGAAATCGAACGACGGAGCCGCAGTCGACAGCGCCGAGCTCGGACCGAACGGCGCCCTCCGCGGCGACCGAACGTACGCGCTCGTCGAGGCCGGCGTCGACCCGCACGCGGCCTCGGTCGGCGGCGACGGCGGCTACGTCAACGGGAAGAGCGAGCCGGCGGTCCACGGGCTCTCGGCGAGCTACGAGACCGCCGGCTCGACCGACGCGACGCCGACCGCGGTGACCCTCTCGCGGCCGGCGCGCCCCGAAACCGGGGTCGACGCCGACACGCGCACCTTCGCGCTCCCCGAGGACGGCGAGGCGCTGGCGGCGTGGGTCGGCGACTACCTCGGCTACGCGGTCGACCTCGTCCGCGAACCGGACGGAGGGCTCCCCGACGACCGAGCGGCGCCGGGACCGACGGTCGTCTCGCGGGCGACGCTGGAGACGACCGCCTCGTGGTTCGACGAGATCGCGGACGCGACGGAGATGCGGCGGCGGCTCCGGCCGAATCTCGTGCTCGACGACTGCCCGGCGTTCTGGGAGGACCGGCTGTTCGCCGACCGCGGCGAGGCCGTGCGCGTCTCGATCGGCGGGACCGAGCTGTTCGGCGTCAACCCGTGCCAGCGCTGTGTCGTCCCCTCGCGGAACCCGGACACGGGCGAGCCGATCGACGGGTTCCGAGAGACGTTCGTCCGGAAGCGCCGCGAGACGCGACCGCCGTGGATCGACAGCGATCGGTTCGACCACGACTTCCGGCTGATGGTCAACACTGTCGTCCCGGAGGCGGAGTGGGGCTCGCCGCTCGCGGTCGGCGACGCGGTCGCGATCGAGGGCGTCGAACCGGGGCCGAACGACCGGGACTGAAAAAGCGAAAAGCGGGCGACTACCGACCGCCGTCGGTCATCGCGACCGGGTCGCCGTCAGCGACCTCGGTGTCGGCGTCGGCCGCGCTTTCGACCGACTCGGCCGCATCGCGCCCCTCGGCGGCCGGGTCCGCGGCGCCGAAGTGGGTCCAGAGGGTGGCACCGACGACCGCGTAGGCGACGAGGTCGTAGTGGACGGTCCCGTCGAAGCCGGTGAACGCGGCGGCGGTGCTGTACGCGAACAGCCCGGCGACGCTCCCGACGAAGAGCGCATCTGTCGTGAGTCTCCCCTCCGCGAGTCCGCCGAGCGCCCGGCGGACGATCGGGGCGCAGGCGACGAGGAACGCGATCCCCGACAGCGCGCCGAGGTTGACGAAGAAGTGGGTCGCCATCTGCGAGTCGAGGAGCGACTGCAGGTACGCCACCGTGACGGGGTCGTAGAACAGCCACTCGATCCGGGTCGGGTACAACACCGCGATGTACGGCGTCGCGACCATCAGCCCGAACAGCACGGCGACGGCGACGCGGGCCGACGCGAACTGCGAGGCCCGCCGGGCCTCGAACGCCCGGTCCGTCCGATCGACGACGAGCCCGCACGCCTCTAACGTCTCGCGGAGGTCGTCCCGGGAGACCGACGGGTCGTGGTGAACGCCGACGGTGCCGTTCCGCGCCGTCGCCGACGCGGCGCTTACCCCGTCGCAGTCGCGGAGGACGGCCTCAAGCAGCCCCTCCCGGCGCTTCGTATCGATCCCCTCCACGGAGAAGGTGTCGTGGACGTGCGATTCGGGAACGCGTGCGACTCGTGGCCCCGCGCCGGACTCGGATCGGGGCGCGTCGGCCGGTGAATCGTCGGCCGGCGCGTCGATCCCCCGGTCGCGGACCACGGCGTCGAGCCGCGTCGACCGACCGTGGTGGTCGTCTGGCATGTGAACTACCTACGCGCGTACGGATATGAAACTTCCCCCGGTTCGGGGGCGAGCACGGACCCGTCCCCGACGGGCGTCCGGAGAGCGGAGGGCGGCAGTCAGGAGTTCACCGACTCCAGGTACGAGGTGACGATCATCTGTCCCTTCCGCGTGAGCGCGGCCCCGGTGTCCCCGTCGACGACGAGGCTCTCGTCGCGGAGCGTTTCGAGGACCATCTCCGTCTGGGTGACGTCGCCGGTGACCACGTCGGCGATGTTCGCCTCGCCGCCGGCGGAGTAGATCGACACGAGGATCTCCAACTGTTCCTCCGTCGGGTCGAACGCCTCGACGTCCTCCATCACCTCGTCGTACTCCAGCTTGATGTACCGGCCGAGCACGTTCAAGATCCGTTTGTCCGGGACGGTCGCGATCGAGGTCACGGTCTGGGTCTCGGGGACGTGGCGGAACACGAGCGCGGGGCGCTTGGTGCCGGCGAGCGTGCGGTTGGTCCGCTCGTAGTCGATGACGCTGGAGAGCTCGACCGTGAACGGGTCGGGGCAATCGGCGAAGCCGATCGCCCCCGGGGAGAGGCTGATCGACGCGGTGTGGTCGGACGCGTCCGTGACGCGCCCGCCCAGTTTCGCAGGGTGGCGGACCGTGACCGTCACGCCCCGCAACAGGGCCTTGAACAGCAGTCGGGTGAACCGCTCCATGTCGTCCGGCTCGCCCTCTACGAGGGCCGTGCGCCTGTCCCCGTCCCGCTCGTAGGCGAGGGTGACGCTGTCACTGAAAAACGACTGGAGGTCGCCGGGGACGGTGCCGACGACGACGTCGAACACCTTCGAGAGGGGGACGGTTGTCTTCGCGTCGTCCGTGGCGAGCACGAGCCGGCGCTGGCTCAGGAGGACGCGGCCCGACACGGGATCGTCGCGACCCAGATCGGAGGTGTGGACGCGGCCGACGAAGTCGGCGACGACGGACTCTTCCATCGGACCCTGCTTGCGGCCCTCCGGTATTTACTGTTACTCCTGACGTATCAGTCGTGATAACACACCGATAGGTACGAAACGAACGTGTTCGGAGTTCGTGGGTGTTCGATCGTCCGAGAAAAACGCGGAACAGCAAAGCCTAATGAGGTGGGCATCAAACCGCCGGGTGATGCCCACAGTAGAATACCTCAACTACGAAGTGCTCGACGACCACGGCTGGTCGATGGACGACGACGACCTCTTCGAGGAGGCGGCCGGCGCCGACCTCGACGACGAGGACTACGGCACCCTCGAAGTGAATCAGGGCGAATACATCCTCGAATCCGCCGAGGCTCAGGGCTACGACTGGCCCTTCTCGTGCCGCGCCGGCGCCTGCGCGAACTGCGCCTCCATCGTCAAGGAGGGCGACATCGAGATGGACATGCAGCAGATCCTCTCCGACGAGGAGGTCGAAGAGAAGAACGTTCGCCTGACCTGCATCGGCAGCCCGGCGACCGACGAGGTCAAGATCGTCTACAACGCGAAACACCTCGACTACCTGCAGAACCGCGTCATCTAACGTTCGGACACATCGGCCACGCCGCGGTCGTCCCGCGACGACGGTGTTCGATGTGGGTCACCCCCATCGTTCTCACCGTTTTTCACTACTCTCCGTGCCCCCAGCGACGGCTCCCTACCAGGCCGACCACGCCGTCAGACTCTCGTCGCGGGCGTACACCCGCTTGCAGTCCTTGGCGTACGCGAAGTCGCCCTCGTGGTCCAGCTTCTCGTGGCGGTACTCGGGGGCGTCCTCGCGGATCTGGACGCCCTCGACGGTGAACTCCTCCTCGCCGAAGACCTCGGTCTCGCCGACGGTGAACTCGTAGTCGCCGGGGACGTTCACCTGCAGCGAGCGCGTCTGGTCGGCGTTCCCGTCCTTCGGGTGCAGCGTCACCGGGACGGAGACGTTGTCGACCGCCCGGGTCCACAGCGTCTCGACGGCCTCGATGTCGGCCTCCTCGACGCGCTGTTCGGGGCCGACCTCGATACCGGTCACCCGGACCTGCATCAGCGCGTCGGGGGAGTCGACGACGAACTCCTCGCCCGTGGCGACGTAGGTGTCCGCGGGCACGTCCATCTCGGTCGAGAACGACTCGCCGTCCTGCGAGACGATGACGGTCAGCCCGACGGTCTCCTCCTCGGGGATCTCGGCTTTGTGCGTGTGGTCGCACTCGGTACAGCGGACGGTCGCCTGCCCGCCGGGGCGCAACACTTCGTGGACGGTCTCCTCGCCCGACGAACACGACGGGCAGACGAGACCGACTCGGTCTCCTGTTTCGGTCATTACGGCGTCGTATCCGCCGCTCGCGTAAATATCCGCCCCTGTGGCCGCGGTGCGTCACACGCTCGCGTGGGGCTCGGGGTCGCCGTCATCGCTTCCGGGCCGGCGAGTAAGGAAACTGGTTTACCGGTGTCTGGGGTACGGACGCCCATGATCGTACCCGGATCCAGCTCACAGCTGCTCGCGGCCGCGCTCGCCGAGGAGACGGGCCGGCCGCTGGCGACGCCGACCTACGACCGGTTCCCGGACGGGGAGGGGCTCGCGGCGGCGCCCGACTTCGCGGGCGACGAGGCGGTCGTCGTCGCCGCGACCGACTCCGACGAGGCGTGGGTCGAACTGCTCCAGCTGCAGGACGCCGTCCGCGAGGCCGGCGCCGAACGCGTGACGACGGTGATCCCCTACATGGGGTACGCCCGCCAGGACGAGTCGTTCGGCGACGGCCAGCCCGTCTCGGCGCGGGCGATGGCGCGGGCGGTCTCCACGGGGACCGACCGGGTCGTCCTCGTGAACCCCCACGAATCGGGCGTCGCCGACTTCTACGACGTGCCCGCGGAGACGGTCGACGCCGCCGGCGTGCTCGCCGACCCCCTGCCGACCGACCTCGCCGACCCCCTGTTCCTCGCGCCCGACGAGGGCGCGGTCGGCATCGCGGAGACGGTCCGGGACGCGTACGGCGCGGGCGAGACCGACTACTTCGAGAAGCACCGCGACCGCGACACCGGCGAGGTCGAGGTGTCGCCCTCGGACGCCGCCGTCGCGGGCCGGGACGTGGTCGTCGTCGACGATATCGTCGCCACCGGGTCGACGATGAGCGAGTCCGTCGCCGTGTTGAACGACCGCGGCGCGGCGCGGGTGCTCGCGGCCTGCGTCCACCCCATGCTCGCGGCCAACGCCGTGACGAAGCTCCGCGGCGCCGGCGTCGACCGCATCGTCGGCAGCGACACGCTCGAACGCGGCTGCAGCGTCGTCAGCGTCGCGCCCGTCCTCGCCGACGCGCTCGAATAGGTCCCCTTGGCTCTGCGGAAACGGTGATCGGTTTCAGTATCCGTGCTGAATACAACGCGTAGGTACAGTATCTCGTCTACTGAGCCTAGTTATCCCAATATTCTCGAATGTGAGACGGTCGATGACTCAAACCCTTCTTTGACCCATAGCAGGTACTATCTGCACCTCTCCAGTCGTTCGGAACAGAATGAATCGACGTGGTCTGCTCGCTGTCGTCGCCGTACTCGCGCTGGTTGGACTGGTAGGGACCGGTAGCGTCATCGCCTTCTCCGGTACCGGGCCAGCGGGGGTCGATGGCCTTCTCGGCGATACGAGCGATCCGCCGGCGTTACTGCACTTCGAATCGGCCGGGGCTCACTGTCCCGATAACTTCATGGCCACCAGTTCGACGTCGGTGGCTCCCGGGGCCGAGAACACGGAGATCACGCACTCTCGAAACGTCTCCCTGCCAGGGACTTCGTATGCGATCGGAGGCCCGACGTTCGAACGGATGAACGAGTCCACGTACGTCCTCAACGTCCCGATAGAGGAGACGGAGAAAGCACCCCGGTCGTGTCCGGGTGTTGCCCGCTATAACGGGACAATGCGGATCCCCGCGGGCGAAGACCCGTGGAATCTACTCATCAAACACGACGGCGAGAGGGTCACAACGCTACACGGCGACTCGAATCGTTCCCTCCTCGGCGGATCGACGAGTGTGAGTGGAAGCGCTTCGGCCACGGACCCCTCGACCAACTCCACGACTTCATCAGAGTAGCCAACACCGGTCGACGTCGAATCGAGGTTCGCCATACCGGTTGGTGCTCAGTACAGACTCTGTATCCGTCAGGTCGTTCCTCTCGGTTCCGGAGGGGTTCGACCGAGCCGCTACTCGATCTCTCGAATCACCCGCGCCGGATTTCCGCCGACCACGACGCGGTCCGGCACGTCCTTCGTAACGACCGCGCCCGAGGCGATCACCGCGCTGTCGCCGACGGTCACGCCCGGATTGAGCACGGCGCGGCCCCCGATCCAGACGTCGTCGCCGACCGTCACGGGCTCGGCGCGCTCGCGACCCGTCGCGCGCTCTTCCGGGTCGATCGGGTGCGTCGGGGTGTAGACGTGGACGCCCGGCCCGAGCAGGCATCGGTCGCCGAACAACACCGGGTTGGTGTCGAGGAACACGCAGCCGTAGTTGGCGAAGAAGCCGTCGCCGACCGCGACGTTGTAGCCGTAGTCGCACCGGAACGGCGGCTCGACGACCGGGTCGTCGCCGACCGCGCCGAACAGCTCCCGCAGGAGTGCCTCGCGGCGCTCCCCCTCCGCTTCGGTCGTCGCGCTGTACCGCCGAGCGAGGTCCTGGGCGCGCTCCCGGTCGGCGACCAGCTCGGGTGCGCTCGGGTCGTAGAACTCCCCGGCGAGCATCCGCTCCGTCTCGGTGGGCATACCGGACCCAACGCGCCCCGCCGGATAGCGGTTTCCGTCGGGCACGGCCCACCGTCCTCTATATCGCCGTCACCCACGCCCGGTAGTCGCCGTCGAGTTCGTACACCTCGCGGAACGCGCGCTCGACGAACCCCGCCACGCGGTTCGCGTCCGACCGGGCGGTGACGACGGCGTTCGTCCCCTCGGCCTCCTCCGGGCTCACCAGCTCGTCGATCCGGAACTCCGGGAACTCGCCGAGCAGCCCTTTCAGCCGGTCCAGCTCGTCGTCGGTGCAGTCCAAGATGAGCTCCGTGCCCGCGAGCTGGATCCACGGCGGCACCTCGCCGCCCTCGGTGATGTCGCTGTCGGGGTCGACGTCGACGGTCATCACCTCGCTCGACCGGGCGCGGTGGGCGGTCGCCGCGTCGGCGAACAGCTTCAGCCGCTCCTCCTCGGTCGCGGCGTCGAATCTGGTCATACCCGCACGTCCGCGCCGCCGGGTCTTAAAAATCCTACTCCCGCTCCGTCTCCGTCAGCACGTCCTCGGCGATCGACAGGGTCCGCTCCGCCTCGCGCACCCGGTCGTCGATCACGCCGCGCTCCAGCAGGTCGAGTTCGGGGTCGTCGAGCGCGTGGCGCACCGCGGCCGCGCGGCGGAGCCGCTCGTACTCCTCGTCGCGCGCGAGCTCGCGGACCGACCGGAGCGTCGCCACCGTCTCGTCGTCGGCGACCCGCGAGACGAGGGGGATCAGCTCGTCGATTTCGTAGGCCATCTCGTCGCCCTCCGCCGGCGGCCAGTCGAGCGTCAGCGGCTCTGCGTCGAGCCGCTCGACGTAGGTGCGGTGGACCGCGACCGCGGTCCGGAGGGCGCCGGGGTCGTCGACGTAGTGCTCCAGCTTCGAGTTCGAGTAGTCGGCGTACTCCAACAGCGTCGGCAGAGGCTCCTCGCCCGCCTCGTACTCGTCGACGTACTCGCGCAGGTCGGTCGGCGGCACGTCGGCGTCGACGAACGGCGTGCCGTCGGCACGGTCGAGGAAGGCGAACACCTCTCGGGCCGACGCCGACGTGTAGAACTCCTCGAACGCCTCGCGGACCGCGTCGTTGTACGACTCGATCGGCTCCCGGAGCCGGCTCACGTCGGCGTCGAGGTCGGCGTCGGCCATGTCGGCGACCTCGCGCAGGTCGTCGAGCCGGGCGTCGAGCGCCTTCTTCGCCTCCCGCGCCTCCTTGCGCGCGGCCCGGTAGTCGTCGAGGGCCTCGTCGCGGTCGGCGAGCAGGTCGACGTACTCGCTCGCGGGCTCCAGCGCCTCGCGGGCGGCGGCGAAGTCGGACTCGGAGAGCCGGCGCTTGTCGACCGCCTCGTCCGCGGCGGCGAACGCGTCGGCCGCGAGCTGGTCGTCCTCGACGTCGACCGCCTCCCCGAACTCCCCTCGGAACTGGACGTACGACCCGAAGTCACCGGTGCCGACGGCGTCCTCCTCGTACCGGTCGAGCACGCGGTGCGCCCGGCGGTACGCGTCGGCGGCGGCCTCGATCCGCTCCCGTCCGAGGTCGGCGATCCGCGCCTCGATTCGGGCGAGCTCGTCGTAGCGCTCGCGCAGCGTCGCGGCCGCCTCGCTCGCCTCGCGGACCGGGTCGGCGCCGTCCGCGTCGGCCGTCGCTCCCGCGCCGCTCATTCAGTACACCTCGTCCGGGTCGAACACGCGCTCGCCGACGTGCTCGCCCTCGATCGTCCGGTGGAAACACGAGCGGTGGCCGGTGTGACACGCTCCGACGTTCTGGTCGACGAGGTACAGCAGGGTGTCGGCGTCGCAGTCGACCCGCACCTCGCGGACCTCTTGGGTGTGTCCGGAGGAGCCGCCCTTGTGCCACAGCTCGTCGCGCGACCGCGAGTAGTAGTGGGCCTCGCCCGTCTCGCGGGTCCGTTCGAGCGCCTCCGGCGAGACGTACGCGAGCATCAGCACCTCCCCCGAGTCGGCGTCCTGTGCGATCGCCGGGACGAGCCCGTCCTCGCCGAAGTCGACCTCGATCGCCTCCTCTCCCGCGTCGGCGTCGGTCATGTCTCGCCGGACGCGTGGGGCTCGAATAGGCCTTTTGTCTGTCCCCACCCTCACTCCCGGCGCAACACCAGCGCGTCGCCGTCGGCGTACGCGTCGGCGCGCCGGTCGACGACCTCGAACCCCAGCCCCTCGTACAGCGACAGCGCGGCGTCGTTGTCGGGATGCGCCTGCAGCGTCACGGGACCGGCCGCGTCCCCGACGACGGCCGAGAGCAGCCCGCGAGCGCGACCCTCCCGGCGATAGTCGGGGTCGACGGCGAGCTCGGCGACGTGGACGCCGGGGCGGTTCGGCGCGTCGACCGGGAGCAGGTAGCCGACCGCCCGCCCGTCGGCGACGCTGACGAGCGCCGAGCCGACCGCGAGCCCGTACTCCAGCAGGTCCGGGTTCGGCTGTCGGAGGTGGTCCTGGAGCGCCCGGATCCGGTCGGCGTCGGCCGGGCGGGCGGCGCGGACCCTGGGGTCGGGGGCGGGACGGTCGTCGCCGTGACGGTCGGCGACGTCGCCCCGATCCCCGGACGACTCCCCCGTCATCTCACGCCCCCACCCCGAGCGCGACGGCGGCGGCGACCGCGACGATCGCCCCCGACAGCGTCGCGAGGAAGTTCACCGCCTGATTGCCGATCCGCTCGCCCTCGATCAGCGCGCCGAGGATGCTGTCGACGGTCATCCCCGCGACGCCCGCGAGGGCGACGATCCCCCCGCCGACGACCGGACCGCCGATCGGCATCCCGAACGCCGCGAGGCCGGCGACGAGGAGCGCGCCCGCGATCCCGGCCAGTTCGCCCTGCCACGTCACCGCGCCGTCGGTGCCCGGCTCGACGCGTTGCAGGGTGGTCACCAGCCGGGGGTCGTCGAAGAGCCCCCCGATCTCGGAGGAGAGGGTGTCCGCCATCGCGGTCGCGGTCGCCCCCGCGAACGCGAAGCCGAAGAGCGCGCCCGGCACGCCGACGCGGGCGGTCGCGGCGTAGCCGACGACGGCGACGAGCGCGACCGCGGAGTTCGCCAGCACGTTCCCGGTGCCGCGGGCGCCCTCGTTCTCCTGTGCGACGCCCCGGTCCGCCTTCTCGTCGAACCGGTACTTCGAGGCCAGCCCGCCGATCGCGTAAAACGAGATGAGCGTGGCGAACCAGCCGACGCCGCCGACGACGACGGCCAGCAGCGCGGACAGGACTCCGGTCAGCATACCAGGGACGGAGGCCGTGCCGAGCGCGAACGAGGCGTAGCCGAGCGCGCCGGTCACCGCCAGCCCGAAGGCGACGAGGGGGGCGGTGACCGTCGGATCCAGCGCGACGAACCCCCAGACGGCGAACGCGACGAGGATGACCGTGATGTGCGCATCTCGGTCGAACACGAGCGACCTGACGAGCGCCGCGGTGAGCGCCGCCACGGACGCGAGGAAGACGAGTCCGGGAAGCCCGGCCACGAGGCCGGACCCGTCGGTCTGGAGCAGCACGCCGACCTGTCCGGCGAGGGCGCCGAGCGTGCCGCCGGCGACGTACCCAGCCACGAGGGAGAACTCGTCGTCGGAGCGTCCGGCGACGATAGCTCGGCCGAGGCGGCCACAGCCCACCGCGAGCGTCGCCGCGGCGAACGCCTCGTACGGGAGCGGGGCGCGGGGGAGGGAGGCGAACAGCGCGAGGCCGGCGGCCGCGAGCGCGAACGCGACGAAGCCGTAGAGGCGTTCCTCCTCGCGATCGCCGGGCAGAGCGAGCGTCTCGAACCACTCGCCGTCGCGGACCCCGAAGAAGGCGAGGCCGGCGACGGCGAGGAACGGCACGGCGGCGGCGTCGCCGAGGGCCGGAGCGAGGACGGCGACCGCGGCCACCGCGGCGAAGACACTCGCCCGTCGAAGCCTCCGTATCACACACTCGGATACCCGCGACGCGCACTTAACGGTCCCGACAGCGCCCCGCCTCCGTCGCCGGACGCTCACCGTGCGGTCGCGCGGTCACGCGGCCGCCCGGCGTCTCAGTAGCGGTACTCGTTGAACTGTACCGCGTGTCCCTCGATCACACGAACGGACTCCTCCGGGTCCTCCTCGTCGTCGCCCGTCCCGCCCTCGTGTGTGGTACGATCTCGCATGTGACGACGAAAGCGGGTCTCCGATATAACTGTTACCCACGTGGCGAAAGTGGTTGGCGACGCGGTCAGCGCCACGGAGCGTCGTCGACGAGTCGGTGTCGACGCGGGCCGATCGCAGTGACGCGTCCGCCCTCAACCGATGACGCGGTCGACGTCGCCGAGGTCGTCAAGCACGTAGTCCGGGGTGACGCTCGCGTCCGCGACGGCGGCCTCGTCGGTGACGCCGGACAGCACGAGCGCGGTCGTCATCCCGGCGCGCTCGCCGAGCGCGATGTCGGTGTCGAGCCGGTCCCCGACGACGAGACACTCATCGGGGGGGTACGGCAGCCGCTCGCGGACCATCTCGATCGCCGTGTCCGAGGGCTTCCCCAGGACCGCGTCCGGCTCGCGCTCGGCGACGCCGGCGATCGCGTTGATCACGGCCCCGGACCCCGGCACGTCGCGCTCTGGGGCCGGAATGACCACGTCGGGATCGGTACCGATGAAGGGGATGTCGCGGTCGAGCGCCCACAGCGCCGTACAGAGGTCGTCGTAGTCGAACCCCCGGTCGATCGAGGCGACCAGCGCGTCCGCGGCGTCGACGTCGTCGGTGGTCGCGAGCCCGGCCGCCTCGAACTGGTCGAGCAGCCCCGGATCGCCGATACACAGCAGCGCGTCGTCCGCGTGGCGCTCGCGCAGGTACCGCGTCGTCACCGTCCCGGCCGTGAACACCTGGTCCGCGTCGATCTCGTAGCCCGCCGCGCCGAGGCGGTCGACATACGCCGGCGGGGCCTTCGTCGGGTTGTTCGAGACGAACAGCGTCTCGGTCCCGGCCTCGCGGAGCCGGCGGTAGCCCGCCGGCGCGCCGGGGATCGGATCGTCGCCTCGCACGACCGTGCCGTCCACGTCGAGGACGGCGCCGCTAAACTCCATGGGAGCGCTCGGGGCGCCACGGCCGTAGGGGTTGCGCCGCTCCGGAATCCGCTCGGTGACTCACACCACTCGTTTCACATCCGGTACCGGTTCCACCTTCGGGATAACGGAAGCGTAAAGCGGGGTCGTTCCCAATCCACGGTCACTGTGACGACGACTCAGGTGACGCTGGTCCAGATCGACAACTACGGGCCGTGGACTGTGACGCCGGAGCCCCGCCGGGAGATGGACCTCCAGGCGCTTCAGTCGCGGCTCTTCGCCGATATCGCCCAGTTCATGGGTCCGCGGGACGCCTACGTCTTCTCCACTCGCTACGACAACATGATCGCCGTGACGAACGGCCTCGACGGCGCGGCCCACGCGGCGCTGCAGGAGTCGATCGGGAACCGCTACCCCGTGAGCGTCAGCCTCGGAACCGGGGTCGCCGAGCGACCGATCGACGCCCTAGCGGCCGCGAACCGCCTGCTTCAGACCGAGGGGAGCGCGCAAGACGAGGATCGGACCGAGGTGCTCGCCGGCGACTACCTCACCGAGACCGACCCGTCTGACCTCCAGATCGCTCACTTCGACGTGGTGAACGTGACCGGGAAGTACACCGACCGCCTCAACGAGTTCGACACGTTCCTGAACGTCGAACGCGCCTACGGCTCGCTGACGCGGTACCTCCGCGAGACCCACGGCGCCCTCTCCTTCTTCGTCGGCGGCGACAACGTCGTCGCCGTCTGTCCGGACCTTCCCGAGCGGGCGTTCGCCGACGCGGTCGCGCACGTGGCCGACGACGTCGACATCGAACTTCAGGTCGGCGTCGGTCGCGGGGCCTCCGCCCACGAGGCGGGCTTCGCGGCCAAACACGCGCTCGAAGCCTGCCGCGACGGCGGGACGAGCGTTGAGCTCTCCGGCGCCCCGGTCCTCGGCGACTGATCGCCGGGACTGCGGCGGTCGCCGCCTCCGCTCCTCCGCCCCTCTCGATCCGATTAGGCGTTATCGAACACGATAATTTGGCTGTGATGTTTTTATATCCCCGGTCGAAACAGTTTATCAACATGTCCGATGAGATAGTGTTCGTCTGCACGGCGGACGGCTGCGACGAGGGGCCGTGGGAAGGGTCTCACGACGCGATGGCCCACTGCGCCGAACACCCGGAACACGGATACACCGGGCGGCCGCGGAGCGAGGTCAACGAGGTCATTCCCGCGACGGCGACGCGAAAGCGCGACAACCGGAACCTCCAGCACAAGGGCCACCCGAAGGGCGCTCTCGCGCAGGACGACTGACCGCGCCCGCGAACGCACCGCCCGCGGGATCCGCGCTCGCGGCTGGGACCGGTTCCCGGCGATCGGCGTCTCGCGGCGCGGAGACGACTGACAACTCTTCTGCGCCCTCACCGCTTTCGAGTCTTGCCCTCGCGGTGCTCTCCGTGCTCCCGTCCTCTCTGTCAGGCCCCGTCCTCTCTGTCAGGTCCCGTCAGGCCTCGTCGAAGAGCCCGAGGTCCTCCGCGACGAGGTCCGCGAGCCGGTCTTTCAGCGCGGGGTCGACCTCCGCGACCTCCTCGCCGCCGTGTTTCCCGTCGTTGTGTTTGGCGAGCGTGTCCGCCACGTCGGACAGCGGGACGCTGGTCTCCGTCTCGCACTCGGTACACACAATCGGGACGGACGGTTCGTCGGTGGACATACGTCGGGTAGTCGCGGGTAGCCCGTATAGACTTTCGGGACGGGAGCGGCTAGGGGCCCGTTCCGGGCGGGGCGAATTCCGTCTCGGGCGATCCCCTCCGTCAGTCCGCGCCCGACCCCTCCGCGTCGCTCGCGTCCGATCCGTCACCGTCCGCGGCGGCGTCGGTCGCTTCGCTCCCTCCTCCGCCGTCGGTCGACGCCGCGTAGAACTCCTCGGGCGTGGCGTCGATCCGCTCGAACTCGCCGAAGTCGCGCTCGTGGTGGCGGATCGTCTGCTCGACGATCCACGCGCTGTATCGCTCGGAGTACTCCCAGTCACCCCCGTCGTCGTCGACCTCGAACCGGCCGTCGGTGGCGAGCGCCGAGTACAGGTGGTAGAAGCCGAGCACCACGTCGCCGAAGTCCTCCGCCTCGGCGCTGATCTCGCGGCGCTTCTTGGCGAGCTCCTCGCGGCCCGCGTCGGTGAGCGCGAAGTACTTGCGATCGGGCTCGTCCTGGCGCTCGACGCGCTCGGCGACGCCCTCCTCCTCGAACGTGTGGAGGATCGGGTAGACGGAGCCGTACGAGGGCTCCCAGTGGCCGCCGCTGATATCGGTGATCTCGCCCAGCAGCTCGTATCCGTACCGAGGCCGCTCGTCGAGCAGCTCCAACACGAGATACGAGATCAGTCCTTTCGGCGACCCGCTTTTCCGCATCGTCCCCACGTTTCTGGGTCGTCGTGAAAGGGTTTCCGTCGCGGCGATCGCCGGGTCGAACGGCGGTCGAACGGCGGTCGAACGGCGGTCGAACGGCGGTCGGACTGCGCTCGAACTGCGCTCCGAACTGCGCGTGCGTCAGGTGCGCGAACCCCTCCGAGACGCGTCGTCCGCCTCGGCCGAGAGCGTCCTGACGGTCTCGTGAACGCCGATGACGAGCGCCGGCACGACGATCATGAAGAGGTGCTCCTCGATCGGGATCCCGAACAGGTCGTATCCGGTGCGCATCGCGATCTCGAAGACGCCGACCTCCAGCGTGTACCAGTCCCAGAGGTACGCGATCGGGTACAGGGCGACGACCGTCCGGGCGGCCTGACGGAGCGCGCCGGCGTAGCGAAGCAGGCCGAACGCGAGCGCGCCGAAGACGAACTCGGTGGCGAGGTACGTGTACGGCCCGAGAACGGTGATGTCCGGAAGCGCGGTGCCGGACAGCGGTCGGAACCAGACGGCCACGAGCAACAGGGCGAGGAAGACGTAGGCGCCGCGGATCAAAAGCATCGTCGCGATCGTCGGGTCGGCCCGCCTCGCGACCAGCGCTACCGAGCCGAACGCGAGCGCCGCGGCCGGCGCCGACGGGGGGAACAGCCCGACGACCGTCCCCCAGAGAACGCCGACCAGCCCGGCCATCAGCAGAGAGAACGCCAGCGTGCGCGCTCGCGGTCGGCCGAGCAGCACCGAGACGGTCCGTTTGTCGATCGACCTGTCGTACGCGTAGTCCTGCTCGTCGTCGATGATCTTCACCCCGGCGAGCGTCACGAGGAAGACGAGCGCGAATCCGAGTATCGTCGCGGTCACCTCGGTCGTCTGGACGTAGAACCCGCCGAGCAGCGCGAGCGCGATACCGGTCGGGTAGCCCAGCGTCGTGGTGAACGGGTTCGTGTCGAGCTGCGGCGCGTGGAGGTACCCGACGAACCAGGTCGGAAGGGTGACGAGCGCGGCGCCCGGGCCGACGAGCGCGCCGAGCGCGAGCGTACAGGCGGCGAAGCCGACGCCGGCGGCGAGGAGGCAGAGGCGACAGCCGCGGACCGTCATCGGGTGGTCGTCGTCCTCGCCGCGCCGGTGGAAGTCGACGTAGCCGTCCTTCACGTGCGCCGTGTACACCGCGAAGAAGATCGCGGTCATGTGGATCGCGCCTGCCGAGAGCGCGAACTCGCCGGCGACGGCCGCGCCGAACCACGAGGCCGCGAGCGGCGGCAGCATGAACACCGGATGGACCTGCGAGAGCAGCGCCCGCAGGTCCGCCCGTAGCCCGTGTTCGTGCCGAGAGATTGCCATACGTTACCAACGCACTAACCACGATTAATCCTGTTGGGGGGTTCACAGGTGCGGCGTCCCGACTCGTCGACGGGGTTCGGTCCGGGATACGCGACGACGACGACTCGCAAACCCCTAAGTCCCGGCGACCCAAGCCGGCGTATGGTCGAGGCACCACAGACCGAGGAGGGCTGGTTCGCGCTGCACGACTTCCGGTCCGTCGACTGGGACGCGTGGCGCGACGCCCCCGAGCGAGAGCGGGAACGGGCGATCGAGGAGGGGAGGGACTTCCTGAGACACCGGGAGCTGGTCGCCGACGCCGACGAGGGCGACTCCGGGCTGTTCTCCGTGCTCGGGCACAAGGCCGATCTACTCTTTGTCCACTTCCGTCCCTCGCTCGACGACCTGTCGTCGATCGAGCGCCGGTTCGAGGACACCGCGCTCGCGAAGTTCACGGAGCGGACGACCTCCTACGTCTCCGTCACCGAGGTCTCCGGCTACGTCTCCGACGAGTACTTCGAGGACCCCGAGTCGGTCGATACGGGTCTCAAACGCTACATCGAGGGGAAGCTCACGCCGGAGATCCCGGACGACGAGTACGTCTGCTTCTATCCGATGAGCAAGCGCCGCGGCGAGGAGTACAACTGGTACGACCTCTCCTTCGAGGACCGCGCCGACCTCATGGCCGACCACGGCGAGGTCGGCAAGGAGTACGCCGGCAAGATCAAGCAGGTGATCGCCTCTTCGGTCGGCTTCGACAGCCACGAGTGGGGGGTCACGCTGTTCGGATCGGACCCGACCGACATCAAGGACATCGTCTACGAGATGCGCTTCGACCCCGCCTCCTCGCGGTACGGCGAGTTCGGCGAGTTCTACATCGGTCGCCGGTTCCCGCCCGCGGACCTGGGCGCGTACCTCGCGGGGGAGACGGTGCCCACGGGCGACGCCGAGGGCGGAAGCGGCCACGCTCACGACGGGGACGGTCACCACGGCGAAGGGGACCACGGCCACGGTGAGGGCCACGAGCACGCCGGTTCCGGCGGCGGTCCCGCGCACGGCGACCACCCTCACGGAGAAGGGGAGGCGAGCGGCGAGGGCGATCACCCGCACGCGGGCGGCGAGGGCGGACACGGCGGCGATCACGACGAGGGATCGGCGAGCGGCGATGGCGACGCCGCCTCCGACGCGGACATTCGCGGCGAGCTGGCCGACCTGAACATCTACGCGGGCAAGCCGAGCGGCGAGGACGTGTACGCGACCGTGCTCTACAGCGAGGCCGACGTGGACGAGCTGTTCGACGAGGTCGAGGGGCTCCGCGGCAACTTCGACCACTACGGCACCCACGTGAAGACGGCGGTGTACGAGGGGCGCGTCACCGACCGCGCCGCGGTCGTCTCCATCTGGGACACGGCCTCCGCCGCCGAGACCGCGGCCGGCTTCCTCTCCGAGCTCCCGGAGGTCGTCGCCCGCGCCGGCGAGGAGTCCGGCTTCGGCACGATGGGGATGTTCTACACCGTCAAGCCCGAGCATCAGGAGGACTTCACCGACACGTTCGACGACGTGGGCGAGATCCTCGCGGAGATGGACGGCCACGTCGAGACCGACCTGATGATGAACGTCGAGGACGAAAACGACATGTTCATCGCGAGCCAGTGGCACGCGAAGGAGGACGCGATGGCGTTCTTCGGCTCCGAGGAGTTCCGCGAGACGGTCCAGTGGGGCCGCGAGGTGCTGGCCGACCGGCCGCGGCACGTCTTCCTCGCCTGATTTCCGGGCGGGCCGCCCCCGTCGCCGACCGCCTGTTTTTAACTATCGGCTGGTCGAACGGGTGGACATGTTCGACACGATCGTGGTCGCGACCGACGGCTCCGACAGCGTCCGCCGGGCCGTCGACGTCGCGGTCGACGTCGCCGCGCGGTTCGACGCGGAGGTCCATGCCGTCTACGTCGTCGACAGCGGCGAGGTCGAGTCCACGCCGGACGAGGTCCGCGACGACCTCCGCGACGCGCTGGACGATCACGGGGAGGACGCGCTCGATCAGGTGACCGACGCCGCGACCGCGCGCGACGCGGGACTCGACATCACGACCGAGGTGCGGGAGGGCCGTCCGGCCCCCGAGATCGCCGGGTACGCGCGGGAGGTCGACGCCGACGTGGTCGCGATGGGGACGCGCGGGCGACACGGCGAGAACCGGTTCCTCATCGGCTCGGTGGCCGAGCGCGTCGTCCGGACCTGCCCGATCCCCGTGCTCACGGTCCGCCAGCTCACCGACGAGGACCCGCGGCGGACGACGGTCTGAGGGCTCCGGCGGCGCGGTTCGCCTCCGATCGGCCGCGGGCCCCGCCCCAGAACGGCGGAGTTTTCCCGCTCCCGCCCGGCGCGACGGTATGGACGACGAACTCATCGACGAGGGGGACATCCCCCGCTCGCGGTACACGCGGCTGCCCGGCAAGGGCTTCTTCTACCCGGACTCGCTGGACGAGGAGCGCGCGGAGCGACGCGCGGAGGAAGCGATCGAGGGTAGCGAGGCGGTCGTCATCGCCGACGGCGACGCCGACGGGCTCGCCTGCGCGGCGATGATCCGGGAGGCGTACGACGCCGCGCTCGACGCCGCGGACTTCGAGGCGGCCATCGCGGCGCGGCTCGACGACGAGTCGGACGGTGAATCAGAGGACGGAGCCGAGGCGGACGAGAGCGAGGCGGACGAGAGCGAGACCGACGAGAGCGAGGCGGACGACCCCACCGAGGACGCCCACGCGCGGTCGCCGGTCGGGCTGGTCTCCGCCGGGCCGTACTCCATCGACACGTCGCTCGAACGCGTGCTCGCGTATGCCGACGACGACGTGGACCTGTTCGTCTGCGACCTGTGTCCCGACGACTACGAGTGGATCGCGGAGCCGCTGGAGGCGCTCGCGGAGTCGACCGCTTCGATCCGGTGGTTCGACCACCACCAGTGGGACGAATCGACCGCCGCGGCGGTTCGCGACCTCGGCGTCGACCTCGTGGTCGGCGAGTCGGACGAAGAGTGCACCGCCGACGTGGCGCTCCGCTCGCTCGACCACGACTTCGACGACCGGTGGGCCGAGCTGGCGGCCGTGACCCGCGACCACGACCTCTGGATCAAGGAGGATCCGCGCTCCGACGACCTGGCCGACTACTCCTACTGGGCCGGCGGCGAGGAGTACGCGGCGATCGTGGGCGCGTACGGCGCCGACCTCCCCGAGACGGTCCGGGCGTTCGTCGCCGAGCGACGCGTCGAGAAGGAGGCCCGGATCGGCGCCGCCGTCGACCGCGCGGTCACCCACGAGGTCGGCGAGTGGACCGTCGCGGTGACGTACGGGCGGTGCTCGCAGAACGAGGTCGCCGAGGCGCTCCGAGAGGAGGGGTCGGACGCCGCGGTGATCGTCAAGCCCGCCGGCTCCGCGTCGATCCGCGGATCCGAGGACTTCGGGTACGCCCACGAGGTCGCCGGGAAGGTGAACGGGGGCGGCCACCCGCAGGCGGCCGGCTGCAAGCCCGACATCTACGACGACATGCTCGACTACGCGCAGCACTGGACGACCGAGGGGCAGGCCTGCAAGCGGGTCATCCTCGCGGCGTTCGAGGCGGTCGCGGAGGAAGTCGCGGCGGGGGAGGAGGACGCCGGCGGCGACGGCGACGAGGGAAGCGAGTAGACGGTCGCCCGCGAGCGAACCGCCGACTCCAGCACCGAACCGCGAACTTTCATACCGACTGGCGCCCCTCCTTCTACGCATGACCGACATCCTCGTGGCCGGAGAGACGCTCGTCGACCTGCTCCCCGGGGCCGGCGAGACGCTGCGCGACGTGGACGGCTTCACGCACCGCCCGGGCGGCGCCCCGGCCAACGTCGCGGTCGGGCTCTCGCGGCTCGGCGCGCCGCCGGCGTTCTGGACCCGGCTCGGCGACGACCCCTTCGGCGACTTCCTCCGAGAGACGCTCGACGAGGAGGGCGTCCCGGACGCCCTCTCCCGGCGCGTCGGCGGCAACACCACCCTCGCGGTGGTCTCGCCCCCCGGCGTCGACGGTCGACGGTTCCGCTTTTACGGCTCCCGAGACGTGACGTTCGGGTTCGATCCCGACGCGGTCCCGACCGACGCGCTGGCGTCCGCCTCGTGGGTCCACGTCGGGGGCGTCGCCCTGACGCACCCGAGGGGCCGGACGGCGATGCGCGAGGTGGCGGCCGTGGCCGACGAGCGCGGCTGCACGGTCTCGTTCGACGTGAACTACCGCCCGGACCTGGTCCCCGAGGGGGATCGCGACGCGGTGGTCGAGGCGATTCGCGACATCCTCGGGGACACCGACGTGGCGTTCGCCAGCGACGAGGACGTGGCGGCGACCGGCATCTCGTCGCGCGAGGGCGAGGATCTGGCCCGCGATCTGCTTGATTTCGGGCCCCACACGGCGGTCGTCACCCTCGGCTCCGAAGGTGCGGTCGCGGCGAGCATGGACGCGGCGCCGTGGGGCGAGACGACCGCGCGCCACGGGGGATTCCGGGTCGAGGCGGTCGACGCCACCGGCGCCGGCGATGCGTTCACCTCCGGGCTGATACGCCGGTTGGCCGCGCGGACGGACGGAACCACTCCCTCCACGGCGGCCGAGACCGACCTCGCCGACGCGCTCGCGTTCGCCAACGCGACGGCCGCGCTCTCGGTGCGAGACCGCGGGGGGATGACGGCGCTCCCCGACCGCGAGGCCGTCGAGGCGTTCCTCGCTGAGCGGGCGTAGCGGTCGGCGGGGAACCGGTCGGCGAGCCGCCGACCGATCGGAGCCGCGCGCTTTATCTCCCGCCCGCCGCACGCGTCAGTATGGAGCGCTCCGAGTACGTGCGACGACTCGACGACCGGCTCGACACGGCCGCGTACGCCGACGTCGACGCCAGCGCGAACGGGTTACAGGTGGGGTCAGACCGAGGGGAGATCGAGCGCGTCGCCTTCGCGGTCGACGCAGCGGACGCGACGATCGAGGCCGCGGCCGACGCGGGCGCCGACGCCCTCGTCGTCCACCACGGGATCTCGTGGGGCGGGATCGACCGCGTCACGGGACGGACCTACGACCGGGTCGCGGCGCTCGCGGCACACGACATCTCCTTATACGTCTCGCACCTCCCGCTCGACGGCCACCCCGACCTCGGCAACGCCGCCGGCGTCGCGGCGGAACTCGACCTCGACGACCGGGAGCCGTTCGGCGAGATCGGGCCGGTCACGATCGGGACGATCGGCGAGACGGACGCGCCGCGGTCGGCCGCGTCGGTCCGCGAGACGCTCGACGCGTTCGAGGGCCAGCCGGGGGGCGAGGGTGAGGAATCGCCGACGCAGGTCATCGACTTCGGCCCCGACGAGATCGAACGGGTCGCGGTCGTCACCGGCTCCGGGACCGACTGGCTCGACGAGGCGGTCGAGGCGGGCGCCGACGCCTTGGTCACGGGCGAGGGGAAGGGGCAGGTGTACCACGACGCGCGCGAGGCCGGGGTCACCGTCTTCCTGGCCGGCCACTACGCGACCGAGACGTTCGGCGTTCGGTCGCTGCAGGCGCTGACCGAGGAGTGGGGCGTGGAGACGACGTACGTGAGTCACCCGACGGGGCTGTAGGGCGGCGGTCGGGCTTTCCGGGTCGCCCCCGAACGCAACCCTTACCGCCCGCGTCCCCGCACTCCGGGTATGCGCGATCACTTCGAGATCCGGGACCACGACGCCGCCGGGCGGATCGGCCGGCTGGAGGTCCCCCGCGCCGGGGTGACCGTCGAGACGCCGGCGCTCCTGCCGGTCGTCAACCCCAACGTCCTCACGATCGAGCCGCGGCGGCTCGCCGAGGAGTTCGGCGCGGAGATGCTGATCACCAACTCCTACATCATCCGGAGCACCGACCGGATCCGCGGCCGCGTCCTCGATCAGGGGCTCCACGAGTTCCTCGGGTTCGACGGCGCGATCATGACCGACTCCGGCTCCTTCCAGCTGGCCGAGTACGGCGACATCGACGTGACCACCGAGGAGATCATCGAGTTCCAGCGCGAGATCGGTAGCGACGTGGCCACCCCGGTCGACGTGCCCACGCCGCCCGACGTCGACCGCGAGCGCGCCGAGCGCGAACTGGCGACCACGAAGACGGCCCTCGCGGACGCCGAGGCCGCGGAGACGGGCGAGATGCTCGTCAACGCCCCCGTGCAGGGGTCGACGTTCCCGGACCTGCGCGAGGAGGCGGGCCGCCACGCGAGCGCGACCGGTCTGGACGTGTTCCCCGTCGGCGCGATGGTCCCGCTGCTGAACTCCTACCGCTACGCCGAGGTCGTCGAGGCGGTGCGGGCGGCCAAGCGCGGGCTCGACCCCGACGCGCCGGTCCACCTGTTCGGCGCCGGCCACCCGATGATGCTCGCGCTGGCGGTCGCCGCGGGCTGCGACCTGTTCGACTCCGCGGCCTACGCGCTGATGGCGCGCGACGGTCGCTATCTGACGGTCTCGGGGACCGAACACCTCGAGGACATGGAGTACTTCCCCTGCTCGTGTCCCGTCTGCGCCGATCACACGCCCGCGGAACTCCGCGAGCTGGACGGGAGCGGCGAGGACGACACCGACGGGACGGACCGGTCCGCGGAGGAGCTCCTCGCCGAGCACAACCTCCACGTCACGTTCGAGGAGCTGCGGCGCGTGAAGGCCGCGATCCGGTCCGGGAACCTCCTCCAGCTCGTCGACCGCCGCGCCCGCGGCCACCCCGCGATGCTCGACGGGCTCCGGACCCTCCTCGACCACGCCGACGAGCTGGAGCGGACGGACCCGGTCTCGAAGGACGCGTTCTTCTACACCTCCCACGAGTCGGCCCGCCGTCCCGAGGTCCGGCGCCACCACGACCGGCTCTCGCGGCTCGCGGTCCCCGACCGGCTCCTCCTCACCGAGTCGGACGCTCCCTCGAACCACGACTACGACGCGGTGTGGCGGGTGAAACCCCCGTTCGGCCCGTTCCCGCGCGCACTCTCCGAGACGTACCCGCTCACCGCGGAGGTCCCCGAGCGGGTCGACGGCGCGGCGCAGGTCGCGGCCGCCGAGGGCGTCGCGAGCCTCGCCGAGTCCAACCCCGACGCCGAACTCACCCTCGGTCACGACGACTGGGTGCCGCGCGCGCTCGACGCGGTGCCGGACGGTGTCGAGACGGAGAACCTCCGACACCTCGGTCGCTGAGGTCGGGAGCCGCTCCGAGACCTCCCCCGATCGCGCCCGCCTCGCGGTCAGCGCTCGGCCGCGCCCATCCGCTCGCTGTAGTCCCACGAGTGGAGCCGCTCCGGCTCGATCCGCACCCGGACCTCCTCGCGCTCCGGCCGGAGGAGCCGATCTCCGGTGGGGTTGTCGACGCCGCCGAGGTACCGCTCCAACAGGTCGCGGAGCAACTCCTTGTCCGGGTCCGGCATCACCGCCGCGCGCCCCCGTCCTCTGACGCCCTTGTACGGCGGATCGTTCGTCGACACCTCGAAGGAGACGCGGTCGTCGTGCGCGAGGAAGTCGGCGAGGTCGGCGCTCGCGCTCGTCGCGCAGTTGACTGCGCCGTCCCACGAGAACCACAGCGAGACGATCCACGGGGCGTCGCTCGGGGTGCGACAGCCGACGCGGACCGGAATCTTCGCTCCGTCGAGGAACTCGTCGACGCGCTCGCGGTCCCACGGGCCGGTTATGTCCATAGGCGTCGTCAGAGCGCCGTGACCCTAACGGTTCGGCCGAGAACGGTCGCGGCGCATCATCCCCCTCTACGCCGCCGGGATCCCCATCGTCACCGTCGTGCCGGTCTCGTCGTCGCTCGCGCCCGCGTCGTCGGCGCGCGTCGTCTCGATCGACAGCCACCCGTCGAACGCGTCGGCGGTCGCCCGGACGATCCAGAGCCCGAGTCCGCTCGCGTGCTCCAACTGCGTCTCCGGGTCTCGCCCGGTGATCACGCGACTCTCCGCCTCGTGGATCCCGGGCCCGTCGTCGGCGACGGTGATCTCCACGTCGCCGTCGACCTCGCGGGCCGACAGCTCGACCGCGTCCGCGCCGTGGTCGGGCGCGTTCGTCGCGAGCTCCTCGACCGCGGTCGCGAGCCGGTCGTCGGCCAGCGCGGCGCAGGATTCCACGTCGACCGAGACGGTCTCGGCGCCGGCGTCGCGGGCGGCCTCTGCGGCGTCCTCGATCAGCGGCTCGACGGGCACCGGCTCGCGCTCGTCGGGGCGGCGCTCGAAGGCCGACTGCAAGCGCTTCGCGTCCTCCGCGAGCCCGCCGATCACCGCGGCGCTCTTCGCCACCGCCTCGGCAGAGTCGCGGAGCTCAGGGTCGTCGACGCCCTCGGCGATGAGCGACGCGTGGCCGCCGAGCACCGTCGTCTCGTTCCGGAGGTTGTGTCGGATCATCCGGTTCAGCACGGAGACGCGGCGCTGCTCCTTGGCGAGCTGTTGGGCGCGGACCCGCCGGGCGTCGTAGACGCCGATGATCACGTGCGCGACCGCGCCGATCGCGAGCACCTTCGCGACGGTGAACGTGGGCGCGATCATCGGCGTGCCGAGCTGCGCCTGATACCGGATGATCCCGAGCATGATCCCGCCGAGCACGACGATCCCGAAGAGGCTCCAGACGGCGATCCGGACCGCGTTGCGCGTCGTGAACGTACTCCGGTATAAGAGCCCGCCGACGACCACCAGCGCGACCGAGAGCACGGTCCCCAGCACCGAGAGGACGATCCCGATCGGGGGTTCGCCGCCCGAGATCAGCGGGGTCACGTTCGGAATCAGCAGCGCGAACCCGGAAAGCGAGACGAACAGCGCGGCGGCCCCACGGGCGACTCCCCCATCCGGCTCCTCGGAGACGTGATCCGGGTCGACGACCCCGAGCGCCACCAGCAGCTCCCGCAGTCGCCCCTCTCCGGCGTCCCGCGTGTCGTACCGTCCTGTCATCCAGTCCGGAGACGCTCGGGTCGGATAAAACGATTCGCACGCGAGTATCGACGGTGAATATCGGAGAACGCGAATCGGGGCCTCTCCCCCTCCGGGGTCGCCCGCGGCCGCGGAACACAAGAGAATTGACCGTCCCCGAGCGAGGGGAGGTATGACCGACTACTTCGAGGTCCACGAGCGCGACGGCGCCGCCCGACTCGGGGAGCTCCGGCTCGCCGACTCGGTGACGACGCCGGCGCTCGCGGACCCGTTTCTCACGGACGCGGGCAGCCTCTGGGCCGGGGACCGACGGATCCCCGACGGCGACGAGGCGTCGCTCACCGTCCTGCCGCACCGCGCGTTCCCCGCGGGCACCCGCGAGGAGGTCCGCGAGTCGTTCGCGGTCGATCACCCCGACGTCGACTACCCCGCCGCCGCGGTCGTCGACAGCGAGAGCGCCCGCGACGTGGGTGCCGACGCGTACGTCCTCGCCGACGCGTCCGGGTTCGTCGGCCACGGCGAGGCGTTCCGCGACGCCATCGTCGCCGCGAAGGAATCCCTGCCGGCCGACACCGCCCTCACGCTGTCGGGCGTCGCCACGCCCCGGAACGTCGCGCTCCTCGCGTACGCCGGCGTCGACCTCGTGGACGCGACGCTCGCGCGGACGAAGGGGACGCAGGGGATGTACTGCACCGCCGACGCCGAGCACTTCCTGGAGGACCTCGACGAGCTGCCGTGCGCCTGTCCGGCCTGCGCGACGCCTCGCGAGGAGTTCACGCGCGCCGACTGCGCCGAGCACAACGTCAACGCCCTCCGCGCCGAGCTCCGCCGCGTACGCGAGCGGATCCGGGCGGGTCGCCTGCGGGACTACATCGAGGGGCAGACACGCCACGAACAGTGGCTCACGGCCGCGTTCCGCGAGTTCGACGACCAGTGGGGGTACCTGGAGGAGCGGACGCCGCTCATGCGCGACGCCGAGGTGACCGCTGCGACCGCGGAGACGCTCGACCGCGTCGAGATCCGGCGGTTCGCCGACCGCGTGACGAGTCGGTATCGGAACCGCTTTTCCGACCAACCGCTCGTGTTGGTGCCCTGCTCGGCGACCAAGCCATACAGCGACTCCCAGAGCCACCGGCAGTTCCACGACGCGATCCAGTGGCGCGGCCACACCGTCTCGATGACCTCGCCGATCGGCGTGGTGCCCCAGGAGCTGGAGACGACCTACCCCGCCCAGCACTACGACGCGGTCGTCACCGGCGACTGGAGCGAAGACGAGACCCAGTTCGTCGCCGAGGTGCTGCGGCGGTACCTGGAGCGGAACGACTACTCCCGGGTCGTCGCGCACGTCCCCGACCACGGCTACCGCGAGATCTGCGAGCGCGTCGAGGCGGACCCCGCGATCGATATTCCGTTCGAGTACACCTGCGTCGGCCACCCGACGAGCGACGAGTCGCTCGGGGAGCTGAACGCGGCCCTCCAGGGTGAACCCGCCTACAGCAAGCGGGAGCGCGAGCACAACACGGTCCGGGCGCTCGCCGACTACCTGCTCGGCGACGGCGCCGGCGACGACCTGTTCGGCGGGCCGGGCGAGGCCGACATCCGGACCACCGGGCGCTACCCCAAGCTCCAGGTGTGGGGCGACGACCCCGACGCCGGGCGCGAGGGCGAGCCGGGCGAACAGCTCGCGACGATGGTGCCGCAGTACGGCACGCTCTCCTTTACCCTGGCCGGCGCGCGCCGCTGGGCCGAGAGCGACGCCCCGACCAAGCGGGTCGAGATCGACCCGTTCGTCCCGCACGGCTCCGTCCTCGCACCGGGCGTCGTCGACGCGGACGACGACATCCGCGTCGGCGACGAGGTCGTCATCGAGGGGCCGAAGGCGTTCGCGGTCGGCCGCGCCGAGATGTCCGGCCCGGAGATGGTCGAGTCGACGCGCGGCGTCGCCAGCGAGGTCCGACACGTCGACGAGAAGTGAACCGATCGCCGTCGCCGGCCCCCAACCTAATCGATTAGGGAGTGCGACTATCCGGACGGAGCCACACGGTGTTACCGTCAGAGGCACACAGCTGACACTCGTCCGTTCCGGCCCTCTCCGACACCGCGACGCCGCTTTTACCCGACCGCTGCCGCGTCCGGATTGGGCGTTCCCCCCGCTCCGTGTGAGGGGAAGAGTAAAATCGGGCGCATGGAATTGTTACCACATGGCGTCCCAGACTCACTCACGGACGGAAGAGCGGGTGACGTACGTCGAATTCTCCCTCTCGAGCCCCACTCACCCGTTCGTCGCGGTGTCCGCGCTGGAAGGCGGGGAGACGCAGCTGCGAGAGTTCGTTCCCCGGGGCGGGGGAAGCTACGCCGAGTTCTTCTCGATCAGCGACGTCGAACCCGAGACCGTCCTCTCGCTCGCCCGCGACCATCCGTCGGCCGACGGGACCCTCGTCGAACGGTTCGAGGACGGGGGGTTGTTCGAGTTCGTCGTGGACGACCACTGCCCGGCGGTCTTTCTCGGTGAAGCGGGCGCGCTCCCCCGCACCGTCGAAGCGAGCGGCGGGAGCGGCACCATCGGCGCAGAGGTACCGCCGTCCGAGGACGCCGGGACGATAGTCGATCGGTTCCTCGACGCCTACTCGGACGCCGAACTGACGCGCAAACGAGGGCGATCCTACAGGACGCCGATCTTCGGGCAGCGGTGTCTCCGGGCGGCCCTCGACGACGATCTGACCGATCGGCAGCGAGATATCATCGAAACGGCCCACGAGGCCGGGTACTACGACTGGCCGCGGGAAGTCACCGCCGAAGAGCTCGCCGAGCGGTTCGACATCTCCCCGCCGACGTTCCATCAGCACCTTCGGACCGCCGAACAGAAGCTCATCGCCATGACCCTCAGACGGACGTAACCGAGCGGGCTCAGGTGAGACGGGAGGGACACCGAATCAGTAGCTTCAAAACCGCGCCGGACGGATCCGCGCACATGGCGCTCGAAAAGGACGTGGACTGTCCCTCGTGCGGAGAGGCTCAGTCGTTCTACCGGACCGCGGCGATGACCCTCCACCTCGGCGAGAAGACGAAGTGGCGCTGCCCGGAGTGCGGGTACGGCTACGTGGCGATCAACGGGATCGACACGCTGCCGGCCTGACGCTCGGCCGCCGCTTCGCCCCGCACCGCCCCGCACGCCCCGTTCCCGCGACCGAACCGCTCCTCCCCTCCCCGGTTTCTCCCCTCACTCGCCGCCGACCACGTCGGCCTCCAGCACCCCTACGCCGTCGACCTCCGTACGGACCGTGTCGCCGGCCTCGATCACGCCCGCGCCGGGCGTCCCCGTCGAGATGAGGTCGCCGCGCTCCAGCGTCATCACGCGCGAGTGGACGCCGACGAGCTCTTTGGGCGGGAACAGCATCCGGTCGACGGTGTTCTCCGCGACCGTTTCGCCGTTGATCACGGTCCGGACCGCCGTCCCCGCGAGCCGGTCGACGCTGACCGGGGCCGACACCCACGGCCCGACGACGAGGAACGTGTCGTAGCTCTTCGCCCGCGTGAGGAACCGCGGATTGCGCTGGAGCACGTCCTCGGCGGTCACGTCGATGACGGGGACGACCCCGGCGACCACCCTCCCGAACTCGCTCTCGTCGACGCCGGTGCAGGTCCGACCGATCACGAGCCCCAGCTCCGCCTCGGCCGTGACTCGAGAGGCCTCCTCGGTCGGCGGCAGCCGGATCGGACCGCCGGGCGCGGTCAGCGCCGTCGCCGGCCGCATGAAACTCGCGGGCTCCGCGGGCCGGACCGCGTCGAGGTCGTCCGCGTGGTCGGCGTAGTTGAGCCCGATCCCCCAGAGCTTCCCGGGGTCGAACGGGACGCCGAACGAGAGCCGCTCCGTCGGCGTCCGGGTCGCGGGGAGGTCATCGATCGAGGGTAGCACCGACCCCGCGAACGCCTCCGCTCCGCACGCCTCGCCGAGCGCGTCGTCGACCCCGTCGATCCCGGCAGCCCCGAGCGGGACGAAGCCGTCCCCGTCGCCGAGCAGCGGCCGTCCCTCGACGGTCCGGGCGAGCCTGGTCGTCTCTGCGCCGCCTGTCCCCGACGCCGACCCCGGTGTGTCCCCCGTCATCACTCCTCCCGGCCCGTCCAGAAGTCGAAGCCGCGCCCCGGCGCGAACACGTCGAGGCCGACCGCGCGCTCGTCGGTCCGGTTCTCGACGCGGTGCGACTCCCACGCGTCGAGGCGCACCGAGTCGTACTGTTCCAACGCGACGGTCTCTTCCTCCGTGTGGACGACGAGCTCGCCCTCCAGACAGACGCACACCTGTTCGTTCTCGTGGTCGTGCATCGGCGAGGAGTGGCCCGCCGGCTTCTCGAACCACTCGAAGGAGAACCGGTCGCTGCCCGCCAGCGCGGCGCGCGCCCACCCGTCGTCCGGCTCGTACGTCTCCGCGTCGTCGAACGCGACGTGTTCCATGGATCGTCCGTGGGCGCCCCGGATCAAATCGGTTCGGGTCGCGGCGGGACGGGCGGCTGGACGGGGCCCGCGGTTGATCCCGGCTCCCTACACCACCAGACCGACCAGCTCGATCAGCAGCGTCAGCGACGCGACCGACGCCACCGTCGTGACGAACACGTTCAGCGAGGCGAACCCGGCGTCGCCGCCGAGCTCGGTCGCGAACACGTACGTCGACACCGCCGTCGGCGTCCCGAGCATCACGACACCGGCGGTGAACGTCGCGGCGTTGACGCCGAGCAGCGAGAGGACGCCCCACGCGATGGCGGGCATACACGCCACCTTGAGCGCGACGACCGAGGCGGTCGCTCCGCGGTCGATCGTCGAGGAGTCGACCTGTAGGGTCGCGCCAACGCACAGCAGCGCGAGCGGGAGCGCGAGCGACCCGACCCAGTCGAGGGCGGTCGCGGCCGCGGTCGGGACGCCGAGCCGGAACCCCCCGATCGCCATGCCCGCGACGAGCGCGATGAGCACGGGGTTCCCCGCCAGCGACTTGAGGTGTCGTCCCAGCGCGCCATCGGCGTTCGTCCCGTTCATCGACACCAACAGGATCACCGTCAGCGGCACCTGCACCAGCGCGCCGATCCCTAGGATGACGCTCGCGATCGCGGTCACCTCGGCGTCGAACGTCGCGGCGACGAGCGGGACGCCGAGGTAGCCCAGGTTGGAGTGGTACGACTGGACGACCGCGACGCTGCGGCGGGCCGTCGGCGACCGGTTCCGGTGGACGACCGACGCGACGAGCGCGGTCCCGAGCAGCGCGGCGACGACGCCGACGAACAGCTCCCACGAGACCACGTCGCCGATCGACTGGTCGTAGGTCGCGACGAACACGAGCGCCGGGAGCGCGACGTAGTACGCGGTCTGGTTGAGCAGCTCCGTGCGGTCCGCGTCGAGGACGCCGACGCGCCGGAGTCCCGTTCCCGTGAGCAGCAGCGCGAGCAGCCCCGAGAGCCGGACGAGGACCTCCATCTACGCTGACCGTGGCGATCCCGCCGGTTGACGGTTGCGAAAGCGGGCGGGGAGAGCGATACGGCGAACGGGCCGCCCCGCCCCGCCTACAGGTTCGAGCTCCCGCCGCCGCCGTCGATGACGATCGCCTGCCCGTTCACGTACCCGGACTTGGGCGAGGAGAGGAACGCGACGGTGTTCCCGAGCTCGATCGGGTCGCCGATGCGGTCGAGGGGGTTGTCCACCCAGTCGGCGAGCCCCTCCTCGTAGGAGTCGTACTCGCCGCGCTCGATCGCCTGATCGATCAGCTCCCGGATCCGGCTCGTCTCGTGGGAGCCGGGGAGCACCGCGTTCGCGCGCACGTCCGGGCCGAGCTCTTTCGAGAGCGTCTTCTCTAACCCGACGACGCTCATCCGCACCGAGTTCGAGAGCACCAGCCCGTCGATCGCCTCCTTCACCGACCGCGAGGCGACGGTGACGATGGTGCCGCCGTCGCCGTCGGCGAGGGGCTCGGCGCACTTCCGCGCGAGCCGGACGACGCTCATCACGAGCAGCTCGTACGCCTCCTCCCAGTCCTCGTCGTCGGTGTCGAGGAACGCGCCCGACGGCGGTCCCCCCGCGGACGTGACGAGGTGGTCGAGCCGGCCGAACTCGTCGAGCGTCGTCTCGACCAGCCGGTCGAGGTCGTCCGGGTCCGTGATGTCGCCCTCGACGGCGACGACGCTGGCGTCGCCGGCCGCCTCCGCTTCCAGGTCCGCCTTCGCCTCGGCGAGGCGGTCGGCGTCGCGGCCGTTGATGACCACGTTCGCGCCCTCGCGGACGAGCGCTTTGGCGGACGCGAAGCCGAGGCCGCTGCTCGATGCCGTCGTCAGCGCGACGTTCCCCTCGATGTCGAGATCCATACGGGTTCGATCGGCGCGACGTGGTTTAACCGTTGGCGACTCGGCTTGCGTCGCCGGCGAGAGCACCGTCGGGCGTCGCCGGCGGGATGTCGCCGACTCCCGCCCTGTCCGCCGGGAGGCTCATTACCCGCCCGTCCGAGTCGGGTGGCATGGACGCGACACGGCGACCGACTCCGGAGGTGCTCCCGCGTGGTCGGTGAGGCGCGCGACTCCGAGGGCGACGCGGGACCGCTCGACGGGCTCACCGTGCTCGACGCCTCGCGGGTGCTGGTGGGGCCGTTCTGCACCATGCAGCTCGGCGACCTCGGCGCCGAGGTGATCAAGGTCGAACGGCCGGGCGAGGGCGACCAGACGCGGACGTGGCGCCCGCCGGCCTTCGGCGAGGGCGACGACGCGCAGAGCGCCTACTACGCCAGCGTCAACCGCAACAAGCGCTCCGTCGAGCTGAACCTCGCGAGCGACGCGGGGCGGGCGGTGTTCCGCGACCTCGCCTGCGAGGCCGACGTGATCGTCGAGAACTTCCGGGTCGGCAAGATGGCCGACTGGGGCCTCGACTACCCGGACCTCGTCGAGGAGAACCCCGGACTGATCTACTGCGCGATCTCCGGGTACGGCGAGTGGGGGCCGGACCGCGACGAGCCCGCGTACGACATCGTGATGCAGGCGCGCGGCGGCTTCATGTCGATCACGGGCGAGGAGGGCGGCGCGCCGGTCAGGATCGGGGTCGCGCTCGCCGACGTCGGCGCCGGGATGTACGCGACGCAGGCGATCCTCGCGGCGCTCTTGGAGCGCGAACTCGGCGACGGCGCGGGTCAGAAGATCGACGTGAGCCTGCTCGACGGACAGGCCGCGTGGACCAGCTACATGGCGGCGAACTACTTCGCGAGCGGCGAGCCGCCGGGACGGATGGGGAGCAAACACCCGAACATCACCCCGTATCAGGCGTTCGAGACGCGGGACGGGTACGTCGTCGTCGCCTGCGCGTCCGACGCGTTCTGGCCGCGGCTCTGCGAGGCGCTCGACCGGCCCGACCTGCTGGCCGACGAGCGGTTCGAGACCAACGAGAAGCGCGTGCGCAACCGGGACGCGCTCGACCCCGCGCTCGACGCCGCGTTCGCGGAGCTGACGACGGCGGAGGCCCTCGACCGGCTCGGCGAGCACGGTGTCCCCGCGAGTCCCGTCCGCGACATGGCCGAGGTGTTCGACGACCCGCAGCTGGCCGCGCGGGGGATGGTCGCCGAGTTCGACCACCCGACCGCCGGACCGATGCGAGTCCCGGGCTCGCCGATGCACTTCTCGCGGACGCCGACGACGGCTCGGCGGCATCCTCCCTCGCTGGGCGAGCACACGGAGGCCGTCCTCAGAGAGTACGGCTACGGCGACGGCGACCTCGCCGAGTTGAAAAATCGGGGCGCGATTCCGGACCGCTGACCGGTGGCCGAGCGCTCGGTCGTCCGATTGTCGGGCGCCGGGATTAGTCGTCGTCGTCGGGCGCCGGGATTAGTCGTCGGGCGCCGGGATTAGTCGTCGGGCGCCGGGATTAGTCGTCGGGCGCCGGGATTAGTCGTCGTCGTTGCCCTCGGCCGTGATCGGGTCGTTCTCGTCCTCGGTGAAGCCGGCCGACTCCTCCTGCCGCTTGCGCGCCTCGGGGTCGAACTCGGCCTCGATGTCCTGGTACCGCGGGACGAAGGAGAGCTCGTGGTGGCTCTCGGTCTCGTGGCCGATGTACCGCTCTTCGAGGTCGAACTGCGCCTCCTCGTCGTTCTGCGCGATGTTCTCGAAGTCCTCGTAGGCGGCGTGCGCGCCCGAGTGGAGCCCGTACAGCGTGATGAAGATGTACTGGTAGCCCAGGTCACCGAGCTCCTCGAACGTGAGCGGGTCCTCCTCGGCGCCCCACTCGAACGAGGAGGAGTAGTTGAACGCCAGGTCCAGGTCGGGGTGGGTCTCGTGGATCGTCTCGGCGTACTCGACCGCGTCCTCGCGCGACGGGTCGGGCATCTCGGGCCAGACGAGGTCGACGCCGGCGTCGGCGTAGATCCGGCCGCGTTCGAGGTGCTCCTCCCAGTCGCCGTTGGCGGAGCCGTACGCGTCGGTGCGAGCGATGATGACGGTGTCCTCGCTCTGCTTGGCGTCGACCGCGGCCTCGAACCGCGAGCGCGCCTCCTCGCGGGAGACGATCTGCTTGCCGGCGATGTGGCCGCAGCGCTTCGGCGAGGTCTGGTCCTCGATGTGGATCGCGGCGACGCCGGCCTTCTCGTACTCGCGGACCGCGCGCCGGACGTTGTGGACCCCGCCGTAGCCGGTGTCGCAGTCGGCGATGACGGGGAGGTTCGTCGCCTCGACCATGCGCTTGGCGTTCTCGACCATCTCGCTCATGGTGACCATCTCCAGGTCGGGGAAGCCGAACTGGCCGAGGACGGTCGAGTAACCGCTCATGTAGGCCGCGTCGAGCCCGGCCATCTCGGCGAGGCGGGCGTCGAGCGCGTGGTAGATCCCCGGCGCGAACGTGTAGTCCTGCTCCTCGAACAGCTCGCGGAGCCGGCGGCCGGCCGGGTTGTCGATATCTCTCGTGAAGACGTCGTCGTCGAGTTCGTTGGGATGCATTGATGTCACTCCGTGGTCGCGTCGTCGGTGAGTTGCTCGGTCCGCTCGGTCCGGTCAGTCGCGCGCCGCGTGAACGTCGTCGAGTCCGGTCGCGGTCCGCGCCCGGTCCCCGCCATGGGGACGGCGCTCATCGCGACCCCCCGTCGGTCCGCGGGCGACGCGTCGGTCGTAGGTCGGGGACCAGCGGCGCGTCCCGCTCGCCCTCGGCCGGCGGCGGACTCGGGCGCCGAGGCGTGTCGGTCGCGGTCGACCCGTCGGTCGTCGGACGTGTCGTCGGGACGATCGGGGCGCCCGCCTCTTCGGTGATCGGCGTGCGCCCGGGGATCGTCCGGGGAGAAGGATCGGCGCGGCGTCGATCGGTCTGCGTTCGATCGGTCGACGTTCGGTCGCTCTGCGTTCGATCAGCCGTTCGGGTCGTCCGGTTCGTCGGGTCGTCGGTGGGTGTGGTGTCGTCAGGTGTCGTCATCGGGTCGTGTGGGAGGTTGCGGCGGTCGTATAGTGATCGTGCTGTCGACGCGTCGGGGTGCTGCGTGTCCGCGTACGGATACTGTCATTGCACTCGGTAGGTGCGGGAGGTAGGTAATAAACATAATGATTGATAATGATAATATTCGTTAATGTGTATTACCCCTTTAATTGGCTCTTGGTAACGGGACACAATCCGCGTGCGGGAGACCGGAAAGCGACCCTGTGCCGGCGGGACCGATCCCTTATAATCCGTTCCGATACGATCCACCGATATCGTGAACGAGCGAGACGCGCTCCGGGCGCTCGCGGCCGACCTCCCGCACGCGGGCGACGACGCCGCGGTCGTGGACGGCACCGTGATCACGACCGACATGCTCCACGAGCGGACCGATTTCCCGCCCGGGACGACGCGATACACCGCCGGGTGGCGCGCAGTCGGCGCGTCGCTCTCGGACGTGGCGGCGATGGGGGCGAAGGCGACCGCGGCGGTCGCGGTGTACGCCGACGCCGCCTTCGACGACGAGAAACTCGACCGCTTCGTCGAAGGCGCGGTCGACGTCTGCGAGGCGGTCGACGCCGAGTACGTCGGCGGCGACCTCGACACCCACGACGAGTTCACCACGGCCTCGACCGCGATCGGCGACGCGTCCGACGCGGGCGTCGTCACGCGGGCGGGTGCGCGCCCCGGCGACGCGCTCTGCGTCACCGGCGAGTGGGGACGCTCGGCGGCCGCGCTCCGGCTGTTCGAGCGAGGCGACGGGGGCGACGACGAGGCGGTCGAGCGCGCCAACGGCCTCTTCCGGTTCACGCCCAGGGTCGCCGACGGGCTGGCGCTCGCGGACCGGGCGACCGCGATGATGGACTCCTCCGACGGGATCGCGCGCTCGCTCCACCAGCTCGCCGAGGCGAGCGAGGTCGGCTTCGAGTTGGACCCCGACCGCCTCCCGGTTCACCCCACGGTCGACGCGGTCGCGGAGGGGCCGGCCGAGCGCTTCGAGCTGGCCGCGCACTTCGGCGAGGACTTCGAGCTCGTCTGCGCCGTCCCCGAGGAGGCGGTCGAGCCCGCCCGCGAGGCCTGTCCGGCCGGGCTGACCCGCGTGGGACGCGTCGTCGACGCCGCGGACGGGGTCACCGCCGACGGCGACCCGCTCCCCGACCGCGGGTACACGCACGGGTGAGTAACCGGAGTTAGAACGTTTCTTTTACTCGTCTCAGTAGTGCCAGGGGTAGTCGCGAAATTCGGGCTCCCGCTTCTCTAAGAAGGCGTCGCGACCCTCCTGCGCCTCGTCGGTCATGTACGCTAGGCGGGTCGCCTCGCCCGCGAACACCTGCTGGCCGACCATCCCGTCGTCGGTCATGTTGAAGGCGTACTTCAGCATCCGCATCGCGGTCGGCGACTTCTTCGTCATCTCGTCGGCCCACTCGATCGCAACCTCTTCCAGCTCCGCGTGCGGGATCGCCTCGTTGACCATCCCCATGTCCGCGGCCTCCTCGGCGGAGTAGGTCTTCCCGCGGAAGAACACTTCGCGGGCCTTCTTCTGGCCGATCTGCTTCGCGAGGTAGGCGGAGCCGAACCCGCCGTCGAAGGAGGCCACGTCGGGGTCGGTCTGGAGGAACTTCCCGTGCTCCTCGCTGGCGAGGGTCAGATCGCAGACCACGTGCAGCGAGTGGCCGCCGCCGACCGCCCACCCCGGCACGACCGCGACGACGGGCTTGGGCATGAACCGGATCAGCCGCTGGACTTCGAGGATGTGGAGCCGACCCGCCCGGGCCTCCTTGACGAGCGGGTCGTCCTCGTCGCCCGCCTCGTCGCCGTCGCGGTACTCGTAGCCGGAGCCGCCGCGCACCGACTGGTCGCCGCCCGAGCAGAACGCCCAGCCGCCGTCATCGGGTGAGGGCCCGTTGCCGGTGAGGAGCACGCAGCCAACGTCCGCCTGCTTGCGCGCGTGGTCAAGCGCGGCGTACAGCTCGTCGACGGTGCCGGGCCGGAACGCGTTCCGGACCTCGGGGCGGTCGAACGCGATCCGGACGACCGGCACGTCGACGCCGCGGTGGTAGGTGATGTCGTCGAACTCGTCCGTGACCGGTTCCCACGCGTCGGGGTCGAAGATCTCCGAGACCATACGCGCGTGTTGGCGGGCGGCCTCATAAACGACGGCGAGTCGGCGGCGGGCTGGTTGCGAGTCAGCGAGCAATCGAGATCCCCCGGCGATCGCACCGGCCGAACAAGCAATTATTGCGTTGAACACGGACGATGCTCTGAATGGGTAACGCTCCGTACAACGGTTACATGCGCATATATCGGGGGATCAGGCCTGTGTCGGTCGTCACCGGTACGTGCTCCAGTTGCTGGTGACGCGGGTGTATTCCGCGTACGACGCCTGTAGCTAATATGTACGAGCGAAGCGCAGGAGCCTCGCGGCGGTCCTTTCTCGCGGCCGCCGGCGGTGCTGCCACCGTCGGTCTCGCCGGCTGTCTCGGCGGCGGCGACGGCGGCGACGGACTCGACGAACTGACGGTCGCGCACATGCCCATCTACCCCGACCTCCAGTGGTACGTGATGGAGGGTGAGGGGTACTTTTCGGAGATCGACGCCGAGATAAACGGCAGAGAGTTCACCGACGGTCCGGCGATCGTCCAGGCGTTCGCCGGCGGCGACATCGACGTCGCCATGTTCGGGATCGTGCCGGCGATGATCGTGATCGACAACGGCATCCCCGCACGGGTGACCGCGGCGAACATCCGCGAGCCGATGGGAATCATGGCCGAGTCCTCGTTCCACGACACCTTCGAGGAACACGGGGCGGACGCGTTCGCGATGTGGGAAGAAGAGCGGGGGCGTCCCTTCCGGTTCGGCACGTTCCCGCAGGGAAGCGTCCCCGACGTGCTGCTCCGCTATTGGCTCCGGGAGACCGGCGTCGACCCCGAGGCGAACGACAGCATCGAGATCCGAGAGATAAACGGCGCCAACGCCGTCTGGCAGGCGATCAACGGCGGCGACATCGACGGGACCTCCATCATGGAGCCGGTGCCGACGATCGCGCAGGAGGAGGGGTCGTCCGTCACGATGCTCCGGACGGCCGCCGAGATCCTCCCCGGTCAGCCGGCCGCGGTGACGCTGATGAGCGACGCGGTCCGGGACTCCCCGCTCGCGGCGCAGTTCCTCGAACAGCACGTCCGCGCGACCGAGTTCATCGGCGAGAGCCCGGACGCGACGGCCCAGCACGTCGAGTCGGGGATCGGGATGCCCGCCGACCGGGCGCGGACGGCGCTCGACTCGCCGCTGTCGAACTTCGTCACCGACCCCGCGTCCATCAGCGAGGCGACGCCGGTGTTCTCGGAGTTCGCGGCGAGCAACGGTCAGATCAGCGAACAGCTCACGAACGACCGGATCTTCGACTTCGACGTCTACGACTCGCTCTGATGGCCACCGACACCGGACGGGAGTTCGACGGAAGCGGACTGCAGGCGGGCCTCGGCCTCGACGACCCGCGGCGGCTGCTCCGGGGCTTCGCGGGGCTGGTCGGCTTCGTCGTGCTCTGGTACCTCGTCTCGCTCACGCAGCCGCCGATCGTGTTGCCGTCGCCGGTCGCGGTCGCGGCGGAGTTCCGCGGCCAGTTCCTCTCGGGGACGATGCCCGAGGCGCTGGCGTCGAGCATTCGGCACTGGGTCCCCGGGACGATCGCCGGCACGGGGCTCGGCGTGGGCGCCGGCGTCGCGCTCGCGTGGAGCGGCCTGCTCGACGACGTGACGGCCCCGCTGGTGCGGGTGCTCCGCCCCGTACCGCCGCTGGCGCTGATCGGGTTCGCGATCGCGTGGTTCGGCCTCAACCACGCCGGCGCGGCGTTCATCATCGCCGTCGGCGGGTTCTGGATCAACTTCTACGCGAGCTACGGCGCCGTCGAGGAGGTCTCCGACGACCTGATCGACGTGGGGCGGACGCTGGGCGTGCGCGGCGACCTCGACATGGTTCGGTCGGTCGTGCTTCCGGCGTCGCTGCCGGGGATCTTAACCGGGGTCCGGACCGGACTCGGCCGGTGTTGGATGCTCGTGATCGCCGCCGAGATATTCTCCGTGCCGGGCATCGGTCGCGAGATTCTGCGCGCGAGTAACAACCTCCGCGTCGACCGGGCGATCGCGTACATCCTCGTGTTGAGCCTGATGTACCTCCTCGTCGACGTGGCGTTCCGCGCGGTCCAACGGCGGGTGTTAGCATGGCAGGCGTGAACCGCGGACCCGCGTCGGGGGACGAACTGGGAGACGATCCCGCCGGCGTCGTCGTCGACGCGGTCGGCAAGACGTACGACGACGGCGGCACCCCGGTCCGAGCGCTCGACGACGTGTCGTTCGCGGTCGAGTCGGGCGAGTTCGTCTGCGTCGTCGGCCCGTCCGGCTGCGGGAAGACGACGCTGTTCCGGATCATCGCCGGGCTCACCGAGGCCACGGACGGGGAGATCAGGGTCGCCGGCTCTCCCGTCACCGGCCCCACGACCGACATGGGCGTGGTCTTCCAGGAGTACCACCTGTTCCCGTGGCTCACCGTCGAGGAGAACGTCGGGTTCGGACTCGAACGGACCGACCGGTCCGCGGCCGAGCGCGAGCGGCGGGTCGACGAGATGCTCGATCTCGTCGGGCTCACCGAGTTCCGGGATTCGTACCCGAAGTCGCTCTCGGGCGGGATGAAACAGCGCGTCGCCATCGCGCGGTCGCTCGCGGTCGACCCCGAGCTCCTCTTGATGGACGAGCCGTTCGGCGCGGTCGACGCGCAGACCCGAGAGATGCTGCAGCGCGAGCTGCTCGACGTGTGGGCGTCGACCGGCAAGACCGCCCTGTTCGTCACTCACGACGTGGCCGAGGCGGTGACGCTCGCCGACCGGATCGTGGTGATGGCGTCCGAGCCGGGGCGCATCGCCGAAATCGTCGACGTCGACGTGTCGCGTCCGCGAGAGCGCGGCGACCCCGCCTTCGGGGAGCACGTCGCTCGCGTTCGGGATCTGATCGGCGCGCGGCCCTGAGGACAGTCGGCGCTCCCCCTCCCTCACTCCGTCTCTTCGTCGCCGTCGTCGCCGTCGTCGACGGCGGCGGCCAGCTCGTTGATGTGCGTTCGGAGCACCGATACCGTCGCGTCGGCGTCCGCGTACCCCTGGTCGTAGCTGTCCAGCGTGGACTCGGCCTCGTCGAGGAAGTGTTCGACCGCGACCCCAAGCGACTCGTCGCTCATGGCCGCCGGTTCGACCGCCGGGGGGTTATACCTCTCGGCGTCTCGCCGCGCGCGGTTCCGGTGGTATCGGTTCGGTCCGTTCCGGAGCTCCGGTCAGCGACGCCGCAGCGCGTAGGCCGCGTAGCCGACGGCGCCGAGCAGGCCGGCCGACAGCAGGCTCCCGAACACCGCCGGCGAGGCCCTGACGAACTCGCCGAACGGGTCGGTCAGCGCGAGCACGCCGACGATGAGCGCGAGGGAGATGAGGATGCCCACCGCGCCGAACGCCTTGAACGCCGCGTCGAGATCCAGTCCGCGCGATCCGGGTCCGGTGGAATGGCTCATACGCCCCCGTAGGGGTTCGAGGTATAAATGGACAGGACGGCGTTCTCACGGCGGGGGAACGCGACTGGCGGGTCCGTCGCGGACCGAGGCGTTAGTTCCCGTCCCCGCTCTCGGGGTGCCCCTCGACGATGGCGACGCCGGAGGAGGCGCCGATCCGGACCGCGCCGGCGTCGAACATCTCCATCGCCTCTTCGTAGGATCCGACGCCGCCGGACGCCTTCACCGGGAGGTACTCGCTCATCAGCTCCACGTCGGGGACCGTGGCGCCGCCGTCGGCGAACCCCGTGGAGGTCTTCACCATGTCGGCGTCGGCGTCGACCGCGGCCTCGCAGGCGCGGCGCTTCTCGTCGCCGGTCAGGAGGGCGGTCTCGATGATCACTTTCACCGGGACCGGCACCGCGGCGACCACGTCCGAGATCTCGGCGGCGACGGCGTCGTCCTCGCCCGCCTTGAGCCGGCCGACGTTGATCACGAGGTCGATCTCGTCGGCGCCGGCGTCCCACGCGGCGACCGCCTCGTCGCGCTTCGTCCCGGGTGCGTGCTGGCCGTGCGGGAACCCGATCACGGTCGCGATCGTCTCCGGGGCGTTCTCGTAGTCGGCCGCCTCCGGGAGGTAACAGGGCGGGATGCAGGCGTTCATCCCGTGGTCGGCGGCCCCGTCGAGCACCGTCTCCACGTCACCCCACGTCGTCTCCGGCCCGAGCACGGTGTGGTCGATGCTGGCGGCGAACTCGTCGCGGTCCATGCGCTCACGGTCGGGGTGGCGGGTAAAAGACGTACTGGGTCAGGGTCGGAAACGACGCCGCCCCGGACCGCCGAACGGTTGGATTCAAGTCCGCCGGAGGGGAACCCGGTGGTATGCAACCGGGAGATCGCGTCCGCGTCGACCGCGGGGACGTCACGAACGAGGGCGTACTGCTCCCCTCGACGACTCGCGACCACCTCGTCGTCAAGCTCGACGGGGGGTACAACGTCGGTATCGACCGCGACGAGGCCGACGTCGAAGTGCTCGAATCCGGCGCCCGCGACGTTGACGACGGCGCCGACGCGGGCGGCGGCGAGGCCTCCGAGATCACCTTCGACGAGGACCTCCCGACGGTCTCGCTCATCTCCACCGGCGGGACCATCGCCTCCACCGTCGACTACCGGACCGGCGCGGTCACCGCCCAGTTCGACGCCGAGGACGTGCTCCGGGCGGTCCCCGACCTGGCCGGACGCGCGAACTACCGCGGGCGCGTCGTCGCCAACATCCTCTCGGAGAACATGGAGCCGGCCATCTGGCGGGAGCTCGCCGAGGCCGTGCGCGAGGAGATCGAGGCCGACGCCGACGGCGTCGTCGTGATGCACGGCACCGACACGATGCAGTACTCCGCCTCCGCGCTCTCCTTCATGCTCGACTCGCCGGTCCCGATCGTGTTCACCGGGAGCCAGCGCTCCGCGGACCGCCCCTCCTCCGACAACGTGATGAACGCGGTGTGCGCGGTCGAGGCCGCGAAGGCCGACCACGCCGAGACGCTGGTCTGCATGCACGCGAGCCCCTCCGACGACGCCTGCGCGCTCCACCGCGGCACCCGCGTCCGGAAGAACCACACCTCCCGCCGCGACGCCTTCGAGACGGTCGGCGCCGAGCCCCTCGGTCGGATCGACTACGAGGCCGCGGCCGAGGCGGGCGCGGACGGCGACGCCGCGGACGACGCGATCGACTGGGTCCGCGAGCCGCTTCCGCGAGGACGCGAATCGGGCGGTGGCGACGGGGAGGGCGACGCCGACGAGTCCGACGTCTCCCTCGATCCGGACCTCGACGGCGACGTCGAACTCGTCAAGTTCACGCCCGGCATGGACCCGGCCGCGTGGGACTACCTCGACGACAAGGACGGCGTCGTCATCGAGGGGACCGGGCTCGGCCACGTCCACACCGACCTCATCCCGCGGATCGAGGCGCTGGTCGAGAGCGGCACCGTCGTCGCGATGACGAGCCAGTGTCTCGCGGGCCGCGTCTGCGACCGGGTGTACGACACCGGCCGCGACCTGCTCGACGCGGGCGTCGTCGAGGCGGGCGACACGCTCCCCGGCACCGCGAAGGTGAAGCTGATGTGGGCGCTCGCGAACCTGTCCGACCCCGCCGAGGCGATGGGCCGCGACCTCGCCGGCGAGCTGACCGAGGAGTCGCAGCCCTGGCGATGACGGGGGACGCGGGGGAGTCGACGCCGGCCTCAGACTCGGCGTCCGTCCCCGTCGTCCGCGAGGCCCGCCCCGCCGACGCCGACGCGGTCGCCGCGTTCGCGCGCGACACGTGGGGCCAGCGCCACGACGACTACGTCCCGCGCGTGTTCCCGGAGTGGGCCGCCTCCGACGACTCCGACAGCGGCACCTTCGTCGCGACGCTCTCGCCAGCGGCGGTCGCCGAGAGCGACGCGGTCGCGGGACGCGACGACCGCGACCCGGGCGACACTCTCGTCGAGGGCGACGGCGCGGGCGCGGCCGCCCCGGGCGAGCCGGAGGCGGTCGTCGGCTGCATCCAAGGCGTCCTGCTCACCGAGTGGGAGGCGTGGGGGCAGGGGATCCGCGTCGACCCGGCGGCCCGCGGGGCCGGGGTCGGCACCGCGCTCTCGGAGGCCGCGCTCGACTGGGCCCGCGACCGCGGCGCGGCGGTGTGTCGAAACATGGTGTTCTCGTGGAACGTCATGGGCCTCGGGCAGTCGCGCGCGGTCGGCTTCGAGCCCGCGACGGAGTTCCGGTTCGCGGAGCCGGAGCCGACCGAAACGGACGCCGAGCCGGCCGACCCCTCTCTCGCCGACCCGGACCCGAACGCCGCGTGGGCGTTCTGGAGCGACAGCGACGCCTGCGACCACCTGCGCGGGCTCGCGCTCGACCCCGACGAGTCGTGGGCGTGCTCGGCGCTCACCCGCGAGCGACTCGCGACCGCGGCCGCCGAGGACCGACTGATCGCGGTCGCCGGCGAAAGCGCGCTCGACGGGTTCGCGGTCCGGACGCGCGTGACGGAGCGCGAGGGAGACGGCGAGCCGACCCGGACCGCGACCTACGGCGTCGCCGCGTGGCGCGACGTCGACGCCGCCGGCGCGCTGTACGACGCGATCGCCGCGGACGCCGCCGCGGCCGACGCCGACGACGCCCGGGTGTTGATCCCCGAGACGGTCGAGCACGTGAGCGACACCGGAGCGAACCGGGTCCCGGTCGCGGCCGAACCCGACTTCGTGATGAGCGCGGACCTCACGGGCGGGGACCGATGAGCGCCTTCGGCGTCGCGCTCCCGTGGTCGCTCCCGCTCACGCTCGTGATCTACGGCGTCGTCGTCGCCGCCGCGCTGTGGATCTACCGCGACGCGAAGGCGCGCGGAAGCCGCTACGCGGCACTCTGGGCCCTCTCGACGCTCGTGTTCACGATCCTCCCGGTGCTCGCGTACCTCTACCTCCACCGCGACGCCGGACCGGCGCCGTGACCCGCACCGACCACTTATAAATTCGGATCCGGATCGATCGAACGGATGCCCTCCACCGACCACGCTTCGTCTCTGGGAGCCCTCGCTCGGGGTCGTCGCCCGCGGGCGATCGGGTTCCTCCTCTCCAACGTCCTCCCGCTCGTCGGCGTCGTCGCGCTCGGTTGGAACGCGGCGGCGCTGATGACGCTCTACTGGTTCGAGCTCGGGATCGCCTCCTTCTGGGCCGTGGTCCGCGCGCTGTTCGCCGGGCGGCCCTCCGAGATCGAGCGCGACGCGCTGATCGCCGGCCCCCTCGCGCAGCGCCGAGTCGGGCTGTCGATCCCCCGAACCGGCCTCCGGATTCGGCTCTCCTCGCTTCTCGTCCTCCCGATAGTCGCGCCGATCCTCGCGGTCGTCTGGCTGATCGTCGGCGGGCTCACCGTCGGCGTCGTCGCCGACGGCGGGCTGGCCCCCGCCGCGCTCGACACCGTGACGCTCGCGGTCCTCGCCGTCTTCGCCGGCGAGGCGGGGACGACGCTGGTCGAGTACTTCGGGCGCGGCGAGTACCGCGATCACAGCGCCCAGACGGCGATACGGGGGGTGTTCGCCCGCGGCGCGGCGATCTTCCTCGGCGCGCTGTTCACCGTGACGATCGTCGGCGCGGCGACGCTCGAAGGCGACGCGCCGATCGCCGCGCTCGACCCCGACGCGGTCGGCCTCCCGCTCCTGCTCGGGATCGTCGCGGTGAAGGCCGCGTTCGATCTCGCGGGGCTATACAGCGATCGGCTCGCGGCGTTCGACGAGTCGTCGGCGCTCGATCTGGGATTCTCGCACGAGCCGCCCGCGCCGGAGCCGCCCGACGGCGCGGTCGCGGGCCCGGCAGAGACGGTCCGGCAGCCCGGGCGGGCGCGGCTCGCGGGGGCGCTGACGACGCCCCTCGGTCATCCGGGACTGTGGTACCTCGCCGCGGCCCCAGCGCTCGTCGCCGCGCTGTTCGCGATCGGTGGTAACTGGGGGACCGTCGCCGTTCTCCTCGCGGTCGCGGTCGCGGTCCCGCTGTGCCTCGCCGCCCTCGACCACGAACTCCGGTACGGGCTCGTCTCGTACCGCGCCGGCGGCGACGCGCTCGTCGCCCGCGACCGCCTGTTCGGCGTCGCGCTGTGGCGCGTCGAGCCGTGGGACGAGACCGACCTGCGGGTGACACGCGGACGGCTCGACCGGCGGCTCGGGACCGAGACCGTCGTGATCGAACTCCGCGACGGCGAGTACCGGATCCCGGGGATCCCGGACCCGGAGCCGGTGCTTTCGGTCTTCGACAGGCGCGCGGAGCGACCGGAGAGCGCGACCGACGGCTGAGCGACCGACCGGCCGAGCGGTCGGAGGGGTGAGCGACCGGCCGGCCGAGCGCGGCGGTCAGCTCCCCTCGGCCCGATAGAGCGGGTGTGCGTTCCCCACGATCCGCTTGAAGACCAGAATCACGCCGGCGTGAAACCCCACGAGCACGGTCACGCTCGCGACGATGATCGCCACCTCGGTCGGAGTCGAGAGGAGGCCGAGCGACACGATGAGCGTCGTCGCGCAGGCGGGCGCGTGGACCGCGTCGGTGGCGATCATCGCCCAGCTCGTCGCCACGAGAGAGACGGTCGCGCTCGCCGCGAGCCGGAACCCATCCGGCGAGAACGCCGGCGGGGTCGCGGTAAGGGTCGCGCCGGCCGCGATCAGCCACCACGCCGCGAGTCCGGCCACGCCGCCGATGAGGTGGCTCCCGACGATCCGGGCGGCCCGACCGCCCTCGCTCCGTCGGTCGAACGCGATCAGGAAGGCCGACGGCCCGAGGCTCGGGAAGACGAACGGTTGGCCGGTCGCCCACGCGATCGCGCCGAGGACGGTGAAGAGGAGTCCGGCGTACAGACTGGTTCCGACGCGGCGTCGCATCGCCTACCGTTCGGAGACGATTGCACAAAGCGCCGGCGGTTCGGCCGCGGAGCCGCGCTGACGACCGCGCCGGTAATCGCGCCGACGCCGACCGCGGGCCCGCGCTATCGATCGCGATACGCGAACCCGAACGCCTAATTACGCCCGCGCCGCCCGTGGTGACATGTTCGCGACGCTGCCGGACGCCCTCCGCCTGCTCGTCGTCCCCGTCTTCGCGTGGGCGGCCCTGCGAGACGTTCGGACTCGACGCCTCCCGAATCGGCTGTGGCCGCCGCTGTACGCGTTCGGGGCGCTGCTGCTCATCTGGGAGACCGCGGCCATGTGGCCCCTCGCGGGACTCGCGGGGACGTGGTTCGGGGTACGGGTCGCGATCAGCCTGCTGTTCGTCGCCCCGCTGGGCTACGCGTTCTGGTACCTCGGCGCGTTCGGCGGCGCCGACGCGAAGGCGCTGATCGCGATCGCGATCCTCTTTCCCACCGTTCCGGGGTACGCCGTGGCCGGACTGTCCCTCCCGCTCGTCGATACCCAGATCGGCGTGTTCTCACTGACGGCGCTCACGAACACGGTCCTGATCGCGCTCGCGTACCCGATCGGGCTCGCCGGGCTCAACCTCCTCCGCGGGGAGCGCTCGCCGACGATGTTCCTCGCGCGGCCGGTGGCGACAGACTCGCTGCCGGACCGTCACGGGCGCCTGTTCGAGGACGACGCGGGGACGACCCGGAACGGCCTCGACCTGGACGCGCTCCGGATGTACCTGCGCTGGCGCGGGGCGACGCTCGCGGAGCTGCGCGAGGACCCGGACCGCCTCCGCGACCCCGACAGCGTCGGCGAGACGCACGACCCGACCGACGGCGGCACGCACGTCGGACCGCGGACGGACGGGGGAACCGTGACCGAAGCCGACGGCGACTCGCGCGCGGCCGACCCCTGGGCCGCCGAGCGCTTCCTCGACGAAATCGATCACGGCGCGTACGGTGCCGACGCCGAGACGCTCCGCGGCGGGCTGTCGGTCGTCGCCCGGAAGGACCGCGTGCTGGTGTCGCCGGGGATGCCGTTCGTCGTCCCGATGGCGCTCGGGCTTGTCGTCTCGCTGACCTTCGGCGACGCGCTGTTCGCGGCGCTCGGCGCGGTCGGGCTTGTTTAAGTGGCTTTGTCGAAATCATTAGCGATCGACACATTCCGATCCCGTTCCGGTTAAAACAGGATACCACATTTCGCGACGATCGATAACCCATCTGGAATCCATCATAAATTCGGAGAAAAACGTGCACAGGATGTAACTAGCACGAAATCACGTATGCTTCTACATCCCAACCCGACTGAGAAATGAGCAGGATTGTATTATAGTCAATAAGAATAAATTTATTAACTAGTAAATATCTACACTATACGATGCCGGCTAAAGAAGCGGGTAGTCTAGTACTCAGATACGCAATGAAGTACGGTATTTATAAATTTATTGGCCCTTACTTAAAAATAAACAAGATAAGTTTCACACCAATTCGGCGAAAAAGTGATGACCATGACGAGGCTGGGGCTATACTATATGAAGCAGAGGTTGAAAATGTTGGTTCGAAAACTGCGACTAATTGTCGGCCATATCTGGAAGCCGACATTTTCAAAGAGTTCGATCCGGAGGATGAAAGCACACTTGTAGAAGAATACGAAGATATAACCAATACGGAGGAGAATATTCAATCAGTAAAGTTCTCTTTCGAAAATAATGTATTTTGGAGTGATGGGATCGGCCCTAGGGAGCTAATAAAGGAAGAGATCGATACTGTCTGCAAACGGAATATCTCTCCAGGTGAAAAAGCGAATTTTGCTTTTGCAGTGTTAATTGCAGGTCATGGTTTTCGCTTCTTGGGGCCAGGTGGGTACAATTCCCCCAATATCCCAGATATAAAAATCAACAATAAAGCTTGGACTCCAGCTCATGAAGGTAATAATGAGAGCTTAGGACTAATTATACCACTAGATGTGCTTAAAGAAGTACTAGTTCAAAATGCATCAATATACGTTGTCTGTGAAGAGATACCACGGATTTCGGAAGAATTTGATCTAATATTCGACGAAGATGATAAATTCAATATCAATATTAGATCATAAATTATAGAGTTCATTATCGCGTAACGTGTTAAATGCGGATTGTGTTATATTTTATACCAGTAGTGACATTATCACCACCGAGTAGCTTCCTCACCGAATAGTTCGCAATCATCAGTGAACAGCTGCTTCGTACCCTCTGTCTGTCGAATACACGATCTTAACAAAGCAAGTTAAGAAGGACACGCTCTGCCCGAGACCACCGGCGCGGAGTCAGCTCCCGGCGCGGAGGTCGCCGACGGTGAGCACTCGGGTTCCCACGGGACGCTTGACGAACTCGCCGACCTCGCGGCCGAGCAGTTCGCTGACCCCGCGCTGGGCGGCGACGTCGAGCAGGCGCTGGTCGATCAGGCCGTCGACGACGACGGTGTGCGGTGCGGTCTCGGCGCTCTCGACCGCGCCGAAGGCGTTCCCGGCGTCGACCTCCGCGAGGACGCCGCGGTCGTCGCCGAGCAGCCGAGCGCGGTCGCTGCCGGCGTCGACGACCTCCTGCACGTGTTCTTCGATCGAACGCGGCTCGTCGTCGAGGGGGGCGTCGTCGCCCTCTTCACCCTCCTCCGCGCTCTCGGCGGTCGTCTCGTCGACCGGGCCCGAATCGGCCATTCCCGCACCGTCGGAGTCGAGAGCGGCGGCGTCGGGATCGCCGTCACCCTCCGCCGCCTCCTCGTCGGTTCCGTCGCCATCAATCGTCTCGTCGGTTTCGTCGCCGTCAGTCGTTTTGTCGGTTTCGTCGCCGTCAGTCGTTTTGTCGGTTTCGTCGCCGTCAGTCGTTTTGTCGGTTTCGTCGCCGTCAGTCGTTTCGTCGGTTCCGTCGCCGTCAGCCGTCTCGTCGGTTCCGTCGCCGTCGGAAGCCTCATCGACCTCCTCCGCGCCGGTGGTCTCGGGCGCCGGCGCGTCCTCGACCGCGTCTACGAGTCCGGCGTCCGCTGCGTCTCGATCCTCACCGGCGGCGTCGGAGTCGTCGCTCGGCCCGTCGGTCTCGGTCGCGTTTCCACCTTCGCTTCCGGCCGCGTGCTCAGATTCGCTCTCGGTGGAGGGCTTGGACGGCTCGTCGGAGAGATCGGTGCCCTCGCCTTCGAGTGGGGAGCCCCCCGAGTCGTCCGCGGCGGCTTCGCGGAGGTTCGGCTCGTCCGCGAGGCTGCTGTACGGCACCTTTCCGCGGAGCGCCTCGAAGACGGCGTTGCGGTCGAGGTCCTCGACCGACTCGCCGGGCGGCGCGAACGCGACGTAGTCCACGTCGCCCACCTGCGCGAGCTCGCGGAGGATGAGCTCGCCGCCGCGGTCGCCGTCGAGGAACGCGGTGACCGTGCGGTCGGCGGTGAGGTCGGCGACCGCGTCGGGGACGTTCGTCCCCTCGACGGCGACCGCGTTCTTGATGCCGCAGTCGAGCAGCGTCAGTACGTCAGCGCGCCCCTCGACGACGATGACGGCGTCGGAGTCGCCGACGCGGGGACCGGCGGGAAGCCCCTCGTAGTCGACGATCCCCTCGACGCGGGCGGCCTCGCGGACCTCTTCGAGGATGTCGTCGCTCCTGAGGCTCGTCTCCTCGAAGCCGCCGGCGACGAGCTCTTTGGCGCGCTCGACGACCTCGCGGCGCTTCGCCGCCCGCACGTCCTCGATGCTCGTCACCTCCACCGAGGCGTGACAGGGGCCGATGCGGTCGATCGTCTCCAGCGCGGCGGCGAGGATCGCGGTCTCGACCTTGTCGAGGCTCGACGCGACCGTGACCTCGCCGAACGACTGGCCGTTCTCGGACTCGACGGCGACGTCGATCCGACCGACCCGCGAGGACTCCTGGAGGTCCCGCAGGTCCAGTTCGTCGCCGAGGAGTCCCTCGGTCTGGCCGAACACCGCGCCGACGACGTCGCTTCGCTCGACGACGCCGTCGGCCGCGATGGTGGCGTGAATGAGGTATTTTTCGGTGTCTTTCATGATGGGTGAATGGTGATGATCGGACGGAGCCGACCGCCCGTGCGTCGTTTTGTCCCTCGTCGAAAATAGTTATCGCACGCGCCTGCGTCGTCGATGTTTGAAGAGAATTTATCTTCGATACCACCCACCGAATCAGACCGACAATATTTAGTCAGAGAATTCTAACATCGTTCCACATGAGTCGATCGCAGAGAGATCTCGTGTGGATACCGACGTTCGCGGTCCTCGTGGCCTTCGCGGTGCCGTGGCCGCTGTGGGGGGTCGATCGGGTCGTCGCCGGGCTGCCGGTGTGGATCTGGTGGCACGTGGCGTGGCTCGGACTGTGCGCCGTCCTGTTCTCGCGGTTCGTTCGGAGCGGCGCGTGGGAGCGCGGGATGGGCCGCCGACCGGAGTCGGAACCCGAATCGGCGCTCGGAGGTGACCGCCCGTGACGCTCGGGCTGTCGCTCGGGATCGTCGTCGGCTACCTCCTGTTCGCGCTCGCGATCGGCCTCGTCGCCTACCGCGTCTCCGAGGCGACCGCCGAGGACTACTACCTCGCGAACCGCTCGATCGGGACGGTGGTGCTGCTGTTCACCACGTTCGCCACCCTGCTCTCGGCGTTCACCTTCTTCGGCGGTCCGAACCTCGCGTTCGCCGCCGGCCCCGAGTGGCTGATCGTGATGGGAACGATCGACGGGGTGTTGTTCGCGGTGCTGTGGTACGCGATCGGCTACAAGCAGTGGCTGATCGGGAACCGGAACGGGTACGTCACGCTCGGGGAGATGCTCGGCGACCGGTTCGGATCCGTGGGGTTGCGCGCGCTCGTCGCCGGTGTGAGCCTCCTCTGGCTGTTCCCGTACGTCATGCTCCAGCAGATGGGTGCGGGCGAGGCGCTCGTGGGGCTCACCGGCGGCGCCGTCCCCTACTGGGGCGGCGCGGCGCTGGTCACCGCGTTCATGATCCTCTACGTCGTCCTCGCCGGGATGCGGGGCGTCGCGTGGACCGACACCGTACAGGGGCTGTTCATGCTCTCGGTCGTGTGGATCGCTGCCGCGTGGGTGCTCTCGGCGGTCGGCGGCGTCGGCGCCGCCACCGGCGCCATGCTCGACGCCCGCCCCGACTTCGGGAGCTTCGGCGGCGGCACCTACTCTGTCGGCTTCATCGTCTCCACCGCGATCACCATCGCGTTCGGCGTGACGATGTTCCCGCAGATCAACCAGCGCTTCTTCGTCGCGAGGTCGGGCGAGACGCTGAAGCGGTCGTTCGTTCTGTGGCCTGTCCTCGTCCTCCTCCTGTTTCTCCCCGCGTTCATGCTCGGCGCGTGGGCGGTCGGGATGCCGGTCGACGTGCCCGAGGGCGCGAACGTGCTCCCCGTCGTCCTGAACGAGTACACGCCGGCGTGGTTCGCGGCGCTCGTGGTCGCGGGCGCGATGGCCGCGATGATGTCCTCCTCGGACTCGATGCTGCTCTCCGGGTCGTCGTACTTCACCCGCGACGTGTACCGACCCGTGGTCAACGCCGACGCCTCAGAGCGCCGCGAGGCCTGGATCGCTCGGATCGGCGTCGCCGTCTTCGCGCTCCTCGCGTTCGTCGCGAGCCTCTTCCGGCCCGGGACGCTGATCGAGGTCGGCGACACCGCCTTCTCCGGGTTCGCGCTGCTCGCGCTCCCGGTGATCTGCGCGCTCTACTGGGACCGGACGACTCGTTCCGGCATGATCGCCGGCGTGCTCGTTCCGCAGGTCGCGTACCTCGCGGTGGTGCTGTCGGCGGTCGTCGCCGCCGTGCCGACGCTGCCCCGCACCGTCGCCGGCGGCTGGGACGTGGCGCTCGGGCTGATGGTCTTCTCCGCGCTCCTGACGGTCGGCGTCTCGCTCGTCACCGCGCCGACCGCCGACAGCGACGCCTCTCGGTTCGCGGTCGCCGGCGACTGAGAAAGGCGGGCGTCGGCGGTGCGGTCGCTCACGTCGCGTCCTAAAAATCGTCTCGGACGGGACTCAGTCGTCGAGCTCTTCGGTGACCGAGTCGGGCGGGGCTTCGACGCCGCTCGGACCCGCGTCGCGTCCGGAGTCGCTCGCTCCCGGGCCCTCCGGAAGCGTGTCGAACTCGGGGTCGAACAGCCGGAGCGCGGTGCGGATCGTCTCCCAGTCGTCCTCGCCGGCCGCGTCGCGAAGCGACCGGGTAGGGGCGGCGAGCAGCTGGCCGACCAACGCGTCCGCCAAGTCCTCGACGGTCTCGCGCTGCTCGGCGGTCAGCCCTCCCTGCGCTTCGAGCTTCGAGACGGCGCGGTCGACCTCGCGGGCCTTCACGCGGTCGGCGCCGGCGTACATCGCCGAGATGGCGTCGTCGGCGCGCTTGCGCTTGTACGCCTCCAGAATGCGATCGAGCTCCTCGTCGATGATCGACTCGACCTCCCGCGCCTCGGCCTCGCGGCTCTCGCGGGTCCGGCGGGTCACGTCCTCCAGCGCGTCGATGTCGTACAGCGTGACTCCGTCGCGGTCGGCGAGCGCCGGGTCCACGTCCCGCGGCTGCGCGATGTCGATACAGACGAGCCGGTCGACGCCCGCCAGATGTTTCGACCGGATCACCGGGTCCGGGCTGCCGGTCGCCGCGATCACGAGGTCGGCGTCCGGGACCACCGTCGAGAGGTCGGCGAGCGGCACCGCCTCCGCGGGGGTGTCGACCTCCTCCGCGACGAACGCCGCGTTCGGCACCGTCCGGTTCGCCACGACGATCTCCGAGACGGCGGTGTCGTCCAGCGTCCGGGCCGCGAGCGTCCCCATCTCGCCGGCGCCGATCACGACCGCGGAGCCGTCGGTGAGGTCGATCTCGCCGGCGGCCAACCGCACCGCGGCCGAGCCGAGCGAGACGACGCCCTCGTTGATCGACGTCTCGTTGCGCGCGCGCTCGCCGACGTGGAGCGCCTTCGTCACCCCGTCTTTCAGCACGGGACCGATTCCCCCCGCGGACTTCGACTCCTCGTACGCCTCGCGGAGCTGTCCGATGATCTGGTCCTCGCCGAGCACGAGCGATTCGAGCCCGGAGGCGACCCGCATCAGGTGCTCTAAGCTCTCCTCGTGGTCGAGCCGACGGACCGCACCGCCGCGGACCTCGGGGGCGAACGACTCAAGCGCGACCGAGCCGTCGACGGTCCGATCGGTGACGACGTACGCCTCGGAGCGGTTGCAGGTCTGGAGCGCGAACGCCTCCTCGACCCCGTCGCGCGCGAGCAGGTCCGAGACGGTGGCGCGGACGCCGTCGCCGCCCGCGGCCTCGATCTCGTCGACCGTCGCGCGGGAGTGGGCGACGCTCACGCCCGTGATAGCGCCCGTCTCCTTCATCTGGTGAGTACCTCCTCGATCACGGAATCTGCCTCTTGTCGACCGTAGGAATCCCCCTTTTGTAAACCCTTCCAAACCCCCTCGGATCGCACGACGCGCCGGATCGCTTCCCGGCGTTTCTCGGGGGCGACCCCCCGGTCTTTGAGCTCCGCGCGGAGCGTCCCCGACAGCTCAGCCATCGCGCCGGCACCGTCGATCTCCGCCTCGATCCGCTCGCGGAGCGCCTTCGCGAGCGCCGGGCTCGCTCCCCCCGTCGAGAGCGCCACCCTGACCGGGTCGTCCTCGACCGTCGCCGGAACGACGACGCTCCGCGCTCCCCGACCGCCCGAGCGGTCCGCGGCCGACACGTCGGTCCGGTTCACGAGGACGCCGGCGTCGAGCGCGCCTGCCTCGGCCGCCGCGTTGACCGCCGCGTCGTCCGTGGCGGCGACGACGAGCGCTGGGTCGACGCGGTCGATCCAGCCGCGCACGGCGTCGGGGTCCGGCGCGGCGCGGACGAGTTCCACCGACCCGGCGTCTCCCTCGGCGGCGCCCCCTTCGGCGAGGTCGCCCAGCCGGTCGTCGAACGCGGGGCTCACGACGACGACCCGGGCCTCGTCGGCGAACCGGGACGCCTTCCGCGACCCGACGGCGCCGCCGCCGAACACCAGCACCGCCTCGCCGTCGAAGTCGTGATACAGCGGGATCACGCGTGCCACCGTGATGTTTCGGTCCGGCGGGTCACGCGGTGTTGCTGTCGGCCCGGTCGGCGATGCGGATTCCCGTCTTCTTCAGGATCCGGGTCGAGAACAGCGTGTCCCAATCGCTCTCTCCCACCTCCCAGTGCTCGTCCATCAGCTCCCTGACCTCCGCGATCCGGCGCTCGCTTTCGGTCTCCGTCCGCCCGTGCGTCATCGCGAAGAAGTTGTACTCCCAGACGCCCGCGTGCCGGGGGCGCTGGTAGCAGTGGGTGACGAAGTCGAGCCCCGCGACTGCCGGCCCGACCTCGTCGAGCGCCTCCTCGGGCACGTCCCAGACGGTCATCCCGTTCTCGGTGTACCCGAGCGCGTAGTGATTGGGGATGACGCCGACGCGGCGCACCTTCCCCTCCGCGTCGAACCGCTTTATCGTCTCGATCACCCACTCTGTGTCGGCGCCGATCGCGGCCGCCACGTCGGCGTACGGCGTCTCCGTGATCGGGAGCCCGCCCTGTATCTCGACGACGAGGTCGCGCTCGTCGGGGGTGAGCGTCGACCGATCGCTGGCCGAGACCGCGGGACCCAGATCAGAGCGGTCCACGTCGCCGTCCGGAACGGGACCGTCGACGAGGAACTTCGCGCCGACGTGGAACTCGCGCACCTTCGGGAGGTTGTACGTCTCCTGGCCGGTCGCGGCCTCGATCTCCGCGAGCACCTCGTCGATCCGATCGGCGCCGTCCTTGTCGGGATCAGGGTGGTCGGCGACGCTCACCACGAACCACATGTTGAGGTGCGGGTGCTCGCGCTCGTAGTTGTGCGCGACCGCGGTGAACTCGTTGACCGTCTCCGCGATCTCGTCGTATCGGTCCTCGGGCGCGTGCATCGCGACGAGCGACGCCGCCCCGCCGATCTCCTCGGCGTTGACGAGCGCCCCGAACCGCGAGAGGATCCCCTCTTCGTCGAGCTCGCGCACGCGCTCGCACAGCTCCCGGCCGGTCACGTCGATCCCGTGCTCGCGGAGCGCGTCCGCGGCCGGTTCGAAGGGGCGCTCGGTCACTGGGAACCCGCCCTGGAAGGCGTTGATGATCCCGCGGTCGAGCGCCGTCAGGTCCGCGTCGACCTCTTGCATACGCCGTGATCGGGTCCGCGCGAGAATAAGCGATCCGACCGGCGCGTCGCTGAGGAAGCGATCAGGGTCAGGGGGACTCGTCCGGACTCAGCCGTCGAGGTCGCGAGCGATGTCTGACAGCGACGACCGAGGGCCGCGAGTCGCCTCGTACACCGTCCGCTCGCCGGGGATCCGGAGGCCGTACTGCTCGCCGGGAACGACGACGTCGAGGACGACGGCGTCGCCCGGCTCTCGGCCGTTCTCGTCGAGCCACTCGGCGAGGCGGTTCGCCCCGTCACCGGGCTCGCGCGCGAGCCGCCGGTTGTCGAACGCGCCGCGGACGAGCAGCCCCCGGCTGTCGCTCCGCACCGGCGCGTGGTACTCCTCGCGGTCGATGGCGACGCGGATCACGTCGCCCGCGGCGAGCGACAGCGACTCGCAGGTCCCGGACTCGACGCGCCCGTCGAGCTCGTCGTCGTCCGGGATCCGGACGCAGGGGCGGCGAGTGCCGCCGCTCCGGGCGAGCGAGACGCGAACCGAAGCGACGCCCTCGTCGTCGGAGGGAACGCGGGGCATCGAAAACGGAGTTACTCCTCGTCGGCGTCGCCGTCGTCCTCGCCGAGCGCGGCGGCGACGTCGTCGCCCTCGACGACCGAGACGTTGATCTGGGCCACGTCGTCGTCGATCTCGCGGCCGCGGACGGTGATGCGCTTGCGCTCGCCCTCGCGGGACGGGTCGAATCCGACGCCGCCCTCTAACAGGAGCTCCTTCAGGCGAGTGCCGGAGACGTCCTCGCGCATCGGGCGCCCGGTCTCGTCGGAGCCGCCGGTGATCTCGACCGTGTGCTCGGAGAGCCCGACGGCGTCGCCGCCGATCTCGTCGCCGATCTCGCGACCGAGGAACCGGTTGGCGTCCTGTCCGTCGACCTCTCGCTGGAACGTCTCGCCGGTGTTGGGGTCGGCGATGACGACTTTGAATTCGGCCATGGGCGAACCGAGACCCCCGCGAATAAAAAGTACGTCGAAAGCGCGATCCGTGCCCGATCCCCCTCGATCCGATCGGAATCTCCCCGCGTCCCGCCCTACGGACGCCGACCCTCGGTCAGCTGTCGCGATCGACCGAGGCGACCTGCGGATCTCCCTCGCCCCACGCCCCGTCGACGAACGCCTTTTCCAGGGCCCGTGCGACGGTTTTCGGCTCTCCGGGACCGCCCGCCTCCGCGACGCTCCCGACCGACTCCGGATCGAACGGTACGCCGAGCGCGTCGTACACCGCCGCGGTGACTTCGGCGACGGCTCGCGCGTCGGCCCGTGTGACGACAACACACCCCGCCACGAGCGCGGCGTCCCCCCGAACCCGCTGGGCGACCCCGGCAACCTTGCCGCCGCCAGCCACGCGGACCGAGTGGTCGCCCGGACAGAAGGAGTCGGGAGATTCGCCGCGCGACACGTCCGCCCCGAGGCTCCGCAACGCTCCGAGGACCGTCTCGGTCGCGCGGTCGTACCGCTCCCCGACCGATCCGAGATTGCGGTCGTCGCCGAGCGGCACCGCGTGCGCGAACGCGAGCGTGTCGCCCGGATAGGCGACGGCTCGCCCGCCCACGTCGCGTTCGATCGGTTCGAACCCCCGCTCTGCGGCGATCCGCTTCGCACAGTCGAAACCGGGCTCGCGGGCGTCGCGGCGGCCGAAGGCGACCTGCCGGGGCGGCGTCCACACCCGAACCCCCGGCGTTCCGTCGCTCGCACCCGCGAGCAGCGCCGCCGTGTGCTCTCGGTCCGCCACGGGGCGAGGGTCGCGACCTCTGAGCACGCGCATACCTACCGAGAGGCGGCGGCCAGACAAGCCGCTTGCGACGCGCGGCAGACGCGCGTCGTCCGCCTTCGGGGGTTGCCGCGAGCGCGTGACACAAAGGTTTTGCCGACCCTCTGACTGTGTCAGGTAACGATGAGCGAGCTCGGCGCGCTGCCGGTGCAGGCGTACCTCGCAGCCTGCCTGCTCGCCGGGCTCATCGGACTGGGGCTCGGGTACGTCGCGTGGGGTGACCGCGACGAGCCGGGCGGCACCGAGGTCGCGCTCTATCTGCTCTGTGGCGGCGCAATCTCGCTTCTCTACGCCGTCAGGGTGGCGAGTGGGAGCGAGCTGGCGATGGTCGTCGCGCTCAACCTCTCGACGCCGCTCGTCGCCGCGGTCCCCGGCGTCTGGATGGCGTTCGTGCTGGCGTTCTCGGGCCACGATCGGTGGCGAACGGAGAACCGGACCGTCGCGCTCGCGGCGCCGGCGTTCGTCTGGGTGTTGACCGCCTGGTCGAGCGGGACCCACGGTCTCTCGCGCCGCTCGCTGACGGCCGTCGTCGAGGGACCGTTCACGCTGCTCTCGTTCGGGATCGGGATCGTGGACGCCGCGTTCGTGCTGTACGCCTACGGGCTGTGTATCGCCGGCGTTCTCGTCGTCGTCGATCTGTACCGCCGGACCGGGAACCGCTACCGGCTCCAGACGTTCGTGATCCTGCTCGGGACGCTGTTCCCGTTTCTGGGCGGGATCGTCACCGTCGTCGACATCGGGAGCTACGCGAACCTCGCGTGGTTCCCGACGGGGCTCGTGATCCACGGCGTGTTCCTGTACGGGACCGTCTTCTGGCTCGGGACGCTCGACGCCTCCGTCGTCGCCCGCGACACGGCGGTCGAGGTGATGCAGGACCCCGTGATCGTCGCCGGCTCCGACGGCCGGATACGGGATCTCAACCCGGCGGCAGAGGAGCTCCTCCCGCCGGACGCGGTCGGATCGTCCCTGTCGGACGTGTTCCCGCGCTTGGAGGTCGGCGTGCAACACCCGATCTCGATCGGGGGAAGGCAGTTCGACATCCAGGAGGACCCGATCACGGACCCCCGAGGGACCGACCGCGGACACGTGTTCCTGCTCCGTGACGTGACCGAACGCGAGCGCCGACAGACCGAGCTGGAGCGCCGCGAGGCAGAGCTGGAGCGACAGAACGAGCGCTTGGAGGACTTCGCCGGCGTCGTCTCCCACGACCTCCGAAATCCGCTGGCGGCGGCCACCGCGGCGGTGGAGCTCGCTCGCCATGACGACGGGGGCAACGAGGACGCGCTCGACCGCGCCGCGAACGCCCACGATCGGATGGACGACCTGATCGAGGGGCTGCTGTCGCTGGCGACCGCCGGGAAGTCGGTCGACGAGGTCGATCGCGTCTCGCTCGACGGGACCGCCAGACGGGTCTGGTCGCGGCTCGAGACCGCCGACGCGACGCTGTCGATCGACGGCCCGGACGGGCCGGCGCTCGCCGACGGGAACCGGCTCGAACAGCTCCTCTCGAACCTGTTCCGCAACGCGATCGAACACGCCGGCGACGACGTGGCGGTACGGGTCGAGATCGAGCGCCGAGAGGGCGGGATCGCGCTCGCGGTCGCCGACGACGGCCCCGGCGTCCCGCCGGACCAGCGCTCGGAGGTGACCGAACGCGGCGTCTCCCTCGGCGGCGGGACCGGGCTCGGACTCGCCATCGTCGGCGACATCTCCGAGGCCCACGGCTGGGAGCTCTCCGTCGAGGAGTCGGAGACCGGCGGCGCGCGCTTCGTTATCTCGGGGATCGAGCCCGCCGACGACTGACCCGAATCGCGCACGGCCGGGCCTCGGGTTCCGCGATGGCCGGCTTCGACGCCCACTTGCCCGTCGGGCTCCACGTGACGATCCGATGGCCGTCACGCTCCCGTCCGCGGTGCTCGACCGCTATCGGCGCTTCTCGCGCTTCAACTCCCCGTACCCTGCGCACGACGACGGGTGCGCAATCGACCTCTACCCGGACGGCGAGACGGGAGTCTCGCCGGTCGCCGGCGTCGTTCGCGAGACGCGGACCGTCGGCTGTCCGGACCGCCCGTACGCCGCCGACGAGGACCACCTGATCGTCGTCGAACTCGGCGACGACTGGTGCCGACGGGCGGGCGCGGCGCTCGGAACGCTCGCGCGGATCCTTCACGTGGTCCCGGAGGTATCGCCGGGCGATCGCGTCGCAGTCGGTGATCCGCTCGGCCCGCTGACGCGATCCGGTTTCTTCGGGCGGTGGGTCGACGACCACGTTCACCTCGGGTTCAGACCACCGAGCACGAACGCGGTCCGTGCGAGCGGGTCGATCGCGGTCGACGTCGACGTGCCGGTCGAACCGGTACGGTGGGACGGGACCGGTACGGTCGTCGAGCGCGGCCCGACGCACGTCGTCCTCGCCGCGCCGACGCACCCGGATCCCGGTCGACGGTTCGCGGCGCTCGCAAGCGACGACGGGGTCCCCCTCGACGGCGGGCTGGCGCACTACGCGGGCGGCGGCGCGTTCGACGCGCTCGCTGACGGCACGCCGGTGTCGCTGTGGGGCACCCGCGTCGGCGTCGCGCGGGGACGCGGCCTCGCGTGGGAGCCGGTCGACGTGCTCGCGAACGGCGAGCGGGCGGTAGGGCTGTCGCTGTTCGCGGCCAGAGACGGTGAGTTCGGGGCGAAGCTCGTCTGTCCGGATAGGCGGTTCGAACTCGGCGAGACCGTGTCGCTCGCGCTCGCGCCGAGCGACGATCCGATCCGGCTCGGCGTCGGGTGATCGGGCTCCCGGCCGCTGGCGGGAAGAGTGGCGAACAGCCGGCACGAACGCTCCGCCGCGGCGGTGTGCCAGGCTCCCGCCTCGGCTGCCGCGGGGTGACGCGTCAGGTCACGGGACGGATGGCGCGGGATCGCGGATAAGGCGTCGGCAGGAGTGGTCTCGTCGCGATCGCCTCGTCGCCAACCTCTCAACCGTTGTTGCGAGTTTCGGGGGCTACAAGCGGGGGGACGCCGACGGAGGGGTATGGACCGAAGCGAAGTCGAGGCGATGAAGCCGTTGTCGACAGAGGCGGTCGACCTCGTCGAGCGGCGGATCGAGGAGGAGCACGGCTACCTCTCGTGGCTGAACACGTCGGTCGATCTCGTCGAGCGCGGCCGGGTCGTCCTCTCGATCCCGTTCGACGACAAACTGACGAACAGCGACGGCGGCACGATCCACGGGGGCGTGGCCGCGACGCTCGTCGACACCGCGGGCGGGATCGCCCAGCGCACCGCCTTCGAGGACCCCCTCTCGGGCGATGTCGCGACGGTGAACCTCAACGCGAACTACCTCCGGCCCGCGACCGGCGACCTCCGGGCGGAGGCGACGGTCGTCAGGTCCGGCGGCTCGATCGGCGTCAGCGACATGACTGTCACCAGTTCGACGAACGGCGACGCCGACGAGGTCGTCGTCGGTCAGGGATCGTTTCGGCTGTTCCGCGAGTAGCCCGCCAGATCGTCGATGAGATCGGCGAGACCGTCGATATCGCCGCCTGCGGCGGCATCGAGGTCTTCTAACGCGTCCGCGAGCTCCGCGACCGCGTCCCGCTCGACGCGGTCGGGCGCGGCGCGGACGACGACGGATTGCTCGCCGAGCGAGACGAAGCCGCAGCCGAGCCGATCCGCCGTCTCGCGGAGGCCGAGCCCGGCGTCGGCGTCGCCGGCGATCACCTTCCTGACGGGGCTCTCGAACGCGCGAACCGTCAGCTCGTAGCCGTCGATCCGGCCGGCGAGGTCGCCGCGCGACGCGTCGCGGTCGGCCGCGAGGTCGCCGAGCGCGTCGTCGAGGCTCCGACGGAGCCCCGCGTCGCTCGGCCGGTTGACGAACCGCAGGTCGCCGTCGACGAGGTCGCCGAGCCCCGTCACGCCGTCGGGGTTCCCCTCGGGGACGACCAGCCCCCACTCCCGGGTCCACCCGCCGAGGTCGACGGCGTCGACCTCGCGGTCGCTGGGTCCCGCGACGACCGCCACGTCGGGCACGCCGTCGCGGAGCCGGCGGAGCCCCTCTCGGGAGCCGACCGGGAGGTATCGGGGGTTCTCCAGGCGATCGAGCAGTCGGTTGAGCGCCGGGTCGTCCTCGCCGACGCCGAGCAGCGTCGGGGGGCGCACGTCGGGGGAGAACAGCTGAACCGAGACGCGCTCGCCCCGATCGAGGTACTCGGTGTCCGGGTCGACCGCGACGACGCCGTCGGCCTCGACGAGGCTCGTCGTCGCGCCCGACCCCTTGTCGACCGGGTAGACCAGCGGGAGATCGCCGTCGTTCAGATCGAGTAACCCGACCGGCATCAGCCGCATTCGGCCCTCACCGTAGCGCTCCCCGACGGCCATCCGCCCCTCGACGGTCGCCGTCGCGGGCTCCGGCTGGCCGGCGGCCTCGCGGATCGCGGGCGCGACGAACGTCCGGAAGATCGTGAGCGCGGAGACGGGGTAGCCGGGGAGGCCGACGTACGCCGAGCCCCCCGGCGACGCGTCCTCGTCTTCGCGCCGATCGAGCCGCCCGATCAGCATCGGCTTTCCGGGCTTGACCGCGACGCCGTGGAGCAGGAGGTCGCCGCGCTCCTCGATCACGCGGTAGATCACGTCGACCGCGCTCGCCGAGGTCGACCCCGACGAGCACACGAGGTCGCACTCGTCGGCGGCTCGGCGGAGGAGCCGCTCCATCTCGTCGTAGTCGTCGCCGGCGTGCGGGTAGAGGACGGGCTCGCCGCCCGCCTCCTCGACGCCGGCCGCGATCGTCGTCGAGTTCACGTCGTAGATCTCGCCGCGCGAGGGGTCCAGCTCGTCGCCGGGGCGCACCAGCTCGTCGCCGGTCGACACGATCCCGACCCGGGGTCTCCCCCTGACCGGCACCTCGTCGACGCCGAGCGCCGACAGCAACCCGATCTCTCTGGGCGTCAGTCGCGTTCCGGGACCGAGCGCGCGCGCGCCAGCGGCGATGTCCGCGCCGGCGCTCATCACGTGGTCGCCCGGCGCGACCGCGGTCCGGACCGCGATCCGGTCTGGTTCGCTTCTCTCGTCGTCCGGGTCCCCGTCGTCCGGCCCCCCGCCGACCTCGTCCGTCCGCTCGACCATCACCACGGCGTCGGCGCCGTCGGGCATCACGGCGCCGGTGGAGATCTCGGCGCAGGTCCCGGGCTCGACGGTCACGTCCGGCGCCGCGCCCGCGTGGACCGCCCCGACGAGGTCGAGTTCGGCCGGGTCGACCTCGTCGGCGCCGAAGGTGTCGCGGGCGCGGACCGCGTACCCGTCCATCGAGGCGCGGTCGAACCCCGGCACGTCGATGGCGGCGTCGACCCGCTCTGCGAGGACTCGGCCGCGGGCGTCCTCCAGGGGGACCGTCTCCGGCGCCGGAGAGAGGTCGAGCGAGTCGATCGCCTCGCGGGCGGCCTCGGGGGACGCGAGGTCGCGGAACTCCTTGCGGTCGCTCATGGGCTCGCCTCCCACAGCTCCACGTCGACGACCTCGCCCGCGTCGATCCCCTCCCGCGGCTCGGGGACGACGACCCAGCCGTCGGCGAGCGCGACGCTCGACAGGATGCCGGAGCCGCTGGCGCGGGTCGGCGTGGCGGCGGGGAGCGCCGATCCGTCTCCGTCGGCGTCTTCAGTCGTTTCCTCCACCGACACCCGCGCGAACGTCCGCGTCCCGGGCTCGCTCGGCACCTTCCGAGCGAGCCTCGCGCGCCGCGTCGGGAACGGCTCCGCGCTCGTCCCGCCGACGCGCTTCTGGACGGGCCGGAGGAACTGCGCGGCGTTGACGATGCAGGCGACCGGGTAGCCGGGCAGCGAGACGATCGGGGTTCCGTCGGCCGCGCCGAGGCAGACCGGGTGCCCCGGCTTCAGGGCGACGCCGTGGACGAGGACTTCCCCTAGGGAGTCGACGACCTCCGGAAGCAGGTCGCGCTCGCCGACCGACGACCCGCCGGTGGTGACGACGGCGTCGGCGTCGAGGTCGCCCTCGATCGCGGCCGCCAGCGCCTCCTCGTCGTCGGTGACCACGTCTCGGTAGCGGGCCTCCCCGCCCCACCGCTCGACCAGCCGGGAGACGGTCAGCCCGTTCGTCTCGATCACCTCGCCGGGGTCGGGATCGGACTGGACCAGCTCCTCTCCCGTCGGGATCACGGCGACGGTCGGGCGCTCGTAGACGGAGACTGCGTCGAGTCCCACCGACTTCAGGAGCCCGAGGTCTGAGGGCCGGAGAACGTGGCCCGCCTCGAAGAGTCGCTGGCCGTCCGCCACGTCCTCGCCCGCCTCGCCGACGTTCTCGCCCTCGGCGACCGCGTCGAACGCCTCGACCTCGGCGACGCGTCCGTCTCCGCTCCCCACCGGCTCTACCCGCTCGATCATCACGACCGCGTCGGCGCCGTCGGGGACCGCGCTTCCGGTGTGGACGCGTGCGGCCTCGCCGGGTGCGATCGAGTCCGCCTCGGTGCCGACCGCTCGGAGGACGGCCGGCGAGCGGTCGGACGCGCCGAAGGTGTCCTCGGCGCGGACCGCGTACCCGTCCATCGCCGCGCGGTCGTAGTTCGGGACCGGTGCGGGGGCGTCGATCGGCTCGGCGACGACCCGCCCGTCCGCGTCGGCGAGCGGGACCGACTCGGTCCGACCGTGGGGATCGGCCGCGTCGAGCAGCGTCGCCAGCGCGTCCGCGACGCGCGTCCGTCGCTTGAAACCGGCCTCGCGTCTGTCGTGGCTCATGGCCTGTCGTTTCGCGCCCGCGGGCAAAAACCCGTCTCCGGCGGGAATCCCTCTCCGGCGGGAATCCCTCTCCGGCGGGCCGATCGGATCGCCGTCTTCGGGGCGGTCAGGTCACCCACGAGAGGACGCGCGCGGCGCGGTGCGCGCCCTGCGAGACGGCGACCCTGGCGGTCGAGACGATCTCGGCGACGCCGCGGCGCGCGGCGGTCGCGCTCCGGGTCGCGCCGGTCCGCGCGTAGTACCCCGACTTGCGGCCGGCGGCGCCGACGTAGTGTTTCGCCGCCATCCGGATCGGCGCGCGGCGGCCGTCGACCCGCGTGGTCCCGTTCCGGATCGCGTCGAGCACGTCGTCGGCCGTGACCGCGTCGACCGACTCGCGCCCCGGAACCTCGACTTCGGTGAACGCGCGCCCGACGTACTCCAGGTGGTGCGCGTCGCTCGCCGCGATCCCCGGATAGCCGTGCTCGGCGGCGAACCGCCGCGCGCGGCGGTTGCGGTAGCCGGTGAACAGCCACGCGTTGAACACCTCGACCGCGTCGACCTCGGGGACCCCGCCGCCCTCGGCGTCCGAGAGCGCGTTCCCGCCACCGGCGTTCGTGCCGCCGTCGGCGAGTTCGCCCCCCGCCTCGGCGCCCGCGCCGTCGGAACCCGGCACGGGGATGTTCCGCTCGCGGACGCCGTGGCGCGACCGCTGGAAGGGGTGGGGAACGATCGCGACGCCGCCGTGCTCGCGGATCCACGCGATCGTCTCGTCGTAGGGGCGCCGGCGCGGCGGCATGCGCTCGATACCGATCGCGAGCAGATGTCCGTGCGCGGTCGACACCTCGACGCCGGGGATGCCGATCAGCCCGTACTCCTCGGCGATATCCGCCGCGCGCTTCGACTCGCCGATCACGTCGTGATCGGTTATCACCACCGCGTCGAGCCCGATCTCCGCTGCGTGTTCCAAGATGAGTTCCACCGGCTCGTGGCCGTCGTAGCTGTCGTCCGAGTGGACGTGGGGGTCGATGCTGACGGTGACGCGGGACACGGCTGGGGTAACGCCGGCAGACACATAAACGCGAGCGACTCCCCGTCAGCCGAACGGGCCCCTGATTCGATCGACGGGGGATCGCCCTCCTCGGCGTCCGCCGCCTCCTCTGCCGCTTCTGCTCGCGGAACTCCCGGATCGCGGCGGCCTGATCGTCGGTCTCCTCGCCGGCCGCGGCCTCTCCAGCCGCTCCGGCACCGAAAGACGACGACGCGACCGGTGAGGGCACCGACGCCGGCGCCGACGGGAAGCCGTCGCAGACCGGCCCGCCGGAGGGCGGATAGCCCGGCGCGCCGGACGAAGGGTTAGGTACCCGCGGGCGAACACGGGTGTATGGCCGATCCGACTGACCGCGAGTACGTCGACCGGGCGATCGAACTCGCCGATGAGGCCGTCGAGAGGGGGAACACGCCCTTCGGCGCGCTGCTCGTCCTCGACGGCGAGGTCGTCGCCGAAGACCGCAACGAGACGCTGACCGAGAACGACCTGGCGGCCCATCCGGAACTGACGCTCGCGCGGTGGGCCGGTCGCGAGCTCGACGCCGAGGAGCGCGCCCGTTGCACGATGTACGCCAGCACCGAGCCGTGTCCGATGTGCGCGACCGGTATCCACTACGCCGGGATCGGTCGGGTCGTCTTCGGCGTCGCGGGCGAGACGCTCGACGCGCTCACGGGCGACGTGGTGCCCATCCCCTGCGCCGAGGTGATCCGCCGGGGCGACGGCGACACGGCTGTCGAGGGACCGATCGCCGAGGCGGCCGCGATGGAGCTCCACGAATCGGTGTACGGTGAATCGTAGCGTGAGCGAACGAGGGAGGTCTCGGTGCCCATGACCGGACCGCCCCCGGTCCTCGCGGTCGGCGCCGCGGTGATAGACGAGTGGTACGCCGTCAGCAACCTCCCCGAGCCCGACGGCGGCACGTTCGCGAGCGAGGTGACGACCGCGTTCGGCGGCGTCGGCGCCAACGTCTGCGTCGCGCTCGACCGGCTCGGACGCGACGTGGGGCTCGTGAGCCGCGTCGGCGACGACGAGTACGGCGAGCGGGCGCGCGAGTACCTCGCGGACACCGGCGTCGACGCCTCGCGCGTCTCGGTCGGCGACGACCCCTCGACGCGGTCGGTGATCCTCAGCGACCCCGACGGCGAGCGCGCCATCGTCACCGCGGGCGAGAGCTTCCGCCGGCTCCGGCTGGACGACGCCGACCGAGAGGCGCTCGCAGCGGCCGAGACGGTCTTCCTCACCGGCTACACGCCCGACGCGGTCTCGCGGGCGGTGCTCGATACCGTCGAGTCGGCCGCCGACCCGCCCGCGCTCGTCTTCGACCTCTCCGGCTCGGTCAAGGAACTCGTCGGGAGGGGGACCGAGCCGGAGACGGTCCGCCGGCTGCTCCACGCCGCGGACCTGTTCGTCGCCGACGACGTGGCGGCCGCGGCCTACTTCGGCGGGCCGGACGCGGCGGTGGAACGGGTCGCGGCCGCACAGCGGGCGCGGGGCGGTAGCGAGCCTTCGCTGACCGGCGACGGGTGGCCCCGCGCGGTCCTCACCCACGGCGCGGACGGGATGACGGCCGTCGCCGGCGGCGAAGGCACCGAGTTCGACGCGTTCGACGTCGACGTGATCGACGCGACCGGCGCCGGCGACTCGTTCACCGCGGGGCTGATCGATCGGTGGATCGCCGGGGGCGACGGCGGCGGCTCACGCCGCGAGCGCGCGGGCGTCGCCGACGGCGTCCGGTTCGCGGCCGCGGTCGCCGCGATCAACTGCACGTCCCGGTTCGCGCAGCCGGGGCTCCCGACCCGAGGCGAGGTGGAGGCGTTCCTCGCGGAGCGCGGGTTCTGAGCGAGGTCGTGGGGGGTACCGATCCGTCACCGAACCTCGTCGGCCCGCGCGACGAGCTCCGCCACCCGGTCGGCGTCGACCGGGGCGGTCGTCTCGCCGCCCTCCTTGAGCGCGGTGCCGACGATCGCGCCGTCGGCGACCCCGAGCACGTCGGCGACCGTGTCGGCCCGGACCCCGCTCCCGACGAGGACCGGGGTGTCGAGGCCGTGCGCGTCGCGGTCGTCGACGACCGCTTCCAGCGCCTCCGGGTCCAACGCCTCGCCCGTGCCGCGTCCCGAGGCGATCACGGCGTCCGCGAGCCCGCGCTCCGCGGTGTCGGCGAACGACTCCGCGGAGTGTCCCTCGGCCGAGAGCGGCGCGGAGTGTTTCACGTCCGTGTCGGCGAACACGCCCGCGTCGACGCCGAGCCGGTCTCGGAGGCGGATCGTCTCGTGGGCCTTCCCCTGCACGACTCCCTGGTCCGTGACTCGCGAGCCGGTGTGGACGTTCACGCGGACGTAGTCGGCGTCGACCGCGGCGGCGACCGACAGGGCCGCCTCCGCGTCGTTGCGGAGGACGTTGATCCCGAGCGGGAGGTCGGTCTCGCCAGCGATCTCCGTCGCGGCCCGGGTGACGCTCGCGACGACGTGTTTCGGCGCGTCGTCCGGGTAGAAGGGGGCGTCCCCGAAGTTCTCCACCATGATCCCGTCGACGCCGCCGCGGTCGAGCGCGCGGGCGTCGGCGGCGGCGCGGTCGAGCGCGTCCCGCATCGCGGCCGCGCCGTCGTCCGGCGCCTTCGGCGCTCCCGGAAGGGGAGGGAGGTGTACCATGCCGATCACCGGTGCGTCCGTGCCGAAGGTGGCCTCGAACTCCATGATACCGACCGAAGAGCCCCTCGGCGGATAAGTCTCACCACACGGGAGCCGCCCGCGCCGTGCGGGCGCCGCCGCCTCCCCCACCGTTTACCCGCTCGGGCGCGAACGGGCCTCAGAGAGATGGGTATCGACGTCGACACTTCCGACCCCGTCGACCGCACCGGCGAAGTGACGCTCGTCCTCTCGTTGGGGGCCGCCCGGCGGCTCGCGGAGCCGGAGGCGGCGATGGCGGACGCGCGGGAGTGGAGCCGTCACGTCGGAATCGTCGCCAACGACGCGGACGCGGTCGAGCGGTTCGCCGGCGAGACCGGAATCGAGAACGACTACGCGCTCCGGAGCTGGGACAAGTGGGGGACGCTCGGCGACATCTACGAGGAGACCGACGCTCCGCGGGCGGTGTTCGTCGGCACGTCGACCGCGAACCGGCGCGTCGCGACTCACGTCGGCTTCGAGTACGTGCCGATCGACGAGGCGGCGGAGAAGGCGGGCTGGGCGCTCTCGGAGCCCGACCAGTCGAGCGATTCGGGCGTCGTCGGTCGGCTGTGGCGGGCGGTGCGAGAGCGGTTGGGCTGAGCGGCGCTGTCCGGAGAGAGGGAGAGAGCGGGGGAGAAGGCGGTCCGCTATCGCTCCAGTTCGACGGTCAGATCGGTCGCGATCCACGCGTCCGTGTTCCCTTCCTCGGTGAAGACGGTGCGGTCGGGCGAACAGCGACTCGCCGCGACCGACGGCCGTGCGTCCGACGACTCTTCGACTTCGCGTTCGATCCGGTCCCCGGCTGTCATTACCGATGCGTCAGAGGTGCGGGGGGTTATAGGTTTCGGTCGGCCTAAATTCCCTGGGATCCCCCTCACTTCCGGCGGCGGCGAGACGGGCGGGGGATCGGATCCCCTTAGCCCGTGGCGGCCGTCGACGGAGACGATGCCGGATTCGCTTTTCAGTCCGTTCACGCTGCGCGACACCGAGTTCCGCAACCGCGTGATGTTGTCGCCGATGTGCCAGTACTCCGCGGACGACGGGTTCGCGAACGACTGGCACCGGGTTCACCTCGGCTCGCGCGCCGCCGGCGGAGCAGGGGTCGTGATGACCGAGGCGACCGCGGTCGAACCGCGTGGGCGCATCACGCCTGACTGCCTGGGGATCTGGTCGGACGAGCACGCCGAGGCGATCGAACCGATCGTCGAATTCGTCGGGTCACAGGGCGCGACGCCCGGGATTCAGCTCGCCCACGCCGGCCGGAAGGCCTCGCACCGACCCCCGGCCGAGGGCGGCGATCCGATCCCCACGGACCGCGAGCGCGGCTGGGAGACGGTCTCCGCGACCGACGCGCCGTACCCGGACCCGGGTGCCGGCGAGGACGAACTGGCCGCGACGAGCCGGCTGGACGGCGGGGGGATCGACGAGGTGATCGACGCGTTCGCGGCCGCCGCGGAGCGCTCGCTCGACATCGGGTTCGAGGTCGCGGAGGTCCACGCGGCCCACGGCTACCTGCTCCACCAGTTCCTCTCGCCGGTCACCAACGACCGCGACGACGCGTACGGCGGGAGCTTCGAGAACCGCACCCGCCTCGTCCGCGAGGTCGTCGAGGCCGTCCGCGAGGTCTGGCCCGACGACAAGCCCGTCTTCGTCCGGATCTCCGCGACCGACTGGCTCCCGGACCGCGACTCGTGGGACGTCGACGACTCCGTGCGGCTGGCACCCCTGCTCGCCGAGGCCGGCGCCGACCTGATCGACGTCTCCGGCGGCGGGATCCACCCGGACCAGCGGCTCCCGGGCACCGGGCCGGGGTACCAAGTCCCGTACGCCGAGGCGATCCGCGAGGGGACCGACGTGCCGGTCGCCGCGGTCGGCGGGATCACGGAGCCGACTCACGCCGACGCCCTCGTCCGAAACGGTCGGGCCGACCTCGTCGCGCTCGGCCGCGAGATGCTCCGCCACCCGTACTGGCCGCTGGAGGCCGCCCACGAGCTCGGCGCGGACGCCGACTGGCCGGTGCAGTACCGGCGCGGTCGGTTCGACTGAGACGGGTCGCCGCCCGTGTCATTCCGGCCGAGGCGAGTCCTCCACGAGGACGAGACCCCCCCGCACGCTCCGGGAAGACTTATTCCGCTCCCGCGAACCGACGGGGTATGGAGTACCGAGAGTTCCCCGACGAGCGCGCCGACGAGTTCGACGCGTTCATGCGGTACGCGTTCTCCCCCGCCGAGGGACCGTACGATCCCGAGGAGGCGGACGACCGGGACACCATCGCCGACACACGGGGCCTGTTCGACGGCGGCGACCCGGTCGCGGTCTGCGCGCACCACTACTTCTCGCTGCGGATCCGCGGCGACGACCGCGAGGTCGCCGGGCTCTCCGCGGTCGCGTCTCCCCCGGAACACCGACGGCAGGGGAACATCGGCCGCATGCTCCGGGAGTCGTTGGCGGAGTACCGCGACCGCGGCGTCTCCGTCTCGACGCTGTGGCCCTTCGAGTACCCCTTCTACGCCGGCTACGGCTGGGCGACCGGGAGCCGCTACCGCCACCTCACCGCGCCGCCGGAGCAGCTCGGCTTCGTCGACGACCTGATCGCGACCGCGGGCGCCGACGCCGGGACCTTCCGCCGGCTCGGAGAGGACGACTACGCGGCCGTGAAGCCTGTGCTCGCGGCGATGGCGGACCGCTACGACCTGACGATGGACTGGACCGAGGAGTGGTGGCGCGAGCGCGCCCTGCAAGGGTGGAAGACCGACCCGTTCGTCTACGGCTGGGAGCGAGGCGGCGACCTCCGGGCGCTCTGCGCGTACAGCTTCGACGACGACGCGGGCGACGCGGACGACCCCGTGATGCGCGTCTCCGACGTCGCCGTCGCGGACGACGAGGCGTGGTTCCAGCTCCTCAGACTCTTCCGCAATCACGACTCACAGGTCTCCGAGATCCGGATCCGCGCCCCGCCGGACGCGCCAGTACTCGACCTCGTCGACGACCCTCGCGCGGTCGACTGCGAGGTCCGGACCGGGCCGATGGTCCGGCTCGTCGACGTCGCCGCCGCCCTCGAAGCGCTCGCCCCGGGCCCGGAGATCGAGACCGCGTTCTCGCTCTCTGTCGTCGACCCCCTCGCCGACTGGAACGACGGGACGTTCCGGGTCGCCGTCGCGGACGGGTCGGTGGCGGTCGAGCGCGGGGGCGCCGCCGAGCGCTGGGCCGCCGCCGAGCGCGGCGAGCCGGAAAGCGGCGGCAAAGAAACCGCGGACGCCGCGGTCGACATCGGCGCCCTCTCGCAGCTGTACGTCGGGTACACGTCGGTCGACGAGGCGGTCCGGAGCGACGGGCTCACCGTCGATTCCCCGCTCGGCGACGACCTCCGAACGCTGTTCCCGCCGCGGACGACGCACCTGCGCGAGGGGTTCTGAGGCGTTCCGCTCGAAGAGCGCTTCCGCGACCCGGCCGGGCTTTTTATCCGCGGACCGCCTACGACGCGGCATGAGTTCCCGCGACGACCGACGCGACGACGACCTCGAGGAGCGGCTCGACGAGCTCGAAGCCGTGTTGAGCGAGCTCCGCCGCGACCTCCGCGAGACCGAGCGGGATCGCCGCGGCCCCCCGCGACCGCCGCGGCTCTCCGAGCTCGTCCGATTCACCGAGCGGTACACCATCCCGACGCTGATCGCCCTCCTCGAAACGACGATCAAGTCGCTCGAACTGGTGCAGGGGACGCTCCGGCTCGCCGACCCCGGCCGGAGCCTCGACGAGGCGGGCTCGGCGGCCGACCGACTCGGCGACGTGCGGGACGGCGCGAGCGCCGGGCTCTCGCGGTCGCTCTCGGAGCTTCGGACGGCCCTCTCCGAGGCCGACCTCCCGGAGGAGGCCGCCTCGCGGTCGATCATCGAGGACGCGCGCGACCTCACGGCGGAGATCGAGGCCCGGATCGACGAGGGGCGACGCGAGGCCGACGCGGCGCGGCGCGGACGCCGAGACCGGATCGATGGACGGGATGGACCCGACGGACGGGACGAGGGCCGAACTGCCGACGAAGCGAACAACGGGAGCGGCAACGACGACGACCGCCGCGACCGCGGCGTCCGGATCGACGTGACCGATCCGGACGCGGACGGCGAGAGCGACGGAGACGAGGCGGGTGACGGCTCGGACGGCGCCGACGACGACCCCGCGCCCGAGGTCGACGTCGAGTCGGAACTGGAGTCGATCAAACGCCAACTCGGCGACGACGAGTCTGAGGCGGCGGCCGCGGCCGACAACGAGGCGGCGGACGCCGGTGACGAGACGGGAGACACCGAGGACGCGGCGGCCGACACCGACCCGGATTCGACGGAGAAGGGCGGTTCTATCAATGACGGAGACGACGACGAACCGGTCGGCGGAGACGACGACACCGACCGCGACTCGGCCTGACCGCCGGATATCCGACCCGCCGCTCGGCCCTTCAGAAGTCGACGCCGAGCCGCTTCGCGACCCGCTCGGCCGAGTCGAGGAGGAGCGTCTCGTCGTCGGTGAACACCTCGAGGGCGACCGTCCCGTCGAAATCGCTGAGTTCGGACTCCACGAGGCCGTAGTCGACCTCGCCGGCCCCCACAGGGAGATGGGTGTCGCCGCGGCGGCGGACGTCGTGACAGTGGAGGTGGGAGATCCGGTCGCTGTGGCTCCGCAGGAACCGCTTTATCGCCTTGTTGTCGCCCTCCATGTACGCGTGGCCGAGGTCGAAGCAGATCGGGGTGTCGGTCTCCCGAGCGAGGTCGCCGAGGACGGACAGCTGGAGCCCCGCGTGCTGGTGGCCGACGTTCTCGACGACGACCTCGACGCCCGCCTCGCGGCCGGCGTCGGCGACCCGCCGGAGCTGGTCGGCGGCGACCTCGCGGAACTCGGTGTCGTCGCGGTCGGCGGAGGTGGCGTGGAGGACGGCCTTCTCGGCGCCCAGGTCGCCGGCGGCCTCTAAGAGGCGGCGCTGGTAGCCGACGATCGCATTGTTGACCTCGGGGACGTACGTCGCCAGCCGCTGGCTGTACGGGAGATGGACGAGCAGGTCGCGGCCGTTGAGCGCGTCCGTCAGCCGCCCGCGGTCGATCTCGCCCGGTACGAGCGTCGGTTCACCGACGCCGAGCTCGCAGAAGTCGAACCGCGACGGCGACGCCGCGAGCCGGTCGAGGTCGTCGCCGACGGTGAGGCCGATGTCCATGTCGGCGGTCGGGGCGGCGTTCGGATAAATGGTGCCGCCGACTCAGTCGTCGAGCGGGTTGTCGAGGTCGATCTCGCCGGAATCGATCTCGGCCTCGACCTCGCGGGCCGCGGTGACCATGTTCTCGGTCTTGCCGTACGCGATGTCGCGCGGGAGGAGCTTCAGCCCGCAGTCGGGCGAAATTGTGAGCTTCTCCGGCGGGACGACGCGGAGGCCCTGCCGGATGTTCTCCTTGATCTCCTCGACGGGCTCGACCTCGGCGGTGTGAGCGTCGACGACGCCGAGCGCGAGGTCGGGCTCGAACTCGGGGTCGGTGAACGTCGGGATCTGCTCGAAGTCGCCGTTACACAGCTCCACGTCGAACTCGTCGATCGGGTAGTCGTTGATCTCGGGGTAGATCCGCGAGTAGTCGCCGTAACAGACGTGGAGGCCGATCCGGACCTCCTCGTCGATGCCCGAGACGATGCGTTCGAGGGCCTCGCCGACGATGGCGTGGTCCTCGGGCGTCGTCGCCAGCGCGGGCTCGTCGATCTGGATGTAGCGCGCGCCGGCCTCGACCAGCTTCTCGACCTCCTCGTTGACGAGGTCCGCGAGGTCGTACACGAGCTCCTCGGTGGAGGGGTACGCCTCGTTGAACGCCCAGAACCCGAGGGTGTACGGCCCCGTGATCGGCACCTTGACGGGGCGCTCGGACACGTCGGAGGTGAACTCGAACTCGTCGACGAGCCACGGCTCGTCGTACTCGACCTCCTCGACGACGGAGGGCTTGTCGAAGTAGTTGTGGCCCCACACCTTCACGGGGCCGTTGAACTCGTAGCCGTCGATCCGGTCGGCGAAGAACTCCACCATCTCGTTGCGGCGCATCTCGCCGTCGACGACCGTGTCGAGCCCGGCGCGCTCGTGCTCGTGGGTGATCAGCCGACAGGCGTCGTCGTGGGCCTCCTCCAGATCCCCTTCGTCGAACTTCGAGTCGGGGTCGTCGACCAGCTCGTCGGCGCGGTTGAGCCACTTCGGCTTCGGGTACGAGCCGACGACGGTCGTGAGCAGGAACGCGTCGTTCGGGTGGTCGTGCGGGCGGAACTGTTCGCGGTTGGCAGACGGATTTCGGACCATTAATCGAGCACCTCCGCGGCGGCGGAAAGGGCGTTCAGCTTCGCGCGGTACTTGTTGGCGGGCAGGTAGAACAGCTCGGTGTTCGGCGTCAGGTAGGTCGTGTCGAATCCTTCCGCGGGCACCTGCGACTCGAACCACTCGACGCGCTCCGCGACCGTCTCCGGCTCCTCGACGAGCGTGTTCTGCCCGTCGACGAGCCCGAGCGCGAGCGAGTCGGTGGCGCCGAACTCCTGGACGTTGTACACGGTGTCGTCGCGGTCGCCGGCGACGAGGTCGAGCCCGAGCGCGTCCGCGCCCGCCTCGTCGACGAGGTGCGCGTACAGCTTCTCGTCGAGCGCGCCGTAGAAGGTCTGGACGACCACGTCGGCGTCGGTCGCGTCGGCCACGGTCGCGATCGCGTCCGTCGCGGCCGACTCCTCGCCGTCGGCCGGCGGGTTCGTCACCAGCGACGGCTCGAGGAGGAACAGCGTCTCGTGGGCCGGGAACGCCTCGACCTCGCCGGCGAGGAACTCGGCGATCGCGGCCTGGAACGCGGCCTCGTCACCGTAGTGTTCGTCGGTCGCGAGTTCTGCGAGCGAGTAGGGACCGGGAAGCGTCGCCGCGAGGGGCGCCTCCCCGTCGATCAGGTCGGTCGCCCGCTCCAGCTCCCGCGCCACGTCGCCGGAGGCGTCGAGGTCGTCGACGACCCGCGGGTCGCGGTAGAAGTTGTTGTTGTCGTAGTACCGGACGATCCCGCCGGTCTCGACGCTGTCGTGCACCGTCAGCGGGTGCGCGATCATGTCGTCCCAGCGCCCCTGTCCCTCGACGACGCGGTCGAGGCCGGCGTCCAACTGGTCGTCGACGTACTCCGCGCGCACCTCGGCGTACTCCTCGACGATCGCCTCGCTCTCGTCGCCGCTCAAGAGGTCACCCTTCTGGTGCCCCTTGAGGTCGGAGAGCGTCTCCTTCGCCCAGTCCGGGAGCGGGTACAGCCCCGGCGTGGCCGCGACTCGTTCAGTCATCACCGTTGGTTCGATATGCCGTCGTATAATATTTGCTAATACGTTTTATGCTCTGAAGTTATCACCGGAGGCCAGCCGAACCGTTAAGCCGACCGTCGGGGATCGGTACCCATGAGCGTCGTCTCCCTGTTCCCCTCCGCCACCGAGCTGGCGGCCGTGATCCGCCCGGACCGATTCGGGGAGCCCGACGAGAAGGTGCGGCGCGTCGACCCGGCGGCGACGTGAGCGGCGGACCGGCCGACTGAGCCGACTGAGCCGACTACGCTCGCCGTTCGAGCCGCAACACGGTGAGCGTCTCGAACGGGAACGACTCCTCGACGACGACCTCGTGGTCGAACCCGGCGTCCTCGACGAGGTCGAGCACCTCGTCGTACCCCGTCAGCGACGAGACCAGGAGCAGGACGACGCCGCCGGGCGCGAGCACCCGCCCCACGTCGTCGAGGAACGGCTCGATGAGCTCGCGGCCCGACTCGCCGCCCGAGAGCGCGTGCTCCATCCAGTCGTCCCACTCGTTGTCCGGGTCGGTCGGGAGGTACGGCGGGTTGAAACACACCGTGTCGAACGCGTCCGCCCGGAACGGCGAGAGGAGGTCGGCGACGACCCCCTCGACGCCGCGCTCGCGCGCCTGTCGCGCGGCGTGCGGATTGAGGTCGCTGCCGACCACGTCGAGCCCGCGCTCCTCGGCGACCCGCTGAGCCACCCATCCCGAGCCCGTCCCGACCTCCAGCACCCGCCCGTGCGCCTCCGCGACGGCCGCCTCCGCGAGGAGCCCGGAGTCCTCGGCCGGCTGGTACACGACGGCCTCGTCGACGCCGCGCCGCTCCGCGAGGCCGGCGTCGGGATCGTCTTCGGTCATCGGTTCGACCCCTCTGAGCCGCCGCTGTCTCCGTCCTCACTTTCGGTCGCCTCTCCGCCCTCGGCGTCCGTATCACCGTTTTCGCCGCCCGAGCGCGACCCGCTACGAGTCGCCGCTCGCCCCTCGACCGACGCGTCCAACTGCGGGCCGGTGGCGTCCGCGCTCCGCGCGGAGAGCGTCTGCTGCGGGAAGGGGATCACGATCCCCTCGTCTTCGAGCGCCGCCTTGATCGCGTTCATCGCGGCGGTCTGGGTACGCCAGCGCTTGCGCATGCTCGGGTTCCGGATCCAGTAGCGGAGCCCGAGCACGACCGCGGAGTCGGCGAACCGCTTCGTCACGGCGTTCGGCTCGGGCATCGCGGCCACGTCCTCGACTCCGGCGACGGTCTCCTCGATCACCGCCGCCGCGCGCTCGACGTCGGTGTCGTAGTCGACGCCGACCTCGACCTCGATGCGCAGCCGGTTCCGCCGCGACCGGTCGATTATCGAGCCCGAGCGCACGTCGTCGTTCGGGAGCGTGATCACCTCGCCGTCGAACGACCGGAGGCGGGTGCTCATGATCGAGATCTCCGTCACGGTCCCCTCGTGGTCGCCGACCTCCACCCAGTCGCCGACCTCGAACGGGCGGGAGAACATCAGCACGAAGCCGGCGAGGATCGCCCCGAGCGTCTGGCGCGCCGCCATCCCGACCACGATCCCGAGGAATCCGGCCCCGACGAGGAGCCCGCCGACGTTGTCGGTGAACAGCCCGACGACGACGAGAATCGCGAAGGTGTACACCGATATCTGAGTGAGCCGCCGGATCACCTCCTCCTGGTGGTCGGACAGCGCCGCGCTCTCGGCGGATATCTCGCGGATGACGCCCCCGAGGAAGTCCGTGACTGCGTACGCGCTCGCCAGGAGCACCACCGCGAGCACGACGTTCGAGAACTGGTCCGCGATCGCCGCCGACTCGTAGGCATCGAGGAGCGCGCCGCTCCGGTCCCACACCGCGAGCAGCGAGAGCGCGCCGACCGCGGTGGCCCCGGCGACCGCTATCGACAGCAGGAGCCGTCGCTTCGAGGAGAGCTCGCCGTTCCGTCGCTTCACCCAGGCGGTGAGTAGCCGGACGCCGAGCACGGCGGCGACGATCAGCACGGAGGCCGCGACGCGCCGGACGTTCCCCGTCAGGGCCCCGTAGAGGTCGCCGAGGGGGCCGGGAAGTGCGGTCGCGCTCTGCGCGAGAAGTGACGCGATCACGGGTCCCCTCCGTCGGCGGCGGCATCACCCGACGCCGTTTCGTCGGTCCCGTCTCCGCCCGACGCCGTTTCGTCGGTCCCGTCTCCGCCCGACGCCCGTTCTCCGGCCGCGTCACCGCCGGCCGGCGACACCGCGGTTCCCGGCCGGTTCGACAGCTCGCGCTGCGGGAAGGGGATCCGGATCCCCTCGCGATCGAACGCCGCCTTGACCGCCTCGATCACGGCGTTTTGCGCGTTCCACTTGTGCTGGATCGTCGGCGGCTGGATCCAGTAGCGGAGCCGGAGCACGACCTCGGAGTCGCCGAAGCGACGCCGGATCACGTCGGGCGAGGGCGTGTCGTTCACGGCGTCGCACTCCTCCATCGCCTCGGTGGCGACGCGGGCGGCGGCCGCGATGTCGGCGTCGTAGTCGATCCCCACGTCGGTCGTCAGTCGGAGCGAGTCGGTCCGCGTGAAGTTGGTCACCTCGCTGCCGGTCACCTCGTCGTTCGGGATGAGGACGTGCTCCTCGTCGAAGGTCCGGATCTGCGTGTTGTAGAGGGTGACCTCGGTGACGATCCCCTCTCTGTCCGAGACGGTGATCCAGTCGCCGACCTCGAACGGGCGAGCGAACAGGATGACGAACCCCGAGAGCGCCCCGGAGAGCGTCTTTCGCGCCGCGAAGCCGACGACGACGCCGAGCGCCCCCGCGCCGAGGAACAGGCTCTCGACCGGGATCCCCCACAGCGTGACGACGAACGCGATCGCGGGGACGAACATGACCAGCTGGACGATGTGGTGGGCGATCTCCTGCTGGTGTTTCGAGACCATCTCGCGTCGAGTCCCGTACGCGATCGCCCGCCTCGTGAGCAGCGTCGCGGTGTACGCGCCGGCGAAGACGATAGCTGTCACAAGCGTGCGGATCAGGTCCGAGGGACCGATCGCGATGAACTCGAAGGCGGCCTCGACCTCGGCGGTCAGCTCCCAGACGCCCACGAGGAAGCCGGTGAAGACGAACGTCGCGGCGGTGACGGCGGCCCACTGAACGGTCCGGACGACGTCGTCGGCGAACCGCTCTCTCGCCCATCGCCCCCCGACGACGAGCAGGCCCGCGAGGAGCAACAGCGCCGCGATCGCGGCGGCGGTCGCGGCGTACTGCTCGACCGTGGTCTCGAACCGCTGTTCGATACGGAGTGCCCACCGCCAGTACCACGGGATCTGAAGCGCGAGCGAAGCCATCGACCACGTCATCGGGTCAGACCTCCGTCGGCGAGCCGCGCTCCCGAGCCAGCTCGGCCAGCGCCGCGAACGCCGACGGCTCCAGGTCGCCCGGTCGGCGGCGGAGCAGGTCCTCGTCGGCGGCGTCGACGACGGCCTCCGGGTCGTCGAGCCCGGAGATGTGGCCGGTGTTCCGGACCGCGTTCCGGACCGTCTTGCGCCGCTGGGTGAACAGCGCCTTCACGAACCGGAGGAAGAACGCCTCGTCGCCCACCTCGTACTCCGGGTCGCGGGGCGTACACCGGACGACGGCGCTCTCGACGGCTGGCTGTGGATCGAACGCCTCCTTCGGGACCCGCTCGACAATCTCCACGGCCGCGTAGTGCTGGGCCGAGACGGAGAGCCGACCGTACTCGGACTCGCCCGCGGACGCCACCATGCGGTCGGCGAACTCGGCCTGAAACATCAGCACGAGCGGCTTCCCCTCGGGGAGCAGCCGGAAGGCGATCTCCGAGGAGACGCCGTACGGGAGGTTGGCGACGCAGGCGGTGAACGGCGGCAGGTCGACGTCGAGCGCGTCGCCCTCGATCACGTCGAGGAGGCCGTCGTCGACCGCGGTCGCGAACTCCTCGCGGAGGAAGTCGGCGAAGACGCCGTCGCGCTCGATCACGGAGAGGCGGCCGTTCTCAGCCGCGACCGCCGCCAGCAGCCGGTCGGTGAGCGCGCCCGCTCCCCCGCCGATCTCCAAGAGGTGGCTCGCGTCGGCGTCGTCGGGGAGGTACGCGGGGATCCGATCGAGCACGCGGTCGTCGACGAGGAAGTGTTGGTCGCGGTCGGGGTTCGCGCGCTCCCCGGCCCGCCGGGCGAGCGCGTCGGGGTCGCGGTCCCCGTACGCCGCGCCAGCGCCCGTCGATGAATCGGTCATGGCCGCGTTACTCCGCCGCTCCGGGTAAAAGTCCCGTTTCGGGGCGTCGCTCGTCGGCTCGTCGACCCGTCGACCCGTCGCGCCGGGCCGGCGGGACCTCACTCCTCGTGGCCGGCGAACCGCCGGTACTTGAGGTCCTCCTCGCGGATCTCCTCGACGATCCGCTCGACGATCACCTCCCGCGGGCGGTGAAGCCCGGCGATGCGCTCGGAGACCTCCTCGAAGCTCTCGAAGGGGCCGCGCTTCCGCTCGTCGAGCACCTTGTTCCGGAGCTGTTTGCCGATCCCCGGCAGGAGGTTGAGCTGGTGGAGCCGGAGGGTGATCGGGCCGGCCTCGTTGTAGAAATCGACGAAGCGCTCCTCGTCGCCCTCGACGATGTCCGCGACCGCGTACTCGATCTCGGCGGCCGCGTTCCGTGTGAGATCGTCGAACGACACCTCCCGATACCGGCCGACCTCGGGACTGTCGAGCGCGATCCGGTCGCTCACGGAGACGTCCGCCGCCTCGTCGAGCGCGAGCTCGTACAGCCGGAACGCGTCCGTTCCGAGCCCGTACGCGACCGGCGACTTCCGGTACTGCGGGCGGTCGTCGTCCGGTCGCCCGTTGGGCATCACGTCCAACAGGACGACCGCGGGACCGTCGCCCCCGCCGGATTCGGGCTCCGCGTCGGAGGTGCCGCCCGCGTCGGGCGCGTCGGTTTCGGGATTGCTCATACGTGTTTTAGCGTTCCGCGCAGTGAAAAAACCGCTGGCGCGCGGGGCCGAGGGCGACCGATTCCGGATCCTCTGGAGCCGGCGAAAGCCAAAAGCCCGTCTGTCCCTCACGAGCGGTATGAACGAGCCCGGCACCGAGGGCGTGCTGTTGGGCCAGGAGGCGCTCCACGATCGGCTCGACGACGCGCCCGACTGGCTGCAGGCGCACTACCGCACGTTCCGCGAGTCGATGCTCGGCGAGCGCGACGGTTCGCCGTTCCCCTGCTACTTCGGCATCGAGGTCGAGCGCGAGGGGGACCTGCTGTACGCCGCCTGCGAGTCGACCACCGACCCGGCGGCCCTGCTCCGCCTCCGCGACGTCCTCCTGGAGTACCTCGACACCTACGCGGACCACGCCGACCGCGCCCCGTTGGCGGTCTTTTTCCGCCCGCCCGACGGCGACCCCGGCGAGGCGGGCTACCACGAGCGCCTCTGGCACGTCCTGGAGTTCCTCCACGTTCACGACCCCGAGCCGTGGCCCGACGACATCCCGACCGACCCGGACACGCCCCGGTTCGAGTTCTCTTTCGGCGGAGAGCCGCTGTTCCCGACCTCCCGCGCGCCGTTCTACGACGAGCGGAAGAGCCGGTTCTCGCCGGTCGGCCTCGAGATCACCTTCCAGCCGCGGGCCGTCTTCGACGGGCTCACCGCCGACACCGAGGCGGGCCGGCGCGCCCGCGAGACGATCCGCGAGCGCATGGACGAGTACGACGGGGTCTGCCCCCACGCCGACCTGGGCGACTGGGGCGTCGAGGGCGACCGCGAGTGGACGCAGTACCTGTTCCGCGAGGACGACGACGCGAGCCCGGACGCCTGTCCGCTCCGCCCGGCTCGCGACCACCCGAAAGCGCCCGAAGCGCTGCTGGAACGGGGCGCGTGGCGCCGGTTCGTCGACTCGGCCGCGCCCGAGGACGACGGGGACGCCGGGGCCGTGATCAGGGGGCTCGGCGATGACTGACTCGTCGCGGTCGGCGGTCGCGGACGCCGCCCCCGCGCCCGTTCCCCTCGACGACGCCGTCCTCCTCCTGATCGACTTCCAGACCGGCTTCGACGAGCCGGGGTGGGGCGAGCGAAACAACCCCGACGCGGAGTCGGTCGCGGCAGGGCTCCTCGCGCGGTGGCGCGAGGCCGGCCGTCCGATCGCGCACGTGCGACACGCGTCGACCGAGGCGGACTCCCCGCTGAGACCAGACGCGCCGGGGTTCGCGTGGAAGCCGGAGACCGCGCCCGCCGAGGGCGAGCCCACGTTCGCGAAGTCGGTCAACGGCGCCCTCCTCGACTCCGGGCTCGACGAGTGGCTCCGCGAGACGGGCCGCGAGTGGCTCGTCGTCTGCGGGCTCACCACCGACCACTGCGTCTCGACGACGGCTCGGATGGCCGAGAACCGCGGGTACGAGGTCGCCGTCGTCGCCGACGCCACCGCGACCCACGCCCGAACGGCCCGCGACGGCGACCGGATCGACCCGGAGACCTCCCACCGCGTCGCGCTCGCGCACCTCGACGGCGAGTTCGCGACGGTCGTCGAGGCCGACGACCTCGGCTGACGAGCGCGGGGGCGGACCCGTCCGAGAGGCGCCTCACCTCAGCCGTCCGTCGGGTCCGCGCTCTCGCCCTCGACCGCGCGCTCGGCGGCGTTCGAGAACATCCCCCGCCGGGTCGTGTACGCGAAGTACGCCCCGAGTCCGAGGAATCCGACGACGTTCGAGACGGCGACCGCCCAGAACGCGGCCTCGACCCCCCAGCCGAGCCCGGGCGTGACCGCGACGCCGAACGCCCCGAACGTCGCGGCCGCGGGCACCGCGGCGATCGCGATGGGGAACCGGATCGCCCAGTACTTGACCAGGTCCGCGACGAAGGAGGTCCGGGTACGAGAGGCGCCGTTGAAGCCGGCGAGCAGGGTGTACGTCCCCCCGAGCGCCCAGTAGGTGACCGCGAGGATCCGCAGGTACAACACCGAGAGCGACCGGCCGGCCGCGGTGAGGTCGGGTGCGAGGAAATCGGCGATCGCTCCGGCGAACACGAATTGGACGGCGCCGAGCGCGAGGAAGCCGGTGACGACGATCCCGGTCCCGACCACCGTGGTCCGCCGGGCGCGGCGCGGGGCGTTCGCGCCGAGGTTCTGGCCGATCATCGACTGGATCGCCTGTTGCATCCCGAGAGCGGGGACGATCGCGAGCGTGGAGACGCGTGCGCCGACCGTGTACGCCGCGATCCCGGCCGAGCCGCCGGCGATCGTGACCAGCCCCACGACGAGCACGCGGACCAGTTCGCTCACCCCGCGCTGGCCGCCGAGCGGGAGCCCGACGTCCGCGATCTCGCGCACGACCGACCGATCGACCGCGAACGCCTCGCGGGTGAGTCGGAACGTGTCCCGCCCGATCCCCGCCGCGTACGCGAGCACGTGGGCGAGCCCGACGACGCCGGCGATCACCGTCCCGAGGGCCGCGCCGGCGACCCCGAGCGCCGGGACCGGGCCGACGCCGAAGATGAGCACGGGCGCCGCGACGAGGTTGACGAGGACGCTGGTGAGGCTCACGTGGAGGACGGCCCGCGTGTCGCCGTAGGCGGTGAAACAGTTCTCTACCGTGTCGCTGACCGCGCCGAACGGGAGGACGGCGACGATGATCGCGAGGTACGTCGCGGTGGTGCCCGCCAGGGCGGGGTCCGCGCCCAGGAGCCGTACGAGGCCCTCGGCGTAGGCGACGACGGGGATCGCGATCGCGCCGGTCACCGCGAGCGCGAGGAGCGCGCCGTTGACCGCGACGCGGCGCGCCCCCGCGTCGTCCTCGCCGCCGGCGCGCTGCGCGACGAGGATCTGCGTTCCGACCGCGGCGACGACCACCGTCGCGCCGAGGAGCGACTGGATCGGGAGGCTGAGGCCGACCGCGGCGACGGCGTCCTCGCTCACCCGACCGAGCCAGAACGTGTCGACGAGCGCGTTCGCGACGTACACGAGGTTCTGCGCGACGAGCGGGGCCGCGAGCAGTACGAGCACTCGCCCGACCGGCCCGTCGGTGATCGCCTCGCGGTCGACGTCGAACATCGAATAGTTCCGTATCGGATACGGATAATAAAAGAATGCTGGTGTTAGATACGATACGGATCTCGACGCCGGCGGCCGATCGGTACCTCCCGATCGTCGCCCGGATCCTCACGTTTTTGCACGCGGCCGCCGTGGCTCCGGTATGCAACGCGGCCGTCGGAAGCCGGACTGGCTGAAGTCGCGTCCACCGTCCGGGTCTCGGTTCACGGAGATCAAAGATCGCCTCCGCGAGCGCGACCTCCACACCGTCTGCGAGGAGGCCAACTGTCCCAACATGGGCGAGTGCTGGTCCGGCCGGGACGGACCGGGAACGGCGACGTTCATGCTCATGGGCGACCGCTGCTCGCGTGGCTGTAACTTCTGTGACGTGGAGACGGGCGGGATGGAGCCGCTCGACCCGGACGAGCCCGCGAACGTCGCGGACGCGGTCGTCGATATCGGGCTCGACTACGTCGTGCTCACGTCGGTCGACCGCGACGACCTCGCGGACGGCGGCTCCGCGCACTTCGCCGAGACGATCCGAGCGATTAAGCGGCGCGACCCGGAGATCCTCGTCGAGACGCTGATCCCGGACTTCCAGGGCGACCCCGAGGCGATCGACCGGATCGTCGACGCCGGACCGGACGTGATCGCCCACAACGTCGAGACGGTCGAGCGGCTCCAGTGGCCGGTCCGAGACCGGCGGGCGAACTACGAGCAGTCGCTCGCGGTGCTCGATCGGGTGGATCGGGAGTCCGACATCCACACGAAGACGAGCCTCATGCTCGGCGTCGGCGAGTACCACCACGAGGTGTACCGCACACTCGGCGACCTCAGCGAGGTCGGCGTCGACGTGGTCACCTTCGGGCAGTACCTCCAGCCCTCGCGCTCGCACCTCGACGTGTTCGAGTACGTCCACCCCGACGCCTTCGAGACGTGGCGCGCGGTCGCCGAGACGGAGTTCGACTTCCTCTACTGCGCCTCGGGACCGATGGTCCGCTCGTCGTACAAGGCCGGCGAGCTGTTCGTCGAGGCGCTGCTCCGGAAGGGGCGCGCCCCCGAGGACGCCCGGCGACACGCTCGGGCCGCGGGCGGAGACTGACGATCCGCCGCGGACGGGGCCGCCACAGCGGATCCACGCGTCCACATTCTGTCATTAGCACCCCGAAACCGATCGCGGGCAAGGTGGCGATAATACCCCTTATGTGTGTGTATCTGTCAGGAATTGTGGGGTAGTTGACAGGGATATACTTATGAAAGTGGACTCTATATGAGTGGGTATGTCATACCACAGAAGACGGCGTGACGTGCTGAAGACCGTCGGTGTCGCCGGCGCGATCGGGCTCGCCGGCTGTTCGGGTAACGGCGGCGACGGCGGCGACGGAATGGACGACGGCGACGGCGGCGACGGCGGCGACGGAATGGACGACGGCGACGGCGGCGACGGTGGCGACGGAATGGACGGCGGAGACGGTGGCGACGGCGGCGGCGGTCCGGACCTGCTCACCGTCATCGGCTACCCCGAGAGCGGGATCCAACTGTTCCGCGACTACTACGCCGCGTCTGACGGTGCGGAGGACATCCTCATTCCCGACGGGCTTCAGGACCCCTCGCTGCCCGGGCAGGTCGGCAACGACATGAACAACGTCACCGGGACCGCGCCGGCGGCGGGCGGTCCGAACCAGGAGGCGTTCTCGAGCCTGTACCAGGACACCTACGACGAGACGCCGGGCGTGTTCACCTCGCAGTCGTACGACTCGGCCGCGGCGCTGATCCTCGCGAACGTGGCGGCGGGCGAGAACGACGGCACCGCGATCCGCGACCAGCTCCGGCGCATCGCGAACCCCGACGGCACCTCGTACGGCCCCGGGGAGTTCGTCGACGCCGTCGAAGCGGTCGCGAACGGCGAGAACATCAACTACCAGGGCGCGTCGAGCGCCGTTAACTTCGACCAGAACGGCGACCCGGCGTCGGCGGCCTACCAGATCTGGGAGTTCGCCGGTCAGAGCGCCGACTCCGTCAACGTCCAGGAGACGCAGAACTTCGAGGGCGAGAACCCCGACGGGGCGGGCCCGTCGGCCGACTCGTCGCCCGGCGGACTCGGCCGCGAGGTGAGCGTCGGAATCCTGCTGCCCGAGACAGGCGACCTGGCGTCGACGGGACAGCCGATGATCCGCGCGGCGGAGCTCCCAGCCCAGCAGGTCAACGAGTCCGACCTCGACCTCACCGTGAACGCCCAGTTCGAGGACACGAACACCTCGCCCGACCAAGGCGTCACCGGCGCCGAGTCGCTGGTCAACGCGGGGGTTCCCGCGGTGTGCGGGACCGCCTCTTCCGGCGTGAACGTCCCCGTCTGTCAGGAGACGCTCATCCCGAACGAGGTCGTCGGGTGCTCGCCGTCCAGCACGGCGCTGTCGGTGACGAACCTCGAGGACGACGACTACATCTTCCGGACCGCCCCGAGCGACCAGCTCCAGGGTCGGGTCATGGCGCAGGTCGCCTCCGAGCGGCTCGGCGCCTCGACCGCCGCGACGCTGTACGTCAACAACGACTACGGTCAGCAGCTCTCCAACCGGTTCAGCAGCGTGTTCGAGGACACCTTCGACGGTGAGGTGTACGACCAGATCAGCTTCAACATCGGCGAGTCGTCGTACTCCAACGTCATCGAGCAGGCGCTCACAAGCGGGAACTGACCGCGATCGGAACTGACCGCGATCGGAACCGACGCGTCATCGAGCGGCCGGCCGAGCGCTCTCGCTTTTTCCGGACGACCCGACCGAGAAGCGGCGCGTCGCTCGCGAGAGCGCTACGCGTCGCTTCCGCGCCTTCCGCTCCGCCTCACAAAAGCCACTCCGCTGACCGGCGGTCGAGGCGAGACCGACTAGCCGCCGAGGAACTCCCGGCGGACCTCCTCGTCGTTCAGGAGCACGGCCCCCTCGTCCTCGAACCGGTTCTGTCCGTTCGCGAGCACGTACCCGCGGTCACAGCGTCTGAGCGCCTCCTTGGCGTTCTGTTCGACCATCAGGATCGCCGTCCCCGTCTCGTTGATCTCGTCGATCTTGTCGAACATCTCGTCGACGAGGTCGGGCGCGAGCCCCGCGCTGGGCTCGTCGAGCAACAGCAGTTCGGGGTCGAGCATCAGCGCCCGGCCCATCGCGAGCATCTGGCGCTGCCCGCCGCTCAGGGTGCCCGCCTGCTGGTGTTTTCGCTCCTCGAGTATCGGGAACCGGTCGTACACCTTTCGGAGCTCCTCCTGCGGGACCTCGTCGAGGATGTACGCGCCCATCTCCAGGTTCTCCTCGACGTCGAGCTCCGCGAAGACGTTCTGGCTCTGCGGAACGTACCCCAGCCCCTTGTGGATCACGTCCTCTGGCTTCGTCCCGCTGATGTCCTCGCCGTCGAACGTCACCGTCCCGCCCATGTGGGCCGTCAGTCCGAAGACCGACTTCATGACGGTCGACTTGCCGGCCCCGTTCGGGCCGACGATGGTGACGTACTCGTCGTCGTCGACGTCGAGGTCGACGTCGGTGAGGATCTGGAGGTCGCCGTAGCCGGCGTCCAGGTCGCGGACCTCCAGGAGGCTCATACCTCACCCCCGAGGTACGCCTCGATGACCTCCTCGCTCTCTTTGATCTCCGTCGGCGTCCCGTCCTTCAGGATCCGGCCTTGGTGCATGACGATAACCCGCTCGCAGTTGTTCATGATGAGGTCCATGTCGTGTTCCACGATGAGGAAGGTGTACCCCCGCTCCCGGAGCTCGTGGATGTGTTCGAGCAGCCGCTTCTCCAACGACGGATTGACCCCCGCGAACGGCTCGTCGAGGAGCAGCACGTCGGGATCGGTCAGGAGCGCCCGAGCCATCTCCAGCAGCTTCCGCTGGCCGCCGGAGAGATTTCCGGCGTACTCGTCGGCGAGGTGGTCGATCTCGAAGAAGTCGAGCACCTCCCAGACGCGTTCGAGCTGTTCGGTCTCCTGCTCGCGCACCGCCCCGCGGGTTATCGGTAGAATCGACCGCCACAGCGACTCACCGACCTGTCCTTTCGGCGCGAGCATCATGTTCTCGAGGACGGTCATCTCCTCGAGTTCGCGGGCGATCTGGAACGTCCGTGCCAGCCCCTGGTTCGCGATCTCGTGAGGTTCGAACCCGGTGACGTCCTCGCCGTTGAACCGGACCGTCCCCTCGTCGGGGTCGAGCATCCCGGTGATGAGGTTGAACGTGGTCGACTTCCCCGCGCCGTTCGGACCGATAAGTCCGGTGAGCGTCCCTTCCTCGACGTCGAAGCTGACGTCGTCGACGGCGACTATCCCCCCGAACTCCTTCCGGAGCCCCTCGACTTCGAGGGGCGCGTATCGGGCTCCGTCGTCTCCGGTGTGGGTTTCGGGATCGTCCTCGACCAGCTCCGTCAGGTCGGCGTCGGACGACGACTCCGCAGGAGCAGCGTCGTCCGCGGCCGACGACGGCTCCTCGTCGGTCGCCGCTCCCTCGACCGGCGTCGAATCACTCGCGGTGGACTCGTCCGTTTCGCTCATTGCTCTTCACCTCCGTCGGCGGCCGCCGGGTTCCCGGTTGACCCGCCGCTTCCCGGCCGCGCGAGGTCGACGCTCGAAGCGGTCTCCTTGCGGTGGCCGAGCAGGCCCTCCGGCCGGTTGTGCATCAGCCAGATGAGCACCACGCCCATGATCACCAGCCGCAACTGGCTGATGCTGTCGAGCGTGTACAGCACGAACGGCATCGGGTCGAGCGAGGCGAACCCCGCCATCGCCTCCCCGAAGTTCCGCGGCGCGTCGCCCAGTTCGAAGGCGGTCTCGACGAGGTTCTTGAAGTACCGCGGTCCCTCGTACAACAGTCCGGCGAAGATCGCCCCGCCGAGGAAGCTCCCGGTGTTCGATCCCGCACCCCCGATGATCAGCGCGATCCAGATGAAGAACGTGATGTTCGGGCGGAACGAGGGCGGCGTGATGCTCCCGCGGCCCGAGTACCAGAGGATTCCGCCGAGCCCCATCAGCGCGGCGCCGAGCACGAACGCCGTGAGCTTGAACCGGTCGGTGTCTTTCCCCAGCGCGTTCGCGACGTCCTCGTCCTCGCGGATCGCCTTCAGGACGCGGCCGAACGGGGACTTACCGGTCCGTGAGAGCAGCAGGTAGAACAGCCCGACGCCGACGAGAAGGACGATTCCGTACACTACCCCGTCGATCACCGGTTTGGGGTTGTTCGAGATGAAGTTCTGCTGGACGAACGCGACGAACCCGAGGTACGGCTCCCAGAGGAAGAGGGCTCGCAGCAGCGCTTCGAGCGGGTCCGTGTAGTTCAGGATGAGCCCGCCCCCGCCGCCGAGGCCGACCGTGTCGGCCGCCGGGTCGAAGGTGAACAGCCAGAGGTCGATCGTGTCCGGCACGGTGAACGTCTGGAACGTCCGGGACATCATCGTGAACCGGACGATCTCCGAGAACGCCACCGTGACGATCGCGAGGTAGTCGGCCCGGAGCCGGAGCGCGGGTAACGCGACCAACAGTCCGAACAGCCCCGCCACGACCACGCCGGCGAGGACGCCGACGAACAGCGGGAGGCCGAACCCGCCGACCTGTGCGGCGCCGCCCTCCGCGACCGGCGGCTTCGAGACCAGCGCGGTCACGTAGATCCCGATGCCCATGAAGCCGACGATGCCGATGTTGAACAGCCCGGTGTACCCCCAGTGGAGGTTCAACGCCAGCGCGAGCATGCCGAACACGCCGATGTAGAACGTGAGGTTCGCGATGGAGTTCAGCTGCCCGCGGAGCTCGTACCCGAACGCGACCCCGGCCAGAATGTACGCGAGGTAGATCGTGCCGAGGACGGCGAGCACGAGCGTCACGTCCCGCTCGAAGAGCCCCTCGAACCGCCCGCGGAGGTCGTCGACGCTCATGCTGTGGACCTCCCGCTGAAGATGCCTTCAGGCTTGAACAACAGGATCACGATCATCACCATGAACGCGGCCGCGCGACCGAACTCGGAGGGGATCCAGATCACCGAGACCGAGGCGGTCAGACCGATGACGATCCCGCCGCCGATCGCGCCGTAGATCGACCCGATCCCGCCGAGAATCACCGCGGCGAACACGAGCAGCAGCAGCAGCCAGCCGTCGTTGAAACCGAGCGTCCCCTTCCAGAGGACGAACATGTAGCCCGCGACGCCGGTGAGGCCCGCGCCGACGATCCACGTCGTGCGGATTACCTGCTCGGTCGGGATCCCGGTGATCCGCGCGAGGTCCTCGTTGTCGGACATCGCGCGCATCGCCTTCCCGAGTTTCGTCCGCTGGAGCAGCAGATGGACGCCGAGCATGAGCCCCGCCGCGACGACCACGAGACTGATGTCGTGGGCCGTCACCCGGAACGTCCCGTCGATCGCGGGGACGTTCACGCGCGGGACCGATCCCGCCGCGGTCGTCCCTCGCACGCCGGCCCCGAAGACGAACTGGAGCAGGTACCGGAGCGCGAACGCGACCCCGATGCTGGTTATCAGCAGCGCGATACCGCTCTCGTCGCGGATCGGCCGGTAGACGAGGCGGTCGATCACTAACGCCAGCGCGATCGTCGCGACCCCCGCCAGGACGGCCCCGAAGACGACGGCGATCGGCGCGGTCGTGATCCCGATGCCGAGCGCGCCCCCGAACACCGACCCGCCCGCACCGACGAGCAGGAGCGCGCCGACGCTGTTCTCACCGATCCCGGCGATGAGGTAACTGGTCGCCATCCCGGCGAACGCCCCGCTGGTGAGGTAGTCGCCGTGCGCGAAGTTCGCGAAGTTGAGAATACTGTACGTCATCGAGAGTCCGATACCCGCCAGACCGATGATCAGCCCCCGGAGCAACCCGTCCCAGATCAGGGACGCGAGGCTGCTGATCTGAATCCCTCCGCTCGCGAGCCCAGTTACGAGTGACCACACCATCCACAGGGCCACGAGCACGACCCCGATGGCGAGCGGTTCCTCGCTGAGGGTTCGGCGGTATCGAACGTACGTTTCAGAGACACTCACGTGATAACACTCCTCACCATAGCGTGTGAATCAACCTATAAGACGTTTTCTACCGTCCAGCTCCCAGAAGTGTCCGTCGTCCGTCGTCTTCACCCACATTGGGTGGTATCTCAAGAACATAAACACGCCCGCCGTTCGGTCTCGCCGTCGCTATCGCGATCGGTCAGTACCCCTGGGCGTTCCCGTCCTTCCGCGGCTCGGTTGCCGCCGAGAGGACGCCGTCCCGCGACCGCGCGATCTGGGCGCCGCCGAACATGGTCGGCGGGAGGGTCAACACGTCGTGGCCCTTCCGAGCCAACTTCGCGGCGATCGCCCCGTCAGCCTGCGGTTCGAGCGCCAGTTCGCCGCTCTCGCGGTAGCGCCACCGCGGCTCGTCGAGCGCGCGCTGGAGGGGCATCTCGTAGTCGACGAGGTTCGAGATCACCTGCACGTGCCCCTGCGGCTGCATGTACCCGCCCATCACGCCGAAGGCGGCCCAGTCGTCCTCGTCGAACCGGACGAGTCCGGGGATCAGCGTGTGGAACGGTCGCTTCCCCGGTTCGAGGCGGTTCGGGTGCTTCGGGTCGAGCGAGAACGACGAGCCCCGGTTCTGGAGGGCGATCCCCGTCTCGCCCGCGACGAGCCCGGAGCCGAACCCGGCGAACCGCGAGTTGATGTACGAGACGACGTTCCCCTCGTCGTCGGCGACCGTCAGCAGGACGGTGTCGGCGTCCTCCGCGTTGGCGTCGGGGACGCCGAAGCTCACGCCGCGGTTGGCCGTCTCACCGACCTCGGCCGCTCGTCGTTTCGCCCACGCCGCGGAGGCGAGCGGCGGGACCTCCTCGTAGGCCGGGTCGGTGATGTAGCGGTGGCCGTCGTGGAAGGCGACCTTCAGCGCCTCCGCGAAGTAGTGGACGCGCTCGGGCGAGTCGTAGTCGTACTCGCCGGCGCCCACCTCGGCCGCGACGTTGAGCGCCTCCAGCGCGACGAGCCCCTGGTTGTTCGGCGGGAGTTCGTACACCTCCGCGCCGTTGTACGTCGTCGACACCGGCTCCGGCCACTCGACTTCGAAGTCCGACAGATCCTCGGCGGTCATGAACCCGCCCGCCGCCTGCACCTCCGCGGCGATGGCCTCGGCGATCTCGCCCTCGTAGACGGCGTCGGCGCCCTCCTCGGCGATCAGTTCCATCGACTCCCCGAGCCGGGGGAGCGTCACCCGCTGCCCGACCGCGGGCGACTCGCCGTCGAAGAGGTACGCCTCGCGGGCGTGGTCGCTCTCGAACAGGCCCTCGCCCTGGGTCCACGCGTCCGCGATCACCTCGCTGACCGGGTAGCCCTCCGTCGCGTAGCGGATCGCCGGCCGCAGGAGTCGGTCGAGGCCGAACTCGCCGAACCGCTCGGCGGTCGCCTCCCACCCGCGTGCGGTCCCCGGGACCGTCACCGTCTGCGCCCCGGTCGTCGGCATCTCGACCGCGCTCGGGTCGTCCTCGTCCACGTCGTCGTCGGCCGCGAGCGACGCCCGGACGTTCTCGATCGTCGCGTCGGCGGGCGCGCCGCCGCACGCGCGCATGGCGCCGACCTCGCCGTCGGCGGTGCGGTACAGCGCGAACACGTCGCCCCCCAACCCCGTCGACGTGGGCTCGACGACGTTGAGTGCGGCGGCGGTCGCCACCGCGGCGTCGAACGCGTTCCCGCCGTCGCGCAGCACCTCGATCCCCGCCTCGCTCGCGAGCGGCTGACTCGTGGCGACCACACCGCGCTGCCCGTACACCGTCGACCGCCGAGAACCGAACCGGTCCACGTCTGGGTCCATAGCAACACGTTCGACGGAACCCGGTTAAACGTCCCCCCGGACAGTTCCGGTGTGGTTCGAGACGACGGTTGTGAGTCGGTACCATTTACCGTATCGGGGTCCTGAGATCACGGGATCAGATGACCGGTCGAGACGAGGAGACGAACGGGGAGTCGAGCGGCGAGGGCCCACCGAGCGGCGGGTCTCCCGAGGACCCCGGCCGACGCCGCGTGCTCGGGTACGCGGGACTCGCCGCGCTCGCGGGCGGCGGCGTCGCCGGCGCGTGGTACCTCTCGCGGCCGGCTCCCGCCCCGGCGTCCGGCGGGGAGGACGGGGCGGACGAGAACGGCGGCGATCCCGAGAACGACGGCGATCCCGCCGACGAGGACGCTCTCGCGGACGCGCCCGCGGAGATCCCCGCGGTGGTCAGTCGGTACGCGCCCGACCTGTACTTCGGGGCGTTAGAGAAGTGGTACCCCACCGACCCGCGACCGTACGTCGTCGAGACCGACGAGGGCGCCGTCGTCGACGGGTTCACCGCGCTCGACGAGTACTCGGCGGCGTTCCGCGAGACTGGGTCGCCGCCCGCGCCCACCGTGTTCTACAACGTCGTCGAGGCGGCGCCGGGCGTCGACGCGGTGCAGTACTGGCTCTACTCGGCGTTCGACCAGTTCACCGTCAACTTCCACTGGCACGACTGGGAGCTGTTGCAGGTGTTCGTCGACCGCGAGAGCGGCGACCCGCTGCTGCTCTCGGCCAGCGCGCACTCCCGCGCCAGCCCGAACAACGAGTTCCTCGATCCGGAGATCCCGGACGGCTCGCGGCCCGGGATCCTCTCCGAGGTGGGCTCGCACTCCAGCGCCAGCGAGGTCAACGGACTCGTTCCCAGCTTCGAGCGACTTCCGGTCGGCGACCTGGTCTCCGACGTGACCAACGACGCAATCGACGTCTCCGCGAGCCTCCGCGCGCCCTTCGCCTACGGCCTCCCCCGGGACGAGGGGGCGCGGCTCCCGTTCGTCCTCCCGGAGCTCGACGGCGCCCCCCTCCACGAGCACCCGTCGCTGTCGATCGAGCGGACCGACCTGATCGACGAGCGGGTGACCGTCGGGTCGTGGCGCGGGCTCCCGACCCCGCCCGAGGACCTCCCCCTGCGCGAGCCCGGGCTCGTGCTCGCCCACCCGGACAGCGCCGTCGACGCGGACGCGACCTACGCGCTCGAACCGCTCTCGCCGCTCGGCGAGGCGATCGACGGCTTCGTCGGCCCGCAGTTGAGCTTCGAGTTCGCGGTCCCCGGATTCGCCGAGGATGTGCTCGCGAGCCACATCACGTCGGTCGGCACGCCGTGGGAACAGGAGCGGTTCGCCGACCCGCTCTCGGACGTCACCGACCCCGCGCACCGCCGGCGGATCGACGGGTCGGAGCCCGACGGGCTCACGAACCGCGTCGCCGGTCGGGTGCGACAGCTCCGGGCCGGGACCGGCGGTACGCTCGACGGGGTCACGGACGGAGCCGCCGACGCGGTCACGGGCGTCGCCGGCGTGTCGCTGTTCCCGCTCTCGACCGAGCTGGCCGTCCGGCTCGCGAGCGAGGACCCGACCGCGACGGTCACCCGCGGCGGCGTCTTCGAGTACCTCCGCGTCGAGCCCGGTCCGCACCTCCTCGTCGCCAACGGGCCGGGGATCGCGCCGATCGCGTCCCGATTCACCCACGATGGCGGGCTCGTCCGGGTCGGCGGCGACGGGGACCTCGCGGTCGTCGCCAGCGGGGACGCCGGCTGGATCCGGGGCGACGCGCGGGAGGCCGACGGGGTCGAACGCGTGCGCGTGGTCGAGGACTATGCCGGCGTCGTCTACGAGGGCGCGCCGGTCGAGACCGATCGGTTCGCGGTCGCGGTCCACCGCGAGGGTCGGTACACGGTCGAGGTGGTCGACCGGGCGGGCGCGACGGGAGCGTACCGCGTGACGCCGGATTCGTTCGACGAGAACGGCGAGGCGGTGCGCGAGCGGGTCGAAACCGGGAAGGCCGCGCTCGCCCGGACGCTCCGAGGCGAGCTCGACGAGCTGTACGCGCTCGCCGAGTCGCTCAGCCCGGACGACGACGACGCGGACGACACTCCCGAGAACGGGACGGCCGGGGAGACGGATCGGGACCGGAACGGAACCGCGTCCGACCCGGTGCTCGACGGGATCTCCCGCGCGCGGGAGTCGGCGGCCGGAGCGGTCGCCGCCGCCGAGAACGACGAGGAGCGGGCGGCCGACGACCGGCTCTCCGCGGCCGCCTCAGCGCTGTGGCGGGTCAGGGACGCGTTCGCGACCGACGACCAAGCCGGGTACGACGACGGCGCGGTCGAGGCGCTCGATCCGAAGGCGCTCGCCGGGATCGAGCGCGCCAACGACGCCATCGACGCCCCGCTGTGAAGGCGACGCGCGTCGCCGCCCCGACTCACGGAAGACTCCCGATCCCACGACCGTGTCTCGACCTCCCGATCGGCAGCCCCGCGCTCCGCGTTCCGTTATAAGGCGATGCCGGCGTCGTCGCGTCGATGATCGCTGTTACCGGCCAGAGCGCCGGATTTCGCGTCGAGGGCGCGACGGCGCGGAACTGCGGTCGTGTATCGATAAGCGCTATATCAATTTGGCGTCCGGCAGTTGATCGTCGCCCGGTATGGGGCGAACCCGTGGAGCGGTCGGATTCGGGGACGCGGGCAGGTTTGGTCGTTCATTTTTTGTCCGGGCGGTCGCACGTCCGACGATGACCCACCATATTCCGAAGGGGGTGAGCCTCGACACCCTCCTGCAGATCGTCGCCGGTTGGTCCGCCGTCGGCGCGGCGGCCGAACCGAAGTACACCTCGACCGTCGAGGACGCGACGGACATCGCCGACGCGGTCGGGCGACAGACCCGCTTCCTCGAAGAGCTCGGGCTGCTCGAACCGGAGGGGCAGCAACACCGCCTCACGGATCGCGGCCAGGCGCTGGCCGGAGCGGTCGCCGTCGAGGACGAGGTGCAGGCGCGGAAACACGCTCGCGAGGCCCTCGCGGAGTGGCCCGTGACCGATCAGGTCCGCGGAATCGTCCGCGAGAACCCCACGGCGGAGGCGGACCTGGTCCCTCTCGTTGCGGCCGTCACCGGCCAGGACCTCGACGCCGACCGAGTCCGGAGCGGGCTCACCACGCTGCTGGAGCTGTACGACTGGGCCGGTCTGCTCGACCGGGACGAGGAGGGGCGGTACCGCCTCCCGGAGACCGAGCGCGCCGAGGAAGCCGCCGCCGAGGAGGCCGACGACGACGTGGAGGGGTCCACAGAGGGCGAGGAGAACGCTTCCGAGAAGAACGCTTCCGAAGAGGGCAACGCGGCCGAAGAAGCGCCGAAGGGGACCGTGATGGAAGCCGAACCGGCGGCTGAGGACGCCGAGGAAACCGGTGAAGAAGCGACCGAGGAAGTCGAGGACGCGGCCGCAGAGGCCGCCGAGGAGGTGGAGGGGGCCGCCGAGGAGACCGCAGAGAGCGCCGAAACCGCTGCCGCCGAACTCGGTGAACTCCCCGAAGGGGTCCTCTCCGATCTCACATCGCTCGTCGACGAGGTCGAGAGTGCAGCCGAGGAGACGAAGACGGCCGCCGAGAAGGCGGAGGTAGCGGCAGAAACAGCGCAGGAAGCGGCGATGGGGGCGGGCGACGACGAGGCGGCAGCCGCCTCGGATCACACCCGACCAGCGACCGGGCAGCATGCGCTCACGCTCGGCGTCGATCTCGACGCCGACGCCGAGAGTCTCGAAGCGCTGATCCGGGGAATTCGGCGGGGAATCGTGGTGGAGGAAGAGCAGTCGCCGACGGCGTCCGAGCGCGACTCCGAGTGACCGCCGTCCCGACGATCCCAGGGAGTCGGGCTGCCGTGCTCCTGATCCCGTCGAACCTCGACTTCGCTCGGCAGCCGCTACCGACAGAAGGCGGCCTCGGCACTCATAGGGCTCGTCATCGCTGGTGCCGAGGCAGCTCGGAGCGGTGCATCGTCATCGGCCGCTCGCGACTACTCGCCTCGTCGCCTAAAAGGGTCCGGGCGCGGAGCGGGTCAGTCCCCGCCGTGACACGACCCCGCGTACGCGTTCCACCGTCCGGTCCCGTTCGGGATCCGCCCCGTGTCCGTCGCGTCGAACGTCGCCGCGCACTGCGCGACCGCCTCGGCCGCGGTGGGCAGGTCGTCGCTCTCCTCGTCGTCGCCCGGCGCGTCGTCGGTCGACGACGCCGGTTCCGTCTCGATGCTCGTCTCGCGCGTGCTCGGACCCTCGGGACCGATCGCCGTCTCCGATTCCGAGCTCGGGTCAGCAGTGTACTACGGGTGGCACGTCTCCCCCGATGAACGCATCCTTAATAATTGTTCATGTTTGTTCGTGCGGCGCGGCGCTCCGACGTCGACCCGTCCGCCTCACTCGAACGACTCGGGCTCGATCCCGGAGAGCCGCATCGCGTTGCCGGTGACGCCGAGGCTCATCCCCATGTCGCCGACGACGACCGCGACCGCGACGCTCACCAGCCCCAGCGGGACGCCCAGCGCGAGCAGGAACTTCACGCCGAGGCTCGCCCAGACGTTCTGGCGGATGACGCCGTTGGCGGTGTGCGACAGCGCGTACAGGTACGGGAGCTTCGCCACGTCGTCGCCCATCAGCGCGATGTCGGCGGTCTCCAAGGCGGTGTCCGTCCCCGCGGCGCCCATCGCGACGCCGACCTCGGCGGTCGCCAGCGCGGGCGCGTCGTTGATCCCGTCGCCGACCATCGCCACCTCGCCGTACTCGGTCTGCAGCGACTCGACCGCCTCCACCTTCTCCTCCGGCAGCAGCTCGGCGCGGTACTCGTCGACGCCGACCTCCTCGGCGATGGCCCGCGCGGTCCCCTCGTTGTCGCCGGTCAGCATCACGACGCGCTCCACGCCGAACTCCCGGAGGCGCTCGACCGCCCGCTTCGAGTCGGGCCGCACCTCGTCGGCGACCGCGACGGCCCCGGTCAGCGCCGTCGCCGTCCCGACGAGCACCACCGTCTTCCCCTCGCGTTCCAGCGCGGCGAGGGCTCCATCGGCGAACTCGCCGGGCTCGGCGTCGGCCGCGAAGCCGTCCTCGGCGGCCTCCTCGCCGTCGCGGCCCTCGGCGACGACCCCGCCGTCGGTCTCCGCTCGGGCCCGCGAGAGGTCGAACCCGAGCTCCTCGAACAGCGCGGGCTTCCCGGCGTAGTACGTCTCGCCGCCGATCTCGGCCCGGATCCCCTTCCCCGTCAGGCTCTCGAAGCCCGTCGGCTCGGGGAGGTCGGTCACGCCCGCGCGGTCGGCGCGGTCGAGGACCGCGGTCGCGATCGGGTGTTCGCTCCGTCGCTCCAGCGCCGCGGCCCGGCGCAGCAGCGTCGCCTCGTCGGCGTCGCCCAGCGGGAGCAGGTCGGTGACGGCGAGTTCGCCCTTCGTGAGCGTCCCGGTCTTGTCGAGCGCGACGGCGTCGACGTCGCCCATCGCTTCGAGGTGGTTGCCGCCCTTGATCAGGACGCCGTTCTTCGCCGCGCTCGTGATCCCGGAGACGACCGAGACGGGCGTCGAGATGACGAACGCGCAGGGACAGGCGATCACGAGCAGCGTGAGCCCGCGGACGAACCACGTCCCCCAGTCCGCCGCGAAGACGAACGGGTACCCCGCGAGGTCGACGGTCACCGGCTCCGCGATGACCAGCGGCGGGATCGCGGCCGTCAGGACCGCCAGCACCACCACGACCGGCGTGTAGTACCCCGCGAAGCGGTCGACGAACCGCTCGGTCTCGGTCTTCTCGGCCTGCGCGCCCTGCACCAGTTCGATGATCCGCGCGAGCGTCGAGTCGCCCGCGGTCGAGGTCACCTCGATCTCCAGGTACCCCTCCTCGTTGATCGCGCCCGCGAACGCCTCGTCGCCGGGCGCCTTGTCGACGGGGACGCTCTCGCCGGTGATCGGCGACTCGTCGACCGCGCTCTCGCCCTCGATCACGGTCCCGTCGAGCGGGACCTTCTCACCGGGGCGGACGACGACGGTCTCGCCGACCGCCACGTCGTCGGTGGGGACGGTCGATTCTTCGCCCTCTCGCCGGACGGTCGCCTCGTCCGGAGACAGCTCCATCAGCTCGCGCAGGGAGTCGCGCGCGCGGTCCATCGCGTAGTCCTCTAACAGCTCCGCGACGCTGAAGAGGACCGCGAGCGTGGCGGCCTCGACGAAGTAGCCGATCCCCGTCGCCGCGACGATCGCCGTCCCCATCAGCAGGTCGATGTCGAGGCTCCGGTTGCGCGCCGAGTAGTAGCCGCCGCGGACGACGGGGATCCCGCTGGCCGCGACGGCGCCGATGAACAGGACGTCGGCGAGTGAGAGGGGGGCGCCGAGCACGCTCGCGACGGCGGGATTTCGCCCGGTCAGGACGAACTCGAACAGGAGCCCGGCGACCACGAGCGCCGCGCCGAGCCACGTCTTCTTCGCGCGCGGCGTCGTCCAGACCTCGGCGGGGGGCGCGACGGCGACGCCGCCGGACCCCGCGTCGGCGCCGCTGGCGCCTCCGGCGTCGCCGTCCCCACCGCCGGCCGACCGCCCGCCCGTGACCTCGTAGCCGGCGCCCTCGATCGCCGCGACCACGTCGTCCTCGTCGACGGCGTCGGGGTCGTACGTCACCGTCGCCGTCCCGGCGGTCGGGTTGAGCGCGGTGTCGGTCACTCCGTCCAAGCGCCCGAGCGCGCTGTCGACCTTGCCGGCGCAGGAGGGGCAGTCCATCTCGGGGACCGCGAGGCTGGCGGTCAGCTCCCGGCGCCTACCGTCGGTATCGGAACCGCCGCCACCGTCGGCCCCGTCGGTTTCGCTTGAGCCGTCTCTCATTACGTGGAGAGTGGGCCCGTATATCGATAAGCCTTGGTTGGAATATTCCAAGTGCTGCGAGCCGAATGAGCGGGGCGACGTCGAGGCCGCCGTCTCACTCCGAGGCCGGTCCGGCGTCGACGACCCGCTCCTCGGCGACGTGCGCCTTCGCGAGGCGCTCCTCGGCCCGACGGAGCCGGTGGGTGAGCGTCGACCGCGGCACGTCGAGGTGGTCGGCGAGGTCGCCCGCGTCGACCTCGCGCGGGGACTCGTAGTATCCGTGTTCGACGGCGGCCCTGAGCGCGGCCTCCTGCTCGGGGCTGAGGCCGATGTCGCCCCCGTTCGAACCCGGCCCGTCGGTCGCGCCCGAGGCGCTCGCCGTCTTGAGCAGTTCGGTCCGGGCGGCGTCGCCGACGGCCGCTCGGAGCGCGTCGAAGAAGTCGCCCACGTCGCCCTCGCCGGAGTGGATGAGCCGCCAGGTGTAGTGGCGCCCCTCGTGGCGCGTCTCGAACAGCACGCTCTCCCCGAGGTGGTCGCGCGCGATGTGCGGCACGGACGCGCAGACGGGCGTGGGTTCCCAGTCGGTGTACAACACCAGCGCGTCGTCGGTGTGATCGAGGACGCGAGTGGTCTGGGTCGCTCCGCAGTGCTCGGTCGCGAGGCAGTCGGCGTAGTAGTCGCCGTCGAGGAACGCGGCCTCGACGTCGTCGAGCGCGGCCGGGGCGCCGGCCGCGTGGTCGACGCGCCAGAGGTGGTCGTCGGTGGCGTGGACCGACAGCGACCGGACCCGGGCGCCGGGGTGGTCGGCCAGCGCGTCGGCGACCCTGTTGCGCCCCGGCTCGTACTCGAGGGCGAAGACGAGTTCGCGCATACCGGGCAGTAAGCGCTCGGCGGGTATTAACGCGCGCCTCGCTGACGACCCGGCCTATTCGAAGTCGCCGCTGACGATGTCCGCGACGCGCTGGCGGTCGAACAGCTCCTCGTCGACTCCGTACACCTGACCGGCGGCCCGCTCCGTCAACACGAGGTTCGTGATCGGTCCCTGATAGAGCGACCCCCCGCGGTAGACGTCTCCGTTCTCGACGGCGGTGAGCCGGCTCGCGACGTTGTGGTCCTCCATGAACGAGACCACCGTGTCCCGGAACTCGGCCTCGGTCTTGGCCTCGTTGCCGCGGAGCAGCAGCACGTCGGGGTCGATTTCGAGCAGCGTCTCATAGTCGACCTGCCCGCGGTCGCTGTGGAAGTCTCGGACTCCGGTCGTGGCGAAGGCGTCCTCGACGCCCAGGTCGCGCCACTGCTTGAAGCTCGTCCCCTCGTCGATGAGGTACGGGGAGAACGCCGTGGGCTCGTCGACCGGCTGGGGCCACATGATGGCCACGGACGGCCGCTCGCCCTCCGGCGGAACGATCTCGTCGACCCGGCCGAGGAACTCCTCGTGAACCGCGTCGAACGCCTCGTAGCGCTCCCGCTCCTGAAAGACCTCGGCGAGCTTCTCGAAGGCCTCGTACAGCGAGAGGTACTCGTAGTCGTGCCACCCGTAGCCGCGCGAGAAGATGCTGTTGCCGAAGAACGGCGTTCCCGCCGACTCGATCTGGTCGATGTCCTCCTGTTCCCAGTTGCTGGTCCGACCGAGGATGAAGTTCGGATCTATCACGAACACGTCCGCGTCCTCGCCCAGTTCGAGGAAGCTCTCGACGTCCAGCTCGCTCTCCCACAGGGAGGTCATCCCGCTCTTGTCGACGCTCAGCCCCGGGATCTCGTCGTAATACTGCGTGTGGTACCGCGACGTGAGGTACACGGCCTCCGGCGGGGCCTGCCCGAGCGCGATCCCCATGTCCGCCCAGCTCCCGTTGTTGGCGACCCACGTCTCGGGGACGCCCTCGAACTCGACCGATCCGACCGGCTCCATCGTCACCGTGTACGTCTCGGGCGCGGATTCCTCCCCGGACTCGTCGTCGGTCCCGTCTCCGCCACTTCCGTCGCTCCCGCCTCCGTCGTTCCCGCCTCCGTCGCTCTCGTTTCCGGCGTCACCGTCTCCCCCACCCGTCGGGCCCGCGTCCGTGCTGTCGGTACACCCGGCGAGCAGCCCGGTGGCGGCGATCGAGCCGCCGTACGCCACGAAGTCTCGCCGAGTCGGCGCGCTTTTTCCCGCCTGTTCTCCCGTCGCGTGGTCTTCTGCCATATGTTTTAGGCCAGACTAAAACTTAATAACGACTTCGATTTTTAGGCGAGCCGAAATCCTTCGGCGTCGCGCACGTCGTGGCGGTCCCGCCTCCCGAAGCCGGTAATCCGCACAGGTTCGGAAGGTGGGGGTAGCTACAAACGGAATGCCCGGTGACCCCCCTATCTGAACCCCGATGTCACCCAACTCAGTGATCCCAAGAGATCACACCCGATAAAATAGTAAAATATCTGGGAGAAACGGGTCGGAAAGCCGGTTGTAGAAAACAGCTGTCGCTACCGAAAAGAAGCTACCGCCGGAAAATCAGACGGCTACATCAGGGGGATCCAGTCCAGAGAATAGGCAGATGATCGACGACGCGAGTAAGTCTGACAGTGGAAGAAGGGTGTCGAGACGACTCTCGTGCGGACCACGACCGTAATCGTCGTACTTCTCCGACGCCAGCACCTTCAGTGAATGATCAACGATCCGCCACAGGTTGTACAGTAGGCAACTGAACGTGAACGCGAAGAACCGCATTCGATAATCCTTCGATGCAATTGACGGCATCAACGGCAGGATCATCCGGTACTCATTTTCAATATCCCACCGCCTCGAATACCAGTTCACCAGCCCTTCTGCTTCAAGTGGAGATACGTCATCGCTGTTCGTCATAAAAATCGCGTACCCGGTATCATCAGCGTGCCGGATAATCCAGTCATCCCGCTCCGCCGGCACGTGCATGAACGTCACGTCATGACTGTAATTGTCCTCTCCAACGTCAGGGTCATCATCAACATCGATATACGGCGTATCGTTACGTAGGTACAGCGACGCATCCTGTTCAACACGCGCAGTCACATTTGGATCCTCACGAACTTCGGCTACTTGTGAACGGAGATGCTGTGAATCGGCTTTCTTCGGGATCAGGTACGTCACATCATGCCGTTGATCCAGTACGTGACAGACACCGTGCTGGTCGAAGGCCTTGTCCGCCATCACCATATGGATGTCAACGAGTTCGGTCGCCTGTTCCATCAGGCGATCCACGACTTCTGCCCACGAGGTCGACCGGCCATCGCCGCCTTCCCACGTGGAGTGGTGTCGAATCGGCTCAACAGCAACAACCAAGGGTGTATTCGCTCCGACGATAGTCAGCGTTGCATACTGGTACTCGTAGACGCCACTCTCCGCTGCTCCGTTTACCATCGTCGGATAGTCATCTTTCGGTACTCGCGTGTCGCCAGTCTTTTCATCAACAACGATCCGCTCGTCATCTGGCTCAATATCGTCTTCTCCTTTCCACGGTGTGACGTGGACTGGAGCACCGGTCACGTCAATTGCAGCCACGACAGGTTCTGTGAATTCGTCCGTGGGGCGAATCATATCCAGCTGTCGTTCGACAGCTGCTGAGAACTGTGGTTGAATCGCATCCGCAACGTGTCGCCAGTCTGGGGTTGGCTTCCCGTTCTTGAAATCATCAAATGTGTACTGGTATGAGGACGGCGTTCCGAGGGAATTGACTGCGTTCAGGTGCGTGTCATGGTGTAGGGCATCGTTGCGGAATTTATTGAACGTCCGGTACGCTGCTCTCGTTCCCGAGCGATCCTGTAGACTCATCAGGATCTGGTGTTCCCAAACAACTTCGTCTTCGTGCTTGACGTTCTCAGCCCGGCCAGTATCCAGTGCCGGGCAGACTTCATCCAGTGTTGATGTGATAACGCCTGGTGCCTGGTTGTCCACGTAGTGGTGTAGTGGAGTTGAAGTTTCTTGAATCTCCGTGGGGTCCGGATCAGGATCTAGTTTTCTGAAGTCCTGTGACTGGATTCCGTGGTCCGAGGCAGCGTCACTGATGTCGTCTGCGACACTGTTGAGTAGGCTGCGAAGTTTCCCTGAAAACCGCTTCCGCTTAGTATACGAGAGTGCCGCCTGTGTCGGTGCTCCATCCAGTCCGAATCTGATTTGCAGATACTCCAATACAGCGATTTGATCGGTGACTGCGGTCTGTGAAAGCCCTGTCACCTGCATGTATAGATAGACCCGTACCATCGCCTCAAAGTCGAACGAGTCGTCCATTAGGATGTCATACCTGTCCTGAAACTCGTCGATCGGGAGATGGAGATTCCCGATGACTCGGGAGACGTTATCGTGGACATCGAAGAGCGTGGCTGCTTGCTCCACGAGCGCGTCCGCGATACGTTCCGAGTCCGGGTCAGTCATCTGAGTGGATTTACTTTAGATTGAACCATATTTGACGGGGCGGTGCTTCCAAATCTATTCGCTAAATGCTACGTATTCAGGGGTATTGAATGGGTGAGAACACCGTTAAAGAAAGTAAAGGTATTTTCCAAATCTGGGTTTCAGAATGAATAGCAGATTTATTCTGAACTCATACTTTAGTTTACACCATATATCTATTAGGGGTGGTCGTGAAACAGACTACACACCGTGGTTGACAGCAACGATCACAACCGTAGCGGAGACTACCCTGTTCCCGACGAATTCGATGCGGATGAAGTAGAGGCTGTTACAGACTTCCTTTCTAATCCCGGTGCGTTAGAGCTGATCGCGGAACTATACGACACCCCAAAACGGTTTGTTACACTGCAAAACGAAATGCGAGTGAGTGGTGCCACGATTCGGAAGCGAATGAATGAGGCGCAAGAGCTGGGGTTACTTTACGGTGAAGACAACCCGCACTTCAACGAAAATGGAAACAAAATCCACCCACTTACTCCGAAGGGAGAAGTGATTGGACGCGAGATACGGATCTCTGAGTTAGGTCGGATTCAACGAGAGATTCGGGAGTTAGAGAATGAGTTCGATGAGAAGTTCGGTGACTTTGAAAATGGGCTACAACAGAAGATTTCCGAATTAAACAGAACCTATGCAGAAAGGCTCGGTGATTCGTTCTAATCGGCTCTGTTGAAATCTCATTCTTCAAATATATTCTCGCCTGAAACCGCTGGTCGCTGAAGAGTGCGAACTTATCGGATTTTCACCGACCGCAAACGCTATACTGTGTTGGAGTTATTGTTTTGATATGTATAGGACTGTTCGGAAATCGCTTGAAGACTGGTATAATCCGAGTATTCAGTCTGCGGTGATTGTCTTGATGGGTTCGTGTTTTTGCCTCTTTCTGTTCCTCAACAGTCCCGATTTTACGAACCCGTACTACGTTTTCGGAGTCGGAGTGATGGGCTTCGCAGTCGTCTTTGCGGCGCTTATGCTCATTTCTGTGCTACTGAAGCGCCGATAGACTACTACCCTGTACTGACCACAGTCTAGTCAGAATGGATCATCTGTTGATGATTTCAACAACACCTGTCGTCTCTGCTTATGGCTTGGCGCGGTAGACTCGGGCTTTCGTATTCCCATCCATCACGATCAGGTTGTACTGCGCCAGTTTCGCTAAGTAATTCCGCACAGTTCGTTCCGTTTTAGGATCATCAACCTGCTGTTGATACTGATCGTACAACGCTGGTGGGGTGATCTCTTCAGCATCCGTGATGATGCTGTACAGCGTTTTCTGATCCGGAGTAAGCCGATCAAGAGTTTTCTGCTTGATTTCCATTTTCGCTTCCAAAACCACGTCGACGATCGTCTCAGAAGTGATGTGATCGTCATTAGCCTGTGATGCTTCCCGTGCAGCTTTCCGAAGGATACCGATGGCTACGCGGGCGTCACCAGCTGCTCGGTCAGCGATCTGGTATAGCCCATTCTCGGTGATTGCACCTTCGGTGAGCCCCCACTGTGTCCTGTCACGGAGAATTGATGCGAGTTCGTTGTCTCCATATTGGTCAAAGTGGATACGGTGTGCGTTCTGTAGCCGGCTTCGAACACGGTCATCTAACGGTGAGAACAGGTCTTCTTCACTGTTAGCGATCAGGATAATTGAGAGGTTCGGGATGCGGTAGAGGTCATAGAGGATGTCTTTGGATTGGAGTTGATCGACTTCGTCGAGGATAACGACGTAGTGAGGGCCGTCGTAGTCGCGGAGCCGATCGACAAGTAAGTCTCGTGGTGTGGATTGCCGGTGAATATCATATGTTTTCCCAACTCCGTCAAGTAGTTGATAGAGTGTTTTGAATCGGGTGTAGTCTTCCCAGCAGTTCACGTACTGTGAGTCGAGTTCCACAACGTTCTCGCGGAGTCGTTCAAGGATGAATTGTGCAATGCAGGTTTTCCCGGTTCCGGACGGGCCGTATAGGAGTATGGGTTCCGCTGATTGGCCGTCTGTGATTGGTTCGAGGATGCTGGAGAGGTAGTTTACCTCGTTGTCCCGGTGTTGGATTTCACGTGGGATGAACTCCTGTTGGAGAACCCGGGCGTCTGTGATCATAGTTCACGTCGACACGGAACGGTAGGGTAATAAATGGAAGTGTGTAGTTTCCAAATATTCGGGTTTATTGAAATCCTCAGATATTTACACATATGTTATCTTATTTGACACTAAAATCGTCTGTCTGAGGGTCTAAACTCCCCATCCACGCCCTAATCGCCCCCATCGGAACTAAATAGAGCAACCACACGGCCCGTGAATCCAAATCGGTACCCGTCCCGATAATCACAAAGCTGACGGGAGCAACCACAAAGACCAAAATCAGAAACAACTCAAAGACGGGTCTGAACGCGAAAGCCAACGCGTCTGCCGGTGATTTGTCTTGATATGACCGGTTGACGATGAAATAGCGCCAGACGCGCGATAGCTGAAAGAAAACAGTGCCAGCAATTGCGAGCCCAACTGAGAGGGGAAGTCCTGAATCCAAAAGGGGAAGTCCTGAATCCAAATCATAACCGGAAAGGAAAGGAGTCATGATTACTGTAAGAATGAAAGCTGGGATAACCGCCTTTCGCAACACGTAGTTGATATTGCGCGGGTATACCGGCGGTATTAGACCAATCGGCTGAATTGAAGTGGGCTCTTCATCCCAAGAATCCCCATCGAGATCATCCACGGACTGTGGCGTGAACAACGCGACAGAAAAGAACAGGAGATTGATGATCGCTATCTCGATGAGATAGATGACAGCGATTTCAAGAAGACTCCACTCAAATACGACCACTCCAAGAATGAGTGCAGAGTTCAGAATACACGCAAAAACAAAATCGCGGGACTCTCTGAGCATTCCGGGTATTGTTTTGCTACCCCCCGTCTGGCTACTCGTTCCCATCTATCTACACTTTCCTTCGGAAGCTGTTTATTTGTTCTGTTGACTCGATGGAAATACTGGTACTCTATGAGAGCGTGAAACAAGATATGGGCGCAAGAGACCGAGAGGATTTCTGTGCCACAGAGCACGTTTTGTTGACTGGTGGCTCTGTTGAAATCCTCAGCAAGTGATATATTCTCACCCAGTCGCGGTCAGTACAGGTGACACACAGATCGCTCAGTACAGATGAACTACTCACTGGCCGTTGAAAGTCATACAGAGCGGACAATTTTTCACGCTCCTTCTATTTTAATCCGTTATGAACCGACCATCTGTCTTTTATGGGTTTTCAGCAATTCTGGGAATAGCAATTGGCGTGGACGGCTTTATTTCGGGAACAACGGATGGTTTTGGTATTTTTGTCATGTTGGTGTGTGGTGGTGGAGCCCTGCTTGTCACTACATCACTGTACAAGATATTCTCGACTGACCCATCAGAGTTCCAAGTGCCGTTTTACGCTATTCTTGTAATGGGTCTTTGTGCCCTCATAGCTCTTCTCAGCGTCGTTCTACAGGTCGCCAGTTGAATACTCGGAGTACTCCCGCCCATATTGATTTAAACATAAAATTGTTTTCACTTCACGATTGCGAGTGAAGAATTCGCACTCTTCGTTGACCGGGCGTTTCAGCCGAGAACATGTCTGAAGAATAGGGTTTCAACAGAGCCTGACTGGTCCGTATGCGAAAGAAGTCGAGACATGGGCGTGACAACCCGAATAGGTGAATCTCTGCAAACTGCTACGACTCGGTTTGATCACTGTTGCTTGACGACGACTGTATCTGCGACAAGGTCACCGACCCGTTGGTTATCATCCGTAAGCAGTATCAACACCATTGCGACGAGGTTCAACGTCGGGAGTGCGTCAACGATCCACAACAGATTCCGCAGGACTGACGCCCCAATCGTACAGTTTGATCCGTCGGACTTGATAACGACGAGTCCAAGCAGATATTTCCCCGGCGTATAGCCGTACAGTCCCTCAAGGAGAAACCCGTAAACCAATGTTGCGACCAGTCCCACGAACGCCAGCACGAGGAACCCGATGTCGCCAAGGGGCGTCCCGGCGAGTATAACGGCAAGCCAGATTAGCGCCATGAGTATTGAGTCGATAAAGTATGCCCCAACTCGGTGCCAGATCACATCCCCGTTCGTCCCTCGTTGTGGTTTCGGATGCTGTTCCATAACTCACATCTGTTATTCAAGAGTTATTAATCTTTGACTATTACCTCAAAGTAGAGTTGTCGAACAGTTCGCATCTCTCATTGACCAGCTGTTTCAAATGAGAATTTGTCTGAAAAAGAGGATTTCAACAGAGACACATATTCCCGAGTCGAAATCTATCTTTGTCGGTTCGGATTATGAATTTCGAGCGTCGCTTCCCGAGGACCGGGCGTTGGTTGAGTCAGTACTCGAAATCCCGGACAGTGATACTGATGCGTGGACAGACCGTCTGTTCCACCTCGTCGAATTTACAGTTCTCACCGACCAGTCGTGGCTATATCGCTCAGTACCGCATGAGGCCCATATCCGAGAAATCAACGCGGGGGGACACGAGGGAGTAATTGAGAAATTGAACGAGACACTTGATCAGGTACGAGGTTCGGCTGTTGTCCCGTTTAGTGGGCTTGCCTCGTGGACAATTAACGGTACCACGTATGATTTGAAATGGGACTCTCTGTATTGCTCCGATAGAGAAAAGAGTGCGTCATATGATTTGGAACGGCTAAGGAAGGTGACTGTACTGTTTCCTGAGAACGTCCTACATCTTGATTGGAAGCCGGTGTCCGAGGAGTCGTTACTTCGTCGAACGGTTTGGCGAGTTCTGGGTTCGGAGAGTGCTACTCCGCCAGCACGAGTCGAGATTCCTGCTGATGAAGGCGGAGAAAAGATATTGGATGCGTCTCGCCAGCTACGTGAGAAACTTGGGTATGAATATGACGTTGAGACTTCTTCGGATTAGCGCCCGTGATCAGCGTAGAGTCAATAATTGGTTCGTCTGTACTGAGAGATTTGTGAGTTTCCTGAGTCGGCTATGGCTGAACACTTATTCTTGTGTGGCCATATTGTCCTGTTAGATGTCAGTAATTCCGACGGAGTGGAGTGAGCCGGATTCTCGGCCAGGCGTCTACTTTGATGTTCTGTTGATGGGGCTGCTGGTCGTCGGGATCGGCGCGATCGCATACTGGGAGCCGGGCTCAATTACTCTCTCGATTACGCCACAACGTCTTGCTGGTGCGATCATCCCTGGTGTGGTTCTCGGTGTTGCTATGACATACTTCTACATCGTGAGCGAGCGTTTCCAAGGACTCTATGCGGATTCCCACATCACCTGGTTTGTCGGCAACTTATTGCTCGCCATTGGCATCTCACTCGGACTTGCCGTTGCCCCCACGTGGACGTTACTCACGATACTAGCGACATTACTCACATTCATCGTACTTCGCGTCGCCATCTACATTCGTACGCGATAAGTACTACAACTGATGGTCAAGTAGTTCGCTTGTACTGAACGATCCGTGAGTCCTCTGTACTGACCGATTTGTGAGTCTCCTGTACCGACAGTTCAGAGAGAACGGGCAAGATTGTGACTGAGAGAAGCAATGGTGAGTTTATCGAGCTGCTCCCACCATCATTGGGTCGTACTCCTGTACCGTACTGTTTGAGTGTTGTGGCGTAGGAAGTCACGCGCACGGTAGCGATATGTATATAATAATTTAGAGATCATACTCGACGAGGCCGTCTTTACTCCGGTACACTGAGAATAAATATCAACTAACTATCGTTTTGTAGCGGGCTACCTTCCGAACCTGTGTAATCCGACGCGAAAGACGATTTGATATACCGAAATATGATTCATACGTTCGCCGTCCGAACGTGTTCGGGCGCGTTTCGCGGCCGTGGGAACCCTCGAAACCGGGTTCGGTGGGTCGTGAGTACTCCGGGTATGGTCGAGAAGACTGACCGAACCGGCGGATCGGGCGGAGCGCGCTCCGCGGACGGCCGACGCTTCGAGGTGTTCGTTCGCGAGGAGGAGACGGACCCGCTCCGTCACGTCGGGACCGTCGCCGCGCCGACGCCCGACGCCGCCCACGAGGAGGCGAGCAAGCTCTTCGCGTGGTACGCCCGCGACGTGTGGGTGTGCCCCGCCGACGAGACCCACCGGTACTCCGCCGAGTCGCTCGCGGGCGACGAAGCGGGAGGGGAGGCGTCCGCCGACGCCGACGAGCCGCGCGTCTACAAGGAGACCGAGGGGACTCCGACCGTCTCGTGCGGCGGGGCGCCTGCGGCCGACGCGGCCGACAACGACGACGCGGAGGGGTCCCGATGATCTCCGTCAGCAAGCTCCTCTGCGGCCTCGACGCCGAGAGCGACGGGCTCCGGTACGACGCGGCCGACGGGTCGGAGAAGCCCCAGATCACGGACGACAAACAGCGGCGCCCGGTCGTCGTCTGGAACACCACGAAGCGGTGTAACCTCTACTGCGAGCACTGCTACGCCGCCGCCGATCAGGCGGGCGCGCCGAACGAGCTGTCGACCGCGGAGGGGAAGGCGCTCATCGACGACCTCGCCGAGTTCGGGGTGCCGGTGATCCTCTTCTCCGGCGGCGAACCCCTCGTCCGCGAGGACCTCCCCGAACTGGTCTCCCACGCCGCCGACGCTGGGGTCCGCCCCGTGCTCTCGACGAACGGGACCCTCTTGACTCGTGATCGCGCTCGCGAGCTGAAGGAGGCCGGCCTCAAGTACGCGGGCGTCTCGGTCGACGGGCTCCCCGAGCGCAACGACCGCATCCGGGGCGAGGAGGGCGCGTTCGACGCCGCGGTCCGCGGGATCGAGGCGTGTCTCGACGTGGGGCTCAAGACCGGGCTCCGGTACACGATCACCGAGCACAACGTCGAGGACCTGGCGGGGGTCGTCGACCTGCTCGTCGACGTGGGCGTCGACCGGTTCTGCTTCTACCACCTCGACTACGGCGGGCGCGGCGCCGACATCTCAGACGTGGACCTGAGCCCGGAGGCGACCCGGCGAGCGGTCACCGACCTGTGTGACCTCACCCGGGAGTACCACGAGGAGGGCGAGGAGATCGAGACGCTGCTCGTCGGCAACTACGCCGACGCGGGCCACCTCGTCGAGTACGCCGACCGCGAGATGGGGACCGACCGCGCGCGGCTCATCTACCGGCACCTCGAACGCAACGGGGGCGACCCCACCGGCGAGCGCGTCGCCGACGTCGACCCCGTCGGCAACGTCCACCTCACCCAGTTCTGGCAGGGGTACTCGCCCGGAAACGTCCGAGACCGGTCGTTCGGCGCGATCTGGTCGGACGAGTCCAACCCGCTGCTCTCCGGGCTCCGGAACAGGGAGGACCGCCTCTCCGGGCGGTGCGCCGACTGCGCGTACCAGTCGATCTGCCGCGGCGGCTCGCGGCTCCGCGCGCTGGCGGCCCACGACGACCCGTTCGCTCCCGATCCGAAGTGCTACCTCACCGAGGCCGAACGCGACGGGAACGCGGCGCTGAGTCGGATTCGGGGCGGCTCCGCGGCGGACGCGGACTGAGCTATCGGTCCGACTGCCGCCGTCGGCGGCGGTCGACGCCCGCGCCCGCGAAACTCACAGAGGAACAAGGAGGAAGCCCACGGCTTCAGCCGTGGGAGGAATCCGACTCCGCTCCCTCGATCTCGTCGAACACGTCGGTGACGAGCTTCGCCTGGGCGGTCCGGAGCCGCTGTGAGAGCGCGGACTTGCTAATCCCTAGCTCGGCGGCCAGCTCGCCGAGCCCCACGTCGCGGTCGCCGTCGAAGTAGCCGCGGACCACCGCGAGTTCGAGCCCCTCCCGCTGTTTCGGCGTGAGCGCGGAGAGGTCGAAGGTCACCTGCTCGGTCGCCTCCGGGCCCTCGACGACCGCGAGCCGGACCAGCCGGACGTGATCGAGGACCTCCCTGAGCTCCCCGACCACGTCGCGGACCGTGTCCCGGTCGTCGACGTAGGCGGTCACGAGCATCGTCCCGTCCTCGACGCGCCGGACATGCGGGACGCACCCGAACCCCTGGAAGATCCGACAGAGGCAGTCGTCGGAGACCTCACCGCGAGCGCGGACCAACCCGTCGCCGTCGGCCGGCTGCACGTCGACGGTGCACTCGTGACCCACCGCGTTGACGGCCACGTCGCTCGCGTCGGGGACCTCGGAGACGATGGGGCAGTCCCAGTCGTCGCTCGGATCGATGTCGAGGTCGACGCGGAGCCGGCGTCCGTCCCCTGCGGCTTCGGCCATGGACCTGCTTGTCCGGCCGGCGGCTTAGACGCTCGGCGGATCCTCAGTGCCCGAGAACGCGCCGTTTATGTGCCGCGCCGCGGTGGAGGAAGACGACGTGCGCGAGACAGCACGCGGAGCCTTCGAACTGGCACGCCCGGGCAACTGCGTCGCCGCCGCGGTCCTCACGGCGACCGGCGCGTTCGTCGCCGGTACCGGCGACGCGCTCGCCCCGGCGGCGATCGCCGCGGTCACCACCGCGTTCGCGGTCGCCGCCGGCAACGCGATCAACGACTACTTCGACCGCGAGATCGACGCGATCAACCAACCGGACCGTCCGATTCCGCGGGGTGCGATCTCGCCGCGGGGCGCGCTCGGGATCTCCGGCATCTGGTTCGCGGCCGCCGTCGCGCTCGCGCTGGCCCTTCCGCTGCTGGCGCTCGCCATCGCCGCGGTCAACCTCGTCGCCCTCGTCACCTACACGACCGTCTTCAAGGGGACGCCGGGGCTCGGCAACGCCCTCGTCTCGTATCTCGTGGGCTCGACGTTCCTGTTCGGCGGCGCCGCCGTCGGGCAGCCTCGGGCGGTCGTCGTCCTGGCGTTGCTCGCGGCGCTCTCGACGTTCGCCCGCGAGGTGATCAAAGACGTCGAGGACGTGGTCGGCGACCGCGAGGAGGGGCTCCGGACCCTTCCCGTCGCGATCGGCGAGCGGCGGTCGCTGTGGGTCGCGACCGGGTCGCTCGTCGTCGCCGTCGCCGCCAGCCCGCTCCCGTACCTCTCGGGGACGTTCGGCGGCGCCTACCTCCTCCTCGTCGCGGTCGCCGACGCGGTCATGCTGTACGCCTGCCACGAGGCGTTCACCGACCCGACGGCGGCACAACAGCGGTTCAAGTACGGGACGTTCCTCGCGGCGGTCGCGTTCGTCGCCGGTCGCGCTGCGCTGCTTGTTTAAAAATGCGATCCGCCCGGTCGCGATCGATTGTGCCGTCGCTCGCCGGACGGAACCACTGAAAAATCCGCGAACCGAAACCCGCGAACCGCTCGACGACGGACAGTTAGGTGACGGTCACGCGACGTTGAAGCCCTTATCGCGGAGGAAGTCCTCCACGCGACCCGAGTGGTTCCCCTGCAGTTCGATGGCGCCGTCCTCGACGGTGCCACCGCAGGCGAACTTGGACTTGAGATCCGACGAGAGGGAGCTCATGTCCACGTCTTTCGGGTCGAATCCTTCGATGACCGTTACCTCCTTACCGTACCTGCGCTCGTCGATGCGGATGCTGATCTGCTGGGACTCTTTCGCGACGTCCTCGCAGACGCAGAGTTCCTGGGGCAGTCCGCACGTCGAGCAGACTTCCGACATTACGACCGAAACTACAGGATGCCCGTATTAAATAGTGTCGGGAGTGCGAGCGCCGTGCACGGCGAGCGCGGTCGCCCCTCGCCCGGGACCGCCTCACTCCCCGCCGAACAGCCGACCGATCACGGGCGTCCGCTCCAGCGCGAGCCGGCGGACCGTCCGCCGCGCCTCGTCCGCCTCCGCGCGCGTCACGGACCCGGCGTACGCCGCTCGCTCGTACGCCTCGCCGACCGTCCGCGCGCGCTCGTCGCCGTCGCGGAGCGGGAGGTCGTCGAGGTACGCCCGCGGCGTCTCCCCGGGCCGCCGCTCGCGGTAGCGCCGCGCCAGCAGCCGCTCCAGGTCCGCGAACGCCCGCTTCGCGTCCTCGGCGGGCTCGTCGCGGCCCCAGGGCACCCGGATCCGGACGGCGCGGCGCGCGCGCGCCGCGAGGCCGAACCGGCGGGCGCCGGCGACGCCGACGATCACGACGAACAGCCAGTACGCGACCGCCTCCCGCGACGGAAGCGGGAACCCGCCGTCGCCCCCGCTGGCGCCCGGATCGGCGCCGCCGGCGGGCGTCCCGTTCCGGATGAGTCGCTCCTGTGAGAACCCGCCTTGGGCGGGCGAGCTGTCGGTCCCGGTGGCGTCGCCCGCCCCGTCGCCGGCGGTCCCGTTGCTCTCGTTCGTCTCCGAGAGCGGTTCGTCTTCCGACCCGGAGGTCGTGCCGGATTCCGGGGCGGGCGTCGGCTCGCCGTTCGGCTCCGCCCCCTCGGCGTCGACGTCCGCATCGCCGCTCTCGCGAGCCTCGGCGAGGCGCTCGCTCCGGGCCTCCTCGCGCTCGCTCGGCGGGGTCGGGTCGAACTCGACCCAGCCGTGCCCCGGGAAGTACGCCTTCACCCACGCGTGGGCGTCCTGTCCCTGGACGACGTATCGGTCCTCGCCGACCCGCTCGCCCTCGGAGTAGCCGGTCGCGAACTGCGCCGGGATCCCCTGCGAACGCAGCATCGCGACCATCGTCGTCGCGAAGTAGGTGCAGTAGCCGGCGTCCATCTCGAAGAGGAACGCGTCGGCCACGTCGCCCTCGGGCTTCTCGACGGCGAGCGAGTAGTCGTACTCCTCGATCAGGTACCGCTCGATCGCGGCGGCCTGATCGTAGGGGTTCTCGGCGTCCGCCGCCTCGACGATCGCCTCGGTGCGCTCGCCGACGCGGTCGGGCGTGCTCTCCGGGAGCTGGGTGTACCGCTCCTCGATCGCGGGGTCGTACTCCGCGCTGGCGTTCCGGAGCGCCGCGGGCTCCGCGTCGAGCACCCGACTCTCGACGGTCGTCGTCTCGCCGGGACGCAGCGCGGCGCCGAGCCGGAGCGCTCCGCGCTCGTCGACCTGCGCGGTCGAGGCGCCCGAGCCGCGCACGTCCACGGCCTGCCACGGCGCGGGCAGCGCCGTCGACTTCACCTGCGGGGTGACGGTGACGTTCGCCGTCGTCGTCTCGCCCGGCGGGCCGTCGAGCGATCCCTCCAGCGTCGACCGTTCGCCGGACCGCACCCAGCCGTCGCCGGTGTAGGTGTCGTAGGCGGCGACGTGCCAGTTCGACTCGACCGGGCTCTCGATCTCGTACCGCACCTCGGGCGACAGCCGCGTCTGTCCGACCACCTCCACCTCGTCGCCGGCGCCGAGCGACGACTCCAGCGTCTGACCGCGGTCGGCCGTCCACGGCTGCGCCGCGCCCGCCGGCAGCACGGTGACTGTCGCGCTCACGAGGACCATCGCCGCCAGCACGGCGGCGAACTGGTCGCCGTGGCTCCGGAGCGCGTCGAGCGTTGACAGCGTCGAGAGCCCGGCGGCGAGCGCGGCGCCGACGACGCCGATCAGCGCGGCCAGCCCCCCGGCGTCGCCGGTGCACACGAGGAATCCGAGCGCGCCGCCGGCGACCGCAGTGGCCCCGGCGTGTCGCCCTCGGCCGGCGAGGTACGCGACGAGGAACGTCGGCACCGGCGCGACCGCCAGCACCCACACGTCCGCGAGCGCGAGTCGGAGGATCGAGAGCCCGGTCAGAAGCGACACCACGTCGAGCGCGACGCTCTCGACCGAGAAGAGCGCCCGCCGGCTCGCGGGGACCGCGAAGTAGTAGCCGGCGAGCCCCGCGGCGAAGAGGACCGCGGTCAGCCGGACGGCGGTGCGCTCGGCGACGACGCGCGAGAGGACCGCGCCGGCGACTCCCGCGACCGCGACGGCCGCGGCGGTCCGCGCCGTCCCGCCGACCACGTTAGTCGCCTCGAAGAACACGCCGAGGTACGCCGCGGTGACGAGCGCGACGCCGACGATCGCGGGATCCGCGAACCCGCTCCAGTCGTCGGCGGGGGCGTCGGCCTCCTCGCGGCCGAGGTCCGGTGGCTCCCCCGACGCTCGGTGGCGATTGGCGGTAGTTCGTCGCCGCCCGTTTCCGGGCGTTCGTCCGCTCATCGCCCGCCCGCCTCCGGTTCGGGGCGAGCCGGGAGCTCCGCGTCCGCCGGTTCTTCGCCCTCGCCCGCGGACGCCCGGAGGTCGTCGACGGCGACGGTTCGCCCCCCGGTCCGATATCGAGCGCCGTCGGCGTCGGCGATCACCTCCACGTCGGCGTCGTCGACGGCGACCGCGCCGGGACCGGTCACCGCGGCCAGTTCGAGCGCGGCGCGTCGCCCCTGTGGGCCCGGGAGGACCGACACGCTCCCCGCCGGCAGCGTCAGATCGACGGGGACCCCGTCGTCGAGCAAGGCGAGCGCGAGGCTGGCGGCCGCGCTCGCGAGGGCGTCGGCCCCCTCACGCTCGCCGGCCGTCCCGCCCGCGATCGACACCCGTCCGCGCCGCGTCTCGGCGGCGAACTCCTTGACCACGATCTCGTCGCGCTTCGCGGTCGTCGGCCAGTGTACGTCCCGGAGGGCGTCGCCGCGCGCGTACTCCCGCAACCGGTCGAACTCCTCGCGCTGCCGGCTCACGCCGACCGCGTCGTCGGCGTACAGCGCCCGCCGGAACCGCGCCGGGATCGGGTGGCAGGTCGGATACGCGATCACCGCGTCCGTGTCGTCGACGACCACCTCGCGGTCGAAGAGCCCGAACACGTCCGTCGCGGTCACTCTGGTCGGCCCCAGCCTGCGCTCTCCCCGCCGCAGGTACCGGACCCGATACGTCACCGAGCCCCCTCCGATCGACGCGCGGATCGGCGCCTCCGGGCCCTCCAGCCCGTCGTCCGTGTCGTCGCCGATCGCCGCCAGAAAGGTCCCGGACGCCCCCGCGGTCGCGGGTCGGAGCTCGAGACGGACCTCGGCGCGCTCGCCGACGAACCCGTCCGCCGGCGGGACCCGCCGCACCTCGGGGTCCTCGACCCGCGCCAACTGAACGTAGCCGGCGGCGAGCGCGACGATCCCCGGGAGGACGACCGCGTCGAGTGCGCGTCCGCCCGCCGCCAGCGCCAGCAGACCGCCGATCGCGCAGGCCGCGCCGGCGACGCGGCCGCGCCGGGTGAGGGTCGCCTTCGGCATCGGCTCACTCCACGGGGACCCGGTCGAGGGCGTCGGCGACGATCTCGGCGCCGTCGGCGCCGCCCGAGTCGGACCGGATCCGGTGAGCGAACACCGTCGGCGCCTCGGCCTGTACGTCGTCCGGGATCACGTAGCCGCGACCGTCGAGCGCGGCGCGCGCCTGCGAGGCCCGCAACAGCGCGAGGCTCCCGCGCGGGCTGACGCCGAGGCGGGCGTTCCGTCGGGTGTGGACCGCCAGCCGCGCCACGTACCGGCGCAGCTCCTCCGTCGCCTCTATCGCGCCAACCGCGGTCCGGGCGCGCCGAACGTCCTCGATCGTCGCGACCGGCTCGACCGACTCGACGGGGTGGTCGCCGGCCATCCGCCCGATGATCTCGGCCTCCTCGTCGGTGTCGGGGTAGCCGAGCCGGATCTTCTTGGTGAACCGGTCGACCTCGGCGACCGGCAGGTCGTACGTCTGCCCGGGCTCCACGTCGTTCTGGGTCGCGATCACGCAGAACGGGTCCGGGAGCTCGCGGGTCACCCCGTCGGTCGTCACCTGCCGCTCCTCCATCGCCTCGAGGAGCGCCGACTGCGTCTTCGGGGGCGCGCGGTTGATCTCGTCGCCGAGCACCACGTTCGCGAACACCGGCCCCGGCTGGAACTCGAACTCGTCGGTGCGCTGGTCGAACACGTTGACGCCCGTCACGTCGGAGGGGAGGAGATCGGGGGTGAACTGCACGCGCTTGAACGAGCCGTCGACCGAGCGCGCGACCGCCTTCGCGAGGGTCGTCTTCCCGACGCCGGGCACGTCCTCGACGAGGAGGTGGCCGCGGGCGAGCAGGGTGACGACGACGTGCTCGACCGCCTCCCGCTTCCCGACGATCACCTCCTCCACGTTGTCGGCGACGCGCTCGGCGAGTTCGGCGACCGCCGCGGGCTCCATCGCGGGCCCCTCGGCGGCGTCCGGGGCGTCCGCCGCCGAGGCGACCGTCCCAGAGTCGCCGTCCGCGTCGGGCTCGCCGACGCCCGCCCCGAGCGGGCCGGATTCCCCCGGATCAGTCATGGCGTCGCCCGTCGTCACGGACCGCGGTCCGCGGTCCACGTGTGGCGACCCGGTCCGGGCGGGCGCCCACCTCCGCGGCGGTGACGGGTCGGCGCGCGCCGTCCCGCCGGGGGTCGACCGTGCGAGTAGTACCCACAGTCATCGACATAGCTCGGATTAGGGTGGAAGCGGCATATGCGTTCCGCCGAGCCGCGTGCGGCGCGGGCTTCGGGACGCGCCGTCCGTCGACGGGGACGAACGACCTATCGCTCCCGCACGTTCCGGCCGGCCGGCTCGCCGAACGACTCCGCGCCGGTGACGGGGTCGCGCTCGTAGACGACCTCGCCGCGGACCGTCGTCAGCTCCGGGAACACGCCCAGAAGACCCTCGAAGGGGGTCCAGTCCGCCGCGCCGTGGAGCGCGCCGGCCTCGATCTCGCGGGGGTTGGTCATGTCGACGAGCACGAGGTCGGCGTCGGCCCCCGGCTCGATCCGGCCCTTCCCCTCGATCCCGAAGATCGACGCCGGGTTGGCGGCGACCACGTCGCGGACGCACTCCAAGGAGAGGTTCCCCTTCCGGACGGACTCCAGCAGGAGCGGGTAGAGCGTCTCCACGCCCGGCACGCCGCTCGGCGCGTCGACGAGTCCCCGCCGCTTCTCGGCGACCGTGTGGGGCGCGTGGTCGGTGGCGACCACGTCGACGTCGCCGTCGCGGAGTCGCCGGAAGACGCCGGCCCGCCGCTCCTCCGAACGGAGCGGGGGATTCATGCGCCCGAAGGTGCCGAGCCGCCCCGCGTCCTCGCGAGACAGGAAGAGGTGGTGCGGCGTCACCTCGCAGGTGGGCGGGGCGTCGCCCGTCGCCCCCTCCCGCGCCTCGACGACCGCGTCGATCCCCTCGGGTGTCGACGTGTGCGCGACGTGCACCTGCGCGTCGCTCTCGGCGCCCGCGTCGAGGGCGCGCTCGACCGCCGCGGCCTCGGCCTCCGCGGTCCGGTAGGCCGACCACGCGTCGGCGTTCGCGGCGGTGCCGACCCCGCCGAGGTCGCCGTCGAGCGCGCTCTCGTCGAACAGCGTCTCGTCCTCCGCGTGGACCGTGACGGGGACGTCGCGGGCGGCGGCCTCGGCGAGCGCCTCCTCGAACAGGTCGAGGGCGATCCCCATCTCGCCGGTCGAGTCCGCGAGGAACACCTCGCCGAGCGCGAACAGGGGGCGCTCGAAGAGGCTCTCGGGGTCCCAGTCGGCGGTGACGCCGCCGTTGATCCCGTAGTCGACGAGCGACGGCGCGGCGAGGTCGGCCTTCTCGTCGAAGGCGTCGCCGTCGACGGTCGGCGGCGAGGTGTTCGGCTGGTCGACGACGGTCGTGACCCCGCCAGCGGCCGCGCCCCGCGAGCCCGAGGTCCACGTCTCCTTGTGGCTCGCGCCCGGCTCGCGGAAGTGGACGTGCGCGTCGACGGCGCCGGGGAGGAGGTGGCGCCCCCGCGCGTCGACGACGCGCTCGCCGGCGTCGGCGTCGAGTCCCGCGTTGGTCGGTTCGACCGCGTCGACCGTCCCCCCTCGGACCCGAACGTCGCGGACCCGCCCGTCGGCCAGCTCCGCACCCGTGATGAGCATGGCTACGCGCTCGCGGCGCGCCGCTTAAACCGTGGTGGTTCGGGCGTCGCGGTCGCCGCGGTCGTCGCGGGGGAGTCGGACCCGGCCGCAACGCCCCCGAGCCACCACAAAGCGTTTGTCTCGCGCGAAACCCGTTCGGGTATGGCCCTCCCCGCGCTCTCCACGCCCGCGTCCGTTCCGGTCGTCACGGCGCTCGTCGACGCGGCGATCGGCTGGCTGTGGACGCTCGCGCTGTTCCTCTTCCCCGGCCTCGTCGCCGCGGGACTGGGCGCCCCGTTCCTCGCCGCCGAACGCCTCCGGTCGCTGTTCCGCGCGCTCCCGCCGGATGGTCGGATCCTCACCTCGTACGTCGGCGTCTCGATCGCGCTTTCGGTTCCCTACCTCGCCGGCGTCGTCCTCACCGTCGCGCGCGCCGCCGAGGCGGGCCCCGCCTGGAGTTCGGGGTTCTTGCTCACGACGCTGCTCTGTGGGATCGGGGTCGGGCTCGTCGCCCCGGCGGTCGCCGTGATCGGCCTCCCGCGGCTCGGCGTCGATTGGGACCCGACCGGCTACGGCCCCTCGACGTGGGGGCTCCTCCTCGCCGCCGGACTCGCGTACGCGGTCGCCGCCGCGATCCCCCTCGTCGCGCTCGCGATCGGCATGGCCCTGCCCGGCGGGTACTGACAGTTGGCGACGGTCGGTCGGAACGGGCGCGGAGCCTCGCGGCACCGACCGGAAGCGTAACTTTTTGTAGATTCCCGTGAGGCCCTCCCGATATGCTCCCCGCACCGTTCCGGTTGTTCTTCGTCGCCGTCCCCCTCCTCGTCGCCGCCGGCGCGCTCGCCATGGCGGCGTTCCCCCGTCGGATGACGAGCTGGCAGGCCCGCGGTCCCGAGGGCACGACGCGGATCGAGCCGAGCGAGACGCGGATCCTGCTGATGCGGATCATGGGCGTCGTCGTCGCCGGACTCGCGCTCCTGATGGTGGTCGCGAACTTCGCGTTCATCCCCTGACTGGGACGCCGCGTCCCGAACTCCGAACACCGAACCCACCGTGCCAACCGGTGCCGACGCTCCGATACGGTTTTGGGGCGGCCGGCGGAACCACCGGTAAATGCTGTCTCGACAGTTCGTCCGGGAGAACCCCGAGGTCGTCCGCGAGGCGCTCGCCAACAAGGGCGTCGACGTGGACCTCGACCGGATACTCGACGTCGACGAGGAGTGGCGAGAGCTGAAGAGCCGGGGCGACGACCTCCGGCACGAGCGCAACGAGGTCTCCTCGAAGATCGGCGACCTGAAACAGGCCGGCGACGAGGAGGCGGCCCAGGAGGCGATCGAGCGCTCTCAGGAGCTCAAGGCGGAGCTCCAGGAGATCGAGGAGCGCGCCGACGAGCTGGAGGCCGAACTGGAGGCGTCCCTGCTCGAGCTCCCCCAGATCCCGCAGGAGTCGGTGCCGGTCGGCGAAGACGAGTCTGAGAACGTCGAGCGGCGCCGCGAGGGGTTCGATGACCTCCGCGAGCTGCCCGACGACGTGGAGCCGCACTACGACCTGGGCGAGGACCTCGAGATCCTCGACTTCGAGCGCGGCGCGAAGGTCGCCGGCGGCGGCTTCTACGTCGCGAAGGGCGACGGCGCCCGCCTGGAGCACGCGCTGATCCAGTTCATGCTCGACGTGCACCGCGAGCAGGGGTACGAGGACGTGTTCCCGCCGATCCCGGTCAACTCCGCGTCGATGCGCGGCACCGGCCAGCTCCCGAAGTTCACCGAGGACGCCTACCGCGTCGAGGGGACCAACGAGGACGAGTACGACGACGACGACCTCTGGCTGCTCCCGACCGCGGAGGTGCCCGTCACCAACCTCCACCGCGACGAGATCCTGCTCGGCGAGGACCTCCCGCTGAAGTACCAGGCGTACACGCCGAACTTCCGGCAGGAGGCGGGCGAGCACGGCACCGAGACGCGCGGGATCGTCCGCGTCCACCAGTTCAACAAGGTGGAGATGGTGAACTTCGTGCGCCCGGAGGAGAGCGACGAGCGCTTCGACGGACTCGTCGACGAGGCCGAGGAGGTGCTCCGGCGCCTTGAGCTCCCGTACCGGATCCTGGAGATGTGCACCGGCGACCTCGGGTTCACGCAGGCGAAGAAGTACGACATCGAGGTGTGGGCGCCCGCCGACGACATGGACGAGGGGCCCGCCGAGGGCGGCCGCTGGCTGGAGGTCTCCTCCGTCTCGAACTTCGAGGACTTCCAGGCGCGTCGCGCTCAGATCCGGTACCGCGAGGAGCACCACGAGTCGGCCGAGTTCCTCCACACCCTGAACGGCTCGGGGCTCGCGGTCCCGCGGATCGTCGTCGCGATCTTGGAGTACTACCAGAACGACGACGGCACCGTCACCGTCCCCGAGGCGCTGCGCCCGTACATGGGCGGCACCGAAGTGATCGAGGGACACGACGCCGTCGGCGAGACGAAGTTGGGCGGGGAGTAGGCGACGCGGACGGCCTCCGATGTCGAACGCCGCTGCGGCCTCCGACGTGAACGCCGCTACTGGTTCTCTAAGGCGTCGAGGATACACGCGGCGGCGACGACCGCCTCCTTCGGCACGTCGCTCGCGTCGTCGATGGTGACGGTGTAGGCGTCGCGCATCGAGAACTTGCCCTCGATGTCGCCGACGTGACCGCCGTCGGCGTCGAATATCTCGTACTTGTTCGGGAAGAGGTTCGCGGCGCCGACGAGGTGCCGGAGCGCCGAGAGGAGTTTATTCTTCGACCGAATGGTCGCCAGCGCCTCTCCGGTCTCGGGGTCGCGGATCGTCCAGTTCTCCACGAACAGCGAGTAGTCCTCGTCGAGGACGACGACCTCCTCGCCGGTGCCCGCGTCGGTGATGGCGTAGCTGCCCGCGACGTCCATGATGCCGCCCGCCTTCACCGAGAAGGCGTCCTCGTCGTCGCCGGTGACGAACGGGAACTCCTCTTTCAGCTTGAACATCTTCTGTTTCCCGCGCAGGACGACGTTCCCGGCGCCGTCGCGGACGGTGTACTTGTTCCGGACCATCGACTGTTTCACCTCGTAGCGGTCGTCGCTGAGATCGACCGTGGAGATGTCGTAGGCGTCCGAGTCGGAGGGGAACACGGAGTGCTCGCTCATGGCCGGCAGGAGGATCAGGCGTCGGAAAACGATTCCGCTCCGCGCGACGGGAGCGAACCGCCCGCGACAGCGCCCCTCAGGGAGTGAGTCGACCGGGATTCAGGGCGTGAGTCGACCGACCGAGAGCCACTCCACGTCGGCGTCGCGGGCCGCGTCGCGCTCGGCGGTATCGTCGCGATCGTCGTCGCTCACCGCCGTCAGCGCGAACACCATCTCCTTGCGGACACCGCCGGCGAGCCGCACGTCGAGCGAGAGCTCGCGCGGGGAGAACCGGTGGTCGCCCTCGACGACGCGCACGAGGTGCTCGGAGTGCGGCAGGTCCTCGACCGTCTCCACGTCGAGGTAGGTCCGGAAGTCCGCGCCGAACTTGAAGCCGGTTTTCGGGACGGCGTCGGCCTCGCGGAGGCGCTTATAAACGGCGAGCCGGCGGTCGAAGCGCTCGCCCTCCACGTCGCGACCGCGGGCGACGACCGCGGCGGCGGGGCCGTCCGCCTCCGGGGCGCCCCCCCTGGAGGACTCCTCCGTCGCGCCCGCCGCGTCCACCGACGCCGACAGCGAGAGCACGCCGTCGGCCGCGAGCGACGCGGCCTCGACTAAGGAGAGCTGGACCGCGCCCTCGACCGCCGCGGCGCGGCCGGTGAGCGGTTGGCCGTAGAACCCGCGCTCGTAGAGCCCCTCGGGGGCGTCCCAGACGACGACGCGGTCGGCGAGGAGGACGCCAGTCAGCCGATCGGGCGGGTCGTAGTCGGTCGCGCCCGCGATCGTCCCGTCCTCCGCCGCGAAGTAGGTGATGTCGGACTCCTCGTCGACGACGGCGAGGGTTCGCCCCGCGAGCCCGGCGGCCGGGAGCGACTCGCGCTCGCCGACGACCTGCACGGGGTACTTCACGTTCCCCGTGTCGGGGGTCGAGCCGCGCTCGTAGGCGACGAAGTCGACCGCGTCGGGCGCGTCGACGTCGCCGCCCGGCCACGGCTCGCGGGCGGGCGAGAGGTAGAAGCCGCGGTCGCGCAGGTCGGCGTAGACGAGGTAGCGCACCGCGAACCGGTCGGCCGCGGCCGCGCTCTCGACGAAGAAGCGCTCGAAGCCGACCTCGCCGTTCCCGTCGCCCGCGCCGTCGCCGAGGGCGACGCCAGAGAGGTCGCCGCGGAACAGCAGGTGGGCCGCCTCGACTCGCGAGAGCGCGATCTCGTCGCCGCCGAGCGGCCGGCCGTAGCCGCCGGAGTCGTGGAACCGCTGGCGGGCGTCGCCGGCGACGTGAACCGCGTCGCCGCGCAGGTGCCCTGTCGGTTGCATACCGAACGACGGGTCCGGGCGGGGTAAGGGGGTTGCGGTCGGCGGCGGGCAGACCGGCGGCGGACCTCCTCAGCGCCGGGTAAGGGTAAAGGGTCAGTGGCCGGAACGGAGCGTATGAACGACACCGCCGGCCTCCGGCTCACGGTTCGCGCCGCCGAGAAGCGGGACGCGGGCCGGGGCATCGCTCGGCTTCCCGAATCCTCTCGGAAGCGACTCGGCCTCCTCAGCGGCGACACCGTCGAGATCCGCGGCGACCGCACCGCGGTCGCGAAGGTGTGGCCCGGCGGCGCGGACGCGCGGGACGGCTCCGTCCTCATCGACGCCGACACCCGCGCGAACGCCGGCGTGAAGGTCGGCGACACCGTCACGGTCGCCGCGGTCAACGTCGAGGACGCCGACCGGATCGCGCTCGCCGCGCCCGCGGAGCTCGCCGACGTCGACGTGAGCCGCGAGGTGGTCGAGCGCGCGCTCGCCCGCGACCTCCGCGACCGCCCCGTCACCGAGGGCGAGGCCGTCCACGTCGAGCGGCTCGGCGGGATCCGGTTCGTCGTCAGCGAGACGGACCCGGCTGGCACGGTTCGCGTCACGAACCGGACCGACGTGTCGGTGACGTACGGAGGAGCGGACGAGTCCCGGTCCGACGCGAGTACCGGAGGCGGTCGCCGGACCGCCTCCGGACCGGAGTCGGGCGGCGGCGCTCCCGCGGACCGATCCGCCGGGAGCGGCACGGCCGGGAACGACGTCGCCGGCACCCCCGGAACCGACGCTCGACCCACCGGCGGGGGCACCGCGCCCCCGGAAGAGCACACCGCGGGCGCGACCTACGAGGACATCGGCGGGCTCGACGAGGAGCTGGAGTTGGTCCGCGAGACGATCGAGCTCCCCCTCTCGGAGCCCGGCGTGTTCACCCGGCTCGGGATCGACCCACCGAAGGGCGTCCTGCTCCACGGGCCGCCCGGCACCGGGAAGACGCTGATCGCGCGAGCCGTCGCCAACGAGGTCGACGCGACGTTCATCACCGTCGACGGCCCGGAGATCATGTCGAAGTACAAGGGCGAGTCGGAGGAGCGCCTGCGAGACGTGTTCGAGCGGGCCGCCGAGGAGGCCCCGGCGATCGTCTTCTTCGACGAGATCGACTCGATCGCGGGCAAGCGCGACGACGGCGGCGATGTCGAGAACCGCGTCGTGGGACAGCTCCTCTCGCTGATGGACGGGCTCGACGCCCGCGGCGACGTGATCGTCATCGGCGCGACGAACCGCGTCGACACGCTCGACCCCGCGCTCAGGCGGGGCGGTCGGTTCGACCGCGAGATCGAGATCGGCGTCCCCGGCGAGGCCGGCCGCCGGCAGATCCTCGACGTGCACACGCGCCGGATGCCGCTCGCGGACGACGTGGACCTCGACCGGATCGCGGCCCGGACCCACGGGTTCGTCGGGGCCGACATCGAGGGGCTCACGCAGGAGGCCGCGATGACCGCGCTGCGGCGCGCCCGCGAGTCGGACGCCGAGGCGCTCGACGACGTGACCGTCGGGAAGGCCGACTTCGAGGCGGCCCACGCGAGCGTCGAGCCGAGCGCGATGCGCGAGTACGTCGCCGAACAGCCGACGACCGACTTCGCCGACGTGGGCGGCCTGCCGGAGGCGAAGGAGAAACTGGAACGCGCCGTCACGTGGCCCCTGACGTACGGCCCCCTCTTCGAGGCCGCCGACGCCGACCCGCCGACGGGAGTCCTGCTTCACGGGCCGCCCGGTACCGGGAAGACCCTCCTCGCCAGGGCGATCGCTGGAGAGAGCGGCGTGAACTTCATTCAGGTGGCCGGGCCCGAACTGCTCGACCGGTACGTCGGCGAGTCCGAGAAGGCGGTCCGGGACCTCTTCGACCGCGCTCGGCAGGCGGCGCCCGCGATCGTCTTCTTCGACGAGATCGACGCGATCGCGGCCGACCGCGACGGTGCCGGCGGCGACGGCTCCGGAGTCGGCGAGCGCGTCGTCTCACAGCTGCTCACGGAGCTGGACCGCGCGAGCGACAATCCGAACCTCGTCGTGCTCGCGGCGACGAACCGCCGGAACGCACTCGACCCCGCGCTGCTCCGCCCCGGGCGGTTGGAGACCCACATCGAGGTCCCCGAGCCCGACCGCGACGCGCGCCGGAAGATCCTCGACGTGCACACCCGCGAGAAGCCCCTCGTCGAGACCGTCGACCTCGAACACCTCGCCGACGAGACCGAGGGGTACTCCGGCGCCGAGATCGCGTCGCTGTGCCGGGAGGCTGCCCTGATCGCCATCGAGCGCGTCGCCGACGAGCACGGCGAGGCGGCCAACGACCACGCCGACGAGGTCGGGGTCACCGCCGACGACTTCGCGGCGGCGCTGGAGAGCGTCCGCCCGGCGACGCCGTAGGGGGGAAGATGTCGGCCGACGCCGGGAGGCAGGCTCCCCCCGACTCGGACTCGCCCACCCTCCGCGGCCTGCTCGCGTCCGTCCTCGCCGCGGTCCGGTCGCGGCCACCGTCGGAGTTAGGGCTCGTCGCCCTCCCGCTACCGGCGCTGCTCGTCGGCGTGAACCTGCTTCCCGGCGTCGAGGCGTGGAGCTTCTCGCTCGCGACCGAGGGGGTGTTCGAGAGCCGGTGGGCGCTGTGGACCGCGTTCGCGTCGAGCTTCGTCCACGCCGACACGGTCCACCTCGCCGACAACGTCGTCAACTACTGGCTGCTCGTCGCGGTCGCGTACCCCCTCTCGGTCGTCGCCGGCTGGCGGCGACGGCTCCTCGGCTCGGTCGCGGTCTACCTCGCGGTCGTCCCGCTCGTCTCCGCCTGGGCGACCGTCGTCGCGCTCGGCGGCCTGACCGACGCGCCGACAGCCGGCTTCTCGGACGTGAACAGCGCGCTCCTCGGCTACCTCGTCGCCGTCTGGTTCGCCGCGCTGGCGGCGGAAAGCGGTCGGAGCCGAAGCGGGGGTCCGCCCGGCGTCGACCCGCGGTGGTCGGTCGTCGCCGTCTTCGCGTCGCTCGCGGTCGCGTACTTCGCGCCGAGCGGCGCCGGCTACTTCCCCCCGCTGCCCGCCGTGGGGTCGCTGTTCGCGGTCGGGGCGGTCGTCGCCGCGGTCGGTCTGTACGCCGCGGTCGGCCGCCCGTGGGTGGCGGAGCTCGATCTGGCTCCGGAGCGCGAGCTCCTGTACGTCACCGGTGCGAGCGTCGCGGCCGCCGGCGTGATCGGGTCGCTGGTGCTCGTCCCGTTCGGCAGCAACGTGTTCGCGCACCTCGCCGGTTACGTCGTCGGGTTCGCGGTGCCGTTCGTCGGCGTCCTGGTCGACGGGACGGCCGATCGCGGAGGCGGCTGAAAAAGCCCGCGCCGCTCCGCTCAGTCGTCGTGGCCGTGGCCGTGACCGTTGTCGCCCGCGTGGTCGCCGTCGGCGCCGAACTCGTCGACCGGCGTCACGCTGTAGTCGACGGTGAGCGTGTCCTTCGTCGCGCGGACCTTTCCGACGAACGTCGAGATGTCCGCTAAGCGCCCTTCTAGCACGAATAGCTCCATGCAGTACCGCGAACCGATATGGTTGTGGAAGTTGGAGGCGACGAGCCCCTCGTGTTCGTGGCGGAGCCGCATCATCCGCTCCTCGACGCTCGTGGTCTCGTAGTCGAAGAGCACGGTCACCACCGCCATCAGGTCTCTGTCCTCCAACTTCGCGTCCTCGAACTCGCCGAGGAGGTTCCGAGAGGCCTCGCGGACGACCTCGCTACGCCCGGTGTAGCCGTGTTCGTCGGCGAACCCGTCGATCCGCTCCAACAGCTCCTCCGGCATCGAGACGCTGACGACCGTCATGTATTAACTGAAGGCACCGATCTTGTTAATCCTTGAGGTTCGGACCGCCGGTGCCGGCGGTCTCGCCGTCGCTGACGCCGGTGGTCTCGCCGTCGCTGACGCCGACGGCCGGTGGTTCGTCGGGGGCTCCGCCGCCGATCCGTTCCGAGAGCCACTCGTAGTGATCGAGGAGGGCGCGCTCGCCGGCGTCGGTGAGCGCGTACACGTCGGCGAGCCCCTCGGTCCGCCGATCGAGGAATCCCGACTCCACGAGCGAGGTCAGCGTGGCGTAGAAAGACTGCGGGTCGATCCGCTCGTCGTAGTGCGATTCGAGCCGGCTCTTCAGCGACTGCGCCCGCAGCTCGCCGGCGTCGTACAGCAGCGCGCACAGGTCGCGGCGGCGGCCGCTGTGGAGCCACTTCGTCATACGTCCGGTTCCGCCCGGCGCCTCACGACCGTTTCGGTCGCGGGTGACGGACGCGATCTGGGTGCGCGATCGTCCTCTTCCGAAGAGACGATTTGTTTTGTTCTCTTGGGCTTCCGTCCTCGAATATCTATTTACCCTCGATTATTCTGGCCGATTGATGCGTATTATGTGTATAAACATGTGTGTACGGAACTTTAATCAGTCACAAGCGTCTGTCGTTTCGATATGCACGAGACGATCGAACGTCTGGTCTGTCGACACCGGTACGAGCGACGGGCGGTGGTCGTCGATCCGAACGAGGTCGTGGAGCGCTGTGCGAAGTGCGGCAAGGAGCGCGTTCGGGGTGCCGCCGGGTCGTAGTGATCGACGGCGGGCCTCTCAGGTCGGCCCGAACAGTTCGTCGAGTCGGCTGACGCGCCGGTCGCCGAGCACGCATCGCCCGCGGTCCTCGTGGCCCACTCGCTCGACGTGGACCGCGTCGAGCCCCGCGTTCCACGCGGCGCCCACGTCGCTTTCGCCGTCGCCGACGTAGTAGCCGCGATCGCTCCGGGGGTCGACGCCGAGGTCCGCCATCGCCAGTTCGATGGGGTCCGGGTCGGGTTTCCAGCCCGTCTCGTCGGTACAGCAGACCACCGCGTCGAACCGGTCGCCGAGGTCGAGCCGGTCGAGCACGGGCTCGGCGAGGAACCGCTGGCAGTGGGTGACGAGCCCGGTCGGGCCGCCGGCGTCGTCGACGCGGTCGAGCAGCCGAGCCGCGTCGTCGTGGAGGTACGTCGCCTCCGCGCGAGCGACGGGGTCCTCCTCGGCGTGGAACGCCGGCCAGAACGCGTCGGGGTCGACTCCGAACTCCCGGAGGGTGTCGCCGCGGGCGCCGCCGAGCCCGTGCCAGAGGACGTACGCCTCCCGGTCTGAGAAGGGGCGGCCGAGCCGGTCGCCGACGCGGTCGAAGACGCCGCGGGTGTACGACCACTCCGCGTCGACGAGCGTCCCGTCGAGGTCGAACAGGTGGAAGTCGTAGTCGGCGACGACCATGGGACCGACCGTAGGCAGTCGGGCGATAAGTGCGTTGTGGGGGCGCGGTTCCGAGCCGGTCACTCCCCCCGCAGGTGGATCGACGACCCGAGGTACTTGTGCAGAACCTCGTCGACCGAGTCGGCGTTGAACCGGTCGAGGTCCGCGGCTATCGCCGACTCCAGCGCGTCGAGGTGTTCGCGGTCGGTCCGGAGCTCGCGGAAGTCAGCGGCGACGACCTCGACGCCGAGCCGGTCGCTCGCGAGGCGCCGGAACGAGGGGACGTCGCCGATATCGCCGCGCCAGAGCCGGTCGCGGAAGAACAGCCAGCCGTCGGTTTCCGGCTTCTCCGCCGGGATCTCCATCGTCGCCTCGAACCGATCCGGGTCGACGGCGGCGCCCTCGGGATCGAGACGGAACTCGACGCGGAAGACGTAGGCGGCGTCCATCGGCGGCGGATCGGTCCGCCAGAGGATAAAAGTACATACCCCTCGGTCGTGTCGGTCGACACGTATGTTGGATCGCCTCCGCGACCTCGCCGAACGCGCGTACCGCCGGCACCTCCGCCGCGAGATCGAAGACGTGCCGACGCACGTCGCGATCATTCAGGACGGGAACCGGCGGTACGCCCGCGAGCATGGCGACGACGCGCCCGACGGCCATCGAGCCGGGGCCGCCACCACCGAGCGCGTGCTCGACTGGTGCGCGGACCTGGGCGTCGCGGAGCTGACGCTGTACGCCTTCTCGACCGAGAACTTCGAGCGCCCGGACGAGGAGTTAGAGCCGCTGTTCGACCTGTTGGAAGGCAAGCTCCGCGAGTTCGCCGACGCCGACCGCGTCCACGATCAGGGGGTCCGCGTCCGCGCGATCGGCGACATCGACCGCCTCCCGGGGCGGGTTCGCGACGCGGTGGACTACGCGGAGCGTCGCACCGCGGACAACGACCGGTTCACGCTGAACGTCGCGCTGGCGTACGGCGGGCGGACGGAGCTGCTCGACGCGGCGACGGCCATCGCTCGCGACGTCGACGCGGGAGACCTCGACCCCGCCGACGTTGACGTCGGGACCGTCGAGGACCGGCTGTACGACCGCCCGGTACGCGACGTCGACCTCATCGTCCGGACCGGCGGCGACGAGCGCACCTCGAACTTCCTGCCGTGGCACGCCAACGGCAACGAGGCGGCCGTCTACTTCTGTGCGCCGTACTGGCCCGAGTTCTCCGAAGTGGAGTTCCTCCGCGCTATCCGCACGTATCAGTCTCGCGAGGAGTCGTGGCGCCGGGACAGAGCGGATCGGGCGGTCGCGCTCGTCCGGGCGGTCGCCGAGGTCGAGATCGTGGAGGCCCGGGCCGTCGCGGGGCGGCTCCGCGACCGGCTGCCCGCCGTCGACGCCGGGGCGCTCCGGGACGCCGTCCCCGGCGAGGACAGCGGTCCGGGGGCGGTCGAGATCGAGACCGACTCGCGACGGAGCGACGCGGACGAGGCGTCGACTGACTGATCGCGGAGCGACGCGGACGAGACCGGCGCGCCGCTCCCCCCGGACGAGGGCTCAGACCTCTTTCCGGGTCATCTTGTCGAACGCGACCGTGACCGATTCGGTCGCCATGTCCCCGTCGGCGCTCGCGTCGAGTTCAGGCGGGCTGTACTCCTTGATCCAGGCCCCCTCGAACCGCCACTCGAGGAGCGGCTCCGGATTCCCGCCTCGCCCGTCGAGCAGTTTAACCGCGATCTCCTTCCGCCCCTCGTCGGCCTTCCCCGCTCTGACCGCTTCGTGCCAGTCGTAGAGGCGGTTGACGTCCTCGCGCTGGATCCCCCGCTCCATCTCGAGGTCGTCGAACGTCGTCTGTCCCCAGACCTTCTTCTCGTAGTCGGCGTCGTTGCCCTCGCGGTACTCATCCTGTTCCGTGGAGCGACCCGGGATGGTGACGGTCTGCCAGCCGGACACCGCCTCGCCGTCGAACTCGACTTCGAACCGGTCGGTCCGCAGCGCATCGTGTCGGCTCAGCGCGGCGGCGTCGGCGGTCGCCTCCGTCTCCGCCTCCGCCGCGCTGGACGCGAGGCCCAGCGCACCGGCGACGCCGATCGTTTGCAGCACTGTTCGCCGTCCGATGGTCGGTAGCATGGTCTTGTCCTCTCTGTGTGCAGCGACGGCCGCGCAGTCGTTCGTTCGGACGGTTCACCTCGTGTGCGATCGTTCGGACGGTTCACCTCGCGCGGTGCGTATCGACGCGGCGTCGGCACGCGTCGCGGGCGTCGGCGTGTGCCGTCCATCCGTCCCGACCACGCCGAACGCCCCCTTACAGTTGCGTATGTCACATTTAAATATTACCGATCTTTTAAAACATATCAGACAGAACGGACGACAGAACGCAACGACTCGGCCGCTCTCGGCTCCGATCAGTCCGATCGCTGTCAGACGTCGGCGGGACGCCCGTTCAATCGCTCACGCCGGGTTCTTCCGCGTCAGGTCGCTGCCGCAGATCGGACACCGCTCCTTGTTCTCGTCGAAGGTGCGGTTGCAGCCGACGCACTGGAACTTCCACTCGCGCTCCTCGGTGATCCCGTCGCGCGCGATCGCCTCGACCGCGATGTCGAGCCGCTCGGCGACGTTCTGCATCGCGTAGTCGTCGGTGACGAGCGTCGCGCTCAGCTCCAACGCGGTGGCGATCAGGCGGGTGTCGGTGTCGGACAGCTCCGCGGCGTCGCCGGAGCCGCGCGCGGCGCGCCGGACGTTGTCGATGACCTCCGGGGCCGGGACGTGGATCGTCATCCCGGAACCCTCCATCGCGTCGAAGCGGAGCGCTCCCTCGCCGGTGAGCTCTTCGTGGACTTCGGGCACCGAGACCACGTCGTCGTCGGTGGTGTACTCGTGGATGAACGCCGATGTGTCGAGGACTTCCATCAGCGGGCGACGACGATGTAGTCTTTCACCGCCTGCACGTTCGCAACCGGCACTTTCAGACGGCCCATCTCGTCGATGTCGAAGCCCGAGCGCTCCGGGCTGAGGTGCTCGTGGGGGCTCACGAGGAGGTCGGAGAGCTCGCCCGACTTGAGGTCCATCGTGATGTTGTAGAGGTCCCCGAGTTCGGTTCCGTCCGCGCTCATCACCGCCTTCCCGGAGAGGTTCTCCGCGAGGATGTCGACCATGTTCGCACGGTCCCGGGCAACGGTCTTAAACTCCACGGGGGCGTCGGACGGGCGACAGACGGGTTCGGGGCGCGACGATCCCGGCCGGCGCGGCGAGACGCGGCGAGACGCGACGGCCTCGGACGCCCTCGTCCACTCGATCCGGGCGGACGCGTTTTGAAAGGCTTAACTGACGTCCGGGCGGAACGGTAGACAACCGACCTTTTCGGGGCGATCACTGATGACCGACCACACAAACGCGGACACCCTTCGGACGCCGATCGTCGCCGTGCTGGGCCACGTCGATCACGGCAAGACCAGCCTGCTCGACAAGATCCGCGGCTCCGCCGTCAGCGAGGGCGAGGCCGGCGCGATCACCCAACACATCGGGGCGACCGACATCCCGCTCGACACCATCTCCGGGATGGCGGGCGAGCTCATCGACCCGACCGACTTCGACCTCCCCGGCCTCCTCTTCATCGACACGCCGGGTCACCACTCCTTCTCGACGCTGCGCGCCCGCGGGGGCGCGCTCGCCGACATCGCGGTGCTCGTCGTCGACGTGAACGACGGCTTCCAGCCGCAGACGGAGGAGGCGATCGACATCCTCCGCCGGACGGGCACCCCCTTCGTCGTCGCCGCCAACAAGGTGGACACGACGCCGGGGTGGAACCCGCAGGAGGGAGAGCCGATCCAGCGGAGCCTGGAGGCGCAGTCGGAGCGCGCCGAGTCGATGCTCAACGAGAACCTCTACGAGATCATCGGCCAGCTCTCCGACGCCGGCTTCTCCGCGGACCTCTACTGGCGCGTCCAGGACTTCCAGAAGAACATCGGCGTCGTCCCCCTCTCGGCGATCACGGGCGAGGGCGTCCCCGACCTCCTCACCGTCCTGATGGGCCTCTCACAGCGGTTCATGAAAGAGGAGATGGCGATCGACGTCTACGGGGCCGGCGAGGGAACGGTCCTGGAGGTGAAAGACGAGCGCGGCTTCGGCGCCACCATCGACACGGTGGTGTACGACGGCGTGGTCCGCAACGGCGACCAGGTCGTCGTCGGCGGGCAGGACGAACCGATCGTCACCGAGATCCGGGCGCTGCTCCAGCCGCGACCCCTCGAAGAGATCCGCACCGAGAAGAAGTTCGAGAAGGTGGGCGAGGTCGGCGCCGCGGCCGGCGTGAAGATCGCCGCGCCCGACCTCGACCGCGCGATGGCCGGCGCGCCGGTTCGGGTCGTTCGCGACCGCTCGGTCGACGATGTCGTCGAGGAGGTGAAAGCCGAGCTCGCGGAGATCGAGGTGGACACCGCCGAGGACGGCGTCGTGGTCAAGGCAGACACCCTCGGATCGCTGGAGGCGATGGCGAACGCGCTCCGCGAGGCCGAGGTCCCGATCCTGCGCGCGGAGGTCGGCGACATCGCCCCGCGCGACATCGCCGTGGCCGAGACCGCGAACCAGGACGAGCACAAGGCCATCCTCGGGTTCAACGTCGATCTGCTCGCGAACGCGGAGACGGAGCTGGAGAACGCCGACGTGAAGCTGTTCACCGACGAGGTCATCTACCAGCTGATCGAGGAGTACGAGACGTACGTCGAGGAGAAACAGCGCGCACAGCAGGAGACGGTGCTGGACAAGGTCGTCCGCCCCGCGCGGTTCCGCATCCTCCCGGACCACACGTTCCGCCAGAATGATCCCGCGGTCGTCGGCGTCGAGGTCATCTCCGGCACGGTCCAGAACAACCGCAACGTCGGCTACTTCGAGGGCAACGAGTTCACGCGCGCCGGCCAGCTGTCCGGGATTCAAAAGCAGGGCGACGACGTCGACGAGGCGCGCGCCGGCGAGCGCGTGAGCATCGCCATCGACGGCCCCACCGTCGGCCGCGACATCGAGGAGGGCGACACGCTCTGGACCGAGGTCCCCGAGAAACACGCGAAGATCTTAGAACAGGAGCTGAAAGAGGAGATCACCGCCGACGAGCGCGAGGCGCTGTCGGCGTACTTGGAGACCAAGCGGAAGCGGGACCCCTTCTGGGGCAAGTAGGTCCTCGAACCGACGACGCGGCTCCGTTCGAACTCCGTCCACCCGGCGCGGGCGGAAGCCCGATTATCCCGGAGGGCTTGCGGTCGCGTATGGAGTACTCGGCGGAGTTCGATCGCGAGATCGAGGCGATAGAGGAGACGGCGATCCGTCTCGCGGACGCCGAGTCGGGCCAACGGACGGGCGACGACGAACGGAACCTCCTCGTGGCCCAGCTCGACCACGTGCTCAACACCTACCCCGTCAGCTGTGACGCCGTCGTCCGGCACATCGAGGAGGTCAAACGGATCCGAAGGACCCGCGATCACTGGTCCACCGCCAGCAAACACGTCGCGACCGTTCACGAGGCCTTCCTGGCCGACATCTGTGACGACTACCGCCCGACCTACTGACCCCAGCGGCGATCGGGCGCCGACACGACAGCCGGGCGACTAGCCCACCAGCCGCGTCGCGGTCGCCTTCCACCGGATCGCCACCTCGTCGCCCGTGTCCAGGTCCAACCGCGCGGCGCTTTCCGCCGTGATCAACACCCGGAAGACCGCATCCTCCGTCTCTCCCACCGCGACCCGGACCGTCGACACCGTCTCGCCGGCGTCGACGCCGACGACCACGCCGCGCCGGCGGTTGCGGGCGCTCGTCGCGTCCGGGTCGACCGCCTCGTCGCCCCGATAAACCGTCACCGCGTCCGCGCCGATCCGCACCTGCACGGCGTCACCGGGGGCCACGCCGCCGGCCTCGGATTCGTCCGTCCCGTCGCTGACGCCCGTCCCGTCGTGGAGCCCGCGCACCCGTCCGATCGCGGTGTCGACGTCGGCCAGCTCGCCGTCGACGCCCGCGACCATTCCGTCGAGCACCGTCTCCGGAACCCGCGCGGTCGCGGCGAGCACGGCCTGGAGGCGGTCGTACCGGTCGAGGAGGGCGCGGCCGCCCGCCGAGAGCCGACTCCCGCCGCCGCCGGAACCGCCGCGCTGACGCTCGACGAGAGTCCCGAACGCGTCCTCCAGCGCCTCGATCCGCGAGAGGGCCCGAGCGCGGGAGCGACCCAGCTCCGCGGCCGCCCCCGCGACCGACCCCGCCTCGTGGACCGCGCGCAGAAGCGCGGCGTCGCGCCCGTCGAACTCGACGCCGTCCTCGATGAGCGCGGCTCGGCCGCGGCCCCTGGCGCCGGTACCGCTGCGGTCCGCCGTCTCGTCCATATCCGGGCGGAGGAACTCGGGCGTGTTGGCGCTTTCGGCCGGTGCCCGCCACGAGGCGGGGGAACCGACCGGTCCGGAGGGCCGAGGCGCGGGACAAAAGCTATATCCGATATCGGTCCCCGGTTGTATCTATGCCGATACAACGGCGGAAGTTCGTGGCGGCGCTGGGCGCCGGGGCGGTCGCGAGTACAGCCGGCTGTTCGTCGACGGACAGCGGCAACGGAGACGGGGGCGACGGGACCGGCGGGAACGGAACCGACGGAAGCGGGAGCGCCGGCGAGTCGATCGGGGTCGCCGGCGAGACCCTGACGCTCACGACGACGACGAGCACCTACGACACCGGGCTCCTCGACGCGATCCACACGGACTTCGAGGAGATGTACGGCGTCACCGTCGACGCCGTCGCGCAGGGGACGGGCGCGGCGTTGGAGACGGCCCGCAACGGTGACTCGGACATCGTGATGGTCCACGCCCGCGGACTCGAGGACGAGTTCATGCGGAACGGGTACGGGATCAACCGCCGCGACCTGATGTTCAACGACTTCGTGATCGTGGGTCCGGAAAGCGACCCGGCGGGGATTCAGGGAATGAGCTCGGCGACGGAGGCGCTCACGACGATCGCCGAGGCGGAGGCGGCGTTCGTCTCGCGCGGCGACAACTCCGGCACGCACACGAAGGAACTCAATCTCTGGGAGGCCGCGGGCACCGAGCCCGGCGGCGACTGGTACCAAGAGACCGGCTCCGGCATGGGCGAGGCGCTGAACATCGCGAACCAGCAGGGCGCATACACGCTCTCTGACCGCGGAACATTCATCTCCCAGCGCTCGGAGATCGACCTCACGATCCTCGTCCAGGGCCCCATCGAGGACGGGCCGGAGATCCTCGCGAACCCCTACGGAGTCATGGCCGTCAACCCCGGGGTCCACGACAACGCCAACTACGACCTCGCGATGGCGTACATCGGGTGGATCACGAGCCCGGGCGTCCAGGAGTCCATCTCGGAGTACCAGATGAACGGCGAGCAGCTGTTCTTCCCGGAGGCCGTCTCGGAGAACCCCGACTTCCAGCAGTACGTTCCGGAAGGTTGGAGTAGCGAGTCGTCCGACGAGTGAGCGTGCCGATCGAACCAGTCGCACAGCTGCTCTCGGTGGCCCTCGACAGTTCGGTCCTCCTCGGCGGTTCGGGTCCCCTCGACAGTTCGGTCCTCCTCGGCGGTTCGGGTCCCCTCGACAGTTCGGTCCTCCTCGGCGGTTCGGGTCCCCTCGACCTCCCGTTCAGGGAGGGGTACGTCTGGAGCATTATCTACGTCTCGCTGTACGTGAGCCTCACCGCCGTGACGCTGAGCACCCTGTTTAGCGTGCCGGTCGCCGTCCTGCTCGGCTTCGCCGAGTTTCCGGGGAAGGGGTTCGTGAAGTCCGTCATCAACACCGGAATGGGCTTTCCGAGCGTCGTCGTCGGCCTGGTCGTGTTGTTCGCCGTCTCCAACCAGGGGCCGCTCGGGGCGCTGGAACTCATCTTCACCACGGAGGCCATGATCATGTCGCAGTTCGTGCTCGCGACGCCGCCGATCACGGCCATCACCCTCGCGTCCGTCTCTGGGGTTGACGACGGCGTCCGCGACGCTGCGCGCGCGCTCGGCGGAACCCGCCTCGACACGGCGCTCGTCGTCCTGAAGGAGGCGCGGTACGGGATCGCAACCGCGATCCTGGCCGGCTTCGGTCGAGCGATAAGCGAGGTCGGCTCCGTCCTCATCGTCGGCGGCAACATCACGAGCGCGGACGGGATCTCGAAGACCCGGACGCTGACCACCGCCATCCAGCTGGAGGCGCGTCAGGGGCAGTACGGGACGGCGATGATCCTCGGCGCGGTCCTCGTCGCGCTCGTGTTGACAGTCAACGCCGTGGTCGTTCACTTCGGCGACAGCGGGGTGACGCGGTGATGCTCCGTGCGACCGGCGTCTCGAAGTCGTTCGGCGGCGAGCGCGTGTTCGACGACCTCTCCGTCGAGGTGGACTCCGGCGAGGTCCTCGGCGTTATCGGCCCCTCCGGCGTCGGCAAGACGACGCTCCTCCGGACGCTCGCGCTCTCGCTCGAACCGGATGCGGGAACCGTCGCGCTCGGCGGCACGGACGCGTGGGCCGCCGAGGAGGCCGACCGGCTCGCCCTGCGTCGACGCGTCGGGATGGTGTTCCAGGAGGCCAGCCTCTTCGACGCCTCCGTGGGTCGCAACGTCGAATACGGGCTCCGGGTCCGGAGCCCGTGGGCCGACCGGATCGCCGCGTCGCTGGGACTCACCGGCACACCCGACGCCGTTCGCGAGTCGCTCGCCGTCGTCGGACTGACGGAGAAGGCGAACCAACACGCCGACTCGCTGTCGGGCGGGGAGGCCCAACGCGTGTCGTTCGCCCGCGCGCTGGCGTACGACCCGGACGTACTGCTGCTCGACGAGCCCACGTCCGACCTCGACCCGCGGAACACCGCCGTCATCGAGGAGGCGATCGAGGAGGCCCGCGCCCGCGGTATCGGCGTCGTCGTGGCGACCCACGACATGCATCAGGCCGAGCGGGTCGCGGACCGCGTCGCGGTGCTGCTCGACGACGGGATCACGGAGGTCGGCCCGACCGAGGTCATCTTCGAGAACCCGTCGGACGAGCGCACCCGTAAGTTCATCTCCGGCGAACTGGTGTACTGACGGCGATCAGACGTCGAAGTCGAGTTCGACCGCGTCGCCGGCGTCGACGTCGCCCGAGTCGACAACGTCGTCGCCGGCGGCGAACCCGGCGTGGAGGTGCTCGTAGGTGCGGTCGATCGCCTCCACGATCACCTTCGTGTCGCCCGTGACCGGCATGAAGTTCGTGTCGCCGTTCCACCGCGGGACGACGTGGGTGTGAAGGTGGTCGATCGAGCCGCCGGCCGCCGAGGCGCCGAGGTTCTGTCCGGTGTTCACCCCGTCGGGACCCACGTCGCGGCGCAATGCCGACAGCGTCGCCGCCTTCAGCTTCGCGTGATCGAGGAGGGTCGCGTCGTCGAGGTCGGTGGGATCCTCGACGTGTTCGTCCGGGATCACCATCGCGTGACCGGGGTTGTACGGCGCGTTGTTCAACAGGACGTAGTTGCGCTCGCTGCGGGCGACGACCCGCGCGTCCCGGGCGTCCTCGCGCCCGGGGAGGACGCAGAACGGACAGCCGTCGATCGGGTCGGCGTCGCGCTCGACCCACTCGATCCGCCACGGCGCGTAGATCCGGTCCATCAGTCGTCGAAACCGTGGATTCCCGCGGTCGTCACCTCGACGCCGTCGTCGGTGATCAGGAGGGTGTGCTCCGCCTGACTGACGAGGGCGTCGTCCGCCTCCTTCAGGACGGGGTACCCCTTCACCGCGTTCGCCTGCTTCAGCCGGCGCAGCGCCATCTCGGCGCGGTCGGTTTCGAGCCACCGCGCCGCGAACGGGAGGTCGTCGAACGTCTCTATCTCTTCGAGGGCCTGTCGCGCTCGGCGGTCGCGGACGCTCGCGGTTCCCTGCCGCTCGAAGATCTCCTCGTCGGTCCCCTCGCCGACCTTCCCGCGGCCGTCGGTGGCGAACGGCTCGATGGCGACCGCCTGCCCCGGCTCCAGCTCGGCCGAACGGTCGACGCCGCGGTTCGGGACCGTCGGCCCCGTGTGCGCGTCGTAGCGCTCGACGCCGTGACCGGAGAGGTTCAGGACGGGCGTGTAGCCGTACCCGCGGATCACGTCCTCGATCGCCTGTCCGACGACGCCGACCTCGACGCCCGGGCCGGCTTCGTCGACCGCGGCCTCCAGCGCCATCTCCGCGGCCTCGACCAGCTCGGGGGTCCCCGTGTGATCGACCGTGACCGCGGCGTCGGCGATGTAGCCGTCGACGTGGACCCCGACGTCGAGACACACCATCTCCTCGCCGAACTCGGTGTCGTCCTCGCGCCCCGGCGTGGCGTGGGAGGCTTCGGGGTCGACGCTGATGTTGACGGGGAACGCGAGCCCCGCGTCCTGCTCCCGGATGAAGTCCTCCGTCCACTCGGCGACTTCGAGGTGGGTTCGTCCCGGCTCGACCATCTCGCGGGCCTCGTTCATCGCCTCGACCAACACCGAGCCGGCTTCTCGGTAGCTCTCGACCGCGTCGTCGTCCAGGGATCCGTGGCTCATGTCTCCGGATTTGGCGACCGACCGCAAAGAGGTTGCGGAGGGAGTGCGTGGCCGCTCACCGCGTCACGGCGCGGAGTCGCGGTCGGGGCTCAGACCGCCGTCAGCCGGCTTCCTTCGCTCTGTCGTCTCGCCTCGTTCTGTCGTCTCGCCTCGTTCTGTCGTCGCGTTATCGGGCGTCGGGAGCCACATCGTGATCAGGGTCCCCGTCGGCTCGCGCGTGTGAATTCCCAGTTCCCCGCCGGACTCGGTGACGATCCAGTGGACGAGCCAGAGGCCGAGCCCGCTCGCGTGTTCGAGCGCCGTCTCGCGGGCCTCCGAGAACACGCTCCGCTCGACCGGCGGGATCCCGGGACCGTTGTCCGCGACGGCGATACGGTATCCGTCGCCGTCCGGATCGACGGCCACCTCGACGATCGGCTGCTCCCCGTCGTTGTGGACGACCGCATTCTCCAGTACGTTCCGGATCGCGGACTCCAACAGCTCGTCGGCGCACGCCACCGCCGCGTCCGGCGTCGACACCGTCACCGTCGCCTCCGGGAACGACGAGTCGAGCGACTCGCAGAGCCGCGTGACCAGCTCCGACAGATCGATCTCCGCCCGCGAGCCGTCGCTGTGGAGCGCGACGTCGATCTCGCGGGCCTGGTCGCTGAGGTGCGTCAGCGTCTCCACCTTCCGGTCGATCACGTCGAGGTACTCGTCCCCCTCGTCGTCGACGTGGTCGCGCAGGAGGTCCGCGTACCCGCCGATGACGTTCGTGTCGTTCTTCAGATCGTGTCTGAGGACCCGGTTGAGCACTTGGAGCCGCTGTTCGTACCGCCGGCTCTCGGTCACGTCGGTGGCGGTGATCACCGCTTCCTCGGTGTCCTCGAACAGGCGCTCGACCACCGTCTCGAACTGGCGCCAGTTCCCGTCTGTGTGAGAGATCCGGTGATCGAGCGACTGCGGCTCGTCCGTCTCGAAAGCCCGCTCGAAGGCGTGTTGCGCCTCTCGGCGATCGTCGGGGTGGACCAGATCGATCGCCGGTCGCCCCTCGATCGCCGCGGGCGAGTGGCCGAGGAGTCGCTCTATCGACGGACTCACGTACCGGAGCAGGCCGTCGGTCCCGCAGACGGCGATGACGTTCGGCGACTTCTCGATGAGCGCCCGGTAGCGGCGCTGAAGCGTCTCCTGCTCGGTAACGTCTCGGAACAGGAGGACGGTTCCGCCCGCCGCGGGCGCCGCGGACGCCGCCTCACTCCCGACCCGATATCCGGTCCCCGCCGTGGCGATCGGGTGAGCGGTGACGGTCAGAAACCGGGAATCTGACCCGCCGTCGACGGTCACTCTGAGACCGTTTTCGGGATCCGGACCGGGGCCGCGGCCGGATCGACCCCCGTCGGCGGTCTCGGTCGACAGCGCGAGGTCGGCCACGGCCGGAGCGCGCTCGAACGCCGTTTCGACGCCGCAGCCGACCTCTGCAGACGGGAACAGCCCTCGGGCCGGACGGTTCAGATCGACGACACGGCCGTCGTCGTTGACGACCACGACGCCGTCGGAGAGGTTAGAGAACACCGCGTCGCGGGCGACCGGCGAGAGGTCGAGGAGCCGGTAGCGGAACACGACCCAGCCGAGGAGGCCGGACGTGGCCGCGAACGTGACCGGCGTGAGGTCGACGAACACGGGACCGAGAAACCCCGCGATCCCGCCGACGCCGACGGTCATCGGCGCCACGGCCGCGGCGAGCAGCAGCGCGGCCTGCCGACGGAACACGCCGCCGCGGACGAGCGCGGCGTAGCCGAGCACGCCGAAGGTGAACAGGTTCACGGCGTAGCTGTACGTCATGAAGCCGACGAGCGCCGGCGTCGGCAGGTACTCCATGACGAGGTACCCGTTCGAGCCGTCCAGCGACGGCGACGTGTAAAACAGCGGGTCGGCGCCGATCACCAGGACCCCGCCGACGGCGGCCGCGGGGACGAGACACAGCAGAGCGAAGCGACGGGGTCGGAGCCACGACCGCCAGCCGACGTACGCGAACACGAACGCGGGCCAGGCGACGCCGAGCACCGCGATCCCGACCCAGACGAGGCGGTTCCACAGCAGGGTCGCCTCGAGCGTCGCCGCCGACAGCTGTGCCGCGTACGCCAGCGACCAGAGACCGCTGGCGACGGTGACCGCGACGAAGCTCCGCACGAGCGGCAGGTCTCCCCGCGACCGGTTCCGGACGGCGTACACGGCGAAGGAGAACGACGCGAGCGCCGCCACGAGCAACGGGGCCGTGTACGGCGTCGGTTGCCACTCCATCGATACCGCGTGGATGACTGTGGCAGATAAAAAGGAACCGGACCGAACGTCCTAATACCGGGGCGAAACACCGGAACGTATGCTCGAACCGGGCGATCCCGCACCCGAAGTTGCGCTGACCGATCAGCACGGCGACGCCGTCACCGTCGATCCGTCCACCGCGCGCTACACGGTGGTCTACTTCTACCCGCGCGCAGACACGCCGGGCTGTACGACCGAGGCCTGCGGTTTCCGCGACGAGTGGGATGCCTTCGAGGACGCCGAGGTCGCGGTGGTCGGGATCAGCGACGACCCTCCCGAGGACCTCGAACCCTTCGCCGAGGAGTACGACCTCCCGTTCACGCTCCTCTCGGACCCCGACGGCGAGGTCGCGAGCGCGTACGACTCCTACGGCGAGAAGCAGATGTTCGGCAACACCTTCGACGGCGTGTTCCGGAACACGTACGTGCTCGACCCGGACGGGACAGTCGTCCTCGCCTACGAGGGCGTCTCCCCCGAGGACCACGCGAGCGAGATCCTCGACGACATCGAGGCGCTGGAGGGCTGAGCTGACGACCGGGCGACACCACCCGTACCCCGTACTATTATTACCCGGTGGCGTGCAGGTGAAATGATGCCCTCCAAACGCGCGTTCGCGAAGCGCCTAGCGGCGCTCGCGGCGACCGGGCTGGGAATCGGCGAACCGATCGACTCGCTGACCGGCCAGCCCCCGCCCGACGCGGTGCTCGCGGCCGACTCGGCCCCGGCCGGGGGAGCCGGGGGCGCCGCCGACTCCGGCCCCACCAGCGAGACGGCGAGCGACCGCGCCGGCGCGGGAGGCGACGGCCCGCGGTCAGCGGTCGCAGCCGGTACGTACGACCCGGCTTCGACGGCGTCGGCGTCGGCCGACACGGTCGTGACCGGTCGGCTCGACCCGACCGCCCTCGCGGCCACCGGCCTCCCGGGCGGGGTTGGCGGCCGCGTCCGTCGACTCCTCGGCCGCTACGACGCCGTCTCGCTCGCCGGCGTGCGGCAGGCGACCGGCGGCGCCGCGCTCACCGACGACGGAGTCGAGGGGTGCGCGGTCGCCGTCGGCGACGTCGACGCGGCCGCCATGATCGCCGAACTCGACTCCGACCCCGAGGTCGTTCGCGAGCCGGACGACGGCTCCGGGTTCGTCCGGTTCCGGGCCCGCACGCTCGGGTCGGCGGTCGCCGTCGCGGACGGCGAACTCGTGGCCGCGCACGGTCCCGATCCGACCGTCGCCGGGACGCACCGAGACGCCGGGACCGGAGGCGGTGCGGCCCGCACCGGCCGGCGACGAGCGGCCGCGACGGCGAACTACGGACCCCTCCCTGGGCTGCTGGGCGGCGACGCCACGGTGTGCGTCGACCTCGGCCCGGACGCCAGGGCGCACCTGCGGGACGCGCTCGCCGACGCGCCGGCAGAACTCCAGACCGCGCTCGACGCGTCCGGCGCGGTCGGCGCGTCGCTCCGAGTGATCGACGACAGCGACGACCGCGACGACGGCCCGCGGGTCGCGCTGCGGTACGGCGCGGTCGCCGACCCGCGACGGCTCGACCTGGACACCGCCGAGGCGCTCGCCCGAGCGGCCCGCGAGGGGGAGACCTCGCTGTCAGAAGCGACGGTCACCCGCCACGGGCGAACCGTGATCGTCGACGGCGCCGCTGACGGCGACCTCTTCGCGTCTCACGCCTCGCTGCTCGGAGCGGGCGTCGGCGACCCGATCGAGGTGACTGACGGGTGAGGGGCGCCGGCGAACACGGCGAAGGCGAGACGATATCGGCGACGACCGAACAGACGAGACGGTATCGGCGATGACCGAACGCACGAACTCACGATGACGACACCACACGACACCACGACGCGACGGCGACATAGACCGAGGGCGGGCCGATGAGCGCCGACGGCCCTCCCTCGAAGACACCGGACGACGCGGACGACGAGACGACCGACGACCCGACGGTCCGAAACGCTTCCGCGACCGAGCCGACCTCGAACCCCGCTGGTACCTCCACCAGCGGGGCGCTCGCGGCGCTGTCCGACCGCGTCGAGACCCGACACGCGATCGGGGTCGCGGCGGTTCTCGCGCTGGTCGCGGGACTGCTCGTCGCCCCCGGCGTGTACGGCGCCGTGAGCGGGCCTGACGGGACGGTCGCGGTGGTCGAGATCGACGGCAGTATCGACTCCGCGACCGCCCAGCACGTCGAGGACAACCTCCGAGACGCCCGCACGAACGACTCGATCGAGGCGGTCGTCCTCGAAGTCGACAGCGGGGGCGGCCTGCCAGCACAGAGCGAGCGAATGTACGCCGCGGTCGACCGGACCGCCTCGGTGATGCCCGTCTTCGCCGCCGTCGACACGCTCGGCGCGTCCGGCGCCTACCTCGCTATCGCGCCGGCCGACCGGATCTACGTCGCGCCCTCCGCGCAGGCGGTCGGCAGCGTCGGCGTCGCCGGCACCGCGCCGGCTCCGAACGGGCCGAACGCGGGGACGACCGGCCCGGACAAGGCCGGAAGCGATCCGGACACCCAGCGCGAGCGGCGGCAGACGCTCGCGAACCTCTTCTTGGAGAACGTGATCGAACAGCGCGGCGACGAGATCGAACTCGACCGGGAGGCGATCGCTCACGCCGACGCCTACCTCGGCACCGAGGCGGTCGAGAACGGGTTCGCCGACCGTTTCGGCTTCGTCGACGGCGCGGTCGCCGACGCCGCCGCGGAAGCGGGGATAGACGACTACGCGGTCGACACGCGCCGCACGGAGAGCGCCGTCCCCGCCGGGATCCCGCTGCTGGAACGCGACGACGGAACGGTCGTCGTCGCCGGCGACCGCGGGGACGAACTCGGCGACGGCCTGATCCTCGCCGTCGCGCCCGAGGCGTGGGACGAGACCGTCGGCGACGACATCGCTATGACGAGCTACACCGGCCGGCTGCCCGCCGAGGAGCGCGGCGCGGGGTCGACGGACGGCGGCGAGGCGGAGTCGACGAGCGACGGCGAGCGAGAGTCGGCGAGCGGTCCGGTCGCGGCGACCGGGGGTGAGAGCCGATGAGCGTCGACCTCCGAACGACGGTCGGCGCGTTCGCCGTGGTCTTCCTCGCGGTGGTCGGCGTCGCCGCCGCGGGCGGCGTCGTCCTCGACGGCGCCCCGCCCGAGACGGACGCGGTCTCCGACGACCACTGGGAGCTGGAGACGGTCGAGCCGGAGACCGCCGACGAGGGCGGCGCGATCGAAATGGCGAGCGACGAGCCCGCGAACACGGTCGTGATCCACGTCGGCAGCGCGGCCGGCGGGCTCGGCGGCGGGACCTCGATCCTACCGATCGAAGACGACGCCGGCCCGGACGAGGCCGACGTGGGCACGCTCGGCGGCGTGGACCGCGGCGTCGCGCCGCTCGCCGCGGCGCTCGTCGAGAGCGGCCACGAGGTGACGTACTACCGCGGTCCGGTGTCGGGAACGTCGCTGCCGTCGCTGCTCTCGGAGGCCGACGCGTTCGTCACCACGAGCCCCGGCGCACTGTCGGCGACCGACGCCGACGCGGTCGTGTCCTTCGCCGAAGCCGGCGGCCGGACGCTCGCGACGAGCGACCCCGGAAGCGCCGGCCCGCTCACCGACTTCGCCTCGTCGCTCGGCGTCTACGGCGATGCGGGCTACGTCTACGACATGGAGAACAACGACGCGAACTACCTGAGCGTGTTCGTCGAGCCGACCGGCTCGGCGGCGCTGACAGAAGGCGTCGAGCGGGTCGTCTTCCGCGGCGCCGCCCGCGTCGGTGGCGCGGACGAGTCGGCGATGCTCGCCACCGCGGAGACCTCGCGGCTGTCGACGACTCGCGAGGCCGGGTCGTACGGCGTCGCAGTCCGCAATGAATCGCTCGCGGTGGTCGGCGACTCGAGCTTCCTCGAACCGGAGAACGCCGACCGCGCCGACAACAACGTCCTGATCGGCAACCTCGCCGACTTCCTCGTGACGGGCGAGAACCCGGACGTCTCGTTCGGTCCGGGCGCCGGCCCGGGCGGGGCGGTTCCGCCGGGCGGCACGGCGCCGCCGGGCGGGTCGCCGACGCCGCCTTCGGAGCCGAGCGATCCCCCGGAGAACGCGACCGCGACGTAGCCGCTCTCCCTTTCGGATCTCTCTTTCTCCCTTCTCGCTTCTCTCTTCTCCCTTCTCGCTTCCACCTCCTCGACCGCCGTCACCCGGGGAACCGAACTCCGGCCGCGGCGGCGGCGATCTCGCGCCGCTTCAACAGACCGAACCCGGTGACGATGACGGCGAACCCGGCGACGGTGAGCGGCGTGATCGGCTCGGCGAGCAGTACGGCCCCCGTGACCGTCGCGACCACGGGGACGACGTAGGAGACGAGGTTGATCTCGAAGGGGCCGAGCCGGTCGAGCAGCGTGAAGTAAATCGTGTACGCCACCGCCGACGAACAGAGCCCCAGGAACGCGAGCGCGACGAGCGGGCGCGGCGCCGTCACGGGTGGCTGTTGGGCCTCGCCGAGTCCGAGGCTGAGCCCGTGGATGAGCAGCCCGCCGAACAGCATCGCCCAGCCGGTGAGCGCGATGCTCGAGAAGCTCGTCTCAACGGTGCGGAGTCCGACGCTGCCGACCGCGACCGCGAGGACGCCGATAGAGATGAGCCCGACGCCGATCGTGACGCCGCCGCCGAGGCTCGCGGGGTCGGGCTGGGCGACGAGGCCGACGCCGACGAACGCGAGCACCACGCCGAGCGCGCCGCGAGCGTCGAGGTCGGATCCCCCGATCCAGACGGCCGCGACCGCCGCGGTCGCGATGGGAACGAGGCTGTAGGTGATCGAGGCGATCCCGCTCGTCGTGTACTGCTGACCGACGAACAGCAGGGAGTTGTTTGCGGCGACGGAGAGCCCGCCGCTGAACCCGATCGCGGCCAGGTCGCCGCGGGTCCGCGGGAGCGGGCCGCTCTCGGTCAGGAGGACGTACGACACGAGCACCAGCGCCGCCAGATCGAACCGGTATGCGGCGTACAGCACGGGAGGGTAGTAGTCGAGGCCGACCTCGATGGCGACGAAGGAGCCGCCCCAGAGCAGCGCGAGCGCGAAGAACAGTGCGACGTCTCGATACCGGGACACGAACGGAGAGAGAGATCCAGAGAGTAAAGCGGTGTCCGTTTCGCCTCAGTAGCCGCGGACGATCAGGTAGTCGGCCAGATCGGCCAACAGCCCGCGGGACCCGCTTTCGGGGAGGATTTCGAGGTGTTCCTTCGACCGCTCGGTGAGGTCCTCGGCCGTCTCGCGGGCGTACTCGATCGAGCCGACCTCTTCGAGGGAGGTCACCGCGTCGTCGATGGCTTCCTCCGTCACCTCGGCGGGGGTGTCGGCGTCGACCAGCCCGTCCACGTCGACGCCCTGCTGGCGGGCGTGGAGGGTGATCAGCGTCTCCTTCCCCTCGACGAGGTCGGAGCCGCGCTGCTTGCCCAGGTCCTCGGAGGGGACGGTCAGGTCGAGCACGTCGTCTTGGATCTGGAACGCTCGTCCCGAGTCGATCCCGTACTGGTAGAGGGCGTCGACGACCTCCTCGTCCGCGCCGAGCAGGAGCGCGGGCGTCGCGGCCGAGGCGCCGTAGAGGACGGCGGTCTTCAGCTCCACCATCTCCAGATACTCCTCCGGGAGAATGTCATCGCGCGACTCGAAGGAGACGTCGAGCGCCTGCCCCTCGCAGATCTCCGTGCAGGTGGACGCGAGCATCCGCATCGCCTCCAGCCCGTTGGCCGGGTCCGATCCGGTCTCCGTCATGAACTCGAACGCCTTCGAGTAGAGCGTGTCGCCGGCGAGGATGGCGGTCGAGGTGTCGTACTGCTCGTGGACGGCCGGGACGCCCCGCCGGAGGTCGTCCTCGTCCATGATGTCGTCGTGGATCAGCGTGAACGACTGGATCACCTCGATGGCGACCGCGGCGCGCATCACGTCGACGGTGTTGCCGTCGAGGGCCGCGAACTCGCGGAAGTCGCCGCTCATCGGCTCGGTGCCCGTCACGGCCTCCGCGGCCAGCGTCGTCACCGTCGGCCGGAGCCGCTTGCCGCCGGCTTCGAGGATGTATCGCGTCGCCTCGTAGAGCCGCTCCGGGTGTTGTACCGGCAGCTCCTCGTCGATAGCGGCGTTGACGAGCTCACGCCGCTCGCGGATGGCCTCCAGCACCCGCGCCTCCTTCGTCTCGCTCGTCATTCGACGAGCTGGATGACGCTCCCGTTCTGCGTGACGTGCACGTCACGTCCGAGCTTGTACCCCTGCGACTTCGCGAGGTCGACGTACGGCGAACGACCCTTCAGCGTCTGGTGACCGGGGATAAGGTGCTGGGGCTGGAGCGCCTGCAGCATCTCGTAATGCCCCTCCTCGCGGAGGTGCCCGGAGACGTGGATGTCGTCGTAGAGGCGCGCGCCCTGCATCCGGAGGAGCTGTTCGGACTGGTACCGCTGCCCCTCGTTGGTCGGCTCCGGGATGACGCTCGCGCTGAAGACGACCTTGTCCCCGTCGTCGATTTCGTACGGGGTCTCGCCGCGGCCCATGCGGGTGAGCATCGCTCGCGGCTCGCCCTGGTGGCCCGTCACGATGGGGAGGAAGTTCCCCTTCCCCTCCTTCATGATCCGCTTGAACGCGCGGTCGACCGACTTCCGGTGGCCGTACATGCCGACGTCGCCCTGGAAGTCGACGAAGTCGAGGCGCTCGGCGGTGCCGGAGTACTTCTCCATCGAGCGCCCGAGCAGGACCGGCTGCCGGCCGATCTCGCGGGCGTACTCGACGAGGGTCTTCACGCGGGCGATGTGGGAGGAGAACGTCGTGGCGATGATCCCGCCCGAGTAGTCCTCCATCGAGGTCAGCGTGTCCTCGACGTGCTTCTTCGCGTACGACTCGGAGGGCGTCCGGCCCTTCTTCCCGGCGTTCGTACAGTCCTCGATGTACGCGAGAACGCCCTCGTCCTGCCGGCCGATCTCGCGGAAGCGGTCCATGTCGATCGGGTCGCCGATGACGGGCGTGTGGTCCAGCCGCTTGTCGAGCCCGTAGACGATCGCGCCCTCGGGCGTGTGGAGGACCGGGTTGATCGCGTCGATGATCGAGTGGGTGACGTTGACGAACTCCATCTCGACCTGCTCGGAGTCGCCGATGGCCATCGTGCCGCCCGCCTTCATCTTCACGAGGTCGTTGTCGACCTGGAACTTCCCCTCGTCGGCGATCTGCTGTTTGACCAGCTCGATCGTGTACGGGGAGCCCACGATGGGCGCGTCGTACCGGTGCGCGAGCTTCGGGATGCCCGCGATGTGGTCGAGGTGACCGTGGGTGGGGACGATCGCCTGCACGTCGCCCTCCAGCTCGCTCATGACGCGGTCGTCCGGGATCGCTCCCATGTCGATCAGGTCGAGGCTGTGCATGCTCTCGGTCTCCACGTTGTCGTGGATGAGGACCTTACTGAGGTTCAGGCCCATGTCGAAGATGACGATGTCGTCGCCCGCTCGGACCGCCGTCATCTGTCGACCGACCTCTTCGTAACCGCCGAGTGTCGCAATTTCGATTTCCATAGTTTGTGGGTTCGAACGCCGTGGTGGCGTCCATCACTGAAACCCCGCAAGGAGCCGTCAGCGCTACGTTCGTCCGCGCGTCGTTGAGGCCCCGCTACGGCCGAGCCGACGTCGACTCACCGTGTCCCGCGGGAGTGTGGTGTCCGGAGGTACAGTAGCCCGTCTTAAAAACACCCGGGTTCGGACGCGCTCTCGTCGGCTCGGTGCCGGCGGCCGCAACGCATTTCGGTTCGCTGGGCGAACCGCCGCCGATGTCAGATCTCCCCCGCCGCCGAGCCCTCCTCGCGGCCGCGTCAGGGATCGCCGCCCTGGCCGGGTGTTCCGGCAGCGACTCGGCGTCGAACAGCTACCCGAGCAGGAACCGATCGATCGACGACTACGAACTCGAACACGCGCGTGACGAAACCGGCGGCGCCCTGTTCGCGCAGGGCGATAGCCTCCCGTCGCCGCCGAGCGACGCCCGCGCGCCGCAGCGTCGCCGGGGCCGCCGCGTGCTGACGGGCGAGGCGGCCCTCTCGGAACTCACCTTCGCCGACGCGCCCGCGGCGCGGACGCTGCGGTCGTTCTGTGCCGCCACCGACTTCGACGCCGCGTCGGTGTACCTGCTCGCGATGCCCGTCGGCGCGTGCCGGGAGATCCGGTTCCGGTCGGTCTCCGTCGAGCGTGACGAACTCGCGAACGGCGACCTCCACCCGCACGCCGACTTCTGCCGGGCCTACCGCCCGGCGAACGTCGACTGCGACGCCGACGAGACCCACACCGTCGGCTTCGCGATCCGGCTCCCCGTGGCGGCCGACCGGTCGACCGGAGCGGGGCGCGGCATGGCCGGCTCCTGTCAGGGGCCGGCCGGGCGCCCGGAGGTGTTCAACGGCTCCGTGACGGTCGACGGCTCCGTGACGACTCCGAACGGAGGTGACGACGCGTGACGCCGCGTCGGACTTCCCGTCGCCGGCTCCTCGCGGGGCTCGGTTCGGCCGCCGCGTCGGCGCTCGCCGGCTGTTCGGGGCTTCCGGTCGGGGACGAGTCCGGTCCGGATCAGCCCCCGGTGTCGCTGGCGACGGACGACATCGGGCCGGTCGCGTGGCCGGAATCCCCGTTCCCGGTCGCCGTGCCCGGATCGCTCGCGGACGCTCACGAGGCGCGCGCTCGCGCCCTGCTCGACGAGGTCCCGACCGAGCCGTCAATTCCGAACGAGGCGGTCGCCGCGGACCTCGGGAGCGACCGGGAGCGGGCGGCGTCGGGGATCGACCGCGCGGTCGACGACCCGTGGCCGCTCGGCGCGCTGGCGGCGTGGCGGCGGCGCCGCGAGCGCGCCGCGACCGTCCGCGGCGCGTACCGAGCCGCGACCGGCGACGGAGACGCGGCGGCCGCGGCGGAGCGGCGCCAGGCGGTTCGCGCCGACCTGCGGGCGTTCGAGGCCGACGTGACGTACCGGGCGCGGTCGACGCGAGAGGCGGTGCTGGCGTACGATCCGGTCGAGTCGCTGCTCGCCGACGCCGAGCGACACGTCCGCCCGACGCCGGCGTACCCGGACGACCCGGTGGGCGAGCCGTTCCGGGCCGGCGAGGCGGTCGGGCACGTCGAGACCGCGCGGGCGACGCTCGACGACGCGACGGGCCTCCGCGAGGCGTACCTCGCCGAGCGGTCGGGGACGACCGCGCGGTGGACTGACGTGGCCGCGGCGGCCGAGGCGCTCGGCGGGTCAGCGCGTCGGACGCGAGGAGCGGTTCGCGAGTCGCTCAGTGGCGTTCCGTCGGGCGACGACCTCCAGGACACCGTCGCGCGAGAGCTGCTCCGCGAGACGGAGTGGATCGTCGAATCGCGGATCGACGACATCGACGGGGCGATGGACCGCGGCGCGTACGCGACCGCGGTGGTCGCGGCCGGGCGGGCGCTGGCGGCGATCGAGGCCCGCCGCGCGGCGGGCGAGGCGATCCGCGACGGCGCGTATCGAGAGCCCGTCACGCGGGCGTCGGTGCGGGCGACGGCGGACCGAGCCCGCGCCGCCGTCGCCGATATCGAGGAGGCCGAAGCGCCGCGGCTGGCCGCGGCGTTCGGGCGTCCCGCCCTCGACCGAATCCGGTACGCGTCCGATCTCGTCGAGGACGGATACGGGAGCGTCGTGCGCGTTCGGGCGCTGTTGGTCCACGCCGTCCTGCTCGCCCGGTCGGCACCGGCGGCGGCGACGTTCGTCGCCGAGCGGCTCTGACGAGGCTCGTCGCCGAGTGGATCGGATGAGCGTCTCCCTCGCACGTGCGTCGTCCCGGTATTTTTATTAGTGCGACGGGCGGCGGTACGGACAATGAGTGGACGACCCCTCGACGTGCTCGAAGCGTCGCTCGAGGAGCCGGTGACGGTACACTTGAAGGACGGAACGACCTACTACGGTATCCTCGCCGGTTACGACCAGCACATGAACGTCGTCATCGAGCCCGAGTCCGACGTGGGCGATCGCGTCGACGACGATCTCGAAGGCGAGTTCGCGGTCGCGATCGAAGACACAACGATTATACGCGGCGATAACGTCGTCACCATCAAAGCATGACCGGCTCCGGAACGCCCTCTCAGGGGAAGAAGAACAAGACGGTTCACGTGAAGTGCCGCCGCTGCGGCGAGAAATCCTACCACGTCAAGAAGGAGCGCTGCGCTTCGTGCGGCTTCGGCGACTCGCCGTCCCGTCGCGACTACGCCTGGCAGTCGAAGACCGGCGACAACTGACGACCGCGCTCTCTTTCGACGCTTTCGTTTCTCACGTCACTAGCCGCTGCGCCGGGGCTGATCGGCCGCGAGCCGCTTTCGATCCCCCGACGCGACCGCCGGGAGCCCAACCGTTAACGGCGGCTGTCGCCGACGGCGGGTATGGATCTCTCTATCGTCGACCTCTCGCCGGTCCCCGCTGACGGAACCGCCGCCGACGCGTTCGCGAACACGGTCGCGGCCGCGGAGCAGGCCGAGCGGCTGGGCTACTCGCGGTTCTGGGTCGCCGAGCACCACGGAATGGGCGATCGCCTCGCCGGGACGACCCCGGAGGTTCTCCTCGGTCGCCTCGCGGGCGCCACCGAGGAGATCCGGATCGGCTCCGGCGCCGTCCTGCTCAACCACTACAGCCCGTACAAGGTCGCGGAGGCGTTCGGCACGCTCGACGGGCTCGCACCGGGACGGATCGACGCCGGCCTCGGCCGGGCGAACGGGTCGCCGGCGTCGGACCGCGCGCTCGGCACGGACCGTCGCGTCGAGAACCCCGACGAGGACCACGAGGAGCGGATCCGCGCGGTCGTGAACCACCTGTACGACGCCTTCCCCGACGACCACCCGTACGCCGACCTGACGGTCCCGCGATCCGGGGCGGCTCCCCCCGTCCCGTGGGTGCTCGGCTCCAGCCCGTCGAGCGCGGCGATCGCCGGCAAGCTCGGCGCCCGGTTCTGTTTCGCGGCGTTCATCCGACCGGGGCTCGTCGAGCGCGCCTTCGAGACCTACCGCGAGGAGTTCGAGCCCGCGGAGGTCGGCGACGGCCCCGAGGAGCCGTACGGGATGGTCGCGGTCAACGCGGTCGCCGGCGAGACGGACGCGGCCGCGGCCCGGCGCCGCGCGCCCGCGGAAGCGACCTTCAAGCGGATGCAGCGCGGTGTGGTGGGATCGATTCCCTCGGTCGAGGAGTCGATCGCGGAGCTCGGCGGCGCGCCCGACCCGACGCCAGGGACCCTCGATCCCGACGAGTGGCCGCGAGCGATCTCGGGGAGCCCGGAGACGATCGAGGGCCTGCTCGAACAGCTCGCCGATCGGGTCGGCGCCGACGAGATGATGATCCAGCACACGGTGCCCGACCACGAGGACGCGCTGGCGTCGCACGCGCTGCTCGCGGAGGCTGTCGGGCTGGGGGGCGACTAGCAGACGGGGTCGCCGCTGTTCCTTCCCCCTCCTGCCGCTATTCGACCCGCGGCGGATTCCGGAACAGCCCGTCGACCATCGGTAGACAGCCCGCGAGCGCGGCGACCGCGGTGGCGGCCGGCCACGCGTCGAACGCCGCCGTCCCGAGCGCGTAGCCGCCCGCGAACAGCAGCGGCATGCACGCGAGTATCAGGTCCGCTCGCGAGAGGCGCTCTGGCAGTCCGGCGACGCGGTCTTCGACCATCCCGGTCACTCCATGTACCCCAGGTCTCGGAGCTTCTGGCCGATCCGGCGGGCCTCCGCCTCGCTGATCTCGTCGTCCGACTCCATCTCCTGAACGACCACGTGTTTCACGAACTCCTTGACCGAGCCGAACGGCTCGTCCTCGATGTACTCCTCGACGTCCGCCACGAACTCCTTGCGTAGCGAGATAGTGGTGTAGTCGCTCATTGCCTCTGGTCACTCGTTCCGGGGTGAAAAGTCTAATTACATGTAATTACAATTCACGGCCACTCGTTTTCGGCCGAACCGCGTCTGCGCGACGCTGATGACCGAGCGACCGCCGGTTCCATGCTATCCGTTGCGGCGGATCGACGCTGAACTCCTCCAAAGCCCCAGCCGGCGGCAACGCCGCCGGCGACGCCACCGCAGATCGGTTTACAAACGAACGTCGCCGTCGGTCGCAGCGCTACTCCACGCGCTCCCGGGCGGCCGCGATCAGCATCGGCAGCATGACGGTCGCGTCGCCGTGGACGGAGGCGTTGCGCGCGTCCTTCTCCAGTTTCCCCCACGACCGGGCCTCCTCGAGGCTGGCGCCGGAGAGCCCGCCGGTCGCCTCTGGGTCCATCGTGATCTGGACCGCGTAGTCGTAGGCGCGCGGCGTGACGAGCATCGTCTGGAGCGTGAAGTTCTTCGGCACGCCGCCGCCGACGAGCAGGCAGCCGGCCTCGTCGGCGTCGAACGCCAGGTCGGTCAGCGCCGTCATGTCGTCCAAGGCGTCGAGCGTGAAGTCCGCGGTCTGGGCGTACATCCAGGCCTGGAGCCCGAGAACGGAGTCCTGTACGGCGGGGCAGTAGACGGGCACGTCGCAGTCGTAGGCCGCGGCGGCGACGCCGGGGTCCTCGGCCACGTCGTCGCGCTCGTTGACCGCGGCGTTGGCGCGGCCGAGTTCGCGCGTGAGGTCGGCGATACCGACGGCCCCGTCGTCGCCGTCGCCGTCCGGATCGGCCTCCAGCTCCGGGAACACCTCCTCGCGCAGGTGGCCCTCGAAGGCGGCGAAGTGCTCCTGCGGGAGGTAGACGTTGTAGATGCGGTCGACCCCCTCGTCGCGGAGCCCCTCGTCGTGTTCGCGAGGGGTCTTCTCGGGGTCGTGGGTCCGACCGTGGTGGTGTTTCCCGCCGATGGCCTCGATGGCGTCGTGGGTGAGGTTCGCGCCCGTCGTCACCAGGGCGTCCACGTAGCCGTCCCGGATGAGATCGGAGACGATCCGTCGCATTCCGGCGGGCACCATCGCGCCCGCCAGCGAGAGGAAGACGGTGCAGTCCTCGTTCGCGAACATCTCCGCGAGCACGTCGCCCGCCTCGTTGACCGACGCCGCGCCGATTCCCGCGTCGCCGTACCCCTCGACGAGCTGCCCGACCGTCATGTCGGCCGTCGCGCGGGTGTGCCCGACCGGGTCCTCGTGGAACTCCTCGCGCGGCGGGTCGCCTCCCGGGTCCTCCGGCTCGCGGCCGCCGTCACCGCCGCCGTCCCCGGCGGGGTCGCTCTCTCCGTGGTCTTCGTCGCCGCTATCGCTCATGGTGAGAAGTGCGGCGCGCGACCGTTTGAAACGACCGATCCATCGGTCGCTCATCGAACTCTCTCGCCCGCTCTATCGCCCGACCGCGCCCCCGCTCACCGGCGGGAACAGCGCCAGCTCGTCGCCCGCTTCGAGGGTCGCGTCCATCCCGCCCTCTCGGCGGACGTTCCGGCCGTTCCGGAGGACGTTAATGTGATCGGCGACCTCGCCGTCGTCGAGCACCCGGTCGCGGAGGTCCGGGTGAGTCTCCAACAGCGCCTCGAGCGCGTCGTCGACCGTGTCGCCCGGCTCCGCCGCCACGTCGATCTCGCGTCCGCCGGCGATCTCCGCGAGGTCGGCGAACAGCTTCCACTCCATACGCGGATCCCCGCGCGGGCGACTCAAGAGCGTTGCGCCCGGTCGGCGTCGTCGGGGATCTCGTCGCCGGGTTCGCTGTCGCCGGGTTCGCCGTCGCCGACCGCGCCATCACCCCTCCCGCCGTCGCCGGCCCCGTCGCCTCTCCCGCCTGCGGGCGCCGCCTCGGCTCCCGCCGCGGCGGCCGCCTCGAACCGGCGGATCGCGTCCGGGCGGCCGACGAGGTACACGAGGTCACCGGCGCTGAACGCGTACGCGCGAGACGGAATCGGCTGGACGGACCCCTCCTTCGGCCGGACCGCGGCGACGACGGTGTCGACGTCGCCGACGGTACTCCCGTCGAGATCGCTTCCCGCTTCGACGGTCACGGACGCCATCGTCTCGTCCGCGTTCCGCAACAGGGAGGCGAACTCGCGGTCCGCCTGCGGCTCCGCGGGGAGCGTCACGATCCGGTACCCGCCCTCGTCGGTCAGGCGCTCGGCGTCCGACTCGTCGAGAACGAGGGTGACGGCGTCGCCGGCCACCCCGCGCAGCTCGCCGGTCGCGACGCGTTTCGGTTCCGGGTCGTCCCGCCACAGCTGGACCGTGTCGCCGACGGTGGCGTTGTTCGGCGGGTCCGCGGCGACCGCGACCGCGGCGGATCCGGGCGCGAGCGTCGGTCCGAGCCCGGCGGCGCGGGACCCGACCGCGAAGTACTCGACGCCCCCGTCGGCGTCGAGGTCGACGTCGACGTAGCCGACGCCGTACTCCTCTTTGAGTCGCGAGACGAGCCGCTGTCGGAGCTCCTCCTCCGAGATCTTCCGCGGGAAGAGCAGGGTCGTCTCCGCGAGCTCCGCCTTCTTCTCCGGGGAGACGGGATCGTACGTGTCCATGTCGCCGATCTCGTCGTCCGACGGAAGCGTCACCGCCGTGAACCGACCCACCGCGCGCACGATCCCGCTCAGCTCGCCGTCGAGCTGTTTGGCCCCGGAGAGCGCGAACACGTCGACCGCGAGCCGGTCGCCCGCGTATCGACCGACGGGGGCCATCACCGCCGCGACGCCGAGCGAGACGAGGTTGAAGAACACGCTCTCGGGCGCCAGAAGCGCCGGGTTGTCGCCGATCGCGACCGACCCCAGCGAAGTCGTGTTGAGGTACAGCGCGACGACCGCGACGCTGAGCAGACCGGTCACCCCTTCGGGGATCTCCGTGCGGAAGTACCAGCGGTACGCCAGCGCCGCGCTCCCGGCGACGAGGACGGCGAGGACCGCGAACGTGACGAGGGTGACAGCCGCCTGCCGCGGCCGCGCGAAACCGACATCCACGGCGGCAGTGACGGCGGCGACGCTCGCCGCGTCCGCGCCGGCGACCGCGGGGGTCACGCGGCCACCTCCGCGAATCGGTCTATCGCGTCGCGGCTCCCGACGACGAACAGCTCGTCGCCGGCCGACAGCGACTGCGACCCGTTCGGCGCGATCGTCCACGACTCGTGGCGCGCCGCGAGGACGGCGACGTCGTACGCCTCTCGGATCTCGGCCTCGCCGATAGTGTGGCCGTCGAGCGGCCCGCCGGCGACGACGGCGACCTTCCGGAACCGCTTGCCGGTCCGCCGCAGCAGCGCGGTGAGCTCGTACTCGCGGCGGGTGCCGCGCGACAGCACCAGCACGCGCCCCCGGTCGGCGCGCAGGAGGGCCGTCGCCTCGGCGCGGTCGACGGCGACCGTCACCCGCCCCTCGCCGCCGGTCGTCGTGGGCGCGGTCGCCGCCGGCGGGGAGGCGACGGGTTCCTCCCCGCCGTCGGTCTGGAGTGCGTCGTCCGGGTTCACGCCGTCGCCGCCGGGAGAGGCGGGAGCGGACGCCGCACCGGCTCCCGGCTCCGGCTTTCCGCTCGACCGCGCGGCGAGCACGGCCCCCTGGACGTCGAGGTCCGGGGTGACCACGCGAACGAGGTCTCCGCGAGCGATCCCGGTCGGCACGAGCGCCGACACCGACACCGCGCGCTTCCCCGCCGGCACCCGCTTCGAGAGCGCTCCGGTCGGCGGCGCGGCGGACACCGTCGCGCGCGCCTGCTCGTCGATCCGGACGGCCACGTCGGCCAGGTCGAGTTCGGTCTGTAACCGCTCCGCGAATCGGTCCTCCAGCTCCGCGAGCGGGAGGTCGGCCGGGAAGGTCCAGTCGCCGTCGAGGATCGCTCGGCGCGTCTCGGCCGGCAGCGGCGGGTACCCCTCCATGTCGTTCACCTCGCCGGCCACCTCGACGGAGACCCGGCCGCGACCGCCGACGAGCTCGATCACGTCGGTCGAAAGCGTCCGGTCGCGGAGCTGTTTGAGCGAGATCCGCTTGGGGACGCTGGCGCCGAGCCGGTCCCCCTGCGCGTGGGCGTACATCGAGAGCATCAACACCACGACGATCGCCGTGAGGATCGCCGGCGCGCGCTCCGACGACCGGATCGTCTCGTCGTTGAGCGCGAGCAGCCCGCCGTTGACGCCGGCGATCGCGAGCGACAACACGACCACCCCGAGGCCGGGGATCGTCACGTCGGTGACGTACTTGAACACGAACCCGAGGACCCCGGCCACCAGCGCGGGGACGATCCCGGTGATGACGCCGAGGTAGATCCCGAAGACGATCTCGACCGGCAGTGACATACGCCCCCAAACCGGCGGCGCGGTTATACGTGTGTCGGCGCCGGGCGCCTCACGGGGCGTCCGTCACGCGCTTCGGAGAGCCCGTCGGCTTCGCTCGCGGGGTTTAAGTCCGCCGTCGGCGACCACCTCGCATGGAGCTGACCCGCGATTGGGTGACCGTGCGGGCGTCTATCGCCCTGACGTTCGCGGTCGCGATCCTGTCCATCCTCGCCGGGCTCGCCCAGATCGGCGGACTCGGGGTCGACGGCCCCTTGGCGCCGTACGTCCCCGGAGTCGTCCGGCAGACCGTCGGATTCACCGGGACGATAACCGGGTTCGCGATGCTCGGAAGCGGCTTCGCGCTGCGGAACGGGTACCGCGTCGGCTGGTACTCCACAGCCGTTCTGCTCCCCCTGACCGCGGTTCAGGGACTGATGCAGGCGTCGGTGCTGTCGTTCCCGCTTGTCGCGCTGTCCGTCCTGTCGGTGCCCGCGCTGGCCTACAACCGGCGGCGGTTCGACAGGAGCTACTCGCCGTCCCCGACGCAGCTCGCGGCCGGCGCCGCGCTCGTGAGCGCTATCGCCTACGGGACGATCGGGTCGTACGCCCTCCGCGACCAGTTCGAGGGCATCGAGACGATCGTCGACGCGTTCTACTTCACCGTCGTCACCGCCTCGACGGTCGGGTACGGCGACGTCCACCCCGCGGGCGGTCCCGCCTCGGACATCGCACAGCTGTTCGTGCTCTCCTCGCTCGTGATGAACGTCGCCGCGTTCGCGGTGGCGCTCGGTGTCCTCCTCACGCCCGCCATCGAGGCGCAGCTCTCCAAAGCGCTCGGAAAAATGACCGACAAACAGATCGACCTCCTCGACGACCACGTCCTCGTGCTCGGATACGGGGACCTGACCGAACCGATCCTCGAAGAACTCGACGCCCGAGCCGGGACCGAGTACGCCGTCGTGACGACCGACGAGGCCGCCGCGAGGCGCCTGACCGAGCGTGACGTGTCGGTGTTCAGCGCGGACCCGAGCGACGTCGACCCGCTCGAACGGGTCAACATCGAAGGCGCCCGCGCGGTCGTCGTCGCGACGAACGACGACGCGCGGGACGCGCTCGCGATCCTCACCGCCAGACAGCTCAACCCCGACGTGCGGATCGTCGCAGCGGTGACTCAGCGAGAGAACGTCAACAAGCTCCGCCGAGCCGGAGCGGACCAAGTGATCTCGCCCGCGACGCTGGGGGGCCACATCCTCATCGACTGCGCGTTCGGCGCGGACAGCGAGGACGCGACGACCGACCTCCTCGGCGACGCGGTCGACGACGTCGAGGACCTCGACGACGCGGCCGACTGACGGCGCCTTTTCGCCGCTGCCGACTCCTCAGCGACTCCGCCGTCCCTTCGTCTGCCGGTAGTCTCTGCTCAACACGTTCTCACGCATGTGCTCTCGGAACGCGTCGGCGTCGGCGTCGGTCATCTCCGCCGGCTCCTTCATCGGGACAAGCTCGAAGCCGCGCCCGCGGATCGTCGTCGCGTGCTCGGCGTCGATGTCGAAGGAGTCTGGGCGTCGAGTGGTGTACTCGACAGCGAGTTCGCGGAGCGGTCGCTCGCCGACGGGGACGATGATCTGCGGGTTGATCATCCGGATCTCCGCGTTGAGGAACGGCTCGCAGGTCTCCACCTCTCGATCGGTCGGCTCGCGCTCGGGGTGACGACACCGCGTCAGGTTCGTGAGAAAGATGTTCTGTACGTCGGGCTCCGCGGCGTCCGGCGCCGACCGGACGAATCCGAGGTCGGCGAGGATCGACTGCACTCGCTCGCCGGCGCCCGAGCCGGTGAACGGGACGCCGTTTGACTCGGCGCTCGCACTCGGTCCCGCGCCGACGACGAGGAATTCGCCGCCCACGTCGCCGTAGCCGTGGACGACGCGGTCGCGGGAGCCGCACAGCTCGGGACAGTTCTCGCAGTCTGCGTCCATCCCGAACGGGTTCCGGAGCTCTTTCTGGTTCGCGTCCACGGCCCCACTGCGTCCCGAGGGCTGGTAAACGCTCCGCTGGCGGGAACAGAGGCGTGGAGAACAGCGGAGGCCAACCCAGCCGTACCGTCAGTTCAGCGCGTAGGTGTCGCCGTCGCAGTCGACCATTCCCTCCTTCCGGAGGGTCTTCAGAATGCTGTACAGCGAGAGCTTCTTCATGCCCAGCGAGTCGCCCATCTCCGAGACGGTCGCGTGGCCGTTCGTCGTCAAATACAGGTACACAAGCTTCGCGCGAGGAGACTGCAGTTCCGGCGGGAGGGCCGGTGCTGCGGTTCGTGCTGTCTGTGTCTCTAACATCTTGTCCGATCCATTGTGTTCGACGATAATAAACCCCCTATTCAACGATCGTCGAAGTCGCCTGAAGAGCCGATAGAGAATGGAACGCGAACGAACCGCGTCGAAACGCCATCAAGGAGGATGATTCTTCCGCCGTCGACGTCGCGAGATCGCCGCGGGTTTCGACCGATGACGGATAGGAGACCGTGATCGATCCGGATCGATAGTGGCCGACTCCGCTTCAGTACGCGCTCAGTACGCGCTCAGCACGCGTTCAGTACGACCGGTTCTTCGGCTCGTAGATCTTGTTCTCGCCTTCGAGGATCGTCGGCTTGTACCACAGTTCCGGCTCACCGTCGTTCCACGAGACGAGCGTGTGTTTCAGCCAGTTCTCGTCTTTCCGCTCCTGGTGTTCCTTCCGCCAGTGGGCGCCGCGGAACTCCTTACGTGCGAGCGCGCCCATCGTGAGCGCCTCAGCGATGTCGAGGATGTTCCGGGTCTCCATCGTGTGGATGAGATCGGTGTTGAACGTCCGGGACGGGTCCGAGACGGCCACGTCCTTGTACGCCTCGCGCGCCTCGCGGAGGTCGTCGAGCGTCTTTTCGAGTCGCCCCTCCTCGCGGAACACGTTGACGTTCGCGGTCATCGTCTGTTGGACCGTCGAGCGGATCTCGGCGTGGTTCCGGCCCTTCCGCGAGAGCAGTTCCTCGACGCGGGCCTCGGCGCGCTCGACTTCGGCTTCGAGCACGCCGTCGGGGTCCGTCGCCACCGCGCCGCCGTCGGCCGCCGCCGGACCCTGCCCGCCGGTCTCGCCGACCTCGGTCTCGAACTCGTAGTCGGCGGCCTCCCAGTCGCCGTCCTTGCCGGTCGTGACCTCGGCCTCGCCCATCTCCTCCCCGGCCGCGTGGCGCCCGGCGCGCTTGCCGAAGACGATGAGCTCGGGCAAGGCGTTGCCGCCGAGGCGGTTCGCGCCGTGGACCGACGCACAGGCGCACTCGCCGGCGGCGTAGAGGCCGCCGATGACGGTCTCGCCGAACTCGTTCGTCTCGATGCCGCCCATCGCGTAGTGTTGGCCGGGCTTGACCGGCATCGGCTCGGTGAGTCCGTCGGCGCCCTCGAAGTCCTCCGCGAGGTGGAGGATGTTCTCCAGCCGGTCGAGGATGCGCTCCTCGCCGAGGTGCCGCATGTCGAGGTGGACGTACTCGTCCTCGATGCCGCGTCCCTCGTTGACCTCGGTCAGCTCGGCGCGGGAGACCACGTCGCGGGAGGCGAGCTCGCCGTCGTTGTTCGCGTACCCGTGCTCGAACATGAACCGCTCGCCCTCCTCGTTATAGAGGATGCCACCCTCGCCGCGGACCCCCTCGGAGATGAGGACGCCCGTCGACGGCAGCGTCGTCGGATGGAACTGAATGAACTCCATGTCCTCCATCGGGGCGCCCGCGCGGTACGCCATCGCGACCCCGTCGCCGGTGTTCGCGACCGCGTTCGTGGTGTGATCGAACACCTGTCCCATCCCGCCGGTCGCGAGGATGACGCCGTTCTCGGCGCGGAACCCGCTGATCTCGCCGCTCTGGATGTCGTAGGCGACGACTCCGTGACAGGTCCGATCGGCCGGGTCGTCCTCGTCCGTGACGGCGAGCTCCATCACGTGCCACTCGTCGTACACCGTGATTCCGCGTTTGACCACCTGCTCGTACATCGTGTGGAGCATCTGGTGGCCGGTCTCCGCGCCGGCGTACGTCGTTCGGGGGAAGGACAGGCCGCCGAACGGTCGCTGGGACACGCGTCCGTCCTCCTCGCGCGAGAAGGGCATCCCCCAGTGTTCGAGTTGAATGACTTCCTCCGGGCTCTCCTGACAGAGGGCCTCGACCGCCGGGGCATCCCCGAGGTAGTCGGACCCCTTCATCGTGTCGTAGGCGTGGTCCTCCCAGGAGTCGGCGTCGCGCAGCGCCGCGTTGATTCCTCCCTCGGCCGCGCCCGTGTGCGATCGGACCGGGTGAAGCTTCGAGACGATGGCCACGTCGGCCCCCGCTTCCTGTGCCGCGATCGCCGCCCGGAGTCCCGCCCCTCCGGCGCCGACAACGATAACGTCGTGTTCGTGCATTGTTGTATGGAATCTCGTTAGGTTCGAAGTGACTTGAGCGTGTCCACCACGCTCACCAGAACTTCAGGTTGTTCTTGACGGCCTCGCGTTTCAGCTCCTGGATGTGCTCGGTGAGGGGGATGTCCTTCGGGCACACCTCGGTACAGGAGAACTGAGTCTGACACCGCCAGACGCCGTGCTCCTGCTCGATGATCTCCAACCGCTTCTGTTTGATGTCCTCGCCCTCGCGCTCGTCCATCGCGAACCGGTAGGCCTTGTTGATCGCGGCGGGGCCGAGGTACTCGTTGTCGCCGGCGGCGATGTTACACGATGACATACACGCGCTACACCAGATACACCGGGTCGACATCTTGATCTTCTCGCGGTTCTCCCGCGTCTGGCGCTGCTCTTCCAGTTCGCCGTCGGGGTACTCGTTCGTCTGGAAGTACGGCTCGACGGCCTCCATCTGGTCGTAGAAGTGCTCCATATCGACGACGAGGTCCTTCCGGACCTCGGCGTGCGGGAGCGGCTCGACGCGGATCGGCTGTTCGAGCTCGGCGATCTGGGTCTTACACGCCAGCTTCTGGCCGCCGTTGACGAACATCGCGTCGGAGCCGCAGACGGCCTGTCGGCAGGAGTGCCGGAACGTGAGCGAGGAGTCGTACGTGTCCCGCGAGTACATCAGCGCGTCGAGGACGGTCATCCCCTTCGTGAACGGCACGTGGAACGTGTCGAACCGGGGCTCCTGTTTCCCCTCGACCTCGGGGTCGTACCGGAACACCTTCAGCTCGACCGTCTCCTCGTCGGCGGCGGCCTTCTCGGCCTCCTCGGCCTGCCGGCGCGCGCGCTCCTCGGCGGCGCGCCGTCGTTTCTCGTCCCGGCGCTCGTCGCCCTTCGAGGGAACGTCCGCCTCGGCGTCGGTTTCGCTCGATTCCTCCGTCTGTGTCGGTGTCTGCGTACTCATAGTTCAGAGAAGCGGGAAGCCGCCCGCCCATGCGTTCGCCGTCCGAATCCCCTGGAACAGCAGCACGACGCTCGCGGCCACGAGAGACCACTTGACGACCGTGCGTTTGGTGCCGGTGAGACCCTGGTTGACGAGGGCGTTGTACACGCCGTTGACCCCGTGGAACGTCGCGGTCACGAGGAACAGGATCATCAGCGAGTAGTAGCTCAACTGCTCCATCCGCGCCGAACTGGCCGCGAGCGAGACCTCGTCGGCGTGGTGGACGAAGTGGAGCAGGAAGAAGTGGAACGCTAACACGATCAGCAGAAACGCCGCCGTGACGCGCTGGAGCAGCCACATCCGACCGCCGGAGTTGAACGAGGAGTAGCGCTCCGCCATCTCAGAACGCCCCCGCGATGAAGGTCGGAACGGACGCGACGGTGATCGCTCCCGTGAGGATCAGCGACGCGTAGAAGCTCTTGTCCTGTGCCTCCAGCCCGACCCCGAGGTCGACGAGGAGGAGCCGGGTGCCGTTGAGCATGTGGAAGACGGCGACTGCGAGCAGGCCGACCTCCAGGATGCGCACCAAGAGTAGCCCTTCGAGGCTGACGATCGTCCCCGTGAACACGTCGGTTTCGGACCCCTGGAACATCATCGTCGCGCCGTCGGCTGCCGGGATCGCGGTACTCAACACGGCGATGTGGGTGAAGAGATAGCCTATCAGCACCCACCCCGTGAACTTATGGAAGATCCAGGCCCACATCCCCGCCTCGAACTCCCGCCAGCGGCTGAAGTCCTCGATGAGGCCTCGATTGTACGACTGGCTCATACCTAACGGTTCTGAACCGGGGTCGTATAGTAGTTACTAACACGGCGGGATCCACCCCGACGGATCCCCCTCCCGTGTCCGGGTGTGATCTGCCACCTCGTCGGCGTGATCTGCCACCTCGTCTGTATGTTACTCACTGCCCTGTCACTCACTACCGCGTCTGTGTGTCACCCGGGTCACGGCTTACCTTAGCAGGGCGATCCTGCTCGCGGAAGCCTTTTATGTGCTGCCCCCGGTCTTACGGATGCAATGGCGAAAGGCGAAGTTGACTTCTTCAACGACACTGGCGGCTACGGATTTATCGAGACTGACGACGCGGACGAAGACGTGTTCTTCCACATGGAGGACGTCGGCGGCCCGGACCTCGAAGAGGGTCAGGAAGTCGAGTTCGACATCGAGGAAGCGGACAAAGGTCCGCGCGCGACGAACGTCACCCGCCTGTAGATCCGGCGACGACGTTCAGTCAGGGTGTATCGGCTTTTCGACTGTTCTACACCGCTGAGCCGCTGCTCCGTCCGCCGTAGCGGCCGAGCGTTCCCCGACCGATAGGGATTTACTAACTGCTGACTGACCAGTCAGTCAATGAGCGAACAGCCGAGCGCGGCCGACGAGATCATGGACGGGGTCTACCGCGCGCTCCGCGCCCACGGCTACGCCGACGTGACGATGCAGGACATCGCCGACGAGTGCTCGAAGAGCAAGTCGCTGCTCCACTACCACTACGACACGAAGGAGGACCTGCTCGTCGCCTTTCTCGATCGCGTCATCAGCGACTCGGAGCGGCGGATCGCGGCTCACGCCGACGACCCGCCCGCGGAACGGCTCGCGGGGTTCATCGGATGGTTCGTCTTCGAGCCCGGGGCGGTCGACCGCGAGGCGTTCCACATCGCGCTCCTCGAACTCCGCACGCAGGGGCCGTTCAACGAGCCGATCCGCGAACAGCTCGCCCGGAGCGACCGGCTGCTCCGCGGCACCGTCGTCGACATCCTCGAATCGGGCGTCGAGGAGGGCGTCTTCCGCGACGTCGACGTCGAGGAGACGGCGGCGCTGCTGGTCGCGACCCTCGACGGGGCGCGGACGCGACAGATCACGCTGAGTCGCGGGGCGAACGCTGACGACGGTAACGGTTTCGGCGACGACTCGGACGCGGACGGTTCGGACGCGAGCGGTTCGGACGTGGACGGTTCGGACGCGGGCGGTTCAGACGCGGACGGTTCCGGTCCCAGACCGAGCGACGACACGGACGGAATCACCGAGACCGCCGAGCCGGATCCGACGTACACGCGGACGGTCGCGGAGGCGACGTTTCGGCGGATCGTCGAGCCACTGCTCGCTGAAGGTGCCGAGCCGCCGTCGCTCGAAGCGGGGATCGCGGCGATGGAGCCCGTCGACGAGGGCGGGAGCGAATGACCGACAGTCGGAGACGGGGTGACTGAGATGGGGCCGTTCGGGATCGACCGCCCGCCGACCGTGCTGCTCGCGGTGATCGCCAGCACCTTCTTCGTCGGCTTCGGCGGCGGGGTCGTCTTCCCGATCCTCCCGAACCTCGGCGCCGTCCTCGGCATCTCGGCGTTCATGGTCGGCGTGATCCTCTCCGCGAACCGGTGGGTGCGGCTCGTCGCGAATGCGCCGGCCGGCGCGCTGGTCGACAAGTACGGGACGCGCACGCCGTTCGTGATCGGGCTGTTCGTCGAGGGCGTCGCCACCCTCGGCTACGTCGTCGCGCTCGCGATGCCCCCCGCCGAGTCGCTCCGCCCCCTCGCGACCTCGCTGCCGACGCTCGCGGCCGGTCCGGTGACCGTCGGTCCCGAGGGGTGGTTCGCCGCGATCGCGGCGGCCGTCGCGCCCGAGACGTGGTTCCTGATCGCGCGGGTGCTCTGGGGCTTCGGCTCCGCCGCGGTGTTCGCGACCGCCTACACCATCGCCGCCGACCTCTCCGACAGCGGTTCTCGGGGGACGAACATGGGCGTCGTCCGCGGCGGGATCACGATGGGGTTCCCGGCCGGACTCGTGCTCGGCGGGATCGTCTCCGCGGTCGCGGGCAACGTCGCCGCGTTCGTCGTCGCCGCCGCGTTCGCGCTGACGGCCAGCGTCGTCGCTTATCGTTACGTCCCGGAGACGCACGTTGCGGGCGACCGCTCCGGGGACGCGATCAAGCCGTGGGACGTCGACACCGCGGTCCCCGCGCTGACCGTCGGGCTGGTCAATTTCGGGCTGATGTTCGCGTACATCGGCGCGTTGTTCTCCACGCTCGTGTTGTTCCTCGGCGCGAACGACATCTCCCTGCTGGGGCTCGCCCCGCAGGGAACCTCCGGACTGTTCATGGCCGGCACCGTTCTCTCGGCGTCCTTCTTCATGCTCGTCGGGGGGCGGATATCGGACACTCGCGACTCCAGAACGCCGATTCTGTTGACGTTCCTCGCGGTCTCGTTCGTCGGGTTCCTCCTGCTCGCCCGCGCGGGATCGGTGGTCTCGCTCGGGCTCGCCTGCGTCTTCATCGGCGCAGGACAGGGCGGGACGAGCGGCCCGATGATGGCCCTGCTCGCGGACCTGACTCCCGACGAGCGGATGGGCCGCGCGTCGGGGACGAACAACGTCCTCGGCGACGTGGGCGGCGGCCTCGGTCCGATGGTGTCGCTGCCGCTGATCGAGGCGGTCGGCTTCGCGCCCATCTACGCCGCCTGCGCGGTCCTCCCGCTCGCCGCGGGCGTCACGCTGCTCCTCGGCGTCCGCCGCGAGACCGGGACGTTCCTCCCCGGCCGAACCGCGGACGATGCGGGGCCGTGCGACGAGTCGGCCGCTGCGGACCCGTGAAACGCACCGGCCACCGGAACGCCTCCCAGCGTCATGTCCGGAGCGCTGGGAGCCCGCCAGGGAGTCGGACCGGCGCGACTGCGCCGGTCCGACGAGACCGGGGAGGTGAGAGGGACGGCCGAGCGGCCGGGGCTTTAGACGTGTTCGCCACGGAGGGGGTGCTTATAAGCGACCGCTACCGCCGCGTCATTCCGCCGAACGAAGTAACAGCCGTACCGCGGCCGATATCGGAAGTGTGCGAACCGCTAGCTCCCCCTGCCCGAAAGAACAACCGTTAAAAGTCGCCGTCGGGTTCGTACGGACATGGCTGGAACTATCGAAGCGCTCGTCCCCGGCGGGCAGGCCAATCCCGGTCCGCCGCTCGGTCCCGAGCTCGGGCCGACGCCCGTGGACGTTCAGGACGTCGTGTCGCAGATCAACGAGGAGACCGCCGCGTTCGACGGCATGGAAGTGCCCGTCACCATCGAGTACGACGACGACGGCTCCTTCACGATCGAGGTCGGCGTCCCGCCGACGGCCGAACTGATCAAAGACGAGGCCGGCTTCGAGACCGGCTCCGGCGAGCCCCAGGAGGACTTCGTCGCGGACATGTCGATCGACCAGGTGAAGAAGGTCGCCGAGCAGAAGTCGACCGACCTGCTCTCGTACGACGTGAAAAACGCCGCCAAGGAGGTCGGCGGCACCTGCGCCTCCCTCGGCGTCACCATCGAGGGCGAGGACGCCCGGACGTTCGACGACCGCGTCGACGCCGGCGATTACGACGACGTCCTCGAAGCGTAACGACGCGTTCCGACGCGACTCCGCGGTAACCCGCCGCGATTTTTCCGTCGTGAGTTTCCCCGTTCCGCTAGCGCGTCGCGTGCCGGTGCGGTTCTCCGGGCCTCCCGCCAGAGACCCCACCGCCTTTTTACTCGCGACGCGCCGAACCGCTACCATGCCCGATCTCCACCCCGTCGCGAAGCGGATCCACAACGTCCAACCCCGACCCGTTCGGCTCGCCCTCGACGACGGCGAGACCGGCGTCTTCGAGTTCTCCTCGACCGAGTTCTTCCAGCGGGAGTTCCGCGGCGAGGGCGTCCGCATCGACGCGGACGGCGACGCCGAGTTCCGCCTGATCACTTCGGACGACTACGAGTCCGTGCTGCTCGGGCGGTCGGGTCCGGACGAGGAGGGGTGGACCGTGGTCGGCGAGGTCGTCGAGGCGGAGCGCGCCGAGGCGTGACCGCCGGGGACCGCGCTTCGATCCCTCGTCACCGAACGACGGTGACGGGGACCTCGGCGCGGCGGACCACGGCCTCGGCGACGCTCCCGAGGAGGACCCGAGAGAGCCCGGTCCGGCCCTGACTCGCCAGCACGACGTGGTCGAACGGTTCGCCGGGGTCGTTCCCCTCGCCGACCGGCTTCTCGCCGCCCGCCACGGCGAGGATCGTCGTCGTCGGTCGCCCGACCTCCAGCCGCGTCTCGACGTCGCGTTCGACTGCCCCGACCGCCTCGTTCAGGATCCGCTCGCCGCGCTGCTTTGCGCTCTCGTACCACTGATCGGCGGCGCCGGGGAACCCGCCCTCCGCGCCCGTCGCGGAGTCGGCGGGGTTGATCACGTGTAGCGCCGTCAGATCGGCGTCGGGCCACTCCGACGCCGCGAACTGGAGCGCCTCGGTCGCCTCCGTCGATCCGTCGACCGCAACGAGGATCCGTTTGGTCATGTCTGCGCTTCTCTCGCTCGGCGCAAAAAGGCGGCGGCGTCTCGTCAACCGTGCCGCGTCACGCACTCCGAGAGCCCGATCAGCTCGACGGGCTCGGAGTTGTCCGGCGAGTAGACCACCATCTGTCCCTTCTCCATGTACGGCACCTTCCCGGCGAGGTTGGCGGGGATGTTGACGCTGGAGATCGCGTCCTCGTCGCCGAGGTTCAAGACGATCTTGGTGTTGATCTGTTTGAACACCGACTCGGCCACGTCCTGGGGGTCCTGCGTGATCAGGAAGAGACCGAGCCGCTCCTTGCGACCCTGCTTGGCCGCCTCCGTGAACTTCTGGACGACCTTTCGGGCCTGCACCGTGTCGGCGTCGGCGAGGAAGTTGTGCGCCTCGTCCATGCCGATGAGGAGGGGCGTCTCCTCGATCCGGTCGCTGTCGGGGTCGTTCGAGAGCTTGTCGTCGACGAGCAGCCCCGCGACCGCGAGCACGACGATCTCCTTCTGTCTGGAGGTCGGGAGGTGGTACGTGGGAACCACCGAGAGCCCGCCCGGTCGAACGAGGGTGTGGTCCAGCTCGGTGATCGGCTTCGCGTCCTGGTCGAAGACGCCGCCGGGGACGCCGCGGACTCGGCGTTTGACGGCGTCGAACGTCGCCTCGTGGACCCGGCCGCTCTCGTCGAGCTCCTCTTTGAGCGCCGGGTCGTCGAGGTACGAGAGGAACTGGCTGTAGGTGCCCGAGTCGCCGTAGTCGCGGAAGAAGCGGTTCAGCAGGGTCAACAGGGCGGGGTACTGGTTCTCGTTGAGCCCGGAGCCGGCGACGAGCCACGGCATGTCCCGCGCCAGCGAGAAGGGGATCGTGAACTCAACGCGCTCCGCGCGGTGTCCCTCGCCCGGATACGTCGCGTTCGCGACCCGCGGCACCAGCGCGACGGTGTCGTCGTGACCGCCGTGCGCGATCCCCTCGCGGTCCAGCCGCCGGGCGAAGTCGGCGTCGAGGTCCGGGTTGTCGTCGTGCATCTGCGCGTACTCGTCCTGCGGGTCGAACTGGACGACCGCCATCCGCGACTCCCGCTCGTCGCCGGTCGGGTAGGTGCGGTCCGCGTCGAGGTACTGCCGGAGGACGTTCTTCGAGGCGTGGGTCTTCCCGGACCCGGTCCCGCCGGCGACGAGGGTGTGCCGGAACGCGAGCGGGTCGCCGTCGGCGTAGTCGTCCTTCACCCGGTAGTCGACCGTCGGGGGCTCCGCGGCCGTCCGCACCTTCTCACCGCCGACGGAGAGGTGACCGAGGAAGACGCCGTCCTCGGGGATCTTCAGCCCGGTCTTGATCTCGGCGTCGTCGGACGCCTCCTCGACGACCGCGCCGGGTTTGGGCACCCGGTCGGTCATCCGGCGTTTCATGTCGTCACCCTCGCCGTACACGACCGACATCGGCTCCAGCTCGGCCATGAACTTGTAGTCGCGCTCGGCGAAGTCGTCGCGGCGCATCTGCCGACGCGCGTGGATCTCGGTGGCGTCGTCCGACCGGAACTCCTGGGCGTACTCCAGCCCGGTGATCCGGCAGAACAGCCGCTCGCCGTCGGGATACGGGATCAGGAGGTACTTCCCGAGCCGGACCGCCTCGCGGTTCCCCGTGGTGACGAACGCCCGCAGCGTCGTCTCCTCGGCCTCCTCGGCCACGCGGAGCCCCTGCGAGACGGAGACGACGCCGAGCCCCGTGTCCTCGCCGGTCGGCTCCACGCCGTACGCGGCGAATCCGTCGTCGGCCGGTCCTTCGCCGTCGGCGTCGGCCTCGGCCTCGGCTGCGCTACCGCCGTCGGTTGCGCCGCCGTCGTCGGCCGTGTCGCCGTCACTACCCACGACACCACCGGACCCGGCGGTCGCGGAGTCGGCGGCGTCGGCGTCTCCGCCGCCGTCGCCCTCGTCGTCGCCGAACTCGGTGAAGTCCTCCAGCGTCATGGCGGACCCACCGCCTCCGACGCCGAAAGCGTTTCCCCCTCGTCGTCCGGACCGGGCCGTCCTCGCGGGCCCCTTTTGAGTCTCCGGGCCGTATCGGTGACATGATACTCGTTCGCGGCAGCGGCGGCGGGACGGAGCTCACCGGCACGGTGTTCGAGCGCGGTGAGGAGCCGCCCGCCTACAAGGGAGCCCCCGACGAGGACGCCCCGTACGTCTGGGTGTGCGACTCCTTCTACGAGGTCGAGAGCGGCGGGTCCGCCCTGCTCGTCGACGGCGAGGAGATTCGGGTCGCCTTCGAGGAGCCGATGCCCCGCGGGTTCGACACCCGCGAGCAGGCGCTGACCGCGGCGAAAGAGCACGTCCGGACGCAGTTCGCCCGAATCGGCGTCGCTCCCGACGACGTCGAGGTCGAAGTGACGAAGGAGGATCCGGCCTGAGCGCGCGATCAGCCGGCGTCGTCGCCCCCCTCGCCGTCCTCGGGGTCGGAGACCCCGAGCGGGAGGGTCTCGCCGCGGGCGGCGTCGCCGTCGAGCCCCTCGTAGGCGTCGTCGATGAGCCGGGCCAGCTGCTCCTCCGGACTCACGCCGCGGGCGGCCGCGAGCGCCGCGAGCCGCTCGTACTGCTCGTCCGGCACCGACACCGTTCCCTCGTTCATACGCGCCGGTGCGACCCGGAAGTACAAAAGCGTTGTTCGGAACCCGACGCTACCGGCTCGTTTCGGGCCGGTTTCGCCGGGTGGCCCCCGACCCGCTCTCCCCGGGTAGGCCCAACTCTTCGAACCGCTCGAACAGTGCGTTCATCACCGTCGACTCCGCCCGAGAGAGGTGTTCCCACACGGTGGTGGATCCGAGGTCGAGCTCCCCGGCGACCTCCTTGACGCCGACGCCGACGCCGTGGTCGTAGTACCCCGTCGCGATGGCCGTCGCGAGCACCTCGCGCTGCCTGTCTGTGAGTCCGTTGAGAATCCCCGCTGCGGGCAGTCGCGGAGGGCGGTCGAGGTCGGCGAGCTCGACGTTGCGGGCGAGCTCGACTTCGTTTCCGCCGCGTTCGATCCCGCGGATCAGCCCCGAGAGGTCGTCGTCGGCCCGCAGGGACACCGTCCAGTGCTCGATCCCGCCGGAGATGGTCGTGCCCATTCGGTAGTGAACGCCGAGCCCCGCGAGCCGCTCGCCGATCCCCTCCCAGCCGGCGGTGTCGGTGGTCAGCGCGACGTACGCGTGACCGCCGTCGACCGGCGAGATCGGTTCCGTTGACATCACGGGGTCGGCGCGGCGGAACTCGGTCAGGAACGACTCGATCTCGGCGGTCGGCCCGCGGAACTCCACGATCCGCTTCCGCACCCCGCCCGAGCCGGTCATCGAGGAGACCGAGCGGAGCGTCACCTCCGGGTGTCGGGCGCTCACCTCCGACTCCGGGCCGCCCCGGTGGCGGACCCGCAACGTCACTTCGCGCATGGGTGACCGAGGTCGCCGGCGTTCAAACCGCTTCCGACGGCGCGCTTATTGTACCGCGCCGCCAAGGGAATCCCGAATGCCCGACCGACCCTCCGGCGGCGGAGAAGAGACGGAGCCGTCGATCGACCCGGAACAGACGACCGTCGACGCCGAGCGCGGTGTCGATGCCGGGGCGGCCGCCGGCGACGATGCCGGGCCGGCCGCCGGCGGCGATGTCGACGGCGAGGGGGCGACCGAGGTCGACGACGAGGTCCGGCGCCGCCTCCGGGAGGCCTACCTCAACGACGCGGATCGGGAGCTGATCGTGACCGGGGTGCGGTCGGCCGACGAGGAGGTCGTCGTGGAGTTCCGGACCCCGCACGGCGACGCGACCCACACCGAGCGGTTCCCCGCTCCGCGACACGGGTCGCTGGCGGAGTCGGAGGCGTTCCTCGCGTTCCTCGAAGCCGCCGGGGTCTCGCCGCTCGACGTCGACGAGGTCGTCGGCGCCCGCGTGCCGGCGACGTACGAGGGCGACGGGTGGCGGCTCGACGAGTCGTACCTGCCCGACGCCGCTACCGAGGCGCGCGACGGCGACGCGGAAAGGGGAACCACCGGTGGAAGCGACGCCGCCGGCCCGCGGTCGACGTTGGAACGGTCGAGGGAGTGGCTCTGGACGTACCGCTACTGGCTGTTCGCGGCGGCGCTGATCGGCGGCGAACTGCTGTTCGTGGCGCTCGTCATCGCGCTGTTCACCTGAGGCCTCCCGACGGCAGACCGCGTCGGCGGCCCGCTACTCCTCTTCGAGTATCTCGCCGGCCTCGTCCCGCTCGGCCTCCTCCACGTCGGCGCGCTTCCGGACGTCGACCCGGTAGTCGGTGAGGATGTCGCGACCGAGGAGGAGCGGGTACTCCATGTGCCCGCGGTCCTCGACGCTGGCGGTGACGGTGTGCTGGTTGCCGCCGATCCCGATCACGAGGTCGACGACGGGACGGGCCTTCCCGCCCTTCACGCTCCCCGACTTCACGCGCGTCATGCTCTTGATCGGGCCGGCGCCGATCTCGGCGGCGAGCTGGGTGTCGATGCTCGTTCGGGTCGCGCCCGTGTCCGACTTCGCGAGCGCCTGCGTGGAGCCGGAGGTGCCGGTGACGACGACCTCCTCGATGTAGCCGATCACCGGCTGTTCGGTCGGGGTCGGCTTCGGCATCGGCGCGCAGGAGGGCCGCGAGTCGTCGAGCGTCGCGGCGATGCGATCGACGTCGTCGCCGTCGACCTCGCCGCCGACCTCCTCGATCGCGAGCTTCGCGATGTGAGGGGCCGGGCTCGTGCCGGTGGCCTCGAAGAGCCCCTTGAACCCCGCCGTCGGGTTCACTTCGAGCACGTACCAGCCGTCGTACCCCTCGACCAGGTCGACGCCGGCGTAGTCGAGGTCCATCACGTCGGCCGCGTACAGCGCGGTCTCCGCGGCCTCGTCGGGCATGTCGTCGGTGGCGTCCTCGACCGCGCCGCCGAGCGCGACGTTGGTCCGCCAGTCGCCCTCGGGCGCGTAGCGGTACATGGAACCGATGATCTCGTCGCCGACGATGTACACGCGCAGGTCGCGGTGCTTCTCGTCGTCGCGGTCGATGAGCTTCTGGAGGAACGCCTGTCGGTTGCCGACCTTCGGGTTCACGCGCTCCGTGAGATCGACCTTCCACGTCCCGCCGCCGTGGGTGCCGATCGCGGTCTTGTACACGCCGACCTCGCCGAAGCGCTCGCGCCCCTCGTTGAGCCGGTCGTTCGACAGCGCGAGGAGCGCGTCGGGCACGCGGATGTTCCAGTCGGCGAGCGTCGCCGCCGTGGCGAACTTGTGGATCGACGCGAGCACGGCGTTCGGCTCGTTGAGCATCGGCCTGATGCGCTCGAACGTCGTCGCCAGCCCGAGCAGCTCCGCGGGCTGGTCGGTGTTCGAGAGCAGCAGCCGGTTCGCGATCACGTCGACCGCGGGCTCGACCGACACGTCGCCGTCGTCGACGCTGATGGCGGCGTTCTCCTCGCGGAGCCAGACGGGCTCGTGCCCGAGGTCCTCGACCGCGTTACAGATCGCCTTCGTCTCCTTGCTGTTGTGCAGCGAAAGCACTCCCACCCGTACTGGGTCCGAACTCATGCGAACACCTGCACAGGCATTCGTAAAAGGTCGACCGATCGGTGTCGCTCTCCGGAGCCCCGACCCGGGGGCCGGGACGCCGCCGACCCTCGGGTCGCCATATATATACTCCCCGCCGTGCTCCGGTTTGGCATGAGCGACGATCGGATGTTCACGTACAACGGCGGCGCGGTGCCGCCGGGCGAGACGCAGAACATCCGCTACGGAATCAGCGAGACGTACCTCGGCGACCCGGTCCGGATCCCCGTGACGATCGTCAACGGCGAGCGCGACGGCCCCACCGCGTTCCTCACGGCGGCCGCCCACGGGGACGAACTCAACGGCATCGAGGTCGTCCGCGAGGTCGCCCACGAGTGGGACCTCTCGGCGCTCGCGGGCACGCTCGTCTGTCTCCCCGTGCTCAACGTTCCCGGCTTCATCGCCCAGCAGCGCTACCTCCCCGTCTACGACCGCGACCTGAACCGGTCGTTCCCCGGGAAGGCGGGCTCGACCAGTTCGAAGCGGATGGCCCACCAGATCTACGAGAACTTCATCGCGCCCTGCGACTTCGGGCTCGACTTCCACACCTCCACCCGCGGCCGGACGAACATGCTCCACGTCCGCGGCGACATGACCGACGACGGCGTTCACCGCCTCGCGCTCGCGTTCGGCTCGAAGGTTGTCATCGACAGCGACGGCCCGAGCGGCACCCTCCGCGGCGAGGCGACGGACGACGGCATCCCGACGATCACGATCGAGATGGGGGAGGCGCACCGCTTCCAGCGCCCCCTCATCGACGACGCGCTCGCCGGCGTGCGCTCCGTCTTCGCCGAGTACGGCCTGCTCGACACCGACACGGTGCGCTGGCCCGGCTGGCGGACGATCGTCGCCGGCACGGGCGAGAAGACGTGGCTCCGGGCGGACTCGGGCGGCATCGTCGACACGCACTTCGAGAGCGGCTCGCTCGTCCGCGAGGGCGAGCGGATCGCGACGATCACCAACCCGTTCAAGAAAGACGAGGTCGCGATCGAAGCGCCCTTCACCGGGCTGCTGATCGGCCTCCTGGAGAACCCGGTCGTCTACCCCGGAAACCCGCTGTGTCACCTCGTCGAGATCGACGAGTCGACCAGACGGGCGATCGAGGCCGGCGACGCGCCCAAGCCCGTGGGACAGCCGACCGCGACCGACTGAGGGAAGACCCGATCGGTTCCGGGTGCGGTCGGGCCCTACCGCCGACCCGACCGCTCCCGGAACCCGAGCGCCGCCGCGGCCAGCACCGCGAAGAAGCCGCCGAGGAACGCGAGCGGCTGGACCGCGATCCGCTGGGCGACGACGGCGCCGGGCTCGCGCTCGACGGTCCGGGTCCAGAACTCGTAGCGCTCGCCCTCGTACTCGACCACGAGGAGCCCGTCGCCCAGCGTCGGCTCGGCGGGGTACGACAGCGAGTCGACGCGCTCGTCCGGTTCCTCGACGCCGAAGCCGGCCTCCGCGTCGAGCGCGCGGTCGAACGCCGCCCGGGCTTCGGAGTCGAGGTCTGCGTAGTCGACGACGCCGTCGGCGGTCTCGTTCCCCGCCTCGGGCGCGTCGACACCCGCCACGGGCGACCCGCTCTCGACCGGCTGGACGGTGTGAGTGTACGCGGGGTCGGGTTCGCCGATCGGAACCGGGAGGTACAGCGGGTTCGCCATCAGGAGGACGCCGACGGCGACGAGGCCGGCGACGGCGAGCCGGGTGCGCATGGGCGGGGCTTCGGCGGGGGAGGATTTGAGGCTTTCCGCGGGGAGCGGGGCGCGCGGAGCGGTTCCCGTCTACTCGAGAGGTGTCATAGAACGGTTTACACACCTCAGTGACCGATCCGTGAATCGCTCAATACAGAGCGTCTGTGCAGCATAGTATCGATCTGCAACTGATTCAAACCGTGCTATTTGACAACGCTAGTTAATTTTTCGGCACCCATTTACAGGATGTCGACTTCCTCGCCAGAGTTTATCACTCCGGTTTCGATCCTGCCCGTTGCGACCTTATCGCCCTTCGATAGCTCTCCGGCACCAGCGAGATGGACGAGCGGTGCGTCCAGTGCTGCTACAGTCAGCTTTTCCGCCCCCATCCCGAGGATGTAAACTTCCTCGCCACCGCCGTCAGCCATCTGCTCGTCGTTGTCTCCCTCGAGGATACCATTTAGGGGGCCTGGCATCATCCCAGAGTCAGCGACAGATTCGGGGGTCCCACTGACCAAAGCCGAGCCGAACCGACTCCGGTCGCGGGAGAACTGCTCGACGATGCGGCCGTCGTAGTCGTCGCTCCCGATGTCCTCCGGGGTCACGCTCGCGACTTCGGTCGGCCCCTCCGCGAACAGGAGCGTCACCGAATCCTCGAAGAGCGCGCCCTCGTCGAGGACCCATCCGCCGGCGAAGACGATCTGGTCGTCGTTATGGATCCGCTCAAGGTAGAACAGCCCAGGCAATGGAGTCGGGCTGTCTTCGGGCGTCGCGGTGACGGGACAGACCAGCGTCGGGCTTACCGGCGTCGGGCTTACCGAACCGTCGCCGCCGGAGTCACCCGACGACACATTATCTCCCGGCATCACCATGTCTCTGTCTTCGCCCAGGATGATCTCACCCGTGACATCTCCGGACGCGAGGAAGACGCGTTTCCCGTCGGTGTCGGCCGACGCCGCCGCGGCACTGACGACGGCGCCGCCCTCAGTACCGTAGCCGACGATGGCCCGGTTCTCGGTGGTGTAGGTGTCCAGTTCCGCAGAGAGGATGTTCTGGCGGGCGACGTCCTCGTGGAGCGAGATGGGGCCGTCGAGTTCGATATAGTCGTCGGTGTAATCGAAGCAGCACACCGGGTCATATCGGTTGTTGAACGGCGTCCGTCGCCCGTCTGGTTCGTACGAGGACGCGAAGTACGCCAGCACGTGGTCCAGTGTGAGAACCTCGGCCAGCGAGCCACGGTCGCCCGGGAGACTGGCGTCGGGCAGACACACAGTGAACGACTCGCCGATGGTCGGCGCGTCTCCCAGATACTCGATGATATCGATGAACCGCGGCCGGCCCGGGTAGCGCTCGACGAGTTCGTCGTCGAGGCGTTCGATATCGCCGAGGACGATTTCCTCGACACCTTCGAGTTCCCGCTTTGCAGCGGTCCAGTCCCCCTCGTCGACGGCTCCGCGGGCGATCCGGATCCCCTGGACTCGACCATCCGAGTTCTCCCGGACAGTCCCACAGACGTCCGTTTCACACTCGTCGAGTGCCGGTCGGAGTGCCTTCGTGGTCGCGTTGATGAACGCGTCGAACGCTTCTCTGGCCGCGGTCGGGTCTTCTCGATCCACGGCAGCCTGTGCGGTCGTGACGTGACCGAGCAACGCCAGTTCGACGTCGTGAATCGCTTCGAGGATGTCTCCATCCCCATCATCGTCGTCCTCGTCGTCGGGTCCGGCCCACCACTCGAATTTGTTCGAGCGCGAGGAGTTGTAGTCCTGGGCGCGACCGAGAGCACTCCCTTTGATTATGGGCGTATTGTCGCCTTCGTAGTCCGGTGCCTTCGTCACCGCGCTGGTCGACCAACCTTCGAGTTCGATCGACTGGGAGTCCGCTCGGACCGTCGCCGGGACGTGCTGGACCTCGGCCGGACCATTGCTGAAGAACTGAGTCCCGTTACTATTCGTCTGCTCGCTAGTACTACTGGCCGACCCATCCGAGGGCGGCCGTCCTGCGTAGAACGCCGCCGGTGCGGACACCGTCGTCCCGACCACTAGGTCGCCTGCACTGTCTAACAGGCCATCGAGCGCGGAACACCCAGCTAACCCACCGAGTGCGACAGCCCCACCCGCTGCGAGGAGCGCTCTGCGGGTCGCTAGCGGAGTACTACTGGCAGTATCCAACGGCTCAACATCTGCACGACGTTTCTCACTCATTATTAATATTATAATTGACACTAGTATTTAAGTTAGTATTATCATACATTCGACTGAGCATGACGGATCGAAGACTTCTCTAGTTCGATTCGGCACACGAAATCGTTTCCCGTGATCGCGTTCCGAACGAGAGACACTCTCTGCAAGATACGCAGGTCAATTCTGACGGCTGATTCACCTAATCACGGGTGAAATCAAACCCTTGCGAATAGTTCTGAGACACCCTCGTCTACTTGAGGTCTCCCAACTACTCGATGTCCGGCGCCTTCTCACCGGCGGGGACGACGATCTCCAGCCAGTTCTCCTCGGGCGGAAGCGGGCAGGAGAACGTCTCGCTGTACGCGCAGAAGGGGCTGTACGCGAGGTTGAAGTCGATCGTCACCGCGTCGCCGTCGGCGAGGTCGCCGTCCGGCTCAAGCTCCATGTACCGCCCGTTGCGGTACGTCTGCTGGCCCGTCGTCTTGTCGCGGAAGGGGACGAAGATGGCGCCGTCGTCGCCCTCCTGCCGGTACCCCGCGAGGGTGTGTTCCTCGCCGTCGACCTCGAACGCGAAGGTGACGATCCGGAGGTATCGGACGGGGTTGCTCGCGGTGGTCTCCATCTCGACCGGTTCGGGGTCGTCGTGGACGGTGACGGTCGCCTCGACCCGGTAGTCGGGGTTCGGCGCGAAGTAGTCGAGGCCGTCGAAGTCGTCGCGGTGCTCGGGCGGGATCGGCGACTGCGGGTGTTCGGCGAAAAAGTCGTCCTTCTCGCGGCGGTTCGCGCGGAGGCGCTCGGCGTAGTCGTCGGTCATGTCCGAGTCGAGGGTCGCCGGGGGTTTCAGGGTCGCGGTCCGGGGGCGGATCGCCGACGAGGCCAACCCCCCTGCGGCGACCGCCTCAGAGCGCCTGCAGGTCGGCCAAGCAGTCGTCCAGATCGCGAGTGGAGGTCGCCAGCGAGAACCCGTCGACGCGGGCGAGGTCGGCGGCGTGGTCCCACAGGTCGCCGTCCTCGATCCCGTGGAGCACGACCGCGTTCGGCGTCGGGCTCACGACGCGCAGCGCGACCAGCGGCGACTCGCCGCGCGTGACGCGGGTGAACACGAGCGCGCGGTTCGTCGACTGGCCGTACAGCCGGTAGAACTCCTCGCTCGACAGGCGGGTGATCGCCTCGATCGAGTTGATGACGGTGTGGCCGTTGACGTGGTCCTGCTCGCCGCGCACGATCTCCGTCGCGCCCATCGCCTCGTAGAACTCTTCGAGGGGAACCGCCGTCGAGTACTCCCGGAGGTCGTGGACGATGTCGCTCTCGAACCCGGCGGAGAGCACGCGCGCGTACTGTCGGAGCCGCCCGCCGCCGCGCCGCTCGTCGATGTCCAGGAGCCCCTCGACGGTCCGCCGGACGACGCCGATCCCCGGGCTCTCCCGGCGCCCGCTCTCGTAGTCCGAGACGACCGACGAGGAGACGTCGAGCTGGTCGGCCAGCTCGGTCTGGGAGACGTCGAAGTCGGTCCGCCACTTCCGCAGCGTCGCTCCGGGGTCGTCGCTGAGCGTTATCTCACCGGCGATCCGGCGAGAGAGCTCCTCGCGTGCGTCGCTCATGACGCGATCCGAGAACGGAACGCCGCAAAAGACTATCGAAAACGGGGTTCGTCGAACGTCGACAGCTGGCCGAGAACACGCCGTCGTGCGACCTCACTCCACCGTCAGCGAGTAGACGATGACGCCGAACCCGACCGCTGTCAGCAGGCTGTTGATCGCGATCCCGACGGCCAGGCTCGACCCGATGATCTGGTGGGAGACGCCGCCGATCAGCGCCCCGACGGTGACGATGCCGAAGCCGATGCCGAGCGCCCGAAGCGAGGGATCGCCGGTCCGGCCGTACGCCCGGAGCGCGTAGTAGGTGATGCTGCCACCGAGCGCTAGGATGGCGGTCTTTGCGACGATGACGAACAGGTTGATGTACGTATTCATGTTTCCTCGCGGAGCTCCGACCACAGGTCGGCCAGTCGTTCGTCCCGGGTGCGCTCCGGACGGGTGAAGTCGACCTCGAACTCGCGGTCGTCCTCCTCGTCGATCGAGACGGTGACCGTCTCGAACGAGACCGAGTAGCGGGTCGTGTGCTGCCCGTCGCGGCGGATGTCCGTCGACTCCGACAGCAGGGACGCGTCGGTGAGCAACTCCAGCTTCCGGTAGGTCGTCGACAGGGGGATGTCGCACTCCTCCGAGATGTCGCTGGCAGTCTTCGGCTCGGAGAGCGCGGTCACGATCCGCCGTGCGTCGTCGTCTGCGAGCGCGTCCAACACGTCGCCTACCGACGGCGGATCCTCCTCGCGCGACGAGTCCCGCACCATACGTGTCCGTTCGACCGCCGGGACTTAAAGCATCGAACTTCGTCTCGCGGCGCCGCGGAACGCGCCCCGTTTTTGTGGGTGGGCGGCGTACGACGGTTCCATGGACTCGTGGAAGCGGCGGGTCGCCGGGTACTCGGCGTTCGTCCTCTTCGTGCTGGTCTTCACCGCGGTCGTCTACCGCTACGGGATGCGGGTGTACGAGGGGGACCCGCGGACGATGATCGAGGCGCTGCGCTTCTCGGTCGAGATGTTCACGACCACCGGATTCGGCGGGGACTCGCCGTGGGAGAGCCAGCAGTTGAACGCGTTTATCGCGGTGATGGACCTGGTCGGCATGGTGCTCCTGATCGGCGCGCTGCCGGTCGTGGTGACGCCGCTCTTGGAGGAGGCGTTCTCGACGACGGTTCCCAGGTCCCTGGACGAGGATCTGTCCGGTCACGTCGTCGTCTGTTCGGACACCTCGCGGTCGGCGGCGCTCATCGAGGAGTTCGACTCGCACGCGATCCCGTACGTGTTCGTCGAGCCGGACGACGAGAGAGCGGTGCGGCTCCACGAGGCAGGGCGGACCGTGGTCCGCGCGGACCCGGAGTCGACGGCGGGGCTGGCGGCCGCGAACCTCACCGACGCGCGGGCGCTGGTGACGGACCTGTCCGACCAGGTCGACGCGAGTATCGTGCTCGCCGCGAAAGAGCTGGACCCGGAGATACGGGTCATCAGCGTCGTGGAGAATCCCGAGCGCGAGCGCTACCACCGGCTCGCCGGCGCCGACGAGGTGCTCTCGCCGCGGTCGCTGCTCGGCGAGAGCCTCGCCGCGAAGGTGACGACCGCCCTGCAGACGGACCTGGGCGAGGCGGTCGTGATCGGCGACTCGCTCCAACTCGCGGAGGTGTCGGTCCCGCACGGGAGCTCGCTCGCCGGGTCGACGCTCGCCGACAGCGGGATCCGCGAGCGCGCCGGCGTCAACGTGATCGGAGCGTGGTTCAACGGTGAGTTCGATGCGGCGCCCCCGCCGGACGCGACGCTGTCGGCCGGGACGGTCCTGCTCGTCTCCGGACGGTCGGACCAGTTGGAGCGGCTCGTCGAGCTGACGAACTCCGCCAGGCGGCGGTTCGGCGCCGGGGAGACCGTGGTGGTCGGGTACGGACAGGTCGGTCGAAGCGTCGCCGAGTCGGTCGCGGACGCCGACCTGTCCGTCACGGTCGTGGACCGGGAGGACGCCGAGGGCGTCGACGTGGTCGGTGACGCGACCGATCCGGAGACGCTGCGCGACGCCGGGGTCGAGACGGCACAGACGGTCGTGCTCGCGCTGCCGGACGACACCACGACGGAGTTCGCGACGCTCGTGATCCGCGATCTGGCGCCGAACACGCAGGTGCTCGCTCGCGTCGAGGAGGCCGCGAGCGTCCGGAAGATGCACCGGGCGGGCGCCGACTACGTGCTCTCGCTCGCCACCGTCACCGGGCGGCTGTCCGCCTCGACCGTCATCGAGGACCGCGACGTGCTCTCGCTCAACCAGCAGATCGAGGTCGTCAGGAGCCGCGTCTCCAGGCTGGCCGGGAAGACGATCGGCCGGGCGGATGTCCGCGAGGCGACCGGCTGTACCATCATCGCGATCGAGCGCGGCGACGAGACCGTGACCGAGATCGGCCCCGACACGCGGATCGAGCCGGACGACGAGCTCGTCGTCGTCGGCACCGACGAGGGTATCCGGGAGTTCGAGCGCCGGTTCGTCTGACCGATCGCCGGGCGGCAAGTCGGGGGTGTCCGCCCCGCCTCGCCGTCGGTCTCGGCGGGCTCGACGCCGGAGCAAGTCGAACGCTTCAAGTATTCGCTGGCTGTTCGTCCCTGTATGAAAGACCAGGGACGCTCCACGCGCAAGCGGACGGGCGGTCGACTCAAGCACGCCTCGAACAAGAAGCGCCACCAGCTCGGCCGCGAACCGGCCGAGACGACCGTCGGCGAGACGCGGGTCCAGTACATCGACTCCCGCGGCAACGAGAAGAAGGTCCGCGCGCTCTCGACGAACGTCGCGCAGGTCGCCGACGGCGACGAGGTCAGCGAGGCCGAGATCGAGAACGTCTCCGACAACCCCTCGAACGTCAACTACGCCCGCCGAAACATCATCACCAAGGGCGCCGTCATCGAGACGTCCGCGGGCCGCGCCCGCGTCACCTCGCGTCCCGGCCAGACCGGGCAGGTCAACGCGGTCCTCCTCGACTGAACGGCTTTCCGCTCCCTCACGACCGACCGCTTTCTGAACCTATTTACCTGTTCGAGACGACGAGCGACGCGTGTATCTCGGCGTCGACGAAGCCGGCAAGGGTCCCGTGCTCGGACCGATGGTCGCCGCGGCGGTGCTCGCCGACCCCTCGGACCTCCCGAGCGACGCCGACGACTCGAAGCGGATCGCCCCGTCTCGCCGCGAGTCGATCGACGCCGCCATCCGGGAGGCCGCCGACGTCGCGGTCGGCGTCGCGTTCGTCGAACCCGCCGAGATCGACCGGCCGGACACGGACATGAACACCCTCACCGTGCGCGGCCAGGCCCGGGCGGTTCGGGCCGCGCTCGACGGCGGCGTCGCAGTCGGCCTCAACGGGCCGGTCCGCGTCGTCGCCGACGCGGGTGACACCAGCGAGGCGCGGTTCGCCCGGCGGCTCGGCGAGTTTATCGCCGATCGGGACACCAACGCCGGCGATCCCGGCCTCCCAACCGTCGACGTGTCCGCCGCCCACGGTGCCGACGAAGACGATCCGGTCGTGGGCGCCGCGAGCGTCGTCGCCAAGGTGGCGCGCGACCGGCGAATGGCGGACATCGACGCCGACTACCCCGCGTACGACGGACTCGGCAGCGGCTATCCGAGCGATCCGACGACGCGGGACTTCCTTCGAGCGTACGTCGACGATCACGGCGATGTTCCCGACTGCGCGCGGCGCACGTGGGCGACCTGCGAGGACGCGCTGGCGGCCGCCGAGCAGTCCGGGTTGGACGAGTTCTAGCGAGAGAGACGGCCCCTCTGATCCCCCTTCGCCCTACACTACCCCGGCAGCCGCCGTACTCACGGCCTCGATGAACGTCTCCCAGACGGAGAAGTCGGTGAGGATCGAGAGCACGGTGTCGGCGCCGAAGAAGGCGAACAGCGCCGCGGACGCGAGATGCGCCCGGCGCATGTCGAACCGGTGGGCGAAGGTGTGGAAGAAGTACGCGTTCGCGAGGCTGATCGGGATGATCGCCAGCATCTCGCCCAGCCAGATGGCGGAGGTCGCGCCGTACTGAACGGCCAATCCGATCGTCACCAGCTGGGTCTTGTCGCCGAACTCGCCGGTGGCCATGAGCACGAAGATCGGGAGGAAGCCGCCGAACGAGCCGGCGTATCGCTCGAGCGGCCTCGGAAGCGTCACAGATTCCAACGCGTCGAGGGTCGCGTCGTTCGGCTCCGGGGTCGACTCGGTCGCTTCCGGGCCATCGTCGTCCCCGTCGACGGCGATCCGTTCCGGCTCCCGGTCCGGCATCGACCGGTACAGCAGGTACGCGAACACGAAGAACAGCGTCGCGGTCACTGCGTCGAGCGCGACGCCCGGGAGCGCCGCCTGCAGGGCTTGGCCGAAGGCGATCTCCACCGCGGTCCAGCCGGCGAACGCCGATCCCGCGGCCGCGACGACCACCTTCGGGTCGTACCGAGTCGACAGCGCGGCGATCATGAACTGCACCTTCTCGCCCGGCAGCACCGCGAGCTGCGCGACGAACGCGACGATCAGTATCTCCGAGTAGGCTGTCATACGTTTCGGTCTCCGTTTTGAGTGGTGCAGGCTGGCCCGAGCGAGCCCGCTCGCGCGACGGCTGTCGCCCCGATTGACGTGTCAGCCGAGCTCCGGGGTTCGAGTCGGCCGTCCGTCGACATGGACGATTTAGAGGAGTCTAAAATAATAATTTGTCGTCTTCCTTTTCACTCTACATAAACCGGGTGAGCCGGCGTCCCGCGCCGCCTCACCGGATCGTCAGCAGGCGACGCAGGATGTCGCCGTACGCGGGACGGGTGATCAGGACGCCGATCAGGACGCCGAGGATGGTGAAGATCGCGAACCCTGACAGGTCGCCGAGCGACAGCACCATCAGCGGCGACATCGCGATGATCGTGGTCGCGGCGGCCGCGCCGATCACCCAGAAGGCGCGCCGGAACCGGGAGTTGAACACCTTCCGAGAGTTCACCTCGCCCTCGCTCATCACCTCGTCGGCGATGATCACGAGGTCGTCGACCCCCGTTCCGACGACCGCGATGAAGCCGGCGATCACGGCCAGCTCGAGCGGGTAACTCAACAGCGCGGCGATTCCGAGCAGCGCGTACACCTCCGCGAGCGCCGTGACGATCATCGGGAGCGCCACCGCGGGCTCGCGGTAGCGCAGGAACACCATCCCGGCGACCGCGAAGACGGCGAGGATCCCGGTCACCAGCGAGTAGGTCTTGTAGTTCTCACCCTGCGTCGCCGAGATGGACCGGGAGGTCCCCTGCCCGCTGATGTCGAGCTCGGCCGGGAGCGCGCCGGCGCGCAGGTTGATCGAGATCTGCTCGGCCTCGCTGAACTCGCTCGTCGTCAGCCGGAAGCCGCCGTCGGTGGCCCAGCCCCCGCTCGCCATGCTGTCCGCGAGTTCCGCGTCCATCCCGAACGAGTTGACGACCTCGCCGTCGACGGTGAGCAGGAGGCACGGGTTGCGCTCGCCTGAGAGGGAGCCGTTGGCGTACCGGCACTGGTCCTGGTTGGAGTTGTACGCCGAGGCGAACCGGCGGTCGGCGACGGCCTGCTGGAAGCTATGGGCCGGCGACTGCTCGCCCTCCGGCGCGGTGTTCCGGACCGTCACCGGCACGTACGCGCCGGTGCCTCGATCGGCCTGAGCGGCGGTGCCGATGTCCTCGAAGTCGTCTTGGATCAGGACCTCCTCTTGGATCGCCGTCCCGTTCTCTGTCGCGTACGCGATGTCGATCTGGACGGTCCCGCGCTCTTCGAGGAGCTCGATCACGTCTTCCCGTCCCTCGCCGGGGACCTCGACGAGGATGAAGTACTCGCCGGTGAGCGACTGGACCTGCTGGACGCTCCCGCCGGAGAGGCCCGCCTCGTTGATCTTGCTCGTGATGACCTCCTGTGCGATGTCGCGGGTCTCCTGCGTGACGCCGGAGCGGATGTCCTCGTAGGCGTACCCCGAGGCGTCCATCGCCGCGCGGAACTCTGACTCGGTGACCGTCGGGTTCGTCACTTCGACCGCGTTCTCCTCGGGGACCGCCCCGATGTCCCGTGCGGAAGCGTTCTCCAGCTCGGCCGCGACCGCGCGCGCGACCTCGTCCGGCTGGTCGCCCCCGAAGTCGACCTCGGTGGCGGTGTAGCCGATGAGGGGGGCTCGGACCCGCGTCCCGCCCGCCAGATCGAGCCCGTACTGGAGGTTCGTGACGCCCTGTTGGGCCTCGGAGACGTTCTCTCCGGGCGCGGTCTGCGGGCCGAACTGCGGCGCGAACAGCGCCACGGTCGCGCCGAGCACGACGACGACCAACAGCAGGATCCGCCAGTTGTTCTTGATCGGTTCGAGCATTAGCGCTTCACCCCCTCGAACTTGTACCAGCGAAGCAGCGAGACGTTCAGCAGGTACGTGTTCATCAGGTCGGCACAGAGGCCGACCGAGAGGATGATCCCGATGTTCCGGAGCAGGTCGACGCCGAACAGCGCCGCGACGATCGCCATCACGATCATCGCCGCCATCGACGTGAGCGTCATCGTCACCCCGGTCCGCATCGCGCGGTTCACCGACTCGTAGAACTCACCGGTCCGGCGTAACACGGAGTTGTTCAACAGGATGTCGGAGTCGACGCTGTACCCGATGATCATCAGGAGCGCCGCGATCGTCCCGAGCGTCATCTGGATCCCGAGGAGGTTCATCACCGCAATGGGGACCACCAGGTCGGAGAACGCCGACGCGACGACCGCGAGCGACGGGACGAACGTCCGGAACATCGCGAACACGAGGACGCTCATCCCGAGGAAGGCGAGCGCGACGCCGATGATCGCGGTCCGAGCCGTGTCGGACGCGAAGCTGGGTGACACCTGGTCGATCGCGTTCGTGGACAGCCCGGCCTCCTCGGCCTGTGTCGACAGGTCGTTGGCCAAGCCCTCCGGGTCCTCGTCGGCCGCTCGGAACGTCACCACGTACACGTCGTCCGCGGGGATCGATCGGACCGAGTCGGGCTGCCGGTCGAACGCGGTCTCGATCTGCTGTTCTACGTCGCCGCCGTCGTCGGCGATCCGGAGCTCCACGCCGCCCGTGAACTCCAACCCGAGATTCGCCGGCGCGCCGGTGACGAGGAACCACCCGCCGATGATCGCGAGAGCGAGAACGAGGACCGCGAGCGGGATCGCCACGAGCTGCCGGTTCGAGTACTCGGTGTAGTTGACCTCCGGTACCTCGATCGCTACCATAAATACCGCTTCCTGCGCGGGCGCGAATAAGCCTTCTTACTCATCCCTCGTACCTTCTTACTCATCCCTCGTACCTTCTTACTCATCCCTCGTACCTTCTTACTCATCCCTCGTACTCGTCTACGGTGTCGCCGCCACCCGCGATTCGCTCTCCCTCATCACACCGTCGACCGGTCGAACGACGGCGCGTCCCGCCGCAACGAATTAGCGTCCCGACCCCGTACCGTGACGTATGGAACCGACCGCCACCCGCGTCGTCCTCTCGTACCCGGAGGGGCTCAGCGACTGGGGACGCGATCAGGTCGAAACGGACCGCTATCGGGGCTACTTCGCCCGGGTCCTCGACCGCGTCGCCGTCGGGGACGCCCGCGAGGAGTTCGTCGACGTCGGCTGTTGCGGCGACAGCCTCGACGTGCCGTTCCGCGTCGAGCGGATCGAGGTCGACGGCGACCCGGTCGACGCGGCGGTCGTGACCGACGCGACGGCGGTCGACTACGAGACGAGGGCCGGCGGCGTCGAGGGGGGCTGGCGCGTCCAGAGCGCGGCGGGGCCGTCGAGTGGGGCCGCCGATCGGGAGTGACCGGCTCACCGACTCCGGGGACCGCCCGGGGACCGGCTCAGGGCATGTACCGCACGCTGACCACGCCCGGCTCCGACCGGATCTCGACGCGGTTTACGCCGAGCCGAGCCGCTCGCGACAGCGTCGCCTCGCGGTCGTCGATCACGTCCGCGACCGCGTCCGCGGTGTCCGCTTCCGGCGGCGTCAACACGTGGACCTCGCCGACGCCCGCTCGCTCCTCGCGTGCGAGCTCGCCGGTCTCCGTCTCGGCCGCGAGCTCGCGCTCGTGGACGGTCGGGGGCTCGTCGCTCTCTTCGATCGATAGCGAGCGGCGCTCGGCGACCTCGACGACCTGATACGTGACCTCCATCGGCGGGTCCGGGGCGACGGTCGCCTCCACGGCGTCGTCGACCGCGAGCCCGGGGTTCGAGCTCAGCGTGTGCACCTGGCCGTCGTGGACGTCTTTCAACACCGCGGAGTCGCTCTCGACGTGCGTGACGAGGAACGTGCTCTCCTTCTCGTCGGTCATTACCGATCGTAGGCGACCGAGCCTTTTCCGGGTTTCGAGCCGCGTCAGCACCGACCAACGAGGCGGCGAGTCAGTCCCGGACGACCCGCGCGTTCCCGTCCTCGACGACCACGTCCAGTCCGCGTTCGTGGACGAACGCGGCGGTGTAGTCGGGGACGACGCGCTCGGCGGCGAACCGGGCGCGGAGGACGGGCACGGCGTCGAGCAGGTCGTCGCCGTCGACCATCGCGGGAGAGGACTCTAAGAACTCCACGTCGAGGTCGGCGTCGGCGCCGCGCGCCGCGAGCGTCGGGAGGCTGGGGTCCTCGAACGCGCCGTCGAAGTCGATCGGCGCGGTGAAGCCGGCGAAGTAGGTGCGTCCGCGGGTGGAGGGGCCGAGCACGACCTCGTTGGTCCGGAGCTTCATCGCGGCCGAGTCGATCACGGTCCGCGAGAGCAGCGGCGCCTGCGGGGTGACGACCGCGACGGAGTCGGCGTTCTCCTCGCGGAGCAGGTGGGTGACGGTGTTGCCCGCGCGCGCGCCGAACGACGACCCGACCTGTCGCTCGAACCGGACCTCGTCGGTGCCGCCGAGGGTGTCGGCGACGAGGGTGCGCAGTTCGGCCTCGGGGCTCGTGTCGGTGCGGTGCTCTGCGGGGAGGTCGTCGTCGACGGGGTAGTTCACGAGGAGCTCGCCGCCGGAGCGGTCGACCGCGAGGACAGCGTCGCGGAACAGCGCCTCGTACAGGTCGGCGGCCTCGGCGGTCGACAGCGGCGTCGACTCCGCGAGCCCGGTCGCGACGAGCCCCTCGCGGGGCGGCTTCGCAAGCACGGCGACGACAGTCATGTCTCGAACCGAATCGCCCGCGCGCCTTCAAGTCGCCGCTTCGGTCGCGGGGACGCGGCGGCGATCGCGCCCTACGAGAAGTCGCGCCGCATCGCGATCTCGAACCACGGACAGAGGCGGAGCTGCCGGTACAGCTCCGGGTTCTCGTGGAGGTGCTCGTAGTCGGCCCACAGCATGCCGCCGATCTCCTCCTCGTCGGGGTCGAGCGAGGCGTCGTCCAGGGTCACCTTCAGGACCGAGCAGACCTCCCACTCGACGCCCTCGTTGGGGTAGTAGCGCTTGTACTCGAACTTGTCCGTCACCCGGAGGTCGTCGTACTGATCGGGGGTGATCCCCAGCTCCTCCTCTAAGCGCTGTTCGGTCGCGTCCTCCTGTGACTGCCCCTCGACGGGGTGGGATGCGACCGTCCCGTCCCAGTGTGCGTCCCACAGCCGCTTGGTGGGCGCGCGCTGGGCCAGCAGGATCCGGCCGTCGGTGTCGTACACGAGACAGGTGAACGCCCGGTGGCGGATCCCGTCGCCGGTGTGGGCGTCGAGCCGGTTCACCGTCCCCTGCTCGGCGTCCTCGGGGTCGACGGCGATCACGTCCTGGAGCGCGTTCTCGTGGTCCGCGTCGGCCTGACCGGCGGAATCGCCGGTCGTGGCCGCGTCCTCGGAGCTCATGCGAGGTAGGTCGATCACCAGGGCTAATAAGCGTTCGATACATCTTCCGCCGACTGATGGGCGAGTCGGTCCGCCGCGCCCCTCATCGCCGCCGCTCGCGACCGCGGTCCGACGCGCTTAACCGCGTCCCGCGGCTACGTCGCGCGGATGAGTGACCCGGCGCTCGACGTCGTCGAGTTCGTGTTGACGACGCACCTCTACACCGAGAACCGCGACCTCGACGAGAACGACCTGCCGCCGCGCTTCCGGCAGGTGTTCTGGTCTGACGACGCCGCCGACGACGCACCGGGCGGCGTCGAGCGACCGCTCAAGGCGACGAGCGAGACGACCCGCACCGCGACGGGAGTCGACCACCCGTGGGACGCCGTCTCCGACCTGCTGTTCACCCAGCGGACGGAGTTCTCCGGCGAGATATCCCTGACCCAGCCCGCGATGGCGCTGGAGTGGTATCGCGACCACGCGGACGACGACCGGATCGCCGAGAACCCGACGATCGTCGCCGCGCTCGAGCTCGCGGAGGACCTCGACGCGCCCGTGACCCACGAGACGTCGCGCGACAGCGTCCGCCCGATCCAGGCCGACCGCGTCTGGATCGACGCCCTGCTGGAGGAGTACTTCGACGAGGACGAGGACGGCGAGATGCTCGATCTCGTCAACGTGCAGGCCCCCGAGGAGATCGAGACGACGCTCGCCGACCTCGTGCTCACCGGCGACCAAGAGGGCGAGATCCAGAAGATCGTCAAGGCGATCGAACACCGCGAGTACCTCGCGAGCATCGGGCTCCGCGAGATCGGGAAGCTCCTGTTCGTCGGCCCGCCGGGGACCGGAAAGACCACCGTCTCGCGCGCGCTCGCTCACGAGCTCGGAATTCCGCTCGTCGAGGTGAAGATGTCGATGATCACGAGCCAGTACCTCGGCGAAACCGCGAAGAACGTCGAGAAGACCTTCGAGGTCGCCAAGCGGCTCTCGCCGTGTATCCTCTTCATCGACGAGTTCGACTCGGTGGCGAAGACCCGGCGCTCCGACGAGCACGCCGCCCTGAAGCGCGCGGTCAACACCCTCCTCAAGTCGATCGACGAGGTGTCGCTCGTGCGCGACGAGGTCCTCCTCATCGGCGCGACCAACCACCCCGACCAGCTCGACGCGGCCGCGTGGCGCCGCTTCGACGAGATCGTCAACTTCCCCAAGCCGGACCGCGACATGCGCGCGGACATCCTCCGGGTCGTCACCCGCGAGATGCAGATCGCCGACTTCGACCCGGACGAGGTCGCCGACCGAACCAGCGGGCTCACGGGCTCGGACCTCCGGATGGTGCTGCGCGAGGCCGTCCTCGGCGCGCTCACCGAGGACCGGATGACGATCACGCAGGAGGACGTGATGGAGGCCGTCGAGGACTTCGAAGAGCGGGATAACCTCAAGAATATGGACATGATCGACGGCGAGGGCGCGGAGGTGCTCGGCGAGACGGACTCGGGCGAGCAGGACCACACGCACGACGACGAGGGCGACGCCGCCCACGACCACGGCGCGCACAGCCACTCGCACGACTGACGCGCGGAGAAAAGCGCAGAAGGCGCGTCGATTCCGACTTACGCGAACGTGTCGACGATCGTTCCGCTGTCCTCGCCGGTGGTGTAGTAGTAGCCGTCGTCCTCCGAGAGCGTCCCCCAGTCGGCCCAGCTCCCCTCGTAGTTGCGCACGTCCTCGAAGCCGAGCTGATCGAGGACGAACCAGCCGACGGACGCGCGGATCGCGGTCTGGCAGTAGGCGACCGCCGTCTCGTCCGGCGAGAGGCCGGCGTCGTCGATCCACAGCGTCTCCAGTTCCTCGGGCGAGCGAAGCCGCCCGGCCTCGTCGTCGATGCTCTGGACGAAGTTGAGGTTGGTCGCGCCGGTGACGTGGCCGAACCGGTCGAGGTCGCCGCGCTGGTCCTCGCCCCAGTACTCCGCGGGCGAGCGCATGTCGAGGATCGGGATCGCCGCGCCGTCCTCGTCGACGTTGTCGGCGACGAACTGCCGCGTCGCCACCACGCCGGTGTCGAGTTCGGTCTCGTACTCACCCTCCTGCGCCTCGGGCGCCTCCGAGACGGTCTCGCCGCCCGCGGCGTCCCAGACGGAGAACCCGCCGTCGAGCAGGCTCACCTGCCCCTCGTGGCCGAGGGCGTTGAGGGTGTAGATCGCGTACGTCTCCCAGAGGTTCGCCTCCTCGCCGTACACCACCACGTCGTCGCCGCGCTCGATCCCCGCCTCCGCGAGCGTCCACGCGATCGCCTCCGGGGAGACCTCGAACCCGTCTTCGGTCTCCTCGGCGTAGGTGTCCAGCATCTCGGAGTCCGGGAAGTGGTACGCGCCGGGGATCCGGCTCTCGCCGAACGCCTCCTCGTCGCGGGCGTCGAGCAGGTGCACGTCGTCGAGGTTCGAGTCGAGCCACTGGCTGTCGACGACGCCGTCGAACTCGGCGGCCGCGGGCGTGGTGTACGCCGCCGGCCGTTCGCGGCCGCTCTCGGTCGAGCCGAGACAGCCGGCCGTCGCCGCGAGCGCCGCGCCCGCCGAAGCCAACACCGATCGCCTGGAGGTCCGCGTGGATCTGTCGTCCATTCGGTCGCGAGTTGCGTCGTGACCACGATAACCCTGTTAGTGGAGGCCCGTGTTACCGTCGGCTCCGACGAGAGCGGCGACGCCGTCCTCGTCACCGGACAGATTTGCGAGGCCGGATCCCCCGCCGGCGCCCTCTCCTCACCCCGCCGACCCTCACTCCCGCACGCCGACGACCGTGTAGGCGAATCCGCGGTCGATGATTCGGGGGTCGAACCCGGCGTCAGCGAGGTCGTCGGCGAGGGGGTTCGGCGCCCGGAACCGGGACTTCATCCCGATCGCGTGCTCGCTCGCGACGAGGGCCCGGCCGAGCGGGTTCGTCGGGTCGAACTCCCGGATCACGAGCGCGCCGCCGGGGGCGATCACGCGCGCGGCCTCCTCGATCGCGGCCGCCTGGTCGGGTAGGTGGTGAAACGCGTCGACGATCGTCGCGGCGTCGACCGACCCGTCGCCGAACGGGAGTCGGCCCGCGTCCCCGGCGACGCCCGAGAGTCCCCGGTGCTCCCGAGCGCGGGCCAACATCACGAGCGAGGCGTCGACGACGGTGATCTCGGGACCGGCCAGGGCGGTCGTCGCGCGTCCGGAGCCGCCGCCGACGTCGAGCAGTCGATCGATCGGTCGCGTCGCGTGATCGAGCCCGGCGGCCAGCGCCTCGCCGTCCGCCGGCGGCATGACGCGGTCGTACAGCGGCGCGATCCGGTCGAAGAAGCCAACGTCGCCGAGGCCGTACATGGCGGCGATCGGTCGCGGACGAACTTAAAAGGCGTTCGCGGCGAGCCCCCGCTCATTTACATCGGCGAGCCGTACCGGTCGCCATGGAGTACGCGTTCCTCGGCGGTCCGGGCTCGGGGGCGACGCTGCGGCTCGACTACCGGGCGTTCGCCTACGCCGGCAAGTTCGTCGTCGGCGCGCCGGGCAAGGCGGCGCTGCGGACCCCCGACGGCTCGCCGGCGGTCCCCGAGTGGGAGCCGGACGAGCCCCTCCCGCCGACCGTCGAGGCGAGCGAGTTCGACGACGACGTGGTCGCGGCCGTCTCCTTCTCTCCCGACCGGACCGACCCCGACTGCTGCCGTCTCCGGTACGTCACCGTTCACGTCGCGCGCCGCGGCGAGGGGCTCGGCCCGCGGCTGATCGACCGGACCGTCTCGCGGCTCGCGACCGACGGGTACGACCGGGTGAAGATCGCGGTCAACAACCCGTTCGCCTACGCGGCGCTCTCCAAGTGCGGCTTCGCGTACACGGGCGAGACGACGGGGATCGCCGAGCTGGTGCTGGAGCGCCCCGCGGCCGAGCCGGCCGCGGTGAGCGGGAGTGCCGGAGGGAGCGAAACCGCGGGCGATCGGTACCGCGACGGGCTCCGCGCCTTCCGCGACGGCGACCGCGACCTCGACCCGGTTGAGCGGGAGTTCGTCGCGGCGCGGCTCGGGGAGCGCGAGGAGTAGCCGGTCCGTCAGTTCAGCGCCCAGATCCCGTAGTTGAGCGCGGTCGCGAAGCAGACCCACGCGAGGTACGGGACGAGAAGGAGCGCGGCCCGCCGGTCGACTCGGTCGAACGCGACGATCGCCGCGACCACGAGCGGGAGCAGGAGTCCGAGGACGACGAGTCCGAGGTCGGCGCGTTCGAGCCCCCAGAAGACGGGCGACCACGCGACGTTGACGGCGAGTTGGACGGCGAACAGCCCGAGCGCGATCCGGGCGTCGCGGCCGAGCCGTGCCGCTTCGCCGGCGCTCCCCTCCACCTCGCGTCCGCCGAGGTAGACGAGCGCGGCCGCGGCGCCGATCAGCGCGTACAGGATCGGCCAGACGACGCCGAACGCCCAGCTCGGCGGGTAGTAGGCGGGCAGGTCGAGCCCGCCGAACCACGCGCTCTCGGTGGCGGTGAAGGGGACGCCGACCGCGCCGATCAGGTTGACCCCGACCGCGGCGGCGACGACGAGCAGTGCGTCGCGGCGGTCCGGGAGGCGCGCGGCGGAGGTGGACATGAAGCGCGATACGCGCCCGACCGGTTTAAAACGTCCTCAGGCGCCGTCAGATCACGTCGTAATCCTCTCGGAACGTCTCCAGCGTGGCCGCGAGCACGCCGATGACGATGGGACCGACGAACAGCCCGGTGAAGCCGACGGAGTAGATCCCGCCGAACACCCCGAGGAGGATCACCGCGGGGTTCAGGTGGGCCTGCTGGTCGATGACGATCGGGCGCGCGTAGTTGTCCACCATCGCGATGACGAGGACTCCGTACACCGCGAGGAAGACCCCCGCGGTCACCTGATCGATCGCGACGAGGTACACCACCGCGGGTCCCCAGACGAAGAACGCCCCGACCAGCGGCACCAGCGCCAGCACCGCCATCACGAAGGTCCAGAAGACGACGTTGGGGATCCCGGCCGCCCAGAGGCCGATCCCGGCGACCAGCGCCTGCAACAGCGCCACGACGATGTGCCCGATCACGACCCCGCGGGTCATCGCGTCGACGCGGTCCACGAGGTCCGCGGTGACGTTCGACGGGAGCGGGCTCGTCAGCCGGAGCCACCGCACGAACGCCGGCCCGTCGAGCAGGGTGTAGTACACCAAAAACAGCGCCAGCGAGAGCCCGACCGAGGCGCGGATCGCGGTGGTGACGATCCCGCCGACCCCGCCGAACAGCGTGTTCGCGAGCAGCTGGCCGATCGTCGCGAGGACGTCGCCGACCTCGACCTGCTCCCCGGTGAGCGCCGTGATCTCCGCCTCGATGGCCGCGACGTCGATGCCGGTGTTCCCCCGCGCGATCTCTGTGAGGTCGCGGACGAACACCCAGGAGATGTACGCGAGCGGCAGGATGACGGCGACGATCGACGAGAAAATGAGGAGCAGCGCGGACAGCATGTTCCCCAGCCGGCGCGACAGCGACTCGCGGAGCCGGTCGGCGAGGGCTCTCCGGAGTCGCCGCGAGAGCCGAACGTGAAACGGGTAGAGGACGTACGCCAGGATCGCGGAGGCGATGACGTACTCGATGAACGGGCTGATGACGAACAGCGTCAGGAGCGCGACCGAGCCGATGAGGAGGAGGAGAAACGATTGCCCGCGGTTCATGTCGGTCGGTCACGCCGCCGACGTATAAACGTGGGCGGGAGCCGGCGAGTCGCGGATCCCCGGTCAGGCGCTCGCCTCGTCCTCGTCGAGCCCCGGCGCGGCGGACGGGTCGACCTCGTCCGGCTCCTCGCGATCGCCGCCGACGACCGTCTCCCCGTCGTCGGTCTCGACGTACACGTCGTCTGCGAAGCCGGCCAGCGCGTTCTCGTACTCCGCCGTCTCCAGCTTCTCGGGCGTCTCGGGAGCGTCGACGACGCCCTCGGCGGGTCGGAACTCCCCGAGCGGGTCGTCGATCGTGATCCCGTGGTCGGCGAAGAAAGACTCGTAGCGCCGGTAGTGCGGCTCCAGCTCGTCGCCCGGGATCTCCATCATCTCCGTCCAGCCGTGGTTGAAGAAGTCGAAGTTGGCCTGTACGTGGGTGATCTCGCGGGCCTCCGCCTCCGGGAAGCCGGCCTCCAGCGCGGCGACGTAGGTGTCCATCGTCGCGTCGAAGAAGCTGTCGAGGTGGGCGCGGCGCTCCTCGCGGCGGTCCTCGTCGGCCTTGTTGAGGAAGATGCTCGTGTGGAGATCGACGAGCTTGTCGTTCGCCACGTCGCCGACGACCGGCGTCGTCAACGCCTTCTTCGCGGCCCAGTGACGGATGTTCTGCCGGATCTTCATAGCCGCTGTTGGAGAGCGACGACCTTGAATCTGTGGCGCGGCGCTCGTCACCCGTCGATCCTCGGCGCTTCGCCGACGCCGGTCTCCCCGGACGAAAGCGTTATTGCACGAAATGCCCAATATACCTGCATGACCGAGACGAGCCCCGACGACGACTGGGCCGCACAGATCGAGGCGCAGCGGCGGGCGAAACGCGAGCATTTCCGGGACTCCCCGCGGTCACCGCTTCCGGCGTCGATGCGCGGCGACGACTTCCCCGGGCTGGCGTACTTCGATCCGGACCCGGCGTATCGGTTCGCCCTTTCGCTTCACGAACACGACGAGAAGGAGACCGTGACCGTCGAGACGACCGCGGACGGCGAGCAGACGTATCGCCGCTGGGGGGAGTTCCGGTTCGAGGTCGACGGCGAGTCCGTGACGCTACAGGCGTATCGCCCGACCGACGGCGGCGACCGCTTCTGGGTGCCATTCCGCGACGAGACCAACGGCGAGGCGACGTACGGGGCGGGGCGGTACCTCGACTTAGAGCCCGACCGCGACCGCGTCGACGGCGAGTGGGTTGTGGACTTCAACGTGGCGTACAACCCCACGTGCGCGTACAACCACGCGTACGAATGCCCGCTTATCCCGATGGAAAACTGGCTGGACGTGGCGATCGAGGCGGGCGAGAAGGAGTTCCCCGCAGCCCCCGCCGGCGCCGACCGCTGACGCGGGCCGGGTCGTCGTCGGACTGCTCCGTGCCGAGCGACTGTCAATCGCCTCGTCGAGCGGCATTGCGGGTAATTCACACTGTGTCACGCGCGGATGACAACCCACATTAACCATGAATCCGAACCCCCGCGTATGAGCGATTCGTACGTGATCGTCGGTGACGGTATCGCGGGGGCGTCCGCGGCCGAGACGCTCCGCGAGGAAGCGCCCGACGCCGAGATCACGGTTCTCACTGACGAGGGGGAGTCCCTCTACAATCGGATCCTGATCAAGGAGTACGCGAAGGGGAAACTCCCCGAGGCTCCGATTTCGATCCATCAGGAATCGTGGTACGACGACCACGACGTCGACCTCCGGCTCAACACGGTCGTCGTCGACATCGACATCGAGAACGACGCGATTCACACCCACGAGGGCGAGACGTTCGAGTACGACTCCCTCCTGCTCGCGGTCGGCGGCACCCCCCAACAGCTCCCGGTCGGTAACGCCGACGCCGACGGGATCCACCACTTCTGGACGTTCCAGGACGCCCGCAAGATCAAGGAGAGCGTCGAGGACGCCGAACGGGCCGTCATCGTCGGCGCCGGCCTCCTCGGCATCGACTTCGCGGCGATCTGCGGCGCGCAGGACGTCGAGGCGAAGTACCTGATGCGCGGCGACAACTGGTGGCGCTACGCCCTCTCCGAGGAGGGCGCGGAGATCATGCACGACGCGATGCGCGAGCGCGGCGTCGAGCCCGTCTTCGATTCCGGGGTCGACCACTTCGAGGTCGACGACGACGGCCACGTCGAGGCCGCGGTAGACCCGAACGGCGAGCGCTACGAGTGCGACTTCGCGGGCGTCGCGATCGGGCTCGACTTCAACACCGAACTGGTCGAGGACACGCGGCTGGAGACCGAGAACGGCATCGTCGTCGACGAGTTCATGCGCACCAACGTCGACAACGTGTTCGCCGCCGGCGACATCACCACGTTCAACGACCTGGTCTTGGGCCAGCAGGCGAAGAACGGCTCGTGGGGGTCGGCCAAGGAACAGGGGACGATCGCCGCCCGCAACATGGTCGAGTACGGCAGCGAGGAGTTCGAGTGGGTCTCCTCGTACTCGATCACCCACTTCGACTTCCCGTTCCTCTCCTTCGGCCACCCGACGCTCGGCGACGACTCGGTCGAGGCGACCACGGCTGAAGGCGAGTGGCGCCGCGTGGCCCTCAAAGACGGGAAGATCGTGGGGGGCGTGCTCATCGGCGACCTCTCGCCGCAGTCGGCGTTCAAACAGCTCATGCGCGAGGGCCGCGACGTGAGCGACCAGACGGAGCTCCTCATGGAGCCCGGCTTCGCCGTCGACGACCTCCCGGCCGCGACCGAACAGCAGTGAGCGACGTCTGAACGGGTCGGGAACCGCCGCTCGAACGACGCCGCCCGTCCTACCCGACTTCGACACCATCCGACCGACACCTCCCTACCGACACCGCCCGTCCCGCCCGTCCCGCCCGTCCCGCCCGTCCCGCCCGTCCCGCCCGACGCGCCGGTCAGTAGGTTTTCACCGCTCGACACCGACCTCGATTTATATGACACAGGAAACCGACGACGGTAGCGATTTCTCGCCGCCGGACGGCGAGTTCTTCGCGTCCGTCGTCGAGGGGAGCGCGGACCCGATCGTCTCGATCGCCGGAGACGGGTCGATCGTCTACGCCAACCCCGCCGCGGAAAACGCGCTCGGCCATGACGCCGCGTTCCTCACGGGCGGTCGACTCGCCGAGCTGATCTCGGACGAGACCGCCGAGCAGCGGGCCGCCTCACTCCGCGCTCGGCTCGACGACCCGGCGGGGCTCGTCGACGCGGGCGACGTTTCGGTGCCGCTGAAGACGGCCGACGGGGAGACGCGCACCTTTTCGGCGCGGTTCCACGCGCACGAGGCCGGCGGCGAGACCGTGTACTCCGCCGTGTTCCGCGAGCGGAGCGCGGGCGATCGGGACCGCGAGCTCCGGACGTTCCGGAACCTCGTCGAACACGCGGGACACGCGATCTACGTCACAGACACCGACGGGACGATCGAGTACGTCAACCCGGCGTTCACTCGCCACACCGGCTACGAGCCCGAGGAGGTGATCGGGGAGACCCCGGCGGTGCTCAACTCCGGTGAGATGTCCGACGAGTACTTCGCGTCGCTGTGGGAGACGCTCCGCGCCGGCGAGGTGTGGAAGGAGGAGATCGTGGACCGGCGGAAGGACGGGAGCCGCTATCACGCCCATCAGACGATCGCGCCCGTGTTCGACGACGCGGGGAGCGTGTCTCGGTTCGTCGCCATCCAGACCGACGTGACGGAACGGAAGGCGGCCGAGGGGAAGCTGAAACAGTACCGCGACATCGTCGAGCGGCTCGACGACCCGATCCTGTTGCAGGACCGCGACGGCACGTTCGAGCTGCTCAACGAGGCGGTGAGCGAGTTCGCCGGCGTCGCCCGCGAGGACCTGTACGGGGAGGACGAGACCGCGTTCATGGACGCCGAGACGGCCGCGGAGATCGACGAGCGGCGACGAGAGGTGCTCCGGACGGAGGAGCCGGCCGACTACGAGGTGTCGCCGTCGTTCGAGCGGACCGGCCGCGAGGCGACGTTCAGCACTCGGCGGTACCCGTACTACGACGGCGACGGGGATCTCGCGGGGACGTTCGCGATCTGTCGTGACGTCACCGAGATCAAGGAGCGGGAGATCGACTTGGAGCGGTTCAAGCGCGCGGTCGACGGCGCCACGGATCTGATCGCCGCGGTCGACCGCGGCGGGCGGTTCCTGTTCGCGAACGAGCGGTACCGGACGTACCACGGGATCGGCGATGCGGACGTCACCGGGCTCACGCTGTCGGACGTCGTCGACGACAGCCGCTACCCGGACGTGCGACGGCAGGTGTCCCGGGCGCTCGCGGGGCAGTCGGTGGAATACCGCGCGACGCGGACGCACCCCGGTCGCGGAACCAGAACGTTCGACGTGCGGTACTATCCCCTGGAGGGTCCCGACGAGGGTGACGATAGCGTCGTCGGCGTCGTCGGGGTCCTCCGCGACGTGACGGACAGCGAGAACCGCGCGCACCAGCTCCGGGTCGTGGACCGCGTGCTCCAGCACAACCTCCGGAACGCGATGACCGTGGTCCGCGGTCGGGCGCGGCAGATCGCCGCCGACGCGGAACCGCGCGAGGAAATCGCGGACGAGGAGCGGGCGACCGGAGGCGACGACCCGATCGCGACGGCGGCCGACGACATCGTCGCGCGGGCCGAGGCGCTGCTGTCGACGAGCGAGAAGGCCCACCAGATCACCGAGGTGTTGAGCGATCCGCCGGAGACCGAGCCGGTCGACATCGCGCGCACGGCCGGGACGCTCGCGGCCGAGGCCGGCGACGAGTTCCCCGAGGCGTCGGTGACCGCGTCGACGCCGGACGGGACGGTCTACGCGTCGGCGACGGCGTGGATCGACCGGGCGATAGACGAGCTGGTCCGAAACGCGATCGTCCACCACGATCGCGAGTCCCCGACCGTCGAGATCGCGGTCGCCGCGACCGACGACGAGGTCGCGATCACCGTCACGGACGACGGCCCGGGGTTGACCGGGATGAACCGAGACGTGTTGGAGACCGGCGAGGCCGTTGACGCCCTCTACCACGGCAGCGGGCTCGGTCTCTGGCTCGTCTACTGGGTGGTCCAGCAGTCGGGCGGCGAGGCGACGGTCCGCGAGGCGGTGCCCCGCGGGTCGGTCGTGACGGTCACGCTTCCGCGGTCCGACCGGTGACGGACCGGACGGACTGCGGCGACGAGAGCGTCTCCCGCGGAGGCCGACACCACCGATGGATTTATCACAATTTACCATGTTATTAGTTACCGTATGCCACTCCGAGAGACGGACAGGCGCATGCGGCTCCGGCGAACCGGAATTATCCCGGCCGACGCGCGGGTCCGCCACTACGACGAGCTCGACGAGGAGACGCAGGTGACCGTCCGAGAGCTCGCGGGGCGACCGCGGACGGCCCCGGAGGTCAACGACCTCGACGACGGCGACGTGGTGAAGTTCACCGACTACTACGAGGTTCGCGCGCGCTGAACCGGTCGCGCGGTTGATCGCCCCGTCGGTCGTCGCGGTCGGTTCCCGCGAAACGCGAGCGATCCCGGAAGCGAAGTTGTTTTCGCCCGCCGCGAGAACGGTTCACCATGGACAGTGGCGGATCTACCGACATGACGCTGGCGTTCGAGCTGAAGGCGTTGAAGGCCCTCGCGGACCCTAACGACGTGTTCAACAACGCCCGGCAGTGGACGGAGTACGTCGGCGTCGTCAGCGAGAAGCCGACCTACGTCGTCACGAACTTCACCCGCAAACACCGCGTGCGCCAGGACTTTTTCTCCGGGCCGCGCGGCGTCGAGGAGAGCCTGGAGAACATCGCCCAGCAGTTCGACACCGAGCGGCACGTGTTCGTCGGCGTCGACGAGGAGGACGAGGCGATGGCCGAGACGACCGGCTGGGAGTTCCTCCACGTCGAGGACGCGGCGGACGCCGCGGGCTGGATCCTCGCCACCGGGGACGAGGAGACGGAGACCACCGAGGAGTCCTCGCGCGACGACTGGCCGTAATACGGTGTCCAGCGTCCGCGAATCGATCGATCGCCGCGTCGGAGAGGTGTTTTCACCGTCGACGAGATACGTGGGACCATGAGCGACGCGCGCGACCACGACGAGGAGAGCGACCACCACCACAGCCACGGTGAGGACCATCACGGCGAGGACCATCACGGTGAGGACCACCACGGTGAGGACCACCACGGTGAGGACCACCACCACAGCCACGACCACCACGGTCACGACGTCGACTCGGTGGCGTTCGGCGTCGTGACGGTGTCCTCATCGCGGTCGCTGGACGACGACCCCTCCGGCGAGTACCTCGTCTCGGCGTTCGAGGAGGCCGGCCACGAGGTCGTCGTCCGCGAACTCGTCCCCGACGAGTACGACAGCGTGCAGGGGACCGTCGACCGGCTCGCGCGCCGGAAGGACACCGACGCGGTCGTGACCACCGGCGGAACCGGCGTGACGCCCGACGACGCGACTCCCGAGGCCGTCAAGGGGCTGTTCGCCAAGACGCTCCCCGGATTCGGCGAACTGTTCCGCCGGCTCTCCTACGAGGAGGTCGGGACGCGCACGATCGGCTCGCGGGCGGTCGCGGGGATCGTCTCCGCCACCCCGGTCTTCTGTCTGCCCGGCTCCGAGAACGCGGTCCGACTCGGCGTTGACGAAGTGATCCTCCCGGAGGTCGGTCATCTCGTGGGGCTCGCGGGGCGAGGCGTGGACGACGGGGAGGAAGGGGAGAGTGAGGACGACGGAAAAGCGGACGCGGACGGCGCGGAGAGCGACGACGGCGAGTGAGGCGGTGACGGCGCGGTCGCGGTTGGTCCCCCTCAGACCGACGCGAGGAAGTTCCGGATCAGGTCGTGGCCCGCGGCGGTCAGCACGCTCTCGGGGTGGAACTGCACCGCCTCGATCGGGTGCTCGCGGTGACGGATCCCCATCACGATCTCCTCGCCCTCGTGGTCCGTGGTGGCGGTCACCTCGAAGGCGTCGGGGACCTCGGTGGCGGCCAGCGAGTGGTAGCGCCCGGCGCGGAACCCCTGATCGATCCCGGCGAACACCCCCTCGCCGTCGTGGTCGACGGGGAACGCCTTGCCGTGGATCGGTTCGGGCGCGTGGCCGACCGTCCCGCCGTACTCGTACACGGCGGCTTCGAGGCCGAGGCAGACGCCGAGCGTCGGGACTTCCGGCGAGAGATCGCGCAACACCGGCATCGTCACGCCCACGTCGCGCTCGTTCTTCGGGTGGCCGGGTCCGGGGCTGACGAGGATCGCGTCCGGGTCGGCGTCGCGGATCTCGGCCAGCGACGCGGTGTTCTTGAACACCTCGACCTCGATCGGCTCCGGCTCCCCGCTCGCGTCGCCGTCGAGCGGCTGGTCGGAGACGTACTCGACGAGGTTGTACGTGAACGAGTCGAAGTTGTCGACGACGACGACCTTCATTCGTCGACCTCCGTACCGGCGGGGAGGGGGCCGTCCGCGGCGTCGGTTCCGGTGTCGCCGTCGTCCCCGCTGCCCTCTCCGCCGTCTCCGCCTCCCTTCCGGATCCGGTCGATCGCGGCCAACGCGCCGTTCATCTTCTGTTCGGTCTCCTCGTACTCGGCGGTCGGGTCGGAGTCCGCGACGAGGCCGGCGCCGGCGCGGACGGTGACCGCGGTCTCGTCCGGACCGCTCGCGTCCGGCGGCGACTCGTCGAGCGTCGCCGTCCGGATCACGATCGCGAAGTCGGCGTCGCCGGTCCACGAGTAGTAGCCGACGCCGCCGCCGTACGCCTCCCGCGGGGTCGTCTCCAACTCCTCGATGATCTCCATCGCGCGTACCTTCGGCGCGCCCGTGAGCGTGCCCGCGGGGAACGTCGCGCGCGTCGCGTCGAAGGCGTCGGCGTCGGCCGCCAGCGTCCCCGTCACGGTCGACTCGATGTGCTGGACGTGGCTGTACTTCAGCACGTTCATGAACTCCTCGACGCGGACGGAGCCCGCCTCCGAGACGCGCCGCACGTCGTTGCGCGCGAGGTCGACGAGCATCGTGTGCTCGGCGCGCTCCTTCGGGTCCGCGAGCATCTCGCCGGCCAACCGCCGGTCCTCGACCGGACTCGTCCCTCGGGGGCAGGTGCCCGCGATCGGGTTCGAGACGACCCGATCGCCGCGCACCGACACCAGCGTCTCCGGGCTCGCGCCGACGATGCTGCGGTCGTCGTGGCGCAGGACGTACATGTACGGCGAAGGGTTCACCTCGCGCAGCGCCGCGTACAGCCCGAGCGAGTCGACCTCGCCGCGGAGCTCGCGGCTCCGCGAGATCACGCCCTGGTAGATGTCGCCGTCGAGGACGTGCCGCTTGGCGGTCCGGACCGCCTCCTCGTACTCCTCGCGGGGACCGGCGGACTCGTCGTCCACGCGGATCCCGTCCGGCGCCGGCGGCTCGGCGTCCCGGAGTTCGGCGCCGACCCGCTCCGCCTCTGCGACGAGGTCGTCGTAGACGGCCGCGGGGTCGTCGTCGACGCCGACCACGGGAGTGAAGACGAGCTCGACGGTCCCCTCCTTGTCGTCGAAGACGACGGTCCGGGTCGTCAACGCGAACTCGGCGTCCGGGAACTCCGTCTCGGGGCGGTCGACGCCGACTTCCTCCAGCCAGAGGTCGTAGACGGCCTCGTACGCGAGGAACCCGACGAACCCGCCCGAGAGGATCTGCCGGTCGGTGTCCGGGAAGCCGCGCAGGCTCACGTCCGGGAACGCCGCGCGGATCCGGTCAATCGCGTCGCCGCTGTCCGGCGATAGGCCGTCTTTCGCGCCCCCATCGACGAACTCCGCCGCCGGACCCAGCCGGGTCACGTCCGTCCGGTCGGGGTGGACCGAGACGATCGCCTCTGGGTCGTAGCCGACGAACGAGTACCGGGCGTGCTTGTCGGCGTCGCCGTCGGCGGTGAACGCGCCGTCGGGGTCGCTGGAGGCGACCTTCTCGCCGGACTCGAGGAGGAACCCGTACGGCCCCTCGCCCACCAGCGTCGCGTACGCCGACAGCGGGGTCACGTCGGCGTCGAGCGACGCGGACGCGCGCACCACGACCGGCCGCTCGGCGTCGGCCGCGAGGTCGACGAACTCCGCCTTCGTGCGGTCGAGCGGGGTCGCAGGATCGGTCATGCCAGCTCCATCTCCCGGCCCGCGTTCGCCACGAAGCGGGCGACCGCGTTGTGGTCCTTCCGCCCGTCAGACAGCTCGACGCCGGAGGCAACGTCGACAGCGAACGGGTCCGCGGCGCGGACCGCCTCGGCGACGTTGTCGGCAGTGAGTCCGCCGGCGAGGACGACCGGCGAGGTGAGCCGGGCGGCGAGGTCGCCGGCCCGCTCCCAGTCGTGGGTCTCGCCGGTGCCGCCCGCGCCGGAGTCGTCGGTCGAGTCGATCACGAGGGCGTCGGCGACCGCGTCGAACTCCTCGGCGCGGCCCGGGTCGTCGGCGTCGACCGCGAGCAGCACCTTCCGCTCCGTCTCCGCGCGGATGAACCGGATCTCGTCGGGGGTCCACTCGCCGTGGAGCTGGACGGCGTCCGGGGTGATCATCCGCAGGAGTTCGACCGCGCGCTCGGCCGACTCGGGCATCGTCACGAGCGTCGCGGTGACGAACGGCGGCACGTCCGCGAGCAGCTCCGCCGCCGTCGCCGGGTCGACCTCGCGGGGGGAGTCGACCGGCACCTCCGAGATGACGCCCACCGCGTCGGCGCCGGCGTCGACCGCGGCCCGGAGATCGGCGCCCCGCGTCAGCCCGCAGATCTTCACCCGCGCCATCAGTCGTCCTCCGGGGTGACTTCTGCGACCGAGTCGCCGCAGAGCGCCGCGAACTTCTCCGCGGCCGCGCCGGAGTCGATCGCCTCGGCCGCGCGCTCGACGCCCGCCGCGAGCGTGTCGGCCTCGCCGGCGACGTAGATCGCGGCGCCCGCGTTCGCGAGGATGAGGTCGCGCTTGGGACCGGTGACGGTGCCGTCGACGATCCCGCGGAGGTCGGCCGCGTTCTCCTCGGGCGTCCCGCCGGAAACCGCCTCGATCGGGGCGCGGTCGAGACCCAGGTCCTCGGGCGTGATCGTGAACTCCCGCACCTCCTCCCCCTCGACCTCGGCGGCGACCGTCTCCGAATGGATCCCGATCTCGTCCATCCCCGCGCCGTGGACGACGAGGGCGCGCTCGACGGGCATGTGCGCGAGCGACCGGGCGATGAGGGGGACGAGCTCCGGGTCGTACACGCCGAGCACCTGCGCGTCGGCCCCGGCGGGGTTGGTGAGCGGACCGAGCACGTTGAAGATCGTCCGCATCCCGAGCTCCTTTCGCGGGCCGATGACGGCCTTCATCGCCGGGTGGAAGACGGGAGCGAGCATGAACCCGATCCCGTCCCGCTCGATCGCCTCCTCGACCGCCGGCGGCTCGGCCTCCACGTCGGCGCCCGCGACCTCCAGCACGTCGGCGCTCCCCGACGAGGAGGAGACCGAGTAGTTGCCGTGCTTGGCGATCGGCACGCCCGCGCCCGCCGCGACGATCGCGGCCGTCGTCGAGACGTTGATCGTGTCGTAGTCGTCGCCGCCGGTCCCGCAGGTGTCGACGAGCGGCTCCCGGTCGGGCTCGATCGTCCGAGCGGCGTCGCGCATCCCCTGTGCGAACCCGGCGATCTCGGCCTCCGTCTCGCCCTTCGCGCGTAGCGCGGCGAGCAGCGCGCCGATCTGCGCCTCCGTCGCCTCCTCGAAGACGAGCTGCGCGGCCTCGCGCGCCTCGTCGACCGTCAGGTCCGCCCCGTTCGTCACGTGCTCGACCGTGTCGTTGATATTCATTGTGTACACCGATGTAGTGTTTCGCGTTATGATGTACAAGTATGTACATCGGTATAACGCTGTCGCCGGACCGAGAACCGATAGCACGCGACGAGGAGAAGAGGGATCCGGGGGAAGGAGAGCGGAGGAGGAAGGGCCGCCGGCCCGAGTCAGTCGTCCGCGGCCGCGGGCGCGACCGGCCGCTCCGTCTCGGGCGCGACCGGCCGCTCCGTCTCGGGCGCGGCCGGCTCGGTCGCCGTCGACTCGGACACCGGCTCCCACGCCATGTCGCGCTCGTACTCGAACGCGCGGTGGTCCTGCGTCGGGTCGACGACCGTCAGCGAGAGCCAGCCGTTGTCCAACAGCTGGGTGAGCTCCTCGTGGTCGGCCAGGGCGTCGGTGACGCGCTCGACCGGCGCGTGGACGACCGTCGAGAGGCGGAGCGGCTGGTGGTACGGGGTCTCGTCGTCGGCCATCAGCGACTGGAGCGGGAGCCCGGTCATCAGGTCGCCGCCGTTGCCCTGGTAGACGCCGACGTTGCCGACGGGGTTCTGCGTCACCTTCGACCCGCTGCCGTAGACCGCGTTGTCGACGGTCGAGAAGTAGTACTGGGCGTTGATCCACTGGGTGACGACCATCGGCCCCGTGAGGATCGCTTCGAGCGCGTCCCCCTCGGGGTCGGTCGCCCAGTCGTACGAGTGGAGGAAGGCGCGACCGTCCAGGTCGAGGTCGCTCGTCAGCTCGCGCGGCCCGACGACGAAGCCGGCGTTGCCCGCCAACCCCCACTCGGGACGCGTCTCGGCCCAGTCGGCGGCGCGGCGCTCGGCGTCGTCGACGCTCGCAGACGCGTCACCGCCCATCGACTCGACGCGCTCGGCGGTCGCGTTCTCGCGGGCGGTGTCGAGATCCGCGCGTAACCGTTCGATATCGTCCGCGTGGCTCTCGGGCACGTCGCCGTACAGTTCGATCTCGTCGGTCGTCGTGTTGTGCTCGCCGGCGAGGAAGACGGTGTCGTCGGGCACGTCGAAGCCGCGTTCGCGCAGCGCCGCCTTCACCTCGGGGTCGGCGCAGATGTTCGCCAAGACGCGCGCGTTCGGTCCGCCGGGGTTGCCGGCGCACGCGCCGCAGTCCAGGCTCGAGTCGTAGGGGTTGTTGGCCGTCTCGCTCGCGTGGCCGGTGAACACGACGAGCCGACCGAACTCGGTCCACCCCATCAGTTCGAAGGCGGTCGCGGCGTACTCCACCTTCTCCTCGCGGGTGAGCCCCACCGGAAGCCCGTCGGCGTGAGTGTGCTGATGCTGGACGATCTGGTCGCAGAACTCGTGGCCGTCCGGCACCGCGTCGTCGGCGGTAGTCAACAGATCGCGGACGCGGCCCGGCACGAGCGTGCGCGCCGCGAGCGCTACCCCGTAGCCGCTCCCGGCGTTCTCGACGAAGCCGAAGGCGCTGGCCGGATTCGTCTTCAGCGTCTTGACGACCTCTCCCGCGGCCTCGCGGAGACTAGACCACCGGTCGTGACGGTCCTGCGTGTCGCCGTCGGTCGGGACCTCGCTGACCCGGTGTTGGGGGTCGAGGATGGGCGGACAGGCGTCGACCGACACCTCGGCGTCGTACCCCTGATACTCCATCGGGACCCCGAAAAACCCGGCGTAGCCGTGCGTCTCGTACTCGCCCGTCGCCTCGATGTGGCGGCGGATCACCTCCGAGCGAGTGTCGATACAGAACACCAGTTGCGCGTCGGGGCGGTCCGCCGACTCGCTCTCCTCCCGCTTCCGGCTCTCGGCGGCGACACGGTCGACGACCTCGGACCGGTAGCTCGCCTCCCACGCGGTCAGGAACGCCTCGGCGATCTCGTCGGCCGAGTCGGAGCCGGCGCTCCCGGGGCCGATTGACGGCTCGATCTCGGCACCGAACCCGTCGAGGAGAGAGAGGCGGACCGCGAGGTAGTCCGCCAGCGTGATCGGGTGGGCCGACTGCCACCCCCCCCCGTCGTCGTCACGCTGCTTTATGAAGCCGGTCCACCCCGGGAGCGCGGCCAGCTGTTCCTCGAAGATCGGAACCCACTGGCTCTCCGGATACGGTTCCAAGACGGCCTCGATGGCCTCGGTCGGGGTTTCGGGGAGCGACGCCGCGACCCCGTCGGGGACTTCGCCGTCGTGTTCGGCCACCTCGCGGAAGGCGGCGTAGAACCCGTCGTCGCGGTTCGGCATCGACCACTTGGCGTGTCCCTCGTCGAGGAAGGCCGACAGCCACTTGGTCAGCACGTGATCGGCCCGCTCGGCCTCGTCGTCCGGCGCTTCCGGCTCGACGCCGGTGTCGACGCGTTCGAGCAGCGCCTCCGGCTCGCCCTCGTAGCCGCGGTCGGCGAGCTCCGATGCGAGCGTCTCGCGGTCGATCTGCCCGTCGTCGAGCGCCGCCCGGAACGTCTCCCGACTCGGGTAGCCGCGCCCGCCCAACAGGTCGGCCGCCTGCGTTACCGCCTCGCCGAACGGCACGTCCTCGAACCCCGAGAGGGGGTTGGCCGTCACGAACGAGTGGATCGGCCAGACCGCCCCGACCGTCTTCGCCGCGCTGTCGATACCGTCTTCGATGGTGGATTCAGTACTCATTGGGCTCCTCCGTTGTCGTACTCCTCCGCGTTCGTCAGGACCGTGCTGGACGACGGGTGGCTCGCGTTCAGAAGCGTAACGTAGAGCCGACGACTGCGTTCGTAGAGTCCGGCTTCGATGCCGACGTACGCGCCGAGGAAGGCGATGGCCACGAGACCGTGGACCGCGGTCAGTTCGGCCGGGGCCGTGACGACCGGGACCCCGGACAGGACCGCCGATATCCCCTCGTAGACGAGCGCGTACACGGCGATCGCCGGTAGGAAGACGAGGGGAACCGCTCCGTAGCGGACCGCCGCCGGAAGCGACGTGTTCCGGACCGCGCCGCGGGCTCCATGGAGAGTCGTGAACGCCACGAACAGGGCGAGCAAGAGCCCGGTGTCGACGCTCGTTCCCTTTCCGGTCAGCAGGGCGAACACCGCGCCGCCCGCCAGTCCGGTCGTCAGCGTCACGGCGACGTCGACGACGCTCGTCGAGTGGTCCGTCGTCTTGCCCGGGCTCTTCCGTTCGATCTCTCCGCCCGCGCTGAGGAAGTGGTAGGCCTTATAGAACCCGTGCAGAACCAGGTGGGTGATCGCGGCTCCGAAAAATCCCAGGCCGGCCTGCATGATCATGAACCCCATCTGTCCCACCGTCGAGCAGGCCAGTTTGCTCTTCACGTCCGGGCGGACTGCCTTGAAGAGCTTCCCGAGCAGCGCGCTGGCCGCGCCGATCGCGACGATCCCGAGCATGAGGGTGCCGTCGACGGTGACGACCGGCGCGAAGCGGAGGAGGAGGACGCCGCCCGCGTTGACGAACCCGGCGTGCATCAGCGCCGACGCCGGGGTGGGGGCGGTCATCGAGGAGAGCAGCCAGCCGTGGAACGGGACGAGCGCGGACTGGATCATCGCCGCGAGGACGAGCGCGACGGCGGCGACGACCCACACCGGCCCGCCGAGCGTGTCGGCGCTCGCGGCGATACCGGACACCGTCGTCGCGCCGGTCGCCCACCAGAGCGCCGCCAGCGCGACGCCGAGGAGGGCGCTGCTGGCGAGGAAGTACCGACGGGCGACCGCCGCGGCCGCCTGCGCCTGCTTCCACCCGTCGACGATGCCGATCAGCCTCGCCATCACGAGCCCCATCGCCAACCACAGAAGTCCGAACAGGGCGAGGTGGTCGGCCGCGACGAGCGTCATCACGATCGTCGCGAAGCCGAACACGGCGAGGAAAAAGCCCGTCTCGTGGGCCTCCCCCGCCATGTAGCGGCGCGAGTAGCTGTGGACGATACCGCCGAAGAAGGTGACGACCACCCACATCAGGACGGTCAGTCCGTCGACGGCGATCACGCCGGGAATCTCCGGGGCGAAACCGAATCGGACCCGGCCGACGAGGGCCGCGACGCTCGCGGCGAACAGCGACCAGATGAGCCACGTGAGTGCGACGGGCACGAGCGGCGATTCCGCCGTCGTGTCCGGGAGCGCTCCGACAGTCGGTTTCGAGGTGCGTCCTGCCATCGTTCAATCCATCCGACCGCTCTCGGCAGCCGACGCGAGTCGGCGAACCGATATTGGTCGTCTCTACACCCACAAGAGAACAGATTGCCTATTAAATCTACTTGTGTTCACAAATCGTTCGTTAGAATGTCGTTAAAGAACATTATAATCATCTGTCGTTGTCGCGTTCGCGGCCGGGCGGCGCGCGTCGTCTTCGAGAGCGCCTCGCACGACCCGGTCGAGCGGCTGACCCGATCGAGCGGCCGATCCGATCGAGTGGCCGATCCGATCGAGTGGCCGATCCGATCGAGTGGCCGATCCGATCGAGCGGCCGACCCGGTCGATCAGCCGTCAGCGGTCGTCCGGCGCGCGATCCCGACGACGACCGGTTCGTCGTCTACGAGTCGGTCTCGGCGTCGAACTCGCCGAAGGGCGTGGCCTCGTGGCTTCGAACGAGGACCTCGTCGGCGACGGTGAGCCCCATGTCGAGGAGCTCTTGCGCGACGGGCGTGATGTCGTCGTCCGACTCGCCGACCGCCGTCACGAGGAGGTTCTGCTCGCCGGTGACCAGCTCCTGGACCGAGATGACGCCGTCGATCGCCAGAATATCCGGGAGCATCTCGCCGCGCTCCGGTATCGAGGCGGTGCAGTAGAGCAGCATCCGGAGCGGATACCCGGACTTCTGGTAGTCGATCTCGGCGCTGTACCCCTTGATGATCCCGTCGGACTCCAGCCGCTGGATGCGCTTGCGGACGGTGCTGTCCGACGTGCCGGTACGCTCCGCGATGTCTCCGGACGACATGTTTCGGGCGTCCTCCTGTACCGCGTACAGGATCGCCCTGTCCACGTCGTCGATCGCTTCGTCGGCCATACCGGTGGATCCGTGGCATAGCCACTTTATGCTTGTATGTCGATTTCAGCGTCCGAACACGCCGATCGGGTGGACGCTCCGCCGCGAAACGCGGAGTCCCGACGACGGATCGCCGCGAGAAGGTCCCGGTCTACGCGAGGTCGAGGGCGGCTTCGCCGTCCGCCTCGACGACGACTACGGGGACCTCAGCGTCGTCGATCACGGTGTCGGTGGTGGAGCCGAACACGAAGCGCCCGACGGTGCCGGTCGTGGGTGCGCCGACGACCACGAGGTCGTAGTACGGGGACTGCTCGACGATCGCGGCCGCGGCCGACCGGTCCTCGACGAGCCAGCGGTCGGCACGGTCGAACCCGCCGAGGCGGTCGCGGGCGGCGTCGAGCAGCCGCTCGCCGGTCGCGGCGTAGTCGTCGCCGTCTCCGGGATCCGGGGCGTCCCCGTCACTCCCGGCGTCGCTCCCGTCCGCGCTCGCCGGGCCGTCGGCGAGGGCACCGTCGGTGGGGACGACGTGGAACAGTTCGAGCCACGCGTCGGTCGCGCCCGCGATCTCCCGCGCCACGTCGACGGTCGCTCCCGAGTGCGGGCCGGGACCGACGGCGACGAGGATCGACGAGACGCGGTCGGGACGCGCCGCGCGGTCGATCCCTTCGAGCGTCGCGTCGGCCGCGGCCGGTGCCGCCGCGAGCGCCTCCGTCACGGCGGACTCGACGATCGGCTCGCCGGCGGCGTCGTCCAGCGTCGTGTTTTTTGCGCTCAGATCGTCCGTAACCGCCTCCCCACTGATTTCCGGGTCCGCAGCTCGGCCGCCCCCGTCGTCGGCGCCGCTCCCGTTCATGTCGTTACCGTCAGACGTGCGTCTGATAAATCCCGTTGGTCCGGAGTCCGGCGCTGTCACTCGCGGAAGAACTCCTCGCGCTCGAACGGCTCGTCTTCGCCCTCGACGACGACCACGTCGAGCGCGGTGACCTCGGCGCCGACGCCGAGCAGGCCGGCGAGGCTCGGCTCCGTCCGGCCCTCGTCGCCGGAGATCAGCTCCTTGATGTAGAGCCCGCCGGCACCTCGGATCTCGACGGTCGCGTGGCGCGGGTCGTCGAGGTCGGCGGTCGCCTCATACACGTCGCGCTCGCGGGTGAGGCTCGCCCGGCGGTGGTCCACCCGGTTCGGGGTGTACTGCTCGACGGTCGTCCCCTCCAGCTCCTCGACCGCGGCCGCGAGCGCGTCGGCGTCCACGTCGGCGTCGAACGCCACCTGCGCGCGGTAGCGCTTCGCGGCGTCGTGCTCCTTCACGCGCTCGACCATGTCGTAGGTCGCGAGCCGGAGCCCCTCGACCTCCACGGCGCCGTCGGCGAAGGCGTTGATGTCGCTCTGGAGGCGATCGGTGTCGACTCGGCGCCGCCGCGGCTCCTCGACCTCGATCACGAACGGGCGCCCGGTACCGAGCATCAGCGCGTCCACGTCCTCGCGGCCCGCGCCGTGGAACGTCGCCTCCGTGCCGTCCATCACGTCCTCGACGACGGGCGCGGTGTACTCCTCGACGCTGTCGTCGTAGAGATAGCCGGAGCCGCCGCAGTGGTCGCAGGGGTCGGCGCCCTGCCGCCCCGAGCCCTTGCACTCCCGGCAGGGCCACTCGGTCTGGGGGATGTCGCGCTCCAGTTTCCTGTATCGCCCGTACACGAACGTGGAGTTCACCTTCGCGTCGACCTCGTCTTCGGCCAGGTCGATCGTGAACTGCACGTCCGGGCGGTCGAAGGAGACCTCCGCCCCCGTGAGCCGACCGAACCGCTTGCCGACCTCGCGGTTGAACTCCGACTTGAACGGCTCGCCCGCGTCGTCGTCGAGCCCGGCGTCCGCGCGGAGCAGCGCCTCGTTCTCCTCGATCAGCGGCGGCGGGCGGGTGCCGACGTTGTAGGTGGCGAACTCGACCCCTTCGACCGCCTCGGCGGCACGCTCGGCCCACTCGTCGAACTCGGTGCAGCGCCCCTCGCACACCCAGCAGTCCGCCGTCTCGACCGGCTCGTGGTCCTCGTCGTCGCGCAGCGCGAGGGAGACGCGCAGCGCCGATCCCCGCTCGGCGTTCGACAGCCCGAAGCTCCGGTCGGCGACGAGCCGGCCGAGACACGCGTCGCACACCGGCCCCGTCCCGGTCGCCCGCGCCGCGACCTCGAGTACGTCCATACGGTCCCCAGCGTCGCCCGTGGTAACTGTCTTACTATCATCGGGGGCGCCCGCGGGATACCCTCGACGGCCCCGGGAATCAGCGATTTCGGTTCATTTCCGTCCGATCGAGCGGGGCCGTTGAAACGCTTCGGGCGGACCAGAACCAGCATATCGAGAGTGGGAGGGATGTGACAAAACGTCCCACCAACTAGCTTATATTCCACCGCTATTTGAATGGCTACACGGGGAACTCATCGTGGTACAGGAGCTTCTGATTCCGCTCGTTGCGGGGATCATCGTGCTCGGCGTACTTGCCCAGGTTCTTGCGGCTCGGCTCCGTGTTCCGAGTATCATTTTCTTCTTGCTTGTCGGTGTGGTTATCGGCCGGCCGGGACTCGGACTCGTGACGAGCGAGAGTTTCGGTGATTCACTCCCAGCAATCGTCGGGCTCGCGGTTGCGATCATCGTCTTTGAAGGCGCCTTCCACCTCAATTTGGAGCGTATTCAAAAAGCACCGCGGGCGGCGGTCCGGCTCGTCACGATCGGTGCCGCCATCGCATTAGTTGGGACGGCGGTAGCCGTGCGCCTTTTCGAGGGGCTCCCGTGGGAACTCTCGTTCGTGATCGGCGCGTTGCTCGTCGCCACGGGGCCGACGGTTATCTCTCCGATCCTTGATGTCGTCCCAGTCAGAGACCGGGTCGCAGCCGTCCTTGAGACCGAGGGAATCGTCAACGACGTGACGGCGGCGATCATGGCGGTCGTTCTCTTCGAGACGGTGAATCCAACGGTCGCCCACGAGGGGCTGGTTCAAGGGTTCGCCCTCCGTCTCGGCGAGGGACTGCTTGTCGGCCTCCTCGTCGCGGGACTCCTCTACTACCTGCTTCGGTACGTCGATCTCTCGCCCGGATCAGCACCACGGAACGCGCGGTTACTCGTACTCGCTGGAGCGCTAGCTGCGTATGCGGGTGCGAACCAACTGGCAAGCGAGGCAGGCGTCGCAGCCGCCGCCACTGCCGGGGTAGCCCTCGGGAATTTGGATGTGCCATATAAAGACGAAATCACCGACTTCAAAGGCGACATCACACTGCTCGTCTTAGCGTTCGTGTTCATCGCGCTCGCCGCCCAGTTGCCTCCGGAGGCGATATTCGAGGTCGGATTCGCGGGGCTCGGTGTGGTCATCGCGATCGCGTTGGTGATCCGACCGCTCCTCGTGTTCATCTCGACCATCGGCGATCGGTTCACTATCTCTGAGCGACTGTTTATCAGCGCTATCGGCCCGCGCGGGATCATCCCAGCGTCAGTCGCGACGCTCTTTGCCACTGAACTCAGGGCGGCCGCAACGGAGCTCAATGATCCCGGACTGGCACAGCAAGCGGACCTGTTGATCGGAACCGTGTTTCTGGTCATCTTCGTGACGGCCCTCGTACAAGGCGGTCTGGCACGCTATATCGCACAATACCTCAACGTGATACCCATGAGAGTCATCATCGTCGGAGGCGGACAGGTGGGCCGCGCGCTCGCCGAACGCCTCGAAGATCGCGGCGAAAACGTCGTCATCATCGAGGAAGATGAGGCGACTATCGAATCGTTACGAAATTCCGGCTTTACCACCGTTATCGGCGACGGAACGGATACGGAGGTGTTACAAAAGTCCGGAGCGGGTAACGCCAAGATTGTCGTTGCCGCCACTGGCGACGACGACGCGAACCTGCTCGTTGCACAACTCTCGAAGACGAAGTTCGACGTCGAAACGGTCCTCGCGAAGGCGAACAACACTGATAACGTCGATGCGTTCGAAGATCTGGGCGTAAGAACGATCTCTGCCCCGATGTCGGCTGCCTGGGCTCTCGATAATCAGATCGAACGGCCCGATCTCGCTCGCTGGATGACCGATATCGGTCAGGCCGGCGACGTTCAACAAGTCGAGGTCACCAACGGGGAAGTCATTGGGAAGACCGTCCGCGAGGTCGGACCAATGCTTCCCGATTCCTGTCTGATCGCCGTCCTCAGGGATAACGAACACGAAACCGTCGAGGTGCCGAGTGCGGACACTATCATCAATCACCGAGATCACATCACGCTTATCGGTCAACGGGAGGCCGTCCGAGAGGGGGTGTCGTTCGTAAGTGCCGAGTGAGACCGTCGAGTACTAGCCACGGCTTAGTGACTCTGTATCGGGTTCGTTCTCTGCGGCCCTACCGAAATCCTCAGAGAGCTACGGGTTCGCCCCGTGAACGCCTCTCTTTCAGTGAATCCCGACAAAGCCACTTAAGGCGGTCCGCGTCGTTTCGCCGGGCGTGAACGAGTCGGCCTCGCGGGAGGAGAAGCTGGAGCTCGGCGTCGAGCTGTTGGCCCACCTCGAACACGAGGAGCTGGCCCTCCCCGACGCGATCGACCGGATCGAGACGGTGACGACGAGCCCCTCGCTCACCCGCGAGATCCTCGACGCCGCCGAGAAGCGCGGCGTCATCGAGCGCGAGAACGCCAGCCTCCGGGTCCAACGCGGCGGGACGTACGTGAACTACGAGAGTCAGGTCGTTCAGCGCGAGGGTTCGTTCGAGTGCCGCCGCTGCGGGACGGCGATCACGACCGGCCACTTCGTGCAGTTGGACGCCGGCGAACTCGGTCCCTTCGGCTCCTCGTGCATCCGGAAGGTGACCGGTCGGGACGGCGACGGCTCCGGGGCGGAGTAGCCGCCGCGGGCGTCATCGAACGCGTGACCGCGTAAACGAGGCGCTCGGCGCCGGTGATCGACGGAAGAGAGATGAGTGCCGTGACCGTACCGTTCGTCATGTACTTCCCGACGCACCTCGCCGCCGCGACCCTCCTCGGTCGGTGGTCGCGGCTGTCCGTCCCGTGGCTCGTCGCCGGCGCCGCCCTGCCGGACCTCGTCGACAAGCCGCTGGCGCTGCTCGGCGTCGTCGACCTGTATCACACGGTGGGACACACGGCGCTGCTCGCGCCGCTGACCGTCACGGTCGCGTTCGCGTCCCCGACCGGTCGGGCGCTCGCCGCCGGGTGGGCATCACACCTGTTCCTCGACGCCCTCCACGTCGTCATCAACGGTCGCCCCGGCGACGCGCTGTTCCTGGGCTGGCCCCTCGTCGTCCCGCCGGACCCGCTCGCGATCCCGCCGGGCGAGTTCTTCGTCTATTACCTCTGGTCCCCGTCGTTCGTCCTCGAGTGCGTCTTCTGGGGAGTCCTCGGTGTGGTCCTCCTGCGAGCGGCTCGTTCGAATCGCCCGCTCCGGGAGCTGTGGGACCCGTCGCTCCGACAGTCAGAGCCGCGCTCGAACCGAGACGACGCCGATCGATAGGGCACTATCGGTCGCCGCCGTGCCCGACGAAGTCAGGATTCACGCCGGTAGAGAACCACGAGCACCGCGACGAGGCCGACCTGTGCGGCCTTATCGACGTATCCGAGCGCCGAGAAATCGGGTGCGTTGACGACGTACCAGACGACGACCTGTCCCAGCGTGAACGGGATCCCGAGGAGGTACACGAGCGCCCGCCGGTAGTTCGCGACGACGGCTGCGCAACCGGCCAAGAAGCCGACCCCGGCGACGGCGAACGACAGCCCCATCGGGCTCGGGACGAAGAGCGCGGCCAGGTAGAGGTGCAATACCCCGGAGACCGCAGCCAGCGCGACTCCGACCAGATGTAACGTCGACAGCGATCCGGTCTCGACGCGGGATTGTGTCGCGGTATCAGTTGACATAGCGGCCTATGGGGCACGCGCGTATTCAATCCACGGTTCGGTCCACGGCGTCGCGGAGCGCCGCGCCGAAGCGGTCGCGGGCGAAACGGTCGCGGGCCGTCGACGGCGGTTCGCCGTCGCTGGCCGCGTCGCTCACGAGGTCCGCGGCGTCGGAGACCGAATCGAACAGGCGGTCCTCGCGCTCGTCGAGTACCTCGCGCTGGCCGCCGCTGTCGGGGGCGAACGCGACCATCCCCGCCGCGACGTACTCGGCGACGGACATCCCGAAGTGCTCTTCGGGTTTCGTGTTGAGCCCGTAGCGATGGGTACACAGAAGCGTCTCCAGGCGAGTGCGCCCGACGTCTCGTTCGACGGTGACGTACGGTCGTTCGGCGGCCGCGGCCGCGATCCGGGCGGCGTAGTCGCGGTACGCTCGCGGCGCCGACCCGACGACGTGGAGGTGGACGCGGTGCCCGCGCTCGCGGACCTCGTCGACGATACGGATCGCGTCGAGCGGTCGCTTGTCGGGTGCGAAGCGGCCGACCGTGACGATCCCGTTCTCGCGGTCGGTCCACGGCGTTTCGCATTCCACCGGGTCGACGGGCGGGTGGACGACCGCGGGGCGCGTGCCGTAGAGCCGGTCGACGACGTCGGCGGTCCACGCGGAGTTCGCGAGCAGCGTCACGTCCGGACCCATGAGCGTGTCGTCCGACGGCGCGGACAGGCGACTCCAGAGTCGGTCGAGGCGACCGGGGTCCCCGTCCGGGAGCCGATCGAGTCGGAACTGCGGGTAGTGGACGTACTGGACCGACGGGATCGGGAGGTCGAGCTCGTTCGCGGTGCTGATCGCGACGTCGAACCGGTCGGCGATCCGCTCGAACGAGCGCTGCAGAAAGGCGCTCCGAGCGGCGAGTTGCGGACCGATCCGAGGGGCCGCGACCGACAGCACCCCAGCGACCGCCCGCCCGAGGGGCGGCACGTGGACCGCCACGCCGTCGAGGTCGTATCCGAACCGGTCGGCCAGGGCCGCGGGCTCCGTCTCCGAGGCGGTGACGAGGGTCACGTCGTGCGCCGACGCGAGCGCCTCGCAGGTCGCGAGGCAGACCGCGTCGGCGCCTCCCTGGAAGTCGAGCGTGTTGTGCAACACCGCCACCCGAGCCATGACACGGGATTAGGACTACCTCATGTTAATCTCTCCCGTACGCTTTTGTGGGTTTAGCCGAAGGTCCGCCAATGGAGTGCGCATTCATCGGTGCCGGTTCGGTCGCACGCCGATACGCGGCCGGAATCGACGGGTCGAGGCTCGAACTGGCGGCGGTGTGTGACCTGGACGGCGGTCGGGCACGCAGCCTCGCGAACCGTCACGACGCGGCGGCCTACGAGGATGTCGACGCGATGCTCGCCGACGTCGCGGCGCCGCTCGTGGTCAATCTGACGAGCCACGGCTCCCACGCGTCGGTGACCCGACGAGCGCTGTTGGCCGACAGGCACGTGTTCAGCGAGAAACCGCTGGCGCTCGACGCCGAGGAGGCCGCCGACCTCGTCGCGACCGCCGAACGCCGCGAGCTGGCGCTAACCTGTGCACCGATAAACCATCGCTGTGACGCGCAGCGTCACGTCCGCTGGCTGCTCGGTGACGGGCGACTCGGGCCGATCCGCCTCGGCTACGCTCACGCGCACGTCGGCAGGGTCACGGAGTGGCACGACGACCCGGCGTCGTTCCTGGCGGTCGGACCGCTGTACGACGGCGCCGTCTACCCCCTGAACTGTCTTATCTCTTGGTTCGGACCGATCGGGCGCGTCAGAGTCGCGGACGGGTTCGCTCCCTGGCCCGACCGGGAGACCGAGACGCCCGGACGGGACAGCCACGTCGAGGCCACCCTGGAGTTTCGGACCGGTCCGACGGTCAGACTCACCGCGAGCCTGTACGCGCCCCACCGGAGCCGCGAGTTCAACAGCCTCGAACTCCACGGCGACGACGGGTCGCTGTACCTCGCGGACAGCGGCGCACTCGCCGCCGACTCCGACACCGTGAGGGTGGGGGGCGACGGTCGCAGATACGTCGACGCGCCGCATCCGGCACCGCGACGGGAGAGGCGGTACGTCGACGGACCGGCGCGCGTCGCGGCCGCCGTGGCGTCCGGCCGCCGGCCGGTCGCGAGCGCGCGTCGGTCGACACACGTCGTCGCCGTCTGCAACGCCGTCGAGTCCGCGGCCGCGGACTGCGGCCCCGTGACCGTCGACGCGCACGGGGTCGCCTCACCCGACCTGTCCCCGCCGCCGGTCCGACCGCACCGCGACGGACGGGAGACCGGGCGCGCAGGGGCCGCCCTCGGGGCGGGAGGCGGCGCGTCCCGCGAGGCGGCGGTCAGGCTCCCGCCCGTCGGATTCGGCTGCTCCCGGTACCGCGACGGCGAGTACGTCGACCGGATGGGCTCGGTCGCGACCGCGCTGGACGCCGGGTACCGACTGCTGGACTCCGCCGAGCTGTACGGCAACGAAGCGCGGATCGGCGACCTGCTCGCCGCGCCCGGAAGCCCGGACCGCGAGGGGCTGTTCCTCGCGAGCAAGGTCTGGAACACGAACCACGAACACGTGGCGGAGGCCTGCGAGGGGACCCTCGAGGCCCTCGGCGTCGACGCCCTGGACTGCTACATGCTCCACTGGCCGACCGCCTGGGCGTACCAGGGCCCGCTGCGGGACTTGGCAGAACGGCCGCCGGCGGAACAGGAGGCGCTGACGTTCCCCACCGACGACGACGGTGATCCGGAGACGGTCGACGCGTCTCTGACGGAGACGTGGACGCGGCTGGAACGCGTTCACGAGCGCGGTCTCGCACGGACGATCGGCGTCTGCAACGTCGGCATCGACCAGCTCGAACGCATCGCAGCGGAGGCCGACGTGCTCCCGGCCGTCGTCCAGGTCGAATCGCACCCCTATCTGCCCCGGGAAGAGCTCGTCGAGTGGTGCCACGAGCGCGGGATCCGCGTCGTGGCACACTCCCCGCTCTCGGCGCCCGGGCTCCTCGACGAACCGGTTCTGCACGAGGTCGCCGCCGACCGCGACGCCACCCCGGCGCAGGCCGCGCTCGCCTGGCAGGTCGACCGCGGGGTCGTCCCGATCCCGTCGAGCACCGACCCCGAGCACGTCGTCGAAAACGTCGCGGCGACACGGGTCGAACTCTCGGCGGGGGACCGCGAGCGTATCGCGTCGCTCGCCGACTCCGATTTCGAACGATGACCGACGGGCGGTCGCCGCGACTGCGCCGACAGTGGCGCGGCGTCACCGTCGCGCTGGCGGCGGCACTGATAACCGCCGGAATCAGCCTCGACGCGTCGCCCGCGCTACCGCGGCTACCCGGACTGACCGACAGCGCCGCGGTCCAGTGGGCGGTCCCGACCGCCGCGACCGGCGGGTTCGTCGTCTGGTTCTGCCGGCGCCACCTCGACGCGAATCGTCACGACACGACGGCGAACGCTGGCGAAGAGCGGTCGAGCGCCGAAGGCGAATCGCCGTCGACGTACGCGACGCTCGGCGTCGCGAACGCCGTGACGGTGGGGCGCGGGGGGTTGTTCGCGGCGGTCGCGGGGTTCGTGGCCGTCGACCCGGCGGGCCGGGTGGTCTGGTTGCCCGCCGTCTGTTACGGGACCGGTTGCGTGCTGGACCTCGCGGACGGCGCTATCGCGCGGCTGCGCGGCCGCACGACGATTCTCGGCGCGAAACTCGATATGGCCGTCGACACGCTCGGATTCCTGGTCGCGCCGGTCGTCGCCGTCGTCTGGGGTCGTCTCCCGGTCTGGTACCTGTCGCTGTCGGCCGCTCGCTACCTGTTCAAGGCCGGACGCGGCTACCGTCGCGCCAGCGGGCGACCGGTGTACGACCTCCCGCCGAGCGCGGTCCGTCGCCCGCTGGCCGGCGTCCAGATGGCGTTTATCTCGATCGCGCTCGCGCCGGTCCTGCCGGCTGCGACCGTGCGAGCGCTCGCGGCCGTCGTTCTCGCTCCGTCGCTCGCGGTGTTCGCGCGCGACTACCTCGTCGTCTCGGGCCGCCTGTCGCCGGGCACTGATGACGGGTGAGTCCCGCGCGAGTGGCCCGAACAGTAATGAGGGAGTAATCCTGATGACACGTATTCAGTGACAGACGCGATACAAATGGCGCTCGTTCAGATCGACGAGTACGGACCGTGGACGGTCACGCCGAGCGTCCGTCGGGAGACCGACCTCCAGTCGCTTCAGGCCGACCTGTACGCCGACTTCGCCTCGTTCGTCGGCGAGCGGGACGGCTACGCGTTCTACAACCGCTTCGACAACATGGTCGCCGTGACGAACGGACGCGACGCGGAGAGCCACCGCCGGTTCCAACAGCGGGTCCGGAACCGCTATCCGGTGACCGTCAGCGTCGGCGTCGGCCGCGCAGCCACTCCGGTCGCGGCGCTGGGGCTCGCGAGCGAGCGACTCCAAGCCACCGGGAGCGCGCAGTCGGCCGACCGTCGCGAGGCGTTCGCGACCGGCGAGACGAACCCTGTCGCGAACGCGCGCGAGCGCGTGACCGTGGCGCATTTCGACGTGGTCGACGCCACCGGGTCGCTCACGGATCGCGAGAACGCCGTCGACGCGACACTCGCCGTCCGGCGGGCGACCCTGGAGCTCGCGACCCACCTGCGCGACGCGCACGACAGCATCGCTCACTTCGTCGGCGGCGACAACGTGATCGCCGTCTGTCCCGACCTGGACGCGAGCGCGTTCGACCGCGCCGTCTCGCGGGTCCGCGAGGCGACCGGAATCGAGTTACAGGTCGGGGTCAGTCGAGGCGAAACGGCCCACGAGGCCGGTCACGGGGCCAAGGAGGCCCTCGAGGTCTGCCGAGAGACCGGGACGCGCGTCCAGGGCCTCGACGGGGTGAGCGCCGACGACTGATGAACCGCACGTCGCTGTACTTCACCGGGCCGCAGACCGTAGACCGACGGCGGACACCCGTCGACCCCTCGGCCGACGAAGTCGTCGTCGAGACGCGGGTCTCGGCGATCAGCTCGGGGACCGAACTGCTCATCTACCGCGGCGAGGCACCGACCGACGTCCCCGCCGACGAGACGCTGGACGCGCTCGACAGCGACCTCTCGTATCCGGTGAAGTACGGGTACGCGGCCGTCGGCGACGTGATCGCCACCGGGGCCGCCGTCGCCGACGAGTGGCTCGACCGCGCCGTCTTCGCGTTCAACCCCCACGAGTCGCGGTTCGCGACGACGACGGACGCGCTCGTTCCAGTTCCGAACGAGGTGAGCGCCGAGGTGATGGCCATGGCCCCCTCGGTCGAGACGGCGACCTCGCTCGTCCTCGACGGCCGCCCAAGAATCGGCGAGCGCGTCGTCGTCTTCGGCGCCGGCGTCATCGGGCTCTGCACCGTCGGCGTCCTGTCGTCGTTCCCGCTGGACCGGCTGGTCGCCGTCGACCCCATCGACGCGCGCCGCGAGCGCGCCGTCGACCTTGGTGCCGACCGCGCGGTCCGCCCGGACGAAGTCAACGGTCTCGTCGCCGACTGGCCCGACCCCGGAGGGGCGGACCTCGTGTACGAGCTGTCCGGGCGCCCGGCGACGCTCGATAGCGCGATCGATACGGCGGGGTACGACGGGCGCGTCGTCGTCGGCTCGTGGTACGGCGAGAAGGAGGCGACCGTCGAGTTGGGAACGGACTTCCACCGCGGCCGCATCTCCGTCGAGTCCAGCCAGGTCAGCACGCTCGCCCCGGAAACCCGCGGCCGGTGGACCAAGGGCCGTCGGATGGACACCGCGTTGTCGCGTCTCACCGGCCTCGATCTCGACTCGCTCGTGACCCACCGCGTGCCCTTCGACGAGGCCGAGTCGGCCTACCGACTGCTCCACGAGCAGACGGACGACCCCCTGCAGGTGCTGCTCACCTACGACTGATCGACCGGTATCGAACTGAAACCGCCCCGGCCATCGAAACGGAACACACCGACCATGACAGACCCCCGACACCAATACCGACTGACGGTCACGCGCGAGTTCGTCGCACAGCACTACCTCACGGTTCCGGATCCGGAACCGCCGGAGGGGGAAGTCCACAGCCATCAGTTTACCGTGGAGGTCCGTTTTGCCGGCCCCGAACTCGGGGAATACGGATATCTCGTCGATATCGACGCCGTCGAGTCGACCGTAGACGACCTCGAGGAGCGGTATCGGGACGCGCTGTTGAACGACCTCCCGGAGTTCGAGGGACTGAACCCGAGCGTCGAGCACTTCGCGAGGCTGTTCGGCGACCGAGTCGCCGACGCGATGGTGGATCCGAACCCCGAGGCGCTGGCCGTCCGCATCTGGGAGGACGACTTCGCGTGGGCCAGCCATCGCCGCGCGCTCGACGGATGAACCACGCGGCGACGCGGTACCTGGAATCCAAGCGGTCCGTCGACGAGCGCGCGCGCTCGCCGCGAGTGCGCGACCGCCTGCTCGCCGCGCTTCCCGAGGCGCCGCGCGTCGTCGAGGCGGGCTGCGGGACCGGCGTCACCGTCCCGACGCTGCTCGAGTGGGGCGTCGACGCCGCGACGTATCTCGGTATCGACAGCGACCCCGGCGTCGTCGACTTCGCTCGGGCCGTGCGGCCCCGGGAACTGCGTCGCCGCGGGTACGACGCGCGAGTCGCCGACGGAACGCTCTCGGTGGGCGACCTGACCGCCGCCTTCGAGACGGGCGACGCGCTCGCGGCGCTCCACGCGGAATCCGAGGCGGACCTCGTCGTCGCGCAGGCGTTCGCCGACCTCGTCGATCCCGGTACGCTGATCGACGCCGCCGAATCGGCGCTCCGGCCCGGCGGGCTCGCGTACCTCCCGATAACCTTCGACGGCGGGAGCATCTTCCAGCCGGACCACCCGGCCGACCGCGCGGTCGAACGCGCGTACCACGCGGCCATCGACACCCGGCCGGACCGGGACGTCCACGCGGGGCGCCACCTCGCCGACCTGTGTCGACGGCGGGCGGGGACGCTCCTCGGCATAAAGAGTTCCGACTGGATCGTCAGACCTCGGGGCCACGGCTACCCCGCCGACGAGTCGTACTTCCTCGAACGGATCCTCGATTTCGTCGCCGACGCGCTCTCGAACGCCGATGTCGACCGCGGTAGCGACTGGCTCGAATCCCGGCGCAGGCAGTTGCGGGGCGGCGAACTCATCTACGTCGCACACCAGTACGACCTCCTGTACCGCACACCCGACGGCGACTGAACGCTATCGGCGGCGCTCGGCGGGGATCGCGCGCGACGCCCGCAGCCGTTGTTTATAAGCATCGCCCGCCCTCTCTCTCCGCTATGACCGACGACCTCGACACGCCGGTGCTCGACAACCACCTCCACCTCGATCCGCGTCACGGTCGCGGGATCGACGCCGTCGAGGACTTCGTCCGGCTCGGCGGCACCCACCTGCTCGTGGTGAACAAGCCGTCGTGGCACCTCGGGGTCGAGCCCGACGAGCCCGCCGACTTCCGGCCCGTCTTCGAGGAGACGATCGAGGCGGTCGCGAACGCGAACGAGGTCCTCCCGGGGCGCGCGTGGCCGGTCCTCGGCGTCCACCCCGGCCTGATTAGCCGGCTCGTCGACGAACGGGGGTTCTCGCCCGAGGACGCCCGCGACCTGATGCAGGGCGGGATCGAGGTCGCGAGCGAGTTCGTCGCCGACGGAGACGCGCTCGCGCTCAAGTCGGGACGCCCCCACTACGAGGTGAGCGACGCGGTCTGGGACGCCTCGAACGCGGTCACCCGGCGCGCGTTCGAGCTGGGGGCCGCCATCGGCTGCGCCGTCCAACTGCACACCGAGGCCAGCGAAGATCTGACTGACCTCGCGGCGGTCGCCGAGGAGTCCGGACTCGACCCGACGAACGTCGTGAAACACTACGCCGAGGGACGGCTCGCGGGGCCGACGCCGAGCGTGATGAGCGAGAAGGACCGGCTGGAGCGCGCCGCCGAGTCGGGAGCGCCGTTCCTGATGGAGACCGACTTCGTCGACGACCCCGAGAAGCCGGGGATGGTGCTCGGCCCGAAGACGGTCCCGCGCCGCGTCCGCTGGCTGCTGGAGGAGGGGTACGACGACGCGGTCCGCACCGCTCACGTCGAGACCCCCCGCGCCGTGTACGGGATCGACACCGAGGCGACGCTGGATCGAGAGGCCTGAGCCGCGACGCCCGAATCCCGCCGTCGAGCGGGTGAGAGGGCGTCTCGGGCGACGATCGATAGGAAAGACATTTGAGTAGTACGGGCGACGTACGGTACATGACCGACGACGACGCCGTCGAGACCTTCTATACCGACGAACGGTGGCAGAACTGGCTCGACAGGCTCGAAGAGGAGGATTTGGACCCAGAAAACGAGGACTCCGCGCGGCTCCTGTTGAACCTCCAAGACGACGCCGCGATCGCGGTCGTGAAAGTGCTCGCGGCGCTCGACGACGGGCGAATCGACGAGGACCGCGCGGTCGAGGAGATCCGCACCGTCCGCGACATCGTGCTCGCCGACGTCGAGTTCGACGACGAGGACAAGGTCATGCTGATCGACGGCGTCCAGACCTCGCTCGTCCCCGTCTTCTACGCGGCCGAGGAGTACGTCGTCGGCGGCGTCGTCGAGGGCGACGTGAGCGAGTTCGTGCGCGCGGCCGCCGACGCGGAGGCCGACGACGACCTCGACGCCGCGCTCGGCTACGTCGTGCAGGCCGGAACCCGGATCATCGACGGCGAAGCCCTCGACATCGACCTCGTCGAGGACCTGGAGTACGGGCTCGTCTCCGAGTGGGTCAACGGGCTGGACTCGCTGCAGTCCGCCATCGAGGACCCGGAAGTCGTCGAAGAGGAAGAGGGCTGAGCGCGGCGGTCGGTTCGATCCCGCCTCTCTCGGATCCCGCACTTTCTGCACCCCTCGCAACCTCCGCATTTTCCGTACCCCTCGGATCCCCGTTTCGATCGCTTTCGCGGCTTCCGGCCCACCGAACGCCCGCAGTGACTGCGAAGCGGTTCGTCCGAGATGAACCGTTTTGAACTCGCGTGACGTTACCCCCGTATGGCCCCCTCAGCGGCCGGAATAGCGATCGTGTTGCTCGCCGGCTGGACGGTCAGCTCGTTCGTCCCGTTCGTGCCGAGCGGCGTCCTCGCGGCGCTGACCGTCGTCGGCTACGCGTACACCACCGGCTTCGCCGAGCCGGGCCTCGGAGTTCTGCTCGCGCTCGTTCTTGTCTCGCTTCTGGCGTCCGCGGCGGAGCTGTTGGCGGGGCTGATCTCCGGGAGACTCGGCGGCGCGTCGACGCGTGCCGTGGCCGTCGGCACCCTGGCGGGTATCCTGTTGCTGTTCGTCGTGGGCCCGATCGGTCTGGTGGTCGGGGTGGGCGGGGCCGCGTTTCTCGAGAGCCTCTACGAGGACGCCGGCGAGCCGCGTGTCGCCGTCCGGCGGTCGGTGTACGCGGTGGTCGGGGTCTTCGCCGGCCCGTTCGTCCAAGCGGTCATGTTGGCCGGCGTCGCCGTCGTGTTCGCCCTCTCCGTCCTGTGAATCTGATTGGGAACCTCACCCGGCGACCGCGAACAGCAGCAGGTTGTGCGCCGCCGGGCCGAGCCCCATCGCCGCGACGAACCCCAGGAGCAGGTACCCCTCCGTCGGCCGGTCACGGACGTACTCCGCGAAGAGCCAGACGACCGCGCTCGCCACCGCGAGCTTCACCAGCAGGAACAGCCACCCCTCGCCGATCACCGGGACCGACGGGATCCAGTCGAACTCCAGCAGGATCCGCGAGAGCGGCGTGCGTTCGCCGAAGCCGAGCTGAGTCGTCCCGACCGCGGTCGAGACGCCGTCGAGCGCGTGGCCGAACACCGCGAGCGCACCGACGCCGCCGGTGATCGCGGTCTCGGGGCGGAACCGCGTCAGGCCGACCCAGGCGGCGCCCGCGATCGGGAGAGTGAGCGCGAGCGCGACCGTCGACCAGCGCGCGCCCGCCGGCGAGAGCCCGGTCGAGACCGCGACCGCGACGACCGGGGCGAGGCAGAGGGCGCCGGCGACCGCGAGGGTCTCCGCCACGCGGTCCGGGCGGGCGGCGTCGGCGGCGAGCCACGCCGCGCCCGCCAGCGATCCCACCGTGAGGTAGACGGTCGGCGAGCCGGCGAAGGGGGCGAGGACGGGCGGGAGCGCGTCGACGACGTAGAGGACGTGGGCCGCCGAGCCAAGCGCCATCCACGGGGCGAGCGCGAGCACGCGCCGGCCGGTGACTCGGGGGCGCCGCCGGCGGAGCGCGGCGACGACCCCGCCGGTCGCGAGCAGGACGGCGAGGAGGTACGGCGCGGGCGGCAGCGTCGTTCCCGCCGGGAGGAAGGGGAGGCCGCCGACCATCAGACGGACAGCACCGGCTGGCTGGCGTACAGGAGGACGTACTCGGCCGCCTTCCCGAGCACCTCGCCGGGGTCGCCGGAGACGGGCTCGCGGGGGACGACGATGAAGTCTGACTCCAGCTCCTCGGCGGTGTCGAGCACGACGCTGCCGGGGTGAACCGTCTTCACCGTCGTGGAGAAGCCGTAGGCGATGGAGTTGCTGTGGGAGACGCCCGCCGCCTCCGCGCGCCGCGCCACGGAGTCGGTGAACGCCTCGGTGTCGTCGGCCACGTCGCTCTCGTCGACCACGCCGTGGTCGATGGCGCGGACCACGTCCTCGTCGAGCACGTACAGGGCGTGGACGCTCGCGCCGTACTCGGCGGCGACGGCGATCGCGTAGTCGACCGCCTCGTGGGACTCCTCGCTGCCGTCCACCGACACGAGGACGAGGTCGATGTCGAGATCGGTCATACGCGAGTCGTCGGCGGGGGAGGGCAAAAAGCCCGCCCTCTGCGGTCGCCGCCGAGGCGGACGCGCGAGCGAGCGGACGATCGGAGCGCCCGCCCTCAGAACTCCGCGAGGTCGCGCTGTCCGGCCTCGCGTCGCTCGGCCGGCGGCACGTTGGTGGCGACGATCTCGTCGACCTCGTCGCGGTTCCCCGCGTCGCTGTTGATCGCGCGGGTCGCGCCCTCGCGATCGACGCGGAACCCCGCCTCCGCGTACGGCTCGTACATCACGCCGCTGTTGCTGAGGACGACCCACACGCCCGCCTCGTCGAGTTCGGCCGCCACGTCGAGCAGTCGGCGCTGGTCCTCGCGGTCGAACCCCTCGGCGCTGTACTCGTTGAAGCTCGCGGTCGCGCTCATCGGCTCGTAGGGGGGATCGAAGTAGACCAGGTCGCCCGGATCCGCGGCGTCGAGGACGTACGCGAAGTCGTCGTTTCGGACCGTCGAGTCCGCGAGCGCGTCGCTCGCGCGCCGGATCCGGTCGCGCTGGACCCAGTCGGGGTTCGCGTACCGGCCGACGGGGACGTTGAACCCGCCGTCGGCGTTCTCGCGGTAGAGGCCGTTGTAGCAGGTGCGGTTGAGGTACAGGAGGAGCGCGGCCTCCTCCAGCGGGTCGAACTCGCCCTCGTACGGGCGCCTGTTGAACCGCGCGCGCTGCTGGTAGTAGTAGCTCTCCACGTCGCGGCCCCGAGCGGTCTCCTCGGCGTAGGGAAGGGCGGAGTCCGGCTCGGCGTCGGGATCGGCGAACGACTCCAGCCGTTCGATCAGCGCCTCGGGGTCGTCGCGCACCCGCTCGTAGAAGTTCACCAGTCGCGGGTTCGCGTCGTTGACCGTCGCGTCCGGCGGTTCGAGGTCGAAGAACACGGCGCCGCCGCCGAGGAACGGCTCGTGGTAGCGGCCGTACGTCGCCGGGAACCGGGCGTACAGCTCGTCGAGGAGCTGCCGCTTCCCGCCGGCCCACTTCAGTATCGGCTCGGCCATGCGATGTCTGGGGTCGCCCGCCGCGGCGTAAAAACGTCTCGGGCGCGGGGCGGAGGGCTACGGACGCGGGTCGGAAGGCTACGGACGCGGGTCGCGGACAGTCGAGGGGTACGGACGCGGTCTCGTACCGATGCGGTCAGTCGTCGGCGGGCTCCCCGTCCGGATTCGGGAGGTCGGCGAGGTGCTCGGCCACCTCATCGAAGTTCGGACCGGGCTCGATCGTCTCCTCCTCGCGGTCCCACTCGATGTATCCCGCCTCCTCCAGCGCGGGGAGATGGGTTTCGCGGAGTTCGGCCGCGATCTCGTCGGCTCGCCCACGGACCTGCAAGTCCGCGACCGTCCCGACGGTTCCGTCCGCGAGCCCGGCGATGACTCGGCGGCGTTCCGGGGTCGAGACCGTCTCCGTCCGTTCGGAAGGGGTATCGTGAGTCGTTGACATTGACTGTTCGTATCTACATCACGAATCGCATCGGAATAAAAGTACGGGCCGCGAGACGTCGTGCGCGTCCCGCTATCGGACCCGCAGCCCGCGGTGGAGCGTGTACGCGGGAACAAGCAGGAACAGAAGGGGGGTCCCCGTGAGCGGGTGCGCCAGCAGGGAGCCGGCCGCGAGGATCAGGTACCCCTTGGCCGGCGGCGACCACGCGGTCCGGGTCCCCATCGCGTCGAGCTCCGCGGCGAAGGCGTACAGGAACCCGCCGGCGACCGCGAGCCACAGCGCTCCGGCAACGAGCGTCGCGGAGAGCGTGCCCGCCGCGTCGACGACTCCCGGGGGCACGCTCCGCCTGGCGGCGTACGTCGGATCGACCAGCGCGCGGGCGGCGATCGACGCCGGCAGATACAGCGCGGCGACGGCGACGGTCGTCCAGAAGGTGACGTCCTCTCGCCCGCCCGACGCCGGAGCACCAGTCATAGTCGGAGGGTGGCGATCGAGCGGGAGAGGCCTTCCGATACCCGATCGGTATCCGGTCCGGATTCCCGCTCTACCCCTTCCCCTCCGGAGGCCCTTCGGAACGCCTCTCCGAACGCTCCTCGCGGCGTCGATCCCGCGAAACACGGCCATACGTACTAGATATCTTACGGGTGTATGAAACAGTACCATGACAACAATTACACCGCATTAACGAACGTTTTAGACCGTTTGAAGGCGAGTACCGTGGTACCACTTCTCAGAACATATTTGTTATATGAAAGTTTTTACCCAGGTGGTTCGTACGCGTATCTATGCAACCGATGAAGAACGGCCCCTCGTCCGCCGGCCGCTCGCCGGGACCCAACGCCTCCCCCGACGGCAGCGTCCGTGCCTCGTTCGCGTTCCTCGCGCTCGTCGCCCTGGGCGTTCTCGTGGCCGCGTACCCGCTCGTCTCGCTCGGCGTCCTGACCGGCGTCGTCGCCCTCGCGATCCTGGCGCGCTCGCTCTCCCGCCACGTCGACCGCGAGACGGTCGGCCGCGTCAGTATCCCCGGACTGGGCACCGTCGAGTACCGATTCACCCGAAGCTGACGACGCGACGCGTCGGACCACCGCGAGTCGGTCCGGCCCGGAGGAACAGGCGTTTCCCCTCTTCTTTGCGGCGCCCGAATCAGACGGAGGCGACCCGCTCGCCCACGTCGAGCCCGTTCGCGAGCGCGGCGTGGAGCCGCCCCTCGCCGGCGACCCAGTCGCCGAGGAGGTACAGGCCCTCCCGACGGGCGGAGTCGATCGGCCCGTGAGCGACGCCCGCCTCCGGTTGCGCGTACCGCCAGCCCTGGTGGTCGGTCCACGCCGGGTCCGCCAGTCGGTCGTCGCCGACGATCTCGGCGGCGTGGTCCGCGAGCGCCGCGACGTTTTCGGCTGGGTCCGCGTCGTAGCGCTCGACCGACCACTCGTGGTTCGCCTGCACGACGAGCAGGCTCTCTCCCTCCGGAACGTGGCCGGGCTTGCACTCCTCGCGGGATATCCACCCGATCGCGTGTTCCTTGTCGGTGTTGACGAGGCCGTAGTAGGGCACGTCCAGCGAGAAGGGGTAGCGCAACACCGCGGTCCAGACGGTGCGGTACGGCACGCCGCCGACCGCGTCGACGAGCGCCTCGCGGACGGGCGAGTCCCACTCCGCGTCTCGGAGCAGCGCCGCGGTCTGCGGCGCGGGCGGGTTCAACAGGAGGGCGTCGAACGGGCCGCGCGTCGCGCCGTCGGCGTCATCGACTTCCCACCGGTCGCCGACCCGGCGGACCGTCTCGATCCGCGTCCGCCGGTGGACCGTCGCGTCGGTCCGGCCGAACAGCCGCTTCGCGATCTGGGTGAGCCCTCGTCGGTAGCTCCACTTGTGCTCGTCCGCCTCGCGGCCGGGCGAGACCTCGCCGTCGGCGTCGAAGACGTGGACCGGCTCCGCGACGTCGACGAGCCCCTCGTCGTCGAGCGTCTCCGTGATCAGCTCGACGACGCGCTCGTCGTCGGCCTTCAGGTAGTTCGCGCCGTAGTCGTACGTCAACTCTCCGTGGCGGCGGGTCGCCGCGCGGCCGCAGAGCCCGCCGGACTTCTCGAAGACCGTCACGTCCGCGTCCGGGAGCGCGCCGTCGACGGTGAACGCCGCGGCCGCCGCCCCCGCGCCCGCGCCGACGATGCCGATGTGTGTCACGGTCTCGCGAAGGGGGCGCAATCACTTAATCGGTCGCTCGCGATCGACTCTCCCGTCGGGAGCGACGCCGCTTCGACCCGCAGCCGAGCAGGCAAGAACCACCCCGACGAGGCGTTTTATTCCCGCGTGCCGACAGCGTGCGGACACGAACCGCGGCCCGACGGGCGGACGGGCCGGCCTCCGACACTCCCATGACCCACGACACGACCGGACGCGCGACCGACGGTGACGATGACTGACGGCGGCGCTCCCCCGGAGGACGCAGGCGTCGACTACGCCGGACGGGCCGCCGACATCCTCGGCTTCTCGCGCTGGTGGCAGATCGTCGCCGCCGCGGGGATGATGGCGGCGGTGAGCCCCTATCAGTACGTCTGGTCGTCGATCGAACAGCCGCTGGCCGAGAGTCTCGACCTCGCGCTCCCGGCGCTCGGCGCGGTGTTCTCCTTCTACGTCGTCTTCCAGTCGCTCTCGCAGTTCCCCGCCGGGAAGTGGCGCGACAGCCGCGGGCCGGGTGCGCTCACGTTCCTCGCCGCCCTGCTCGCCGGCGGCGGGTATATCGGCCTCGCGTACGCGACGACCCTCTGGCAGCTCTACCTCCTGTACTCGCTCGGCGCGATCGGCGTGGGGATCGTGTACACGGTCGCGGTCAACACCGCCGTCAAGTGGTTCCCTGACCGCACGGGGCTCACCACGGGCGTCGGGACGATGGCGTTCGCTGGCGGCAGCGCGCTCGTGGTCCCGTACGTCCGCGCGAACGCCACCGTGGCCGCCTACAGCGACGTGCTCCGGAACGTCGGGATCGGTATCCTCGTCGTGACGCTCGTCGGCGCGTACCTCCTCCGGGACCCGCCTGACGACTGGCTCGGGCTGGAGGACCGCGACGACGACGGCGACGACGAGGGGATCGCGGCCTCGCTTCGCGGGCGCGCGTACACGACCCGCGAGATGCTGTCGACGTGGCAGTTCTGGCTGCTGTACGCGATGTTCGTCGCGATGGCCGGGGCCGACCTGATCGTCATCGCCAACGTCGTCAGATTCGCCGAGCAGTTCGGCCTGGCGGCGGTCGTCGCGACCGCGGCCGCGACTCTGCTCCCCGTCGCCGCCGGCGTCTCGCGGATGATCCTCGGAGAGGCCTCCGACCGCTTCGACCGGAAGAGAGTCATGGCCGCCTCATTCGTGCTCGCCGGGGTGTTCCGGCTCGCGCTGATCGGCGCCGGGCGGGCCGAGGCCGGGGTCGCGTTCGTCGCGCTGGTGATGGCGGCGATGTTCTTCTCCTCGCCGCTGTTCGTCTACTTCCCGTCGGTGATCGCGGACTACTACGGGTCGCGTAACTCCTCCGGCAACTACGCGGTCCTCTACACCGCGAAGGTCGGCGGGGGGATCTTCGCCGGCACCGTGACCGGCTACCTCGTCGCGACGGCCGGCTGGGTCCCGACGTTCGCGCTCGGGGGCGGCCTCGCGATCGCCGCGGGGCTGGCGGCGCTCCTCCTCCGACCGCCGAGCGGCTCCGGGCTGGAGGCGGACGCGGCGACCGCGCCCGACTAGACCGCTGCCGATTCGCCGCCCGATCGTTCTCCGTTCTCCCGCTCACCCGCGCCGCAGTTCGGGAACGGGCGTGGGCCTGAACGCGGGCGGCGGTCCTCCTTCACCACCACGGCACGTCTTGGTCGTGAGCGTTCGGGTCCTCCGACTTCAACACGAACGGCGTCACGAGTTTGAGGATGAACGCCTCGCCGCCTTCGAGACGCGAGTAGTCCAACGCCTCCAGGTCTACAACCTGCGTGTCTTTCAGCCGCGTGATGCCGTAGCCGTAGTTGCGTTCCCGCCGAACTGGAGGCCATCCAAGGCGCTCTCGTCGAGCGGGAGGACATCGTCCCGGTCGGCGTGGAGGTACGCGTTGATGTACCACTTCGTCGTCTGCTGTTGCGAATCGACAGCTACCGTTGAAATCCCGCCACAGTGGCTCTCTCCTGTAGGACGACCAGCGTTAATCCGAACGCCAGTCGGTGATATCTGTGACAGTCTCGTTTTCGAGGTCGACTGTGGCAGAGTAATACATCTCGTCGGTGGAAGGGTTGCGGATCCTGATGGCGGCCTCGCCTTTGACGTATTCGGGATGACGGTCGACGGTGACCGTACCTGTCTCGTCACTGTCTTCGACTGTGAGGGTGAACGTCTCCGCTCCCTCGGCTGTCTCATTTTCCATCGAGGTACTATTGAGGCCGGTGAAGGTCGTGGTCTGGACAGAGTCCACGGTCAGTTTGTGGATCGGTTCAACGGTCAGTTCGTACTGTTCCACGCCCTGAAGTACCTGCTGTACGGTCGCGTTGTCATGGGCGATCGCTTTGGCGTGGCTGCGTTCGCTGTCCGTCAGTGGGTCCTCGGTCTCCGTGTTCACCTGATAGGTTCCACTTCCTTGTTGTTCGATTTCGATACTGTCGACCCGGGTCATGTTGTCGACGACGGTAACCTGCTGATCACCCTGTTCGACGGTGACGTTGTCTTCAGACACGACGAACGCTGTACCCGGCCCGGAAGGGTCGTGAGGAGTAGTGTCACCGACCGCGGTGCCGATGACAGCGAGCCCGACACCGAGAACGGCAAGGACCACCAACAGGGTGAGACGGGACTGTAGATCGGATGCCATTCGTGTTTTGGACTTAGGTGAAAGACCACATCAGTACTGCGTGAAACCGGTTGGGAAACGGTTGGAAATGCGTTTCACAGGCGTTTCATCCCGGTTTTACAGCGAAAGAGCGATACGCATTAGACGGAGTGCTCATTACCCTGTTCATATGGACGTGTCAGCCCTCCACGGTAAGCGCCTTATCGCGGCGTCCGCGTTCGTCGCCGCGGTCCTCGTGCTTGCCATCCAACTGATCACCCCCTCACCGGTTATGGTCTCGATCGGTGACAACGGCGCGCAAACCACCCAGCTCGGCCAGTACTTCACGTACACCGACGTCGCCCTCATCACTGTCGCAGCCTCCCTCCTCGGTGCCAGCGGTACCTACCTCTTACTCCACGACCACACCACCACAGTCCCGACAACCGAGTCAGCGACACCGCATCCCATCGCAAACGACGGAGAACACCCACCGACACGACAAGCGGTCAGTGACGGACACGGCAGCGGCGCTGTCCAGCACAACACAACGGCCCCTGAGGAACGGTGGGAGGAGACGGTTGACCGGTTACACAACAACGAGGAAATAATCTACACCGTCGTGCTTGAAGCCGATGGTGAACTTCCACAGCGGGATATCGTCGAGAGAACCGAGTTGTCTAAGGCTACGGTCAGCCGAACCTTGGATACCCTCGAAAGCAAGGGCCTGGTCGAGCGGAAACGCAAAGGGATGGGTAACGTCGTCGTCCTCACATGATCTTCGGTGAACTACCGGCTGAAACGGGTTCCAAACCGGTTCCGTAATGCGTTTCCAATCAATCACTTTCAGGTCTTTCATCTAACGGTATACGTGGAGAGCACCCCTCCTCCAGGGTTTGGAGGTTTCGGTGGTGTCTCCACGCTACCAGGTGATTGACGAACTATGCGCACGAAACTTGCCATCCTCGCGGTCGCCGCACTGCTCGCCCTCGGTACGGGTAGTGTTGTCGCCGCAATGGACACTCCTACGGCCGACACAGCGTCGGATGATGCATTGCCAGCCAACTACACCGTTGACGTCATCAACCCCGGAGAGGTGAGCGATGAAGAGGTCGATCAGGCCATCGAGACGGCTTGGGCGAACCAGACAGTCCGGAGTTACTTCGATGAGGTAGCTGCCGTTCATTTCGAGGTATGGGCCTCCGGGTTGGACGAGAATGTGATCCACGTCAAGGTTGCTCCGATTGAGGAGCCGGACGAGACACGGGTCATCACCGACGTCAACCTCTCAACGAAGCAGGTCACCGACATCGATGAACCAGTGAAACTCAACGCCTCCAACGCCATCACGATCGACGCAACCGACTACGATCTCAACGATACGGAACACAGTCAGAACACGAACAATGAAGAAAACGCCACGAGACTCACAGCTGACCAAGCCACCCAGATAGAGCTGAACGAGAGATCGATTGAACGTGGGGGAGACGGCACCTTCACCTTCGAAGTCGAAGACGACGACGAAACCACCACGACCGTCCCCTCAGAAGAGATTATCAGGATCGACCTGCCTCCAGAGAACCAGACAGTCAACGGCGAATAAAACTAACTGGCATTAAAACACGCTCCAGTCCTCTTTCTTTCCATACGCTTGTGAGATGGTGATTGTTGGTGAACTACACTTGAATGAGGAGTTCTGGGTTGGTGTTGACGATCATATTAGCACCACATCGTCTGTAAAAAGAGACAAAAAGCGTGTGAAACAGTGCCAGATTCATTCGTTCATGGTATAGAATTAAAAAGAATTGAAGTCTAGGAGACGCTGCTGAATAGAATAGCCGTGTTTTCAACTACTACTAATCATCATTCCGGTGAGCTTCGCGGCTGACGGGAAACGCACATCCGTGCGCCGCCCCTACAGTCGGGCGATGGAGGTCGCGCTGATCACGGTCGGCGACGAACTGCTCGCGGGCGACACGGTGAACACGAACGCCAACTGGCTCGCCGGGGAGCTGAGCGACCGTGGCGTCGCCGTGAAACGGGTCCTCTCCGTGCCCGACGACCGCGCCGTCATCGCGGAGCGCGTCCGGGCGTACGCCGACGCGTTCGACGCCGTGATCGTCACCGGCGGACTCGGCGGGACTCCGGACGACGTGACGATGGAGGCGGTCGCCGACGCGTTCGACCGCGAGCTGGCCCCGACCGACCTGACGCGCGAGGCGGTCGAGCGGCGGTTGGCCGAGATCCGCGAGCGCCTCCCCGACAGCGACGTCGACGTGGACGTCGAGGCCGAGGCCGCGGTCCCGACCGGGAGCCGCCCGCTCTTAAACGACCCCGGGCTCGCGCCGGGCTGCGTCGTCGAGGACGTCTACGTCATGCCGGGGATCCCCGATGAGCTGAAGGCGATGTTCGACTCGGTCGCCGACGAGTTCGCGGGCGACCGGCGGTCGCGGTTCCTCTACACGGTCGAGCCCGAGTCGGACATCGTCCCCGCGCTGGAGGCGGCGGGCGAGCGATTCGACGTCGCGGTCGGCTGTTACCCGGACCGCGAGGCGGCGCACAACCGGCTGAAGGTGACGGCGACCGACGCGGACGCGCTCGACGAGGCGACCGCGTGGCTGCTGGCGAACGTCGATGCCAGCGAGACGCCGGTGCGGCGCGAGTGGGGCGAGGAGTGACGGTGCGGGATTTATTACTGTCGGCGACGCTACCCTACCACGACCCGTCCACGGGGCCCCAATGTCGATGTCTCACTCCGCCGGAACGAGTGGCCCGAGCGAGCGACGCGCCGCGTCGAGTCCTCGCCGATGACTGACTCCCTGCGCGGCTTCTTCGACGAGATCGACGCCCCGAGCCGGTCGCTCGTCGTCGTCAACCGGACCGAGCCGGAGCCGGTTCGGAGCCTCCTCGACTCCCTCCTCGAGGAGCAGTCGGTCGCGATCACCGAGCGCGACATCCCGGACACCGACTCGGACGTCGTCCTCCTCGTCGAGGACGGCGAGGTGATCGCTCGCTCCACGCTCGACGACCTGCTCGACTCGGTCCTGCTGATCAACTCCGACCTGTTCAAGACCGGCGCGATCGACCTCGACGAGGTCGTTCTCCCGGACGTGCTCGCCCGCCTCGACGAGGTCCCCTTCCGGCTCCGGGGGTACCCCCATTCGAACAAGGAGAAGCTGCTGTTGGTCGTCGTCTCCCGCGTCATCGAGCGGATCGCGGCCGAGGCGGGCGGCGGGACGCTCCGCGCGTCCTTCCAGCGCCTCTCCCGGATCCGAGACGAACGCGGGACCCGAGAGGTGTACGAGGCCCTCGGTAACGCCGGCGTCGACGTCCACGTCTACGGGATCGGCGACGCGGACCCGTCGGCGTCGCTCCCGGTGACGGTCCACCGGGGTCGGTCGTATCCCTACCGGCGGTCGTGGTTCGTCGTCTTCACGCCGCCGGAGTCGGATGTCGGCCGCCACGCCGCGCTCGTCGCCCTCGAAGACGAGCCGAACGTGTGGGACGGCTTCTGGACGTTCCGCCCGGAACTGGTCTCTCGGATCGACCGCCACATCGCGTCCGCACTCTGAGCGGCGTCGGCCGAACCGACGCTGTCTCACTCCTCACTCGTTCGATAGCTCCGCCCGCGCCGACCGCCACCCCTCGAAGAAGGCGCCGACGGGGTGGTAGTCGGGCTCGACGCCCGGCGGGTCCTGTGCGACCAGGTCGCCGTCGGCGTCCGGCGGCAGCCGCTTCTCGTACCAGACGCCCGCTGGCCCGCGGAACAGGTCGGTCCGGACGAGGAACCGCCGGTGCCAGTTCCGGAACCGATCGGCCTCGTCGATGTCGCCGCGGGCCGCCGCGCGCTCGGCGAGCGCGGCGGACGCGCCGATCGCCTCCGCGAGCGCCCACCCGTACCGGTCCTCGACTATCGGCGACCCGTCGGCCGCGTGAGTGTACACGAACCCGTTCTCCGACCAGCCGTGGTCGACGGCGGCGTCGAAGAGCTCGCGGGCGCGGGCGTACCAGTCGGGGCTCGCCGACGTATCGCCGCCCGCCCCGTCCTCGCCCTCTCCGCGCTCGTACCGATCGAGCAGCGCGAGCAGCTTCGCCCACTCCGCGTGGTGGCCCGGCTGGTACCCCGGCGGTCGGAACTGGTGGCGCGGCTCGTCCTCGTTGTACGCGAAGTCGTGCTCCCAGTCGGCGGTGTAATGTTCCCACAGCAGGCCGCCGGTGTCGGCGGCGAAATCGACCGCGATCGCCTCGGCGACGCGCCGCGCCCGGTCGAGGTACTCCGAATCGCCCGTCGCCTCGTAAGCGGCGAGGTACGCCTCGCAGGCGTGCATGTTCGCGTTCTGGCCGCGGTACGGCTCCCGCTCGGTCCAGTCGGCGTCGCAGTCGCTCCGGAGGAGCCCCCGGTCGGCGCGGAAGCGGTCGTCGATCAGGTCCCGGGTCGCGTCGAGGTCGGCCTCGGCGCCGTCGATCCCGGCGTCGACCGCGCGGGCGTACGCCAGCAGGGCGAACGCGTGGCCGTACGCCGACCGCGTCCGGTCGACCGGTTCGCCCTCCCCGGTGACGACGAGGCGGTACCCGCCGTCGTCGGCGCGGTGCGCCTCGCGGAGGAACCGCAGGCCGTGCTCGGCGGCGTCGAGACTCCAGTCTGGGCCGTCGGCGAGCGCGCCGACCGCGAAGTTGGCGACTGACCGACAGGTCGCGACGAGGTGCCGGCGGTCCCCGGCGTACGGGTCGCCGGTGGTCGGGTGGAGCAGACGGTAGCCGCGGTCGGCCAGCGCGTCGGGGTACTGCACGCGCAGGACCGAGAGCAGCCGCGCCCGATGCGATCGCGCCCGCGTTCGGACCGCCTCGCGTGTCGTCTCGTCCATCGGCGGCCGGTTGGGCCGCGACCGGGTAAAACCGGTGCGTTCCGAGCGCCGGTCGCGACGAGTCACCACTCGACGTAAGCGAGGTACGTAGCGCCCTCGTACTCCAGGAGCCACGTCCCGTAGAAGTCGTCTTCCCTGATCCCCTCGTGGTCTCGGATCCGCTCGACCACCGATCGGAAGGCGTCGTCGTCCTCGAAGTACGCGCCGTCGATCGACTCCTCGACGACCTCGCGCTCGGCGTCGGAGAGCCCCGAGAGCACGAACAGGTACCGGTCTCGGACCTGCTCGGCGAACGTCTCCACGTCGGGCGCCACCTCGGTCGTCTCGTACCGGTACTCGACTTCCGGCGCGGTTCGCGAGTCGACCGCGACTCGGTACCGCTCCCCCTCGTAGACGAGCACGTCGTACCGCCGCTCCGGCACGAACACCGAGTCGTTCCCGACCTCCTCGGCGCTCCCGTAGCTGACGCCGATGTCGTAGCCGTCCCCCTGGGGCGGGTCCGCCTCGGAGAGGATCGGTTCGAGGCGCTCGCGGTCCGTCTCCGGGAGGTCCTCGAACGCGATCTCGCCCAGGTCGGGCGTCGCGTCTTCCGGGTCGAAGTCGACGAGCACCTCGTACACCGTCACCTCGCTGCTCGCGATCCGGGTCTCCGAGACCTCGTAGAAGGCCCCGTCGACCCGGACGGTGTCGGTGCGGTCGAACAGCTCGTACCGCCCGCGCCGCGTGGCGGACCCGTTTTCGATCGCCGACGCGACGAGGTCGTACTCCTCCGAGCCCGGATCGGGCTCCATCGACACCTCGTCCGCGATGTCGTCCGCGGTCGCCGCGTTCAGGTCGAGGACGACGGAAGGGTGGCCGCAGCCGGCGAGGGCGACGGAGAGGAGGGCGGTTCCGCTCGCGAGGAATCGGCGGCGTCGCATGCCGTAGGTGACAGCGAGTCTGAACGAAAGCGTTGCGGTTCCGCGAGGGGCGGGGGCAGCCGGTGCGCCGGGAAGCGGCGGCCCACCTCGCCGGCGCCGCGGTCGAGCCGGCAGAGGCCGATCGGACCGCCAACCGATCCGTCAGTTAAAAACCACCGGATGGATACGGCACCATCTCCACACGGGTCGAACCCGTCTCTCGACACGATGACGGCGCAGGCATCTCCAGCGTCGAGACAGTCGTCGACGAGAGACGACGTACAGTTCGCGCCGGCCGAGGGGCAGGAGGGCGACCGCCGGATCGCGTACGCGGAGTACGGGGTCGAAACCGGCTCTCCGGTGGTGTTCCTCCACGGCACGCCGGGGTCGCGGCGGCTCGCGGAGCTGTTCGAGCCGGCGGCGCGGGACAGCGGCGTCCGGCTGCTCGCGCCCGACCGCCCCGGATACGGCCGCTCCGACCCCTGGCCCGGCCGATCGATACGAGACGGCGAACCGATCGTCCGCGCCGTGCTCGACCACGCCGGAATCGACGCCGCGCGCCTCGTCGCGTTCTCGGGCGGCGCGCCGTACGCGTTCGCGGCCGCGGCGGGGATGCCGGCTCGGGTGAATCGGGTGGACGCGGTCGCGGGCGCGACCCCGCCGGAGTACGTTCACGAGCCCCCCGCGGTACAGCGGGTGCTGAGCGGGGTCGGGTCGACGGCCCCGCCGGTCCTCGCCGCGCTGTTGCGCGCCCAGCGATGGGTCGCGGCGCGCCGCGACCCGTCGTTCGTCGTCGCCCAGTACACCACCGGCGATCCGACCGCCGCCGTCTCCGACCGCGCGGCCGAGGTCGTCCGGGGGGACTTCCTCGAAGCGCTCGCCCGGCACCGCAGCGGCGCGGTGGCCGAGTTCCGACAGACTGCGGCGGAGTGGGATGTCGATTTCGGCGACATCGACGCGCCGGTGCGGCTCTGGCACGGCGACGACGACGAGAACGTCCCGATCGCGGCGGTTCGACGCTTCGAGGCGGCGCTCCCGACCGCCCGGCTGGAGGTGCTCGACGACGCGGACCACCTCGGGACGCTGCTGCGTTCCGTCCCCGCGACCCTCGGCGACTGAAACACGAGCGTTGAAATGTCGGCTCCCCGAAGGGCGTACGACGGCGAAATGAAACGCGTCCAGTTCTCGGCGACGTATCCGGACGGGCTCGTCCACCCGCTTCACCGGCGGGTGACCGACCCCGGTCCGGTCACCCGCGCCGAACTGTTGACGTGGAGCCCCACTGCGGACGCGACGACGCTGTTCTGGTGTGACGCGGACGCGGACGCGACGGCGTCGGTCGTGCGGGCCGTCGACTCGCTCGTCGAGACGGAACTCGTCGAGGACGGGGAGGGGACGTACGCGTTCCTCCGGCAGGACGGCTACGAGTTCGCGCCGGCGGTGCTGGACGCGATCGCGGCCGCCAGCGTGGTCTTTCTCCCGCCGGTCGCCTTTCTGGAGACCGGCTCCGTGCGGTTCGAGGCTGTCGGGGAGGCGGGCGCGCTCGGGGCCTTCCACGAGTTGCTCACCGACCTCGGCGATGTCGCCATCGAGCGGGTCCACGAGTTCGAGCGGTCGGCGTCGCCCTCGCGGCTCACCGACCGACAGCGGGCCGCGCTGGAGGCGGCGGTCGAGGCGGGGTACTACGAACTACCCCGCGACGGGACGATCGCGGACGTGGCCGCGGCTCTCGACTGCTCGACCAGCACGGCGGGCGAACTGGTTCGGAAGGCCGAGGCCGCGGTGATCCGCGAGTTCGTCGCGGGGGGCGGACGGGACGCCGATTCCCGATAGGGGCGATGGCGCGCTCGGTTCGAAACCCGAAAACTCGCCGGTATCGCTTACGAATCCGCCCGGAGCGCACCGGCGAGGTCGTCGGCCACGTCCGCGACGGCCTCGGTCGCCCGGTCCACCTCGCTGAGCGTCATGAACCCGTGCACCTGGTCCGCGTAGTTCTCGTAGCGGGTCGGCACCCCGTCGCGGACCAGCTGCTCGGCGTACGCCCTCCCGCCGTCGCGGAGCGGGTCGAAGCCCGCGGTGACGACCGTGGCGGGAGCGACGCCCGACACGTCCCCCGCGTTCGTCGGGTCGGCGTACGGGTTGCGCTCGTGGAGTTCGTGGTCGTAGTAGCAGTCGAAGAACCACTCCAAGTCCGCCTCGTCCAGGACGATGCCGGCGTGCTCCTCCATCGACGGCTGGCCCGCCTCGACGCCGACGCCGGGGTACAACAGCGCCTGGTACGCGATCTCGGGGCCGTCGCGCTCGGCGGCCATGAGCGCGGCGACGGCGGCGAGCGCGCCGCCCGCCGAGTCGCCGGCGACGGCGACCCGCCCGGTCCCGTCGATCGCGTCGGGGTTGGCCGCCGCCCACTCCACCGCCGCGTACGCGTCCGCGACCGCCGCGGGAAAGGAGTGTTCGGGCGCGAGCCGGTAGTCGACCGAGAGGACGGCACAGCCGCTCTCCCGCGTGAGGCGGCGACAGAGCCGGTCGTGAGTGGCGACGCTCCCGAGCACGAACCCGCCGCCGTGAAAGAACACGACCGTGGGAAACGGGCCGTCGGCGTCGGGGAGGTACAGCCGCGCGTCGAGGTCTCCTGCCGGCCCCGGAATCGTCCCGTCCACGGTCTCCCCCACTGTCGGCGGATTCCGGTTCCGAATCCGCATCGCCGGCCCCGTGAGCAGTCGCGTGAGCTTCAGCCCCCACCGGCTGTGCGGTATCGGGACCCGCTCTTGGCGCTCGACCGCCGCCCTCGCCTGCGGATCGATCTCGTCGGCGTGCATGGTCGACCCTGTGGCGAAGTGAGAGTAAGCCTTGGGGACGGCGAGCGGGTGAGTACCTATTTGACGAAGCGGACGGACACGTCGACACGAAGGGACGGCGTCGGTGTCCGCCGACCGCACCCGAGTTCCACCCGGCGTCCCGCTCTCTTTCCCCTACGATGAGCAAGGAGCAATCGGCGGCCGGCCGGGAGGAAACGGGCCCGCTAGCGACGTTCCGTCAGTTCTTCGCCTTGGAACGGGACGTGCTGGTGGTGTCGCTGGCGATGTTCGCGTTCAGCCTCGGCTTCCAGATGACGAGCCGGTTCCTCCCCGAGTACATGGTGGCGCTCGGCGCGTCCGGCTTCGTCGTCGGGCTGTTCGGAACGTTCGGCAACGTCATCTCCGCGATGTACCCGTACCCGGGCGGCGCGGTCTCCGACCGGATCGGGTCGCGGTACGCGCTGACCGCCTTCGGACTCGTCTCGACCGTCGGCTTCGCCGTCTGGTTCGTCGCCCCGAGCGTCGGGGCGGTCACGGTCGCGGGCGTGACAGTCGAGCCGTGGATCTGGATATTCGTCGGGCTAGTCCTCGCGCAGGCGTGGAAGTCGTTCGGCCTCGGCGCGACGTTCGCCGTGGTCAAGCAGGCGACGGACTCCTCTCGGCTGGCGGCCGGGTTCGCGAGCACCGAGACGTTCCGACGCACCGCGTTCCTGATCGGTCCCGTCCTCGCCGCGGTCCTCATCGGCCTCCACCCGGCGTTTACGGTGAGCTTCCGGTACGTGCTCGCGGTCGCGATCGCCTTCGGGATCGTCGGGACGCTCGCCCAACACGTCCTGTACGACGCGAGCGGCGACGCCGTCGGCGGCGGGCGGTTCGAGGGGATCGCTCGGATCCGGCGGGACCTCCGCGAGATGCCCGACCCGCTCCGCCCGCTGCTGATCGGCGATACGCTCGTCCGGTTCGCGAACGGGATGGTGTACGTGTTCTTCGTGCTCGTCGTCACGCAGGTCTTCTCGGCCGGACTGGAGACGACGGTCGCGGTCGGCGGCTTTTCGTACGCCGTGGACCTCTCGCCGCAGGCGTTCTTCGGCTACCTGCTCGGCGTCGAGATGGCCGTCGCGCTGGTGACGATGGTCCCGGCGGCGAAGCTGGCCGAGCGCGTCGGGCTCAAGCCGGTCGTCGCGCTCGGCTTCTTCGTGTACGGCGCCTTCCCCGTCGTCCTCGTCTTCGGCCCCGAGCTCCTCTCGTCGATCCTCTCGCTCCAACCGGCGCTCGTCCTCGTGTTCGCGTTCTCCGGGCTCCGGTTCGCCGGGCTCCCCTCGCACAAGGCGCTCATCGTCGGCCCCGCGGACCGGGGCGCCGGCGGTCGCGTCACCGGGACCTACTACCTGCTCCGGAACACGCTCGTGATCCCGAGCGCCGCGATCGGCGGCTACCTGTGGGACTTCGTCAGCCCCGAGATCGCCTTTTCCGTCGCCGCCGTGATCGGGATCGCCGGAACCGGCTACTTCCTCGTCTTCGGCGAGGAGTTCGAGGCGTACGCGTGAGATTGCGAGCGTCCCGATCGATAGTGGGAGTAGGTGTTGCAGATCTGAGGTGGTGATTGAGTATTTAAATAGTGATGAGCGACGGTGACGATCGCTTATAAACCGACACTGTGCGGTGGCGCGCGCCTCCGAGTGGCCGAGAGGCCACGAGGAGCGCGTGCGAGGTCGCCGGCGCGTAGCGCCGGCTGCCAGAGGGACCTCGGGTCCCTCGTTGGAGTCAGTCGCCCGAAGCAACGCGGAGGGCGACTGACGAGGTTGGGGAGGTGTGAGGTGCGTGCTGTGCGGTTCGGGTGGGACTCAAAGGGGCAGCCGCGAGGGCGAAGCACGCCGCAGCAAGAACCGCAACGAGGGAGCGGAGCGACCGAGAGCGGAGCGCAGCAAGGCGCGCGAGCCGTCGCGACTGGGGCTTTGGAGGTCCTCACCGCAACGTCGTCAGAGACTTATAAACAGCCGATAGCAACATCACTCGATCGCTTATAAACAACTATTTCACCAATTCGCTATACC